>PJUB01000142.1_pt1 | contig 49816 bp, 44 predicted proteins | sample 1512141 | NCBI WGS metagenome assembly PJUB01 (sample SAMN08177677, study PRJNA422409) | Soil metagenome, whole genome shotgun sequencing project. | isolation source: Soil enriched on filter paper: alkali lignin treatment | place: USA: Madison | collected 2015-01-15 | reverse complement strand
CTCAAGCAGCAGGTGAAAGAAGGCGACACCGTGCCGCTCACGCTGGTGTTCGAGGGCAAGGACGGCAAGCGCGAGACGGTGGAGGTGAAGGCGCCGGTGCGGGCGCTGAATGCGTCGGCGCAGCCGGCGGCGGGCCACGGCGGGCACAAGCACTGAGCGCATCAAGCCAGTCAGAAGCAACCGGCACTTTGTCACCAACAGGCGGCGGCACCGAGGGTCCCGCTGCTGCTCTGGGTGCCAAGCTGATCGATGGTGTATGTGCCGCACAGTGTGTCGGCGGCCTGCGCGTTCACAGGCGTGGCGGTGGCGGTGAATCCCATACTCGAAGACGCGGTGACGTTGAGTTGATAGAACACGGTGCCGCTGGTCAGCACATCGAGTGGAAAAGCACTGCTCGCGCCGTAGCCCAGGTTGGGCGCGGTGGCGGCGTAGGTGTTGTTCATCGTGAAGTAGCGCTCCTGCCGAGTGGCCAGATCCAGCAGTGCCGTCTTCGCATCGGTGCGACGCGACTTCTGCACGTAGCGCAAATATGACGGATAAGCGATGGCGGCAAGGATCGCCACGATGGCCACCACGATCATGACTTCAATCAGCGTGAAGCCCGCGCCGGCACGTCGGCTTGCGTTGAACTGTTGGAGTGTCTTCATGGTGATCAACGCAGCTTGACCCACGTCAGCCGTTTGCCCTTGCCGTTGGCCGCGGGGTTGATCTTAGTGACCACACCCGTGCCGCCGACGGTCTGCTGGACCAGATAGGGCCACTTGTTCGCAGTGACTATAGACGGCGTGCCGGTCGCGCTCAGGCCGATGCCGCTCACGATGCCGCCGTTGTAGGTGACGAAGTTGCCGTTCTGGTCGCCGAAGAATGACGCGTTGGGCGCGCCGCCGGTATCCAGCGACACCGCCATCGTGTAGCCCGCCGCGGGCTGGGTATCGCAGGTCAGGACCTGCGCCACCGCGGGAATGGTGGTGTTGACCAGGAACATGCCATAGGCCGTGGTCGGGCTGTAGATCACCTGCTCGTTGCCCGTGCCGGGCAATTGCAGCGTCCATCCGAACTGCGTGTTGGAGCCTGCGCCGCCCTTGCAACCGCTCGACCCTTTCCAGCAGACCTTGTTGGTGCTCAGTGTGCGATAGCCGGATATGGAGCCGCTGCCTGGCGCCGTCGCGGTAATGCTCTGGGCCTGCAGCGTCGTGGTGTCGACGGTTTGCGAGCCGGTGAGCGCCGCATACTGCGCGGACGCGCCACCCTTGGCATTCCACCCGCTCATGTTCCAGTCCCAGATGCCATACAACGCCTGCGTCGCGGATGCATAGGTGGCGGCGCTGGTCTGTGTCTGCGGGAACTGCTGCCCGGTGCCGAAGCTCACGACCACGCCCGGTTGCCCGGAAGCACCGATGCCCTGCACCGACGAAACCGTCACGCGCGTCGTGATCGGCTGCCCGGCCGCGGTCTTGAAGATGGGTGCCGCCGGTGCCAGCCACTTGGCGGGGTCGGAGTCGGTCAGGTCGAAGCGCCACAGGTTGCCCAGCACATCGCCGGCATAGACGTAGTCCGTCACGTGGTCGCCGTCGAGGTCAGCCGAGGTAACGTAGGCAATACCGTTGCGGGCCGTGACCGTAGTGCCGCTCTTGGTGGGTCCGGCACCGGTGTCGATGAAGCGGAACGTGATGCCGCCCGTGGCCGGATCGATCAGCATGATGAACAGGCCGGCCGTGCCCGTGCTGCTGTTCAGGCCGTTGCCGAACAATGCGGCCCACTGGCCGTTGTGCAGGCGGCGGATGATCGGCGTTCCGTAGGTGCTCCCAAGGTTGCTGCCGCAGCTAGCGTTGCCGACGCAGGTGATGGCGCCTGCGCCGGTGCCTGACGTCCATTCGCCGCGCACCAGCGAGGCTGCGTTGGCTTCGGAGAACTGCGCCGGGTCGGTCACGTCCAGTGCATAGATCACGCCGCTGGCCACCGAGGTCTTGTCGCCGATCGGTCCGGACGCACTTCCCCCCGCACCCACGCCGCTGACCAGCCACGTGTGCCAGGCGCCGTTGTAGTACAGGTCGCCGGTGCCCGGCGTGGCGTCGGTGTAGAGGCTGTGCGAATACTGCGTCGAGCTGAAATCGAGTGCCGGCGTGGTGGAGTGGATCACGTTCATGATCGCCGCGGGCATATAGGCAAGTACCTCGTTGCCGTCGTTCGTCGTCTTGACGAAATTGCCGCTAGAGTCATACGTGCCGCTGCGAAAGCCATGCAGGAAGCCGTCATTGGCACCGATGTAGACCACGTTCTGGCGCCCGCCTTGCGCCGTGGAGGCTGTGGTGCCGGCAAAGTCGGCATAGGAGCCCGCAGATTCCGCCGCTGTGCTCTTTGGATAGAGCGCGTCGAGCCATGGCCCCTTGTAGGGCAGCGACGGCGGGCCGATCCATGTAGGGCTCGAGTCGACAATGTCGCCGAGCACGCCGGTGCGCGTGCGCAACGTGCCGCCGGTGCTGGCCAACTCGTTGCTCCTGTCTCCTCGCAGGTATCGCACCCGGAAATCGGTCTGGGTCGAGTCGCCCGCGCTGAGCGCGGTCTGCTGCGCCTTTGTGAGATTGCCCCAAAGAAACGGAATGCCCGCGGTACCGTTCCAGCTCAACATGCTGCGGCTGCCCGGCGCCTGCGCCGTGTTGGTCTTGGTGGTGGCCTGGCAGGTGCCCCCGGTCAGCACGCAGCTGGCGTCCCAGTTGGCGATCGGATTGATCGACACGATGCCCGTGGAAGGATCGCTCACCAAGTCTTGCGCGGTCAGCTCACCCCATGAATTGGTCTGGTGGTAGTACGCCAGATACACCTGAGTGCCGGCCTCCACGCGCGCCGACTGCTGCACGTTGGTGCCGGCCGAACTGCTTGACTGATTGACGGGCGCGGCCTTGAAGCAGGTGATCTCGTGCACATTGCTGGAGCCGCCGGTGCCGGACGAGAAGCCGAAGCGGAAGCTGTCAGGCAAGGGGCCATTGGTGGCAGTGATCGACTGCTTGTTGATGACGTTCTGGGCCGCGCCGCCATTGACGCTGTAGGAGAGGCTAAGCAGGCCGTCCTGTGTGACTTGAAGTCCGTAGGTGATCGGCGTGGCGCTGCCACGCAAGGGCATGTTGACGCCTTGCTGGTTCGAGATGGAGACACCCGCCGGCAGGTTGCTGTACGCGGTGCCGTTGAGAAGCAGCGGGTAGTCGAGCAGCGAAGTCGCAGTCGCATTCCCCGTCGGAGTCGAGGTGCTGGTGGTAGTGGTGCAGTTCTTTCCTCTCTTGTCGCACGTCTGCGTGGTCGTCGTCGTGATGCTGTAGTCCATCACCTTGCCGCTCTTGCAAGTAGCCTTCACCGCAGCGGTCTGCTGGGCCGAGGTGAGCCCGCTGGGATAGTGAACAGGATCGAGGGCATTCAGCGAAGCCCAGGTGATATTGCCAGCGCCTCGCACGCTGATGCGGCCGGCCTTGAAGCCGGGCCCTGTGGCGGTGTTGTCGCTGGGGTTCGAGAAGTTGCCGTACTCGTCGATGCCGATCCCGAGGTATCCACCGATGACGCCTTCATACTGGCCGTTCACGTTGGAACAGCTGTAGCCCAGGCTCCCGCCCAACCCACCGACGGAAGGAGCCTTGGAGCCATCCGCAAGGAAGAAGCTGATGCCGTCGGCGCCCGTACCGTTGTCGCCGTCCCCGCCATAGGTCACGGTGGTGAAGGTGACCTGCAAACCCTGGTTGCTCGGGAAGGTGAAGTTGGAGACCACGGCGCCTGTCTGGTTGTCGCCGTTGGAGCCACCCTTGATCGTGTCGCCGTTCGTCAAGCGCAGCGCTCCGGAGCCCACCGCGTCGGGCAGGCGGCCGCTCGTACCACCCACCAGCAGCGAATTTTTTCCCGTGTAGTAGGTCAGTTTCCCGATGCATGCCGGAATGCTGCCCGTGTCGTTCCCCGCCGTGAGGCATGCGCCGTTGAGCGCCTGCCAGTTATAGGACGACGACGCACCCGTCAGCGTGTCGCTGATGATCAGCTGCGCGCGCGCCACCCACGGCACGCAGACCAGCACGCCGAGCAGAGCCCCCAGCAATTTCCGCGAACGATTCATGTCCATGCTCCCTCGCTCAAGGTTGGTCGAGCGGCTTGTTGCCGCCTGATACCTGATAGGTGCTCTGCACCACGGCAGCCGCCGTGGCGCTGCCGCCATACCCGAAAGCCGAGACCTGGTAGAGCAATGATTTGCCATCAGGCGACAGCCCAAGGTAGCCGATGCTCAAGCCGGGCTTGGCGCTGTAGTTGATGTCTCCGCCGCTCGCGATGCCGCCGCCGGCGCTCACGGTCATGTTGGGAGGCCGGTAGTCGGCGCGTGCCGACCAAGGTAAGGTCGCGGGCTTGGCCACCGGGTTGGAGCACACCTGCATCTGGGACAGCGTGTTGGCATCGAGCACCGCCGAACAGGTCTTGCCGGTGCTGCCATTGCCCTGGCTCAACCACCATTCGCCGTACTGCAGGGCGCTTTGTGCGGCCTCCAGAGCACGTTCTTTCTCGCGCGTGTTGCCGGCGATGCGCTCCTGAAGGTTGAAGCTGCGGAACATGCTGACTGACAGCGTCGTCAGAACGATCAGGAACAGCATGGCCACGATAAGCACGAAGCCGCGCTCTCTCGAACGGGCGGAAGGCAGCGTACGGATGTGCATGCTCATGACCTGTTCATCAGGTTGACTACCTGCGTCCAGTCGATGGTGGAAGGTTGGCCTGCCTGCCCGGCGAAAGGATTGGCAAAGGTGACAGTAATACGCGCGGTGCGCACCAGGGGCCACCACGCATGCGAGGTGACGGTGGCTGCGTCCAAGTACTGCAGTGCGGTACCGTCGCCGGCGGTGTCGGTGGCATAGAGCACCTTCAGCGCGGTAACCCCGCCGGCCGCGCCACCGACCAGCGGCGTGTTCGTGGTGCCCCCGTCCGTGGAGCACTGCAACTCGTTGTTGGCGCTGACCGTGAACGTGTTCATGACCAGCTTGTTGGCACCGGATGAAGCCGGATTCACGTTGCCGAGGCAATCCATGATTCCGTCGCCGCTCGCGGTCATGTAGCGCGATGTGATGGTGTCGCTCGCACCGGAGCTGCCGGTCAGTCCGACCAGGCCCTGCCCCGCCGCCAGGCTGCCGTAGCCCGGTCCCGTCGCGGCAGGCAGGTCGATGACCGCCGTGTTCGTCAACGGATCGGGGAAGTAGCCCGCCGCCTGAACGGTGTTGGTCAGCACCGTAAGCACCAGCCTCTCGCTGTCCTGCAGCTGCGACAACTGGTCCTGCGAGGTGAAGGCCTGCTTCATGTTCAAGAAGAGCACTCCCAGGCCCGCCAGCAGAAAAAGGCCGATGAGCAGCGCCACCATCAACTCGACCAGTCCGAGGCCTGACTGGCGATTCAGGCGCCGGTATGGAAAGGTCATGCGGCGGCTCATGGCTCGACGTAGAGGCTGTACTGCAATGCGGACGACCCCTGCACCGCGCCATTCGCGGCGGCAGTGCTGCGATTGACCGCGACGTACTTCTCGGTCCATGTCAGGTTGACCACGCAGCTGATCGGCGTGCCGATGGCCGTTGTGCACTGGATGGTGGCTGCGTACGAAGGGAATCGCGCATTCATGTTGAAGGCCCAGTCCTGGACGTCGTTTGCCGCCATTTGCGCGGCCGTGCACCCGACGGTCGCCTTGGGGCCGCAGCTTGTCGTGGCGTTCAGGATGCCCGAGCCATCTGTCACGGTGGTTCCCGAGATGGTCACCGTGGCCGGTGCGGCACCGGTGGCCCAGAAGTCTTGGTTGCCATGCATGGCCTCCGCGAGGCTCGAGGCCTGCAACGCAATCAGCGCGCGCGAACGTGCGTTCTGCGTGTTCGAGAGCGCAGCCGCCTGCATCTTCGACAAACCGATGAGCCCCAAGGAGACAATCAACAACGCAACCAATACTTCCAGCAGCGAAAAACCGCGGGGACGACGCAATGGAAGCCGGCCCTTCATGCGCAACCTCCCTTCCCGCCCTGCAACACCACCTGGTGGCCGACCCTGTTGATCGACACACAGCGCGTGGTGTTGGCATTCACCGGCGCTGTGCGCAGAGCGAGCAGGATCGATGAACTCGGCGAGGCGACCGGCAGGCTCGCAAAGCCGTCCCTGCTGTAGGTCACGACGCTGATCGACGGAGCCGCCGCGAAGGTGTCTCCGCCCTGCCAGGGAGGGCTCTTGCGCAGCAAGGTATCGCCCGTCGTGAAGCTGCCGGAGCCATCCGGATCGGCGAACACGATCCAACCGCTTTGCCAGGCGTTGGTACCCAGGCAGTTCTTGCCGTCCGACGATGCGCAAACGCTCACGGGCACGCCCTGCTTGATCGCTTCCGAACGCGCGAACTGCAGGTCGCCTGCAAAGGAGTTGACCTCGGCGCTCACCCTGTTGCTCTGTATGAGGCTCACGAAAGACGGCGTGGCGATCATCACCAAGATGGCCACGAGCGCGACCACGACCATCAGCTCGATGAGCGTGAAACCAGTCTGGCGTCGAGGCATGTTCATGGGACGTTTCGCTTGCATGGGCCGCTTGCCTTTGCGGAATGGCACGAATGAACTCAGGCGTAACAAGTGTTCTTAAAACGTACTGACTTGCTACTGACCGTGTTGAAGCTTGTGCCGACAAACGGCCATGCCAGTCAGTCGAGCGGTCGAATGAAAGCCCATTGAAAGCAATGAGGAAGCGCCTCACCGCACTTCAGGTGCGCCGGGCGCGAAGTGCTAAGAAAGGAATGCCGTCGGCGGCGCGAACCAGTTCGGGTGCGGCAAGCCACAGGCGCGTTCATGCAACTGAGCGCCGACAAGGACTCCAGGCTGGTGTCGGCCAGCTCGCCCGTCAAGCCGGTCGTCGAAGTGCACGAGCAGGTGAAAGAAGGCGACACCGTGCCGCTCACGCTGGTGTTCGAGGGCAAGGACGGCAAGCGCGAGACGGTGGAGGTGAAGGCGCCGGTGCGCGCGCTGAATGCGTCGGCGCAGCCAGCGGCGGGCCACGGCGGGCACAAGCACTGAGCGCCCCCGGCGCGGGACCGGCTGAAGGAACTACCCTGTTTCGGTGATGGCGCCCGCCCCCGGGACGCACAAGAATTGTTAATAAATATTGACAAACCATCCCCTCCCCGGCCGGCGTCTTCGTGGGCCGGATGGCCGAGGGAGGTGCATACGGGGGTTTTCAGTGCCGCTCAGCTACCTGCTCCACTTGGAGAACGCTCGCCTGCCGATGCACGTGACCGGCGCGCAGGATGTGCGCCGGGTCTCCGTCCTGAAGGCGACCGGCCTCATCGAGGCCGCCATCGACCCGGCCTACGACACCGGCAAGGGCAGCTACAGGCTGGCGCAGGACGCGCTGGTGATCTGCATCACCGACGACGGACATGCCGAGATCGACAGGCTGCGCGGCGGCGAGGGCAACGGCAGCAGCGCATCGCCCAAGAAGGCATCGAACGCCAGGCTCGAGCCGCTCGACTACCTTCGCGCCATAGAAAGTTCGGCCTTCCCCCTTCGGGTGCAGAACAGGGAGGCGATCGGCTGCGTGGAGGCACTGAAGCAGGCGGGCTTCGTCGATGCGGTCATCGGCCCGGCGCTCACATGGAAGGCCGCCGACGGCGAGCCGCAGGGGCTGGCGGTGATCAAGCGCATCACGCCTTTCGGCCGGGCGCACCTGGCGCGAAGCGCGACCAGGTGATTGCGCGGCATCTGGAATTCCGGCCAACCGGCGCCGCAAGCAGTCGGCGCCACCGGCCAGGCGCGCGGCTGCCTATTCAACAGGCAACGTGGCGGGAACCCACGCCGATGCTTGCTCCGCCGATCCGACTCCCCGCACAACCCACAGAGTTGTCCACAGAAAAATCGAACAAGTCATCAAACCGTCAAACAGATGTCGTCGCCGTGTAACCCTTGAACTGCTCGCGCAGCTTCGTCTTCAGCAGCTTGCCGGTGGCGGTGTGCGGCAGGCTGTCGACGAACACCACGTCTTCCGGTAGCCACCATTTCACGACGCGCTCCGCAAGGAATGTGAGCAGTTCCTCTCGTGTCACTTCCGCCCCGGCGCGCTTGACAACAATGAGCAGCGGCCGCTCCTGCCACTTCGGATGCGCGATGCCGATCACGGCCGCTTCGGCCACCGCCGGGTGCAGGCTCGCCGTGTTCTCGAGGTCGATGGAGGAAATCCATTCGCCGCCCGACTTGATCACGTCCTTCGCGCGGTCGACCAGCTGCACATAGCCGTCTTCGTCGATGTTGGCGACGTCGCCCGTGGGAAAGAAGCCTTCGGCGTCGAGCACCGGCCCGCCCTCGCTCTTGAAGTAGCCGCTCGCGATCCACGGTCCGCGCACATGCAGGTGGCCGAAGGCCTTGCCGTCGTGCGGCAGGCGCCGGCCGTCTTCGCCGACGATCTTCAGCTCCACGCCCCACACGCCGCGGCCCTGGCGCATCTTCACGCGCAGCTGCTCTTCCTTGGGCATCGACAGGTGCTTGGGCAGCAGGTTGCCGATCACGCCGATGGGGCTGGTCTCGGTCATGCCCCAGCCCTGCACGAAGTCGGCGCCGAAGTCGCGCTCGAAGCGCTCGATCATGCTGCGCGGCGTGGCGGCGCCGCCCACGCCGATTCGCTTGAGGCCGATGGCGCGGGTGTCGATTTCAGGATGCGCGTCGAAGTACTGGAACAGCATCAGCCAGATGGTGGGCACGGCCTGCGAGAAGCCGACCTTCTCGTCGCGCATCAGCTCGTACAGGCTCTGGCCGTCCATGTGCGGGCCGGGCATGACCAGCTTTGCGCCGGCCATCGCCGCTGCATACGGCATGCCCCAGGCGTTGGCATGGAACATGGGCACCGCGAGCAGCAGCGTCATCTGCGAATTGACGCCGAAGGTGTCGGGCGCGCATTCCATCAGCGAATGCAGCACGGTCGAGCGGTGCGAATACAGCACGCCCTTCGGGTTGCCGGTGGTGCCCGAGGTGTAGCAGAGCGAAGAGGCGGTGCGCTCGTCGAACTCGGGCCAGGCGTAGGCCTCGCTCTGCGCGCCGACGAGTTCGTCGTAGCACAGCAGGTTAGGCACGTCGATGGCGGGCATGTGCGCGCGGTCGGTCATGGCGATGAAGGCGCGCACCGACTTCAGGCCCGGTGCGAGCTTCTCCACCAGCGGCGCGAAGGTGGTGTCGAAGAACAGCACCTTGTCTTCCGCATGGTTGACGATGTAGTCGATCTGCTCGGGAAAGAGCCGCGGGTTCACCGTGTGCAGCACCGCGCCCGAGCCCGACACGCCAAAGTACAGCGCCAGGTGGCGATACGTGTTCCAGGCCAGCGTGCCGACGCGGTCGCCGGGCTCGATGCCCAGCGTCTTCAACGCATTGGCCACCTGCTTGGAGCGGCGCTGTATCTCCGCATAGTTTGTGCGGTGCACCGGCCCCTCCACGGTGCGCCCGACGATCTCGGCGCGCGGGTGGAAGGTGGCCGCGTGATCGATCAGCGACGAGATCAGCAGCGGGCGGTCTTGCATCAATCCGAACATGGTCTTGTCTCCTGTGCGCTGGGGCGATGCTAGGCAGCCGCCGTGCCGCGCCGCATCGTCGGAACGGACGATTGAGGGCGTTCGAGGGTTGCCCCTAGCATCGATCTTCAAGAGGACCCTTGCATGAACGTTCAGGACGCCATCGCCAACCGCCGCTCGGTGCGCGATTTTCTCGACACGCCGGTGCCCGGCGACGTCATCCGCCGCGTGCTCGCGCAGGCATTGCGCGCGCCCTCGGGCGGCAACCTGCAGCCGTGGCACCTGCACGTGGTGGGCGGCGACAGGCTGTCGGAGCTGAAAACCATCATGCGCACCCGCGTGCAGGAGGCACCCGGCGGCGAGGGCAGCGAGTACGACATCTACCCGCGCGAGCTGGTCGCGCCCTACCGCGACCGCCGCTTCGCCGTGGGCGAGGCCATGTACGCACGCCTGGGCATCCCGCGCGAGGACAAGGCCGCGCGCCGCGAATGGTTCGCGCGCAACTACCAGTTCTTCGGCGCGCCGCTCGCGCTGTTCTGCACCGTCGACCGCCGCATGGGGCCGCCGCAGTGGTCCGACCTGGGCATGCTCCTGCAGAACGTGATGCTCCTGCTGCGCGCCGAAGGGCTCGACAGCTGCCCGCAGGAATGCTGGGCCATCTACCCGCAGACCATCGGCCGGTTCATCGAACTGCCGCCCGAGCGCATCCTCTTCACCGGCATGGCCATCGGCTACGCCGACAGGAGCAGGCCGCTCGACGCACTGGTGACGGAGCGCGCGCCGCTCGATGAAGTGGCGGAGTTCACGGGCATCTGAGCCGAGGAACGGAACCTGCTTGCCGCCGGGCGTACTCCACGAAGCGCCCGATGATGCTCATTGCACAGATCTCCGACCCGCACATCCGCCCCGCCGGCCAGCTCTACCAGGGCGTGGCCGATTCGAACCGGATGTTCGAGGAAGCCATCGACCATCTGCACGCCCTTGACCGCAGGCCCGAGCTCGTGCTGCTGACCGGCGACCTCGTCGACGAAGGCCGGCCCGACGAATACGCGCAGGCGCGCCGACTGGTGTCGAAGCTGGCCATCCCCTACCTCGTGATTCCCGGCAACCACGACCACCGCGAGAACTTCCGCACGGCCTTCGCGGACCACGCCTACCTGCCGGCCGAAGGCCCGATGCACTACTGCATCGACGACCATGCGGTGCGCATCGTGGCGCTGGACTCCTGCGTTCCCGGCCTGCACCACGGCGATGTCGACGCAGAAGGCCTCGCATGGCTGCGGCGCACGCTGGAGGCGGACCGCGCGAAGCCGACACTTCTGATGCTGCACCACCCGCCCTTCGCCAGCGGCATTCCCTACATGGATACCTACAGCTACGCCAACCCCGCCCCGCTCGAAGCCGTGCTGCGCGATTTCGGCAACATCGAGCGCGTGCTGTGCGGGCATGTGCACCGCACGATGCTGCGGCGCTGGGCGGGCACGGTCGTGTGCTCCTGCCCAAGCAGCACGACGGAAATCGCACTGCGGCTCGCGGACGGTGCGGCGCCGGCCTCCTACATGGGGCGGCCGGGCTGCATGCTGCATCTGTGGGACGAGGTGCATGGCATGGTGAGCCATGTGAGCCACGTCGGGGCGATGGAGGGGCCGTATCCGTTTGCGTGAGGTATCTGGTGAAGCGGGCATCCGGCGCCGCGCTGCCCGCCGCACCTCAGGCCGCCGCGATCACCTGGTCGCGCCCCATCGCCTTGGCCTTGTAGAGCGCCGCGTCGGCGCGCGCCAGCACTTCGTCGACGCCCCGGCCGCCGTCGTTCGCGGCCACGCCGATGCTCACCGCGATGGAGCCGACCTCGGCCATGGGGGAGTCGGCGCCGAAGGGCTCGCCGATGGCCTGCTTGAGCCGCGCGGCGATGGCCATGGCCTCGACCTGGCCGGTGCCGGGCAGCAGCACCACGAACTCCTCGCCGCCGTAGCGCCCGAGCACGCCGGCGTCGCCCACCGCCCGCTGCATTCGCCGCACGGCCTCGCGCAGCACCTTGTCGCCCATCTGATGGCCGAAGCGGTCGTTGACGTCCTTGAAGTGGTCCAGGTCCACCATCAGCAGCGCCATGTGCCGCCGGTCGGATGCGAAGGCGCCGCGGCAGGCATCGAGCAGCGCGCGGCGGTTGAGCGCGCCGGTCAGGGAATCGCGCGTGGCCAGGTACTCGAACTCGGTGTGCACGCGGTCCGTGGCCATCAGGATGACGGAGATCGACAGCAGCAGCACCGAGAACGAATACATGCTGATGTAGAGCGACTGGATCCAGTTGCCGTCCATCAGGTTGCTGCCGGCCATGCCCAGCACCACCGACACGAAGCGCAGCGCCGCCACCGCAGCCTGCGCCAGCAGCAGGCCGATCATCAGCGGCTGGCCGAACACGCGGGGCCGGTGGCGCAGGTAAAGCAGGGCATGCGCGAAGAACAGCAAGGACACCGCGAAGGTGACGATCAGCAGGCGGGCCTCGAAGTCGGGCTTGACGGTGCTGAACCAGAACATCGACAGCCCGATCAACCCGTTCAGCAGCGTCCAGCCCCGGGTGTCGCTGCTCCCCAGCAGGAACTTCTGGCTACCCGAGTAATACAGGATGCACGCCTGGAACAGCACGACGTTGGCGACCACGATCGTGAGGAAGTCCGGAAGGTAGTCGCGCGCCGCGAACAGCATGGTGCTGGTGAAGGCCAGAAGCGGCGCCAGCGCCCATTCGCTCAACCCGCGGATGCTGGCCGGGTAGCTGCGCCGCATGAAGAACATCACCAGGGCCATCATGACGCCCATGAGGCCGGCCAGCACGATGACGGAACGGGGGTCGAGAAGGGATGGCAATGCGCCCATGGGGCGAGATTATTGATTATGTTGACATTGCCTTCCGGGAAGCCGCCCCAAGGCCTCCGGCGCGGCTCAGAGCCGTTCGACGATGGTCACGTTGGCCATGCCGCCGCCTTCGCACATGGTCTGAAGCCCGTAGCGCTTGCCGCGCTGGCCGAGCGCATGCACCAGCGTGGCCATCAGCTTGGTGCCGGACGCGCCGAGCGGGTGGCCCAGCGCGATGGCGCCGCCGTTCACGTTCAGCCGCGCCGGGTCGGCGTCCAGCGTCTGCAGCCAGGCCAGCGGCACCGGCGCGAAGGCCTCGTTGACCTCGTACAGGTCGATGTCGCCGATCTTCATGCCCGCCTTCGCCAGCGCCCGCCGGGTGGCGGGAATGGGCGCCTCCAGCATGATGACCGGGTCGTGCCCCATCACGCTCATGTGGTGGATGCGCGCGAGCGGCTGCACGCCCAGCGTCTTGAGGCCGCGCTCGTTGACCACCATCAGACCGCTCGCGCCGTCGCAGATCTGGCTGGCGGTGGCGGCGGTGCAGCGCCCGCCTTCGGCGATCAGCTTGACGGCGGCGATGCTCTCCAGCGTGGCGTCGTGGCGGATGCCTTCGTCGACGGTGTGCAGTTCGCCGGTCTCGGTGCCATCGGCCATGCGCACGGCCACCGGCACGATCTCGCGCTCGAAGTGGCCCGCCTTCGTCGCGGCGATGGCGTTGCGGTGGCTGCGCAGCGCGTAGGCGTCGAGCTCGGCTTTCTCTATGCCGTAGTTCCTGGCGATCATCTCGGCGCCGGTGAACTGGCTGAACTGCACGTCGGGGTAGCGCCTCGCCATTTGCGGGCTCACGTAGAAGCCCAGCCCGTTCTTCAGCGGCAGCGTGGTGGGCAGGCCCATGGGCACGCGCGTCATGCTTTCCACGCCGGCCGCGATCACGATGTCCATGCTGCCCGACATCACGGCCTGCGCCGCGAAGTGCAGCGCCTGCTGCGACGAGCCGCACTGCCGGTCGACCGAGGTGGCCGGCACCGACTCGGGCAGCTTCGACGCCAGCACCGCGTTGCGCGCGATGTTCGAGGCCTGCTCGCCGGCCTGGCCGACGCAGCCCATGATGACGTCCTCGACCAGCGCGGGGTCGGCGCCGGTGCGCTCCACCAGTGCGTCGAGCACCTGCGCGGCAAGGTCGGCCGGGTGCCAGCCGGCCAGGCGGCCGTTGCGGCGGCCGCCCGCGGTGCGCGCGGCGGCGACGATGAATGCTTCGGGCATGAAAGTCTCCTGTGTTCGTGGGTGGTACGGGCTCAGCGCGGCGCCATGCGGATGGCCCCGTCGAGCCGCACGCTCTCGCCGTTGAAGTAGCCGTTGGTGATCATCAGCTCGGCCAGCGTCGCGTATTCCGCCGGGTTGCCCAGCCGCTTGGGGAACGGCACCGACGCCGCCAGCGCGGCCTTCACGTTGTCGGGCGCGCCCTGCAGCAGCGGCGTGTCGAAGATGCCCGGCAGGATGGTGTTGACGCGGATGCCCTCGGCCATCAGGTCACGCGCAATGGGCAGCGTCATGCCGACGATGCCGGCCTTCGACGCGGTGTAGGCCGCTTGGCCCATCTGCCCGTCCTGCGCGGCCACCGAGGCGGTGTTGACGATGGCGCCGCGCTCGCCGTCCTGCAGCATGCCGAGCGTGAGCATGCCGGCGGCCGACTTGGCGATGCAGCGGAAGGTGCCCACCAGGTTGATCTGGATGATGCGGTCGAAATTGGCGAGCGGAAAGTGCTTGATCTCGCCGCTGGCCTTGTCGCGGCTCGCGGTCTTCACCGCGTTGCCGGTGCCGGCGCAGTTGACCAGCACGCGCTCCTGCCCGTGGACGGCGCGGGCCTTGACGAAGGCCGCGTCCACCTGCTCGTCGGAGGTGACGTCGACCTTGCAGAAGACGCAGCCCAGTTCCTTGGCCAGGGCCTCGCCCTGTTCGGCGTTGAGGTCGAACAGGGCGACCTTCACGCCGTGGCCGGCCAGGCGGCGCGCGGTGGCGGCGCCGAGGCCGGAAGCGCCGCCGGTGACGACGGCGGCAATGCTGGAATCGAGTTGCATGAGATGCGGTCCTTGCAGGGTAAGTGGCGGTTTCCGCGGGCCAGTTTAGGAAGCAGAATCGGCGGCGGCATCGTCGGAAACGACGGAAATCCGGGCCGTTCGGGCTCCGGTGCGCCAACCGCCCTTGCCCGCCCGCCGATGTCGCCTCCCACGCCCCGCATCCTCGAAACCAAGCTCAACCCGCCGGCCGCCAACGCCACGCAGGTGCCGCGCACCGCCATCCGCGAAGAGATCGCCGCGGCCGCCGTCAAGCTGGTGCTGGTGCGCGCGCCGGCCGGCTTCGGCAAGACCACGGCCATGGCGCAGATCCGCGAGCGCATGGAGGCGCAGGGCATCGCCACCGCATGGCTCACGCTCGACCGCGCCGACAACGACGTGTCGCGCTTCCTCGACTGCCTGGCCGAAGCCGCGCAGCGCCTGGGCGTGGACGAGCCGCGCGCCAACGGGCCGTTCGACGCCGTGGCCGCGCTGGCCGCGCACGACGCGCCGTTCACGCTGTTCCTCGACGACTTCGAGGTGGTGCAGGAGCCGGCGGTGCTCGGCCTGGTGCGCGAGATCGTCGAGCACCTGCCGCGCCGCGGCCAGATCGTGATCGGCTCGCGCGGCCTGCCCGACCTGGGCCTGGGCCGGCTGCGCGCGCGCGGGCAGCTCATCGAGATCGACACCGACCAGCTGCGCTTCAGCCTGGAGGAAACCAGCGCCTTCTTCGGCCTGCGCATGGCGCATGCAAAGCAGGCGATGCAGGCGATGCAGGCGCTGCCCGCCGACCTGCTCTCGCAGCTGCATCGCAAGACCGAAGGCTGGGTGGCAGCGATCTGGCTGGCTTCGATGGCGCTGGAGCGCCACGGCACCGAGACCGGTTTCGTCGAGCGCTTCTCGGGCTCCGACCGCGCCGTGGCCGACTACCTGGCCGAGGACGTGCTCGCGCACCAGCCGGCCGACATCCGCGACTTCCTGCTGCGCACCAGCATCCTGCGGCAGCTCGACGCCTCGGTGTGCCAGGCGCTGTGCCCGCGCGCCGACTGCGCGGCCATCCTGGAACGGCTGGCCGCGTCCAACCTGTTCCTCACGCCGGTGAGCGGCGATGGCGGAGACGGCGGAAACGGCGGCGCGTGGCGCTATCACAGCCTGTTCGCCGACTTCCTGCGCGCGCGGCTCGCGCACGAGCAGCCCGGCGAAACGGCGCGGCTGCATCTCGCGGCCGCCGGCTGGTACGAGTCGCACGACCGGCCGGTGCCCGCCATCGACCACGCCATCGAGGGCGGCGACCATCCGTATGCGCTGGCGCTGCTCGACAGCTACGCGGCGCAGTTCCTCGAACAGGGCCGCATGCGCATGCTGGCGCGCTGGTTCTCGGCCATTCCGGAACACCAGCTGCGCGAGCACCCGTTCCTGCAGCCCATCGCGCTGTGGGCCACCTGCTTCACGCACGGCCCGTGGGAGGCGATGCGCATGCTCGATCAGTCGGGCTGCCTCGAAAGCTCCATCGCCGAGGTGCGCGCGAGCGCCCACACGCTGGTGCCGCTGCTGCTGGCCATGCAGGACCGCCACGACGAGGCCTACGAAGCCGGCCGCCAGAGCCTGGCGCGACTGCCCACCGGCCTGCCGTTCGCCGACAGCGTGCTGCTCAACGGCATGGCCCACATCCTCGCGGTGCGCGGCGACCAGCACGAGGCGCGCCGCATGCTGGAGGCCGCGCGCGAGCGCGGCAGCAGCACCTTCAACCGCATGTACACCGAGTCGCTGGCCGGCCTGTTCGACCTGCACGAAGGGCGGCTGCGGCAGGCCACCGCGCGGCTGCGCATGGCGGTCGACTCCACCCATGCCGTGTCGTACAACCACAGCCACGGCAACGCCTGGGCCGGCGTGCTGTATGCGGGCGCGGTGTACGAGACCAACCAGCTCGTGCAGGCGGAGCACCTGCTGAACGTGTACCTGCCGCTGGCGCGCGACGTCGGCCTGCCGGACCACATGATCCTGAGCCACGTGATGCGCTCGCGGCTGGCGTTCCACGCGGGCGACATCGACGCCGCGTTCCAGGCGCTGACCGAGCTGGAATACCTCGGCCACCACCGGCAGCTGCCGCGCGTGGTGGCCGGCGCCAAGCTGGAGCGCTCGCGCATGCTGCTGCTGCAGGGCAACGGACCCGCGTCGCGCGACGAACTGGCCCGCGCCGACGACCCCGCGCTGTGGGAACGCGAGAGGCGCCAGCGCCTGCCGGCGCACGACCTCGACTACATGGCCCTGGCGCGGGCGCGCTGGGACATCGCCTTCGGCGATGCGCGCGCCGCGCTGGACGCGCTCGACACCGAACTGCATGCCGCGCTGGCCGTGGCGCACAACCGCCGCGCGCTCAAGCTGCGGGTGCTGCGCGCGCTGGCGCTGCAGGCCGCGGGCGACGCGGCGGCGGCCGTGAAGGAATTCGAGACCGTGCTGCAGGCCGCAAGCCAGGAAGGCTTCGTGCGGCTGATCCTCGACGAAGGCCCGGCCGTCGGCACGCTGGTGCACCGCTATGCGCAGTCGGCGCAGGAGGCGCCCGCCGCGCGCGGCGACCCGATCCTGGCGGACTACCTGCAGCGCCTGCTGCAGCTCGTCGGCCCGATGCCGGCGGCCGACGCGGATGCGCCCGCATCCGGCGCCGATGCGATGAAGGAGCCGCTCACGCGCAAGGAAATCCGGGTGCTGCAGTTGCTGGCCGAGGGGTATTCGAACAGCGCGATGGCGGAGAAGCTGTTCGTGTCGGACAGCACGGTGCGCACGCACCTGCGCAACATCAACATGAAACTCGACGCGAAGAGCCGCACGCAGGCGGTGGCGATCGCGCGGCGGCTGGGCGTGATCCGGTAGGCGGGGCCACCGGTGGTATTACAAATACTACGGATTCCGGTGATACCGCCCGCCTCTGGCCGTCCATAGCATTCCCTCAGAGAGATCAGAGCCTTCCTGCTGCCGCGGTTGCCATGGTGCGGCGCGGCGGCGGAAGCGCAGCGTCCGGCCGAATCCGGCAGGCCGCGCAGGGAGTCATCGACACACAGAGCGACAGGAGCGAAGCCACCATGCCCAAAGGAATCCCCAACCCGGCCCCCATGTATGGCATCGCCCCACGCGCCTGGGGTTTCGAGGTGTCGATCGTTCGCAACGGCAACCGCTTTTACAAGCAGTTCGGCCGCGCCAGCTACGGCAGCGAGGAGCAGGCCCTGCTGCAGGCGCAGGCCTGGCGCGACGAGATCGTGCGCAGCTTCCCTCCTGTCGCGCGGCGCACGCGGGCCGAGAAGCTGCGCGCCAACAACACCACCGGCGTGTCGGGCGTGTTCTGCCAGGTCGCGTCGGGCGGCAGGGTGCGGGCATGGGTCGCCAAGACCTATCTTGGAGAAAACGAGATCCTGCGCACCGATTTCCCGGTCGACGCCGCCGGCGGCGATGCGCAGGCGCTGGCCATCCAGGAGCGCGCGCGGCAGCTGGAACACATGTCGGGCCTGGCCCGCCTGCATCCGGCCGAGGAGTCGATCCGCAAGAGCCAGGACAGGCTGCCGGCCGAACTGCTGTCGCCCAAGCGCTCCAAGTCCGAGATCCGGCGCAGCACCAATTCCAGCGGCGTGAGCGGCGTGCACTTCAAGGCGCCCAACGTCGGCCATCCGGGCTACTGGCTCGCCATCACCTACACGGCGGGCAAAGGCAGCGTGAGCAAGGCGTTCTCCATCAAGGAACACGGGCCCGAGGAAGCCAAGCGCCTGGCCATCGCGGAGCGCGAGCGCCAGCTCGAGGCCAAGCTGTCGGGCGGCCGCACCCGCGCCGCCACCGATGTGCGCACCGACACCGCCATCGCCCCCATCGCCTACCGCCAGGAAGCGCGTTCGCAAGGCACGGCGGGCGCTGGCGCGCCTGAGGCAGGGCAGGTCCGGCTGTGAGGCTTCGGCAGCGGCGGGCAGGCCGGGCGTGCGGGTTCGCCGGATCGCCATGCCGCTTCGGCCAGAATAGCGGGCAAATGCGTGCGCCGACGAGCGCCGCGCAGTTCGGGGAGCCCGCCAACAGCAGTGCGCAGAAAAGCAGCACGTCGAGAATGCCCAAAGGAATCCCCAATCCGGCCGCCATGTACGGCATCTGCATCAGACCCTGGGGATTCGAAGTCTCTATCGTGCGCAACGGCGTACGCCACTACAGGCAGTTCGGCAAGGCCAGCTACGGCGGCGAGGCGCAGGCGCTGCTGCAGGCGCAGGACTGGCGCGACGCCATCGTGCGCAGCGTGCCGCCGCCCACGCGGCGCGAGCGCGCGCAAAAGCTCAGGGCCAACAACAGCACCGGCGTGCCGGGCGTGTTCCACCAGATGTCCGCCGGCGGCCAGGTGCGGGCCTGGATGGCCAAGACCTACATCGGGCAGGGCGAGATTCTTCGCACCGACTTCATCGTCGACCACCTGGGCGAAGCGGCCCAGGCGCTGGCCATCCGCGAGCGAGAGCGGCAGCTCGAACGCATGCAGGGGCTGGTGCGGCTGCACCCGGCCGAGGAAGCGATTCGCATGGGCCTCGCGACCCATGCGCCAGCGCCCCGCGCGGCCAAGCGCTCGAAGTCGGAGATCACCCGGCGCAACAACACCAGCGGCGTGAGCGGCGTGCATTTCAAGACGCCCAACGCCAGCCATCCCGGCTATTGGCTGGCCATCACCTACACCACCGGCAAGGGCAGCGTGAGCAAGGCTTTTTCGGTGAAGGAACACGGCTACGACATGGCCAAGCGCCTGGCGATCGCCGAACGCGCGAATCAACTCGCCGCGAAGCTGGGCCAAGACCGCTGATGGCACAAGACAGACGCGGCTTCGCCGCTGCGGCGAAGCCCGCCACGGGCGGCCGGCCATGACGCTCAAGTCCATTCACCAGCTGCTGCGCGTGGCATCGCACCTGCTGGACCAGGCGGCCGCCGAGGTCCACGCGACAGATCTGGAGCCGGTGCAGGAAAACGTCGAGCGCATCGGCCGCGCGCTGATCGAGGTGATCGAAGTGCAGCGCCGCATCTACGAGGAACAGCCGGAGCTGGCGCCCAAGTCGCTGGCGGCCTCGCCGAAGGAAGCCGACGCCAGCCGCCTCTTCACCGAGTTCACGATGGAGGCGCTGGCGCTGGAAGAAGCGGGCAAGACCGCCGCGGCGCGCGAGAAATACACGGCGTTCATCGGCATCTCGCCCTCGCACCTGCACCGCGAGATCGCGCGGGCGGAGATCCGGCGGCTGTCCTAGCAGGCCGTGTCGGGGTCACAGCGCCCGCGAGATCACCTCCTTCATGATCTCGTTGGTGCCGCCGTAGATGCGCTGCACGCGGGCATCGGCGTACATGCGCGCCACCATGTATTCGTTCATGAAGCCGTAGCCGCCGAACAGCTGCAGGCACTCGTCGATCACGCGGCCCTGCGCTTCCGAGCCCCAGAGCTTGGCCATCGACGCGGTGGCGGTGTCGAGCCTGCCGGCCACCAGGTCTTCCACGCAGCGGTCGATGAAGGCGCGGCCCACCTTGATCTGCGTGGCGATCTCGGCCAGCTTGAACTTGGTGTTCTGGAACTCGGCGATCGGCTTGCCGAAGGCCTTGCGGTCGCGCACGTAGCCGAGCGTGGCCTGGTAGGCGCCCTCCATGGTGGCGAGCGCGCTCAGGCCGATGATGGTTCGCTCGTACGGCAGGTCGCTCATCAGCTGGAAGAAGCCCTGCCCTTCCACGCCGCCCAGCAGCGCATCGGCCGGCACGCGCACGTCGTCGAAGAAAAGCTCGGAGGTGTCCTGCGCCTTCATGCCGATCTTGTCGAGCACGCGGCCCACGCGAAAGCCCTTGCAGCCTTCGGTCTCGACGATGAGGATCGAGGTGCCCTTGGCGCCCTGCGCCGGGTCGGTCTTGCACACCACCAGCACCACGCCGGCCAGGTAGCCGTTGGTGATGAAGGTCTTCGAGCCGTTGATGCGAAAGCCGCCGCCGTCTTTCTCGGCGCGCGTGCGCACGCCCTGCAGGTCGGAGCCGGCGCCGGGCTCGGTCATGGCGATGGCGCCGACCATCTCGCCGCGCGCCATGCGCGGCAGGTAGTGGCGCTTCTGCTCCTCCGTGCCGTGGTTGAGGAAGTAGTGCGCCACGATGGCATGCACCGAGGTGGCCATGCCGGTGAGCGCGCGGCGCGACATCTCTTCGTAGAACACGGCCTCGTGGCGGAAGTCGCCGCCCGCGCCGCCGTACGCCTCGGGGATGTCGGCGCACAGCAGGCCGAGCGCGCCGGCCTTGCGCCAGACCTCGTGGCCGACGTGGCCGCGCTTGCGGGCTTCCTCGTCGTGCGGAAGCACTTCGGTCTCGATGAAGCGCACCACGTTGTCGCGGTACAGCTCGAGGTCTTCGTCGCTCCAGGAGCGGCGGAAATCGATGGGCATTTTCTTCTTCCTTGAGGTGTTCTTCGGTCAGCCGACGCGGCGGCCCCTGCCGGCCCAGAAGGGCTCGCGCAGCTGGAACTTCTGCAGCTTGCCCGCGGCCGACAGCGGCAGCGTGTCGCGGAACTCCACGCTGCGCGGGCACTTGTAGCCGGCGATCTGCTCGCGGCAATGCGCAATGACGGCCTCCGCCTCCAGCGCCATGCCTTCGCGGCGCACGATCACCGCGTGCACGCGCTCGCCCCACTTGTCATCGGGCACGCCGATCACGGCGGACATCAGCACCTGCGGGAGCTGGGCGATGGCGTTCTCGACCTCGGCCGAATACACGTTCTCGCCGCCGCTCACGATCATGTCCTTCATGCGGTCGACCACGAAGACGAAGCCTTCCTTGTCCATGTAGCCGCCGTCGCCGGTGTGCATCCAGCCGCCGCGCAGCGCGGCCTCGGTTTCCTTCGGCTTGTTCCAGTAGCCCTTCATGACCATCGGCCCGCGCGCGACGATCTCGCCGACCTGGCCGAAGGGCACTTCGTTGTCGTCGCCGTCGACGATGCGCAGCTCGGCAATGGAGATGGGCGTGCCGGCCGAGCGCAGCAGGCGCTCCCGATCCGGCCCCGGCGCGTGGCAATACGGCGGCAGCGCGGTAACCACCGGCGACAGCTCGGTCATGCCGTAGACCTGCGCGAACGCCGTACCCGGAAAGGCGCGCATGGCCTGGTCGAGCAGCGCCGCGTCGATGGGCGCCGCACCGTACGACAGCAGGCGCAGGCTGGAAAGGTCGAACTCCGCGAAGCGCGGATGCTCGATCACGCGCTTGATCATGGTGGGCACCAGGAACATCTCGGTGATGCGCGCCGACTGCAGCGTGCGCAGCACCGCCAGTTCGTCGAACACCGGCACCACGTGCACCGGCACCAGCCGCATCAGGCTCTGCAGCGCCACGCCGCAGCCGGCCACGTGGAACATGGGCGCCGCGATGATGGCCGCGGCGTCCTGCGTGTCGCGCGGCAGCGCGGCCACCGTGCCCAGCGCGTTGATGCACAGGCTGCCGTGCGTGAGCATCACGCCCTTGGGCTGGCCGGTGGTGCCGCCGGTGTACATGACGGCGGCCAGCTCGTCGCTGCCGTGCGGCGCGTCTTCGGCGGGGTCGGCGGCAGCGAGCAGCGCCTCGTAGCCGACCATGCCTTCGGGCACCGCGCCGTCGCCGCAATAGACCACGGTGCGCAGCGAGCGGGAGAGCCGGCGCAGCTCTGCGGCCATGGGCGCGAAGACGTCGTCCACCAGCAGGATGCGGGTGTCGCAGTCGTCGAGCGAGTACGCCACTTCCTTGGGGTTCCAGCGGATGTTGACCGGGTTGATGACGCCGCCGCCCCACCAAGTGCCGAAGAAGTATTCGACGAAGCGGTGCGAGTTGAGGCTCATCATGCCGACCCGGTCGCCCGGCTGCATGCCGAGCTGCCGCAGCACCGCGCCGAGGCGCGCGACGCGGTCGGTGAACCCGGCGAAGTCGAGCCGCGTGCCGCCGCAGACCACGGCGGTGGCCTTGCCTTTTTCGCGCCGGCCCTTGTGCAGGGGTTGGGTGAGGAACATGGGGTCTGTCTCCGTTCTTCGTTGCTTTTCTTTTTCGTTCAGGAAGCGCCCGGCGGCGCGATGGCCTCCGCCGCCACGCCCCAGCGGCGCAGCACGGTCGGCCCGTCGTCGTGCGCGGCGGCCGGCGGCATCACGGGCGCGGTGCGGCTGAAGCGCGGCGCGGGCGCGGGCTGCACCACGCCGCCCACGCTGGCGAAGGTGCCGCGCGCCACGTTGTGCGGATGCGCGGGGGCCTCGTCCCAGTCGAGCACGGGGGCGAAGCAAGCGTCGCTGCCCTCGAGCAGCACGCACCATTCGTCGCGCGTGCGGGTGCGGAAGATGTCGGCCATGCGCAGCTTGAGCACCGGCCAGCGGTCGGCGTCCATCTGCGCGTCGAAGGCGGGGTCGTCGGCGATGCCGCAGCGCTCGCGCATCAATGCATAGAACTGCGGCTCGATGGCACCCACGGCCACATGCTTGCCGTCGGCGCAGGCGTAGGTGTCGTAGAAGTGCGCGCCGCCGTCGAGCATGTTCTCGCCGCGCTGGTTGCTCCACTGGCCGGCCGACTTGAAGCCGTACATCATGGCCGACAGCAGCGCGGCGCCGTCGGTCATGGCGGCGTCGACCACCTGGCCCTGCCCCGAGCTCTTCGCCTCGTGCAGCGCGGCCAGGATGCCGAAGGCCAGCAGCATCGCGCCGCCGCCGAAGTCGCCCACGTAGTTGAGCGGCGGCACCGGCGGCTCGCCGGCGCGGCCGATGGCGTGCAGCGCGCCGCTGATCGCGATGTAGTTGATGTCGTGCCCCGCCGCATGCGCCAGCGGGCCGTGCTGGCCCCAGCCGGTCATGCGGCCGTACACCAGGCGCGGGTTCCTCTGGTGGCAGGGCGCGGGGCCCAGGCCCAGGCGCTCCATCACGCCGGGGCGAAAGCCTTCGATGAGCACGTCGGCCTTTTCAATGGCTTCGAGCACCTGTTGCGCCGCGCCTTCCGCGCGCAGGTCGACCTGCAGCGTGCTGCGCCCGCGCGCGAGGATGTCGTGCGGCGCGGTGCGCGTGCCGGGGCGCTCGATGCGCAGCACTTCCGCGCCCATGTCGGCGAACAGCATCGCGCAGAAAGGCCCGGGGCCGATGCCCGCCATCTCGATCACCCGTAGTCCCTGCAATGGGCCTGCCATGGCTTGTCTCCTGTTGCGAGCGGCCATCTTGGCGCGCGGGCGGCGGCGCTGCATCGTCCAAAACGACGAATGCGGCGCCCGATGCATCAAGTCAGGCCGCGCCACCTCGCCACCGCGCCACGCGGCGCAAGTGCCATGCGGGCGGGCCGAACTGGGTCTCGATGAGCGTGGCGCGCCGGAAGTAGTGGCCCACGGCCAGTTGCTCGGTCATGCCCATGCCGCCGTGCATCTGCACCGCGCCCTGCCCCACGGCCCGGCAGGCCTTGGCGACCGCCACTTTGGCGGACGACACGGCACGCGCGCGCTCATGCGGCGCGGCGTCGTCGATCGACTCGCCCACGCTCGCGGTGAGCGCATCGGCCTGTTCCAGCGCCATGTGCATGTCGGCCAGCCGGTGCTGCAGCACCTGGAAGCTGGAGATCGGCACGCCGAACTGCTTGCGCTGGCGCACGTAGTCGAGCGTGTCGCGCATCAGCCGGCGCATGACGCCGATGGACTCGGCGCAGACGGCGAGCGTGGCCTCGTCGAGCGCCTGCTCGATCTGCGGCAGCGCCTCGCCTTCGATGCCGAGCAAGGCATCGGACGGTACGCGCACGCTGTCGAAGACGATGTCGGCGGCACGAGCGCCGTCGCGCGTGGGGTAGGCGCGCATGCGCAGGCCCGGTGCGTCCTTCGGCACCACGACCAGCGAGAGCCCGTCCGCATCGCCGGGGGCGCCCCGGCTGCGCGCACTGACGATCAGGTGGCCGGCCCACGGCGCGGCCTGCACGATTGCCTTGTGGCCGTCGAGCCGGAAGCCGTCGCCTTCGCGCACCAGGCGCACCCGTACGTCGGCCCGGTCGTGCCGGCTCTGCGGCTCGCCGTGCGCAAAGGCCAGCACGGCCTGCCCCGCGACGACGCGCGCGAGCAAGGCGTCGGCCAGCGCACCGGGGTGGCGCTGCAGCAGCGCCGCGCCGATGACCATCGTCGACAGGTACGGCTCGGCCGCGAGCGCGCCGCCCAGCGTTTCCATCAGCGCGAGGTGCGCGGCCATGCCCAAGCCCATGCCGCCGTGCGATTCGGGCAGGGCCGCGCCCAGCAGGTCGAGTTCGCGCGACAGGCCCTGCCAGAACGGCGGCGGTGCATCGCCGGCATTGGCCAGCGCATGCAGGCGCTGTTCGAAGCCGTGGTGGTTGTCGAGATAGCGCGCGAGGCTGTCGCGCAGCATCGCGAGGGTGTCTTCCTGTTCGGTGCGTGTGTTCATGGCGGCGGACTCAGCGGGCGAGCAGGTGGGCGGCGACGATGTTGCGCTGCACCTCGTTGGAGCCGGCGTAGATGGAAGCGGCGCGGTCGTTGAGGTAGGCCGACATCGAGAACACGGCCTCTTCGGGAATCGGCAGCTCGCCCGCCAGACCGTCGTCCAGCGGCAGGCTGGCGGCGGCGTAATGGCCGGCGATTTCCACGCCCAGCTCGGTCAGCCGCTGGCGCAGCTCGGAGCCGAGCACCTTGCCCATCGACGGACGGATGCCGTGCGGCTCGCCGCGTGCCTGCGCGCGCAGCGACTGCAGCTCGGTGGCTTCCAGCGCGTCGATGGCGCAGTCCATCTCGGCCAGGCGCAGGGCCATGTCGCCGGCCTCGTCGCCGTCATAACTGGTGTTTGCCGCGAACGCCGCATCGGCCGCGGTGCTCAGGCGGCGCAGGCGCGCACGCAGCATGGGCGCCCAGGCACCGCCGCGCTCGTGCTGCAGCAGATATTTGGCGATGGCCCAGCCCTGGTTCTCCTCGCCGATCAGGCCCTCGGCGGGCACGCGCACGTCGTCGAAGAACACCTGGTTGAGCTCATGGTCGCCCGAGATGCTGATGATCGGGCGGATGGTGATGCCCGGCGCGGGAATGTCGAAGCACAGGAAGCTGATGCCCTGCTGCGGCTTGCCGCCCGAAGCGGTGCGCACCAGGCAGAACATGCGGTTGGCGTACTGCGCGTGCGTGGTCCAGATCTTGGTGCCGTTGATGACGTAGTGGTCGCCTTCGCCGGATTGCCGCACCGCCCTGCATTGCAGCGAAGCCAGGTCGGAGCCCGATTGCGGCTCCGAGTAGCCCTGGCACCAGTAGTCCTCGCCCGAGCGGATGCCGGGCAGCCAGGCGCGCTTCTGCGCCTCGGTGCCGAAGGCGATGATCACCGGCGCGACCATGCCAGGGCCCATGGGTGCGCGCGGCGGCGCGTCGGCCGCCGCCAGTTCGCTCGCAAAAAGGTAGTGCTGCATCGGCGTCCAGCCGGTGCCGCCGTGCTCCACGGGCCAGTGCGGCACGCTCCAGCCGCGCTTGGCGAGGATGCGGTGCCAGCGGTTGCCGTACTCGTAGTCGGTGAAGATGCCGGAGCAGCGGCGGCCGGCCGTGCGCAGCTCGGGCGTCAGTTCGCGCGCGAGGAAGTCGCGCACTTCGTCTCGGAATGCGGTCTCCGCCGCGCTGAGGGTCCAGGCCATGGTGTCGTCCCGTTGGAATGCACCACGCAGTGTGCGCCCGGAATGCCCGGGCGGCATCGTCGGATCGGACGAAGATCGGGCGGGAGCAGCCCTCTCAGGCCGCGACGGCTTCGCGCGTCGCCGCCGCCTTCGACGGCACGGGCATGTGCCGGGCCCAGTCGATGATCTCGAGGCTGCCGTCGGCGTGCTCGGCCAATGCCGTCAGGCTCTCGACCCAGTCGCCGTCGTTGCAGTAGAGGATGCCGTCGATGTCGCGCATCTCGGCATGGTGGATGTGGCCGCAGACCACGCCCTGGGCGCCGCGGTTGCGGGCCTCGCGGGCCACGGCATTCTCGAAGTCGCCCACGTAGCTCACGGCGCGCTTAACCTTGCCCTTGAGGTATTTGGAGAGCGACCAGTACGGCAGCCCCATGCGCGCGCGCAGCGAGTTGAGGTGGCGGTTGAGCTTGAGCGTGAATTCGTAGAGCGAGTCGCCCACGTAGGCGAGCCACTTGGCGCACTGGATCACGCCGTCGAACAGGTCGCCGTGGATGATCCAGAGCTTGCGGCCGTCGGCCGTCTCGTGGATCCATTCGTCGGCCACGTCGATGCCGCCGAAGTTGTGATGCAGGTACTTGCGGGCGAACTCGTCATGGTTGCCCGGAATGAAGATCACGCGCGTGCCCTTGCGCGCCTTGCGCAGCAGCTTCTGGATCACGTCGTTGTGCGTCTGCGGCCAGTACCAGTGGCGCTTGAGCTGCCAGCCGTCGATGATGTCGCCGACCAGGAACAGGGTCTCGCACTCGGTGTGCTTCAGGAAATCGAGCAGTGCGCGGGCCTGGCAGCCGGGCGTGCCCAGGTGCAGGTCGGAGATCCAGAGGGTGCGGAATTGCAGCGGTGGACGTGCGCGATCTTCATCCTCGGGGTCGAGGGCCTGGGTGGCGGAGTCGCGCCATGCGCGAAGGAAAGCGTCGTCGCGTTGCATGGACGGGTAGGCTCCCACCGGCCCATGACCGCGCGATGGCACACCCGTGACATCCCGGTGACGCGTTGCCGCCCGGCGACGCCACAATGCCGCGATGCGCCCCGGCCAGATCATCGTTCTTGCAACGCCTGTCTTCTTTCTTCTTATCGCGATCGAATTCGCGGTGGGCCGCGCGCGCGCCCGCCGTGGCACGGGACGCGACACCTACCGCCTGGCCGACGCGTTGAACAGCATCGGCCTGGGCATGCTGAGCCAGATCAGCGCGGTGCTCACCGGGCTGCTGCGCATCGGCATCTACTCGGCGGTGTACTCGGCGGTGGCGCTTTTTCCTTTGGAGGCCGCGAAGGAGTTCTGGACCACCTGGTACGGCTGGCTGCTGGCGCTGGTGTTCTACGACTTCTGCTATTACTGGCTGCACCGCATGGGCCACGAGTCGGCGGTGCTGTGGGCGGCGCACGTGGTGCACCACCAGAGCCAGCACTACAACCTGTCGACCGCCCTGCGGCAGACCTCCAGCGGCGCGCTGTTCAGCTGGATCTTCTACCTGCCGATGGCCGTGGCGGGCGTGCCGCCGCTGGTGTTCGGCGTGGTGGCGCTCATCGACCTGCTCTACCAGTTCTGGGTGCACACCGAGCAGGTGGGCAAGCTGGGCTGGTTCGACCGCTGGTTCTGCTCGCCGTCGAACCACCGGGTGCACCACGCGGTGAACGACAACTATCTCGACCGCAACTACGGCGGCATCCTGATCGTGTGGGACCGCATGTTCGGCACCTTCCGCGAGGAAGACGAGCGCTGCGTGTACGGCACGCGCGGCGAGCTGCGCAGCTGGGACCCGCTGTGGGCCAACGCCGAGGTGTACTGGGCGCTGGCCAGGGATTCATGGCATGCGAAGAGCTGGGCCGACAAGCTGCGCGTGTGGCTCAAGCCGCCGGGCTGGCGGCCGGCGGACGTGGCGGCGCGTTTTCCGAAGCCGCTCTTCGACATCGCCAAGGTGACGCGCTACGAGCCCGAGGTGAGCCTTGGCGTGCAGTGGTTCGCGGGGCTGCAGTTCCTGCTGCTGGTCGGGTGCGCGGTGGTCTTCCTGTGGTTCTCCGACGTCATGCCGCTGCCGCAGGCGGCCGTGTGGCTCGCCGCGCTGACGGCGAGCCTGTGGGCCATAGGCGGTGTGCTGCAGGGGCGGCTGAGCGTGACCGAGGTGCTGTTCATCGAAGCGGCCGCCCTGGCCACGGCGAGCGCGGCGCTGGGCATCGGCTGGCTGCATCTCGTCTTCAAGCCGCTGGCGCTGGCCATCGCGATCTTCTTCGCGGCCAGGCGTGCGATGGCGGCGGGCACGGTGACCCGGTTCGATGGGCTGCTGCTCACCGGTCTGGCGGCTTCGCTCGCAGGCGACGTGCTGCTGATGGGCCCGGCGACGCTGTTCGTGCCCGGGCTCGTGGCCTTCCTGCTGGCACACCTGGCGTACATCGCGCTGTTCAGCATGGGGGTCGGCATGTTTCCCCGGCGCGGGGTGCTGGCCGCGACGCTGCTGATCGGCGCGGGCATGTATGCGTTCCTGTGGCTGGGCGGACTGCCCGCGGCCCTGCGGATTCCGGTCGCGGCCTATGTGGTGGTGATCGCCTGCATGGCGGCGCAGGCGATCGGGCGCGCGGCCGTGCTGCACGCCACGGACCCATCCGCGCGGTGGGTGGCGGTGGGGGCATGCTTCTTCATGCTGAGCGATTCGCTGCTGGCGACGAACCGGTTCGTGACGCCGCTGCCGCTGGCGTCGTTGTGGGTGCTGGGCACGTATTACGCGGCGCAGATGCTGATCGTGCGGAACGCGCGGCCCAAGGGCTGACTTTGTATTTCTCCCTCCCCCGCTGGGGGAGGGTTGGGGTGGGGGCAAGTGGCGCTCGCGATGGGCGCTGTGCCCGCCCCCATCCCGACCTTCCCCCAGAGGGGGAAGGAGCAAGGCAAAACCTAGTCCACGCAGCGCTGGATCTCGACCGTCGAGTGGCGGATCTCCTCGTGCATCGAGAAGCAGGCCCGCACCTGGTCGGCCGTCAGCGTGGGCGAGTGCGTCACCACCGTGAGCGCACAGGCGTAAGCCTCGCGGCCCACGCGCCACACATGCAGGTCGGCCACGCGGGTTTCCGAATCGGCCAGCAGCGTCTCGACGCCTTCGCGGATTTCCTCGGTCACCGGGTGGTCCATCTCGCGGTCGAGCAGCACCTTGCCGGTTTCCTTCAGCAGCCCCTTGGCCCAGGCCGCCACCAGCACCGCGCCGACGATGCCCATCGCCGGGTCGAGCCAGGCCCAGCCGTAGAACCAGCCGCCCAGCAACGCTGCGATGGCCAGCACCGAGGTGGCGGCGTCTGCCACGACGTGGATGTAGGCGGAGCGCAGGTTCAGGTCATGGCCGTGGCCGTGGTCGTGGTGGTGGTCGTGGTCGTGTGCATGCCCATGGTCGTGCCCATGATGGTGGTGCGCCCCGCCCAGCAGCCGCGCGCAGACGAGATTGACCACCAGCCCCAGCACCGCCACCGAGATCGCCTCGGGGTAGTGGATGGCTGCGGGCGACCACAGCCGCTCCAGCGAGCCCACCACCATCAGCACCGCAATGCCCAGCAGCGCCAGCGCGCTGGCAAAGCCGCCGAGCACTTCGATCTTCCAGGTGCCGAAGGCGAAGCGCGGATCGCGCGCATAGCGCCGCGAGGCGGCATAGGCGAAGGCGCTCAGGCCGATGGCCAATGCATGCGAACTCATGTGCCAGCCGTCGGCCAGCAGCGCCATCGAGTTGAACCACCACCCCGCGCAGATCTCGGCCACCATCATCACGGCGGTGATCCACATCACGAGGCGCGTGCTGCGCTCGGCGGAGGTGTTGTCCGCGCCGAACTGGTGGTCGTGCCGCCAGGCGCTCAGGTCATGGGTGTGCATGGGATGCTCAGGCTCCGAAGAGATCGGGAACGTCGCCGCGGCCCGATGGGGGTGCCACGCCAAGGTGGCGGTAGGCCGCCAGCGTGGCGATGCGACCGCGCGGCGTGCGTTGCAGGTAGCCCTGCTGTATGAGGTAGGGCTCGATCACGTCCTCGATGGTGTCGCGCTCCTCGCCGATGCTGGCCGCCACGTTGTCCAGCCCGACCGGGCCGCCGTCGAAGCGGTGGATCACGGCCTCGAGCAGCTTGCGGTCCATCAGGTCGAAGCCCTGCGGATCGACGTCGAGCATGGCCAGCGCCCTGTGCGCAATGTCTTCGGTGATGCGGCCGTTGCCCTTGACCTCGGCGTAGTCGCGCACGCGGCGCAGCAGCCGGTTGGCGATGCGGGGCGTGCCGCGCGAACGGCGGGCGATCTCGAAGCCGCCGGCGGCGTCGGTCTCGACCTTGAGCAGGCCGGCGCTGCGGTGCACGATCAGCGCCAGTTCCTCGGGCGTGTAGAACTCCAGCCGCGCCACGATGCCGAAGCGGTCGCGCAGCGGGTTGGTCAGCATGCCGGCGCGGGTGGTGGCGCCCACCAGCGTGAAGGGCTGCAGGTCGAGCTTGATGCTGCGCGCCGCGGGGCCCTCGCCGATCATGATGTCGATCTGGTAGTCCTCCAGCGCGGGGTACAGGATTTCTTCGACGACCGGGCTCAGCCGGTGGATCTCGTCGATGAAGAGCACGTCGTTGGGTTCCAGGTTGGTCAGCAGCGCCGCCAGGTCCTTGGGCTTCTCGAGCACGGGGCCGGAGGTCTGGCGCAGGTTCACGCCCAGTTCCGCCGCGATGATGTGCGACAGCGTGGTCTTGCCCAGGCCGGGCGGGCCGAACAGCAGCACGTGGTCGAGCGCCTCCTTGCGCTTGCGCGCGGCGCCGATGAAGATCTCGAGCTGCTCGCGCACCTTGGCCTGGCCGACGTACTCGTCCAGCAGCTTGGGGCGCAGTGCCCGCTCTATCGCCTCTTCGTTGGGCGATGCGGGGGCCGCGGACACCACGCGTTGGGGGACGGGCGCGAAATCGTCTGTCTGGATAGTCATGAGAGAGGTTTTTCGCCTACGAGTTTAGTACCTGCACACTGGCAGAATGCTCCGGCCATACAAAGAACGAGGGGAAGCCAGCACGTGTCGATCTACGAACTGAAGCCGCGTTTCCAGGCCCTGCTGCGGCCGCTGGTGGTCCGCCTGCATGCGATGGGCGTCACCGCCAACCAGGTCACGCTGGCGGCATGTGTCGCGTCGGTGGTGCTCGGGCTCTGGCTCTTCTTCGCGGCGCCCTCGCCGGCCGCCTTCGCGCTCATTCCGCTGTGGATGTTCCTGCGCATGGCCTTCAACGCCATCGACGGCATGCTGGCACGCGAGCACAACCAGCAGAGCAGGCTGGGCGCCTTCCTCAACGAACTGACCGACGTGGTTTCCGACGCCGCGCTCTACCTGCCCTTCGCGCTGGTGGCGCCGTTCAGCGGCTTCTGGGTCGGCACGGTGATCGTGCTGGCCGGCCTGAGCGAATTCGCCGGGGCGCTGGGCCCCACGGTGGGCGCCTCGCGCCGCTACGACGGCCCGCTGGGCAAGAGCGACCGGGCCTTCGTGTTCGGCGCGCTCGGCCTCTATGTGGCGCTGGGCTGGCCGCTGCCGGGCTGGACGGCATGGCTGATGCCGCTGCTGGCGCTGCTGGTGGCCTGGACCACCGCCAACCGCATCCGCCGCGCGCTGGCCGAGGCCGAGGCGGGCATCCCGGCCAGCCACTGACACAGAACAAGACTCACAGGGATTCAATGACCGACATCACGCAACGCGTTCCGCAAGAACACCACTTCCAGACGCACGACGGCGAATCGCTGTTCTACCGCCACTGGCCCGCCACCGGCGGCGCACGGCGCGGCGCCGTCCTGCTGTTCCACCGCGGCCATGAACACGGCGCGCGCATGGCGCACCTGGTCGACGAACTCGACCTGCCCGACTTCGACTTCTTTGCCTGGGACGCGCGCGGCCACGGCCGCTCGCCGGGCCAGCGCGGCTACAGCCCCAGCTTCGGCACCTCGGTGCGCGACGTGCAGACCTTCGTGCAGCACATCGGCGCCGCGCACGGCGTGCCCGAGCACGACATCCACGTGGTCGCGCAAAGCGTGGGCGCGGTGCTGATCGCCACCTGGGCGCACGACTACGCGCCCAAGGTGCGCGGCCTCACGCTCGCCTCGCCGGCCTTCAAGGTCAAGCTCTACGTGCCTTTCGCGCGGCCCGGCCTCGCGCTGATGCACAAGCTGCGCGGGCTGTTCTTCGTCAACAGCTACGTGAAGGCCAAGTTCCTCACGCACGACCCCGAGCGCATCGCCAGCTACGAGAGCGACCCGCTCATCAGCCGCCCCATCGCGGTCAACATCCTGCTGGGCCTGTACGAGGCGGCCGACCGCGTGGTGGCCGACGCCAACGCGATCACGCTGCCGGTGCAGCTGCTCATCTCGGGCGCCGACTGGGTGGTGCACCACAAGCCGCAGCACCAGTTCTTCGATCGGCTGGGCAGCGCCGTGAAGACCAAGACCGAGCTGCCGGGCTTCTTCCACGACACGCTGGGCGAGAAAGACCGGGCGCCTGCGGTGGCACAGATCCGCGAATTCATCCTGCAGCGCTTCGACGAGCCGGCCGTGCTGGTCGACCGCCGCGAGGCGCACCTGAGCGGCGACACCGCCGACGAGTCGCGCGCGCTGGCCGAGCCGCTGTCGCCTCTGTCGCCGCGCGGCGCCTACTGGGCCATGACCCGCGCCGGGCTGAAGCTGGGCGGCAGGATGTCCGAGGGCATCAAGCTGGGCCACGACACCGGCTTCGACTCCGGCAGCACGCTCGACTACGTGTACCGCAACCAGCCCAGGGGCGGCTCGTTCATCGGCCGGTCCATCGACAAGACCTATCTGGAATCGATCGGCTGGCGCGGCATCCGCCAGCGCAAGATCCACGTCGAGGAGCTGCTGCGCATCGCGATGGAGCGGCTGGCCGAAATGCACCGCGAGGTGCGCGTGATGGACATCGCCGCCGGCCACGGCCGCTACGTGCTCGACGCGGTGCTCGCGAGCCCGGTCAAGGCCAGCTCGATCCTGCTGCGCGACTACAGCGACATCAACGTGCGCGACGGCCGCGCGCTCATCGCCGAGAAGGGCCTGGAAGACGTCGCGCAGTTCGTGCAGGCCGACGCCTTCGACCGCATGAGCCTCGCGAGCGTGACGCCGCGGCCCACGCTGGCGGTGGTGTCGGGCCTGTACGAGCTGTTCCCCGACAACGAGATGGTGCGCCGCTCGCTCGCGGGCGTCGGCGACGCGGTGGAAGACCGCGGCTACCTGGTCTACACCGGCCAGCCCTGGCATCCGCAGCTCGAGATGATCGCGCGCGCCCTCACCAGCCACCGCCAGGGCGAGGCCTGGGTGATGCGCCGCCGCACCCAGTACGAGATGGACCAGCTGGTGGAGGAAGCGGGCTTCCGCAAGATCGACCAGCGCATCGACGAGTGGGGCATCTTCACGGTTTCGCTGGCGGTGCGCACCGAGCGATGAGCGCCCGGCTGGCACGACGGCCCTGGAAGCGCGCCGCCGCATGGCTGGTGTTCCTCGGGCCGTTGTTCTATGCAACCTACGGCTTCGCCAACTGGTGGGCGACCACGCGGGCCCACGTGCCGTCGATGGCCTTCGGCTGGGAGCGTCAAATACCGTTCTGGCCGTGGACGATCTTTCCGTACTGGACGATCAACGTCTTCTACGCGCTGTCGCTGTTCCTCGCGCGCAGCAGGCACACGCTCGACCGGCATGCACTGCGGCTGGTGACGGCCACACTGGTGGCCTGCAGCTGCTTCATCCTCTGGCCGCTGCACTTCAGCTTCGGGCAGCCGCCGGTCGACGGTGCGCCGGCCTTCCTGTTCAACGCGCTGCGCGGGTTCGACCAGCCCTTCAACCAGGCACCGTCGCTGCACATCGCGCTGGCGGTGATCCTGTGGGACTGGTACCGGCAGTTCATCCGCCCGCTGTGGGCGCGGCTGGTGCTGCATGTGTGGGCCTTCGCCATCTGCGCGTCGGTGCTCACGACGTGGCAGCACCACTTCATCGACATCCCGACCGGTGCGCTGCTCGGGCTGTTCTGCGTGTGGCTGTGGCCGCTGGAGCGCGTGGTGTCGATGCCGCGCGCGTGGCGCGTCACCCGCGACCCGCAGCGATGGAAGCTGGCGGGTTTCTATGCGGTGGGCGCGGTGCTGTTCCTGGCGGCCGCACTCTACGGCGGCGGCATCGCGCTGTGGCTCGCATGGCCGGCCGCGTCGCTCGCGCTGGTGGCGCTCAACTACGTCGGCTTCGGCGCGCGCGGTTTCCAGATGGACGGGCATGGCCGCATGGGCTGGGCCGCGCGCTGGCTGTTCGCGCCGTACCGGCTGGGCGCGGCAGTCAATGCTTGGCTCTGGACGCGCAAGCTGCCGGCCTCGGTCGAGGTGGTGCCCGGCGTGCGGCTGGGCCGCCGGCCGACGCACGCCGAATGGCTCGCGGCCGGCCGGCCCCGGCTGGTGAGCCTTTGCGCCGAGCTGCAGTTGCCGTCCGGCGTGCCGCATGCGCGCTGCGTGCCGCTGCTCGACCTGACGGTGCCGCCGCCGGTGCGGCTGCAGCGCGCGGCGGCGGTCATCGAAGGGCAGCGCCGCGCTGCCGGCGGCGTGCCGGTGTGGGTGTGCTGCGCGCTCGGCTTCTCGCGCAGCGCCGCCGCGGTGATCGCGTGGCTGGACCGCTACGGCGCTGCCGGCGGCGTCGCGCAGGCCGAAGACGCGGTGCGCCGCGCACGTCCGCAGATCGTGCTTCGGCGGGCATGGCGCGTATCGCTGGAGGCCCTGAACCCCGTCGCGGAGACACGCAGCCATGAATGACAACGACCGCGCCACCTGCGCCACGCTGGCCGGACTGCTGCGCGCCGCTGCCGTGCTGGCCCTGTGGGGCTTCGCGCTGACATGCATCGCGGCGCTGGTGCTCGCGCTGACGCTGCGCTCGCTCTCGACCACCGCCACCATGAGCCTCGGCGCCGTCGTGATCCTGGGCGCGCTGGAGCGCTACTTTTCATTCCGGCTGCGCTTCGACGAGGCGCTGTTCGACGGCCTTGCGAAGGGCCGCATCGCGTCGCTGGAGGCGCTCGACGGCGCGCTGTCGACACTCGGCCTGCGCGAGGCACAACAGCAGCAACAGCAGCCACGCACCACCCGCCCGCTCGACGACCGCGTGGCCGGCACCCGCCAGCTCATGCAGCGCCACGCCATCGTGGTGGCCTGCCAAAGCGCCATGTTCCTCCTTGCCTTGATGACACAGGACATCTCTTGACCGAAGCAGACGACAACAACAAGAACGACAAGCCGCCGGCCGAAAGCACGGTGCTGCGGCGCGCGCTCGCCGTGGTGGTGGGCAAACTCATCATCGGCGTGGCCGGCCTGCTGACCGGCGTGCGCGCCATCTGGTCGGGCACGAGCCCCAAGGCCGAGCAGACGCTGTACTTCGCCAACCACACGAGCCACGGCGACTTCGTGCTGCTGTGGGCGACGCTGCCGCCCGACCTGCGCGCGCTCACGCGGCCGGTGGCGGGGCAGGACTACTGGGAGGCCTCCAGGCTGCGCAACTTCATAGGCCGCGACGTGTTCAACGCGCTCATGATCCGGCGCGACGGCTCGGGCCAGGGCGGCAATCCGGTCGACCAGATGAAAGAAGCGCTGGAAGGCGGCGACTCGCTCATCATGTTCCCGGAAGGCACGCGCAACACCGGCGACGACATCCTGCTGCCGCTCAAGAGCGGCCTCTTCCACCTGGCGCGCGCCTGCCCCAACGTGCGGCTGGTGCCGGTGTGGATCGAGAACTTGAAGCGCGTGCTGCCCAAGGGCGTGCTGCTGCCGATTCCGCTGGCCTGCACGGTGCGCTTCGGCACGCCCATCACGCTGGGCGAAGGCGAGGACAAGGTGTCGTTCCTGGCACGGGCGCGCGCCGCCATGCTCGACATGCGCCCCGAATACGACCGCGTTCCCGAACAAGAAAAAACAACAACGACGACGACGACGCCATGAACATCTCCGCTTCCACCCAGACCACGCTGGAGCTGTTCGGCGGCGTCGCGGGCGTGCTCATCCTGGCCTCGGCCATCGGTGCGCTGCTCAAGTGGCGCGTGGCGCACGGCCAGCCCAACTCGGTGATCGACAACCTCAACGCGCGCGTCAACGCCTGGTGGGTGATGGTGGCGGTGATCGGCATTGCCTTCGCCTTCGGCAAGGGCGGCGTGATCGTGCTGTTCTACCTGATCTCTTTCTATGCGCTGCGCGAGTTCATCAGCCTGGCCTACACCCGGCGCGGCGACCACGGCGCCATTGCGCTGGCCTTCTACCTCGCGCTGCCGGGGCAGTACTTCCTGATCTGGATCGACTGGTACGGGCTCTACGCCATCTACATCCCGGTCTATGCCTTCCTGCTGCTGCCCATTCTTGCGGCGGTGGGCGGCGACACGCAGCGCTTCCTGGAGCGCACCTCGAAGATCCAGTGGGGCCTCATGGTGTGCGTGTTCTGCATCAGCCACGTGCCCGCGCTGCTGACGCTGCAGATCCCCGGCTTCGAGGGCCGCAACCTGCTGCTGATCGCCTTCCTCGTCATCGTGGTGCAGGGCAGCGACGTGCTGCAGTACGTATGGGGCAAGCTCTTCGGCAAGCGCAAGGTGGCGCCCGAGCTGTCGCCTTCCAAGACCTGGGAAGGCCTGATCGGCGGCGTGGCGAGCGCCACCGCGCTGGGCGCTGCGCTCTACTGGGCCACGCCCTTCAACCCGTGGCAGGCGGCGCTGATGGCGCTGACCATCTGCCTCATGGGCTTCTTCGGCGGGCTGGTGATGTCGGCCATCAAGCGCGACCGCGGCGTGAAGGACTGGGGCTCGATGATCGAGGGCCACGGCGGCATGCTCGACCGGCTCGATTCGGTGATCTTCGCGGCGCCCATCTACTTCCACGCGCTGCGCTACTGGTGGGTGCCGTGAGCAAGGCGGCCAAAGACGCGGAGCGCGTGGCGCACGACACGCCCGTCGAGTGCGCCAACGCCGCGTCGTGGACGCGCTGGCTCGAGCGCCACCACGCCAGCGCCGCCGGCGTGTGGCTGCGCATCGCCAAGAAGGACAGCGGCATCGCCTCCATCGACCACCCCGCCGCGCTGGAAGAGGCGCTGTGCTGGGGCTGGATCGACGGCCAGCGCAAGAGCGACGACGCGCAATACTTTCTGCAGCGCTTCACGCCGCGCACCAGGCGCAGCACCTGGTCGCAGATCAACCGCGCCAAGGTGCTGAAGCTCATCGACGAAGGCCGCATGCAGCCGGCCGGGCTGGCCGAGATCGAGCGCGCAAAGGCCGACGGCCGATGGGACGCGGCCTACGAGGGCGTCGCTGCGGCCACGGTGCCGCCCGACCTGCAGGCCGCGCTGGACGCCAACAAGAAGGCCGCGAAGTTCTTCGCCACGCTCGACTCTCGCAACCGCTTCGCGGTGCTGTTCCGCACCCAGGGCGCGAAGAAGCCAGAAACCCGCGCGCGCCGCATCGCGCAGTTCGTCGAGATGCTGGCCAAGGGCGAGAAGATCCACCCCTGAGCTTCTTGCTCAGGTGCCTGCGGCAATGCGCGCCAGCCGCTCGGCGTCGACGATACGGATGCGCTTGTAGCGCATGTCGATGGCGCCCTCCTCCACCAGGCGCCCCAGTTCCTTGTTGATGGTCTGGCGCGACAGCCCGAGCATGGAGGCCAGGTCGTTCTGCGACAGGCGCACCATCGGGAAAGCGTCGTCGCCTTCCGCCGCGCCCGGCCCCTGCCCGCTGTAGAAGTGGACCAGGCTCATCAGCGTGGCCGCCACGCGGCCGTGGATCGAGTTGAGCATCTGGTTCTGCAGCAGCACGATGCTCAGCCGCTGGCGCTGCAGGCCGAGCTTGGCCACGTCGCGCCACAGCACGGGCTCGGCATCGAGCACCGCGATCACAGCGTCGCTGGGCAGGTGGACGATCACCGAGTCTTCGTGCGCGTGGTAGTCGTAGGGCAGCGGCACGTCTTCCAGCAGGCGCACCAGCGGCGCCACCTGGCCGGGGCCCAGCAGCGCGTTGACGTACTTGCGGCCGTGGCTGCTCATGCTGCTGATCTCGAGGCAGCCAGACACCACCACCAGCAGCTCGCGCCGGTGGCGGTCGTGCGCCAGCACCTGCGTGCGCCGGTTGTAGCGCTCCATGCGCGCCGACTTCATGAGTTCCGCGCGGCGCGCGTCGGGCCAGCGCGAGAACAGTTCGTTCCAGCGCAGCGCGCGTTCCAGTAGCGCGGCGCTCTCCTCTGCGTTGCGGGGGGTGGAAGGGGTCGATCGGGTCAGCGGGTTCTCCCTGCCGTGATGTTCATGAATCTGTCAAAGCGTTGACAGATTCGGGAGGCTGTCGTTTCTATCGTAAGCACCGGACATCGACAAGCACACAAGCGGCACCGGCATGCGAGCGCATGCGGCAAGCCTCACCGGAGACAACAACTCATGAAGAAGACAGTCGCCGCCGGCCTCGTGCTGGCGGCCTACTCCTCGCTCACGCCGGCGCAGAGCAGCGTGACCATCTACGGCACGGTCGACCTTTACATGGCCTTCGCCAAGTCGGGCATCACCTCGTCGAAGCGGCTCGAGGACGGCGGCCAGACCGCCTCGCGCCTGGGCTTTCGCGGCACTGAAGACCTCGGCGGCGGGCTCAGCGCGCACTTCACGCTGGAGAGCGGCTTCGCGCCCGACACCGGCAACGGCACGCTGCCAGGGCCCGCCATGTCGTTCAGCCGGCAGTCCTTCGTCGGCCTGTCCGGGCCGTGGGGGCAGATCGACGCGGGCCGCATGTACACGCCCATGTTCTACACGCTGTTCAAGGCCGACCCCTACGGCGTGAATTCGGTGTTCTCGCCGATCAACCTGGTGGCCGCCACCGACGCGCAGCCGGGCCTCACGCCCTTCGCGGCCCGCGCCAGCAACATGATTCGCTACCGCACGCCGGCCAGCAGCGACTTCTTCGCGGACATCGCCTATGCGCCGGGTGAATCGAGCGCGCCGAGCCACCAGAGCGGCAACTTCTACGGCGGCAGCATGGGCTGGTCGCGCAAGCCCTACTACGTCGCCTATGCGTTCCAGCGCGCGCGCTCCGGCTCGGCGGCGGCGCCCGTGGCCGAGCCTGCCACCTCCACCTACCAGGCGCTGAGCGGCGCCTACGAACTGCCGGACATCGGCCTGCAGTTCTACGCGAACTACGTGCGCAACACCTCGAGCCTGCCGCGCGTGCCCGCCGCGAAGCTCGCGAGCCTGGGCGTCACCTACAACGTGACGCCGGCCTCGAACCTGATGTTCGAGGCCATGCAGCGCAAGGTGGACGACACCGGCCGCTCGCAGCTGGCCTGGACGCTGGGCTACGACTACTACCTGAGCAAGCGCACCGTGCTGTATGCGCGCTGGCTGCGGCTGCTCAACCGCAACGGCGCATCGGCCTCGCTCGCGACCATCGCGGTCGCGCCCGACAGCGGCAACGGCGTGCGCGTGCTCGCCACCGGCATCCGCCACAACTTCTGAAACCTCTTCGCCACGCTCCATGGATTTCTTCAGTTCCCAGGCCGAATCGCTCTCGGCCCTTTTCGCACCGCGCGCCATCGCGGTGGTGGGCGCCTCGTCCAGCCCGCAGAAGATCGGCGGCATACCGGTCGACTACCAGCGACGCTTCGGCTTCGACGGCGCGCTCTACCCGGTCAACCCCAACGCCGACCGCATCCAGGAGCTGCAGGCATGGCCCAGCCTGCGCGCCATCGGCCAGCCGGTGGACCTGGCCATCTTGGCCGTGCCCGCGGCGCTGGTCGACAGCGCGCTCGACGACGCCATCGCCGCGAAGGTAAAGGGCGTGGTGCTGTTCTCGTCGGGGTTCGCGGAAATCGGCGACGAGGGCACGGCCGCGCAGGCGCGGCTCGGAGACAAGGCGCGCGCGGCCGGCGTGCGGCTCATCGGGCCCAACTGCCTGGGCTTCATGAACATCGCGCGCAACGTGTACGCCACGTTCTCGCCCGCGCCCGGCGTGGGCCGCGTGAGCGCGGGACGCATCGGGCTGGTGAGCCAGTCGGGCGCGTTCGGCGCGTATGCGTACTCGATGGCGCGGGCGCGCGGCGTGGGCCTGTCGCTGTGGGCCACCACCGGCAACGAGGCCGACGTGCAGTTGGCCGACTGCCTGGCCTGGCTCGCGCAGGACCCGGCCACCGACGTGATCATGGGCTACATGGAAGGCTGCCGCGACGGCCCCCGGCTGCGCGCGGCGCTGGCGCTCGCGCAGGCGAACGGCAAGCCGGTGGTGATGGTCAAGGTCGGCAGCACCGCGCTGGGCGCGCAGGCCGCCGCCTCGCACACCGCCGCGCTGGCGGGCGACGACGCGGTGTACGACGCCGTGTTCCGCCAGTACGGCGTGCTGCGCGCGCGCAACCTCACCGAGTTTTTCGACCTGGCGCACAGCGCGGCGGTGGCCGGGCGGCCGCGCGACCGCTCGATCGGCCTGTTCACGCTCTCCGGCGGCGTGGGTGCGCTGATGGCCGACGAGGCCTCCGCGCAAGGCCTCGACGTTCAGCCGCTCAGCGAGGCAGCGCAGGGCACGCTGCGCAGCTGGGTTCCCTTCGCGGCGCCGCGCAACCCGGTCGACATCACCGGGCAGGTCACCAACGACATGAGCCTGCTGGAGCGCAGCGCGCGCGTGATGCTCGACGACCGCGGCTTCGCGTCGTGGATGGGTTTCCTGGCGGCTGCCGGTGCGTCGGATGCATTCTGGCCGGTGCTGCGCGAACTGGTGGGCTCGCTGCGCGCGGCCTACCCCGACACGCTGCTCGCCATCAGCACGCTGCTGGCGCCCGAGCGCCGCGCCGAGCTGGAAGCCATGCGCTGCCTGGTGTTCGCCGATCCGTCGGACGGCATCCGCACGATTGCCGCGCTGGCGGGGCTGAAGACCGGCGCGGCTCCTTCGACGGTCTCGGCGGACCCGGCGCCCCCATCGAATCCGCTGAAGCTCGCGCCCGGCACCATGTCCGAGCCCGACGCGCTGGCGCTGCTCGCCGAAGCCGGCGTGCCCGTGGTCGAACACCGCGTGGTGCGCAGCGCCGACGAAGCCGCCGTCGCCGCCGAAGTCATCGGCGACGCGGTGGTGGTGAAGATCGTGAGCGCGGACATTCCGCACAAGTCGGACGTCGGCGGGGTGGCGCTCGGCCTGCGCGGCGCGGCGCAGGCCCGCGCGGCCTTCGAACTCACGCGCGACCGCGCGCTCACCGCGCGGCCCGATGCGCGGCTCGACGGCGCGCTGGTGTCACGCATGCTGGGCGGCGGCGTCGAGTGCATCGCGGGCGTGCACCGCGATCCGGTGTTCGGCCCGGTGCTGATGTTCGGCCTGGGCGGCATCCACGTCGAGACGCTGCGCGACGTGTCGCTGCGCGCGCTGCCCATAACGCGCGATGACGCAATGGCCATGGTGCGCGAGCTGCGCGCCTTCGCAATCCTTGGCGGCGCGCGCGGCCGCGCGCCGGTCGATCTCGAATCGATCGCCGATGCGCTGTGCGCGCTGGCCGGCTTCGCGCTGCGCGCCGGTGATTCGCTCGACAGCGCCGAGATCAATCCGCTGATCGCGCGGCCGCTGGCCGACGGCGGCTGCGTGGCGGTCGATGCGCTGGTCGTCGGGCGCGGCGCATGAAACAAGGACCGGAGACAAAACGCATGACGACATCGAAGAGGCAAGCCACCATGATTGGAATCAGCGCCGCGCTCGCCTTCATGGCGGGCGGTGCGCACGCCGAAGCGCCCTTTCCGTCGAAACCGCTGCGCATCATCGTGCAGTACCAGGCGGGCGGCTCCACCGACATCCTGGCGCGCATCGTGGCGGAGGGGCTGTCGAAGCGGCTGGGCCAGCCGGTGGTGGTCGAAAACCGCAGCGGCGCGGGCGGGATCATCGGCACCGACTACGTCGCCAAGAGCACGCCCAACGGCTACACGCTGCTGTTGACGGTGCCGGGCCCGGTCACGGCCAACATGGTGCTCTACAGCAAGCTGCCCTACGACCCGCGCACCGACCTGCGCATGGTCTCGGACATCGCCACCACGCGCACCGTGCTGGCGGTGCATCCATCGGTGCCCGCGAAAGATTTCAAGAGCCTGATCGCCGCCGTGAAGGCCGCGCCCGGCAAGTACACGATGGGTTCGTGGGGCCCGGGCACGCAGCGGCACCAGATACAGGTCTACATGGACAAGACCTACGGTCTGCAGACGCTGCACGTGCCGTACAAGGGCGAGAGTCCGATGGCGGTCGACCTGATCGGCGGCGTCATCAACATGACCGTGGGCTCGGTCACCACGCTGCAGCCGTACATCGCGGCCGGCAAGCTGCGGCCGCTGGCGGTGGCCGGCCCGCGCCGCGCCAAGGCGCTGCCCGATGTGCCGACCTTTGCCGAGCAGGGCTACGCCGACGAGGTCTATGCGCTCACCGGCCCGACCTCGCTGATGGCGCCGGCGAAGACGCCCGACGCGGTCGTCGAACGGCTCGGGCGCGAAGTGAGCGCGGTGGTGCGCCAGCCTGAAGTCAGCCGCCGCATCGAGGAACTCGGCGCCGAGCCCGTCGGCAACCTGCCGGCCGAGGCCACGGCCGCCTACAAGGCCTTTCTTCCGGTGACGCTGCGGCTCACGCAGGCCACGGGCGTGAAGCTCGATTGAGAGCGCGCCCACTCGCATTCCATGAACCCCAGCAAAGAGAACTCCGACATGAACGCTCCCGAAACCCAACTCGCCGCGACCCTCGCGCGCAAGGCGCTCGCCCGCTCGATCGGCCTGGCCGCCTTCGTCTACGGCTACCCCCTCACCGAAACCTATCGCACCTGCGCCATGCAGACCGCGCCCCGGGCCGAGCGCCGCGCCGGCGCCTCTCACGGCTCGGACGTGCGCGCGCCGCTGAACACGCTGCATCACGCGCCGCGCCCCTCCACCCATGAAGACCGCGATGTGGTGACGCCGGCCAACGACCTGCTCTACACCATCGCGTGGGTGCATCTGGCCCACGGGCCGATGCTGCTGACGGTGCCCGCGTCGTCGCGCCATCCGGGGCGCTACTTCGTGCTGCCGTTGTACGACGCCTACACCGAGAACTTCGAGAACCTGGGGCCGCGCAACTGCAGCCCCGAGGGCGAGACCGTGGTGCTCGTCGGTCCGGGCGGCACGGTGCCCGCATCGCTCGCCGGCCACCGCGTGGTGCATTGCCCGACGGACCTCGTCTGGCTGATCGGCCGCATCCTGGTCGGGGACGAGAGCGATTGGCCGGCGGCACGCGCGCTGCAGTCCGAGATCAAGCTGGCCCCCGCGCCCGGTACGGCATTGCGGGGCCGGCCGGCCGCCGTCGAGCACTGGGACGGCCCGCTGCAGGACGCGATGGCCGCCGCCTTCGAACACGGCGAGCCGGCCGCGCAGGTCGCGCCCCGTTTCTTCACCAACATGTGCCGGGAGCTCGCCGAGGCGCCGGGCCGCGTGGAAGACCGCGCGCTGGTGGCTTGGTTCGGCCAGGCAGGGTTGCGGGCGGACGCCGCGTTCACGTGGGAGACGCTGGACGAAGCTTCGCGCGAGGGCCTGACCGAGGGCTTCGCGGAAGGCGTGCAGCTGATCGGCGCGGCAGGGCGCAACCGCCGCCCCAAGCCGTGGTCGATGACGCCTTCCACCGGACGCTACGGCAACGAATTCCTCGGCCGCGCCCGTACCGCCTACCTGGGCCTGGGCGCGCTGGCCACCAGCGAAGCCGTGTACGCCGCCGCGCACCACGACGCGAAGCAGGAGCCGCTGGACGGCCGGCGCAGCTACACGATGCGCTTCGAGGCCGACGACCTGCCGCCGGCCGACGCCTTCTGGTCGGTGACGCTCTACGACGCCGACCGTTTTCTCTACCCCAACGAGATCAGGCGCCATGCGATCGGCGACCGCACGCCGGGCCTGAAGCGCGCAGCGGACGGCAGCCTGGAGATCGGCCTGAGCCACGCGCGCCCGGGCGACACCGCCAACTGGCTGCCCGCGCCGGCCGGTCGCTTCTACCTGATCCTGCGCATGTACTACCCGCGCGAAGGCGTGCAGAGCTGGCGCATTCCTGCCCTGCAGGCACGGGAGGCCTGAGCCATGCCGGCGACCGAGGACAACGAACCGCGCGCGCTGGCCGAAGAGGCCGTCGTCTATGCCTTCCCGCTCTACGAGATGAGCCGCATGCGCGCGGCCACCTCGCCACAGCGCACCGACGTCGCAGGGGAAGCCCCGAAGCCCCATCGCTGGTGCAACGTGTTCACCCATGCGCGGCAATTGCTTGGCGCGGGCAAGAGCCGCGTGGTCACACCGAACAACGACACGCTCTACACCAACGCCTGGCTCGACCTGGGGGACGGTCCGCTCGTGATCGACGTGCCGGACACGGCGGGGCGCTACTACGTGCTGGGCCTGCTGGACTTCTACACGAACCCGTTCGCGCACATCGGCCAGCGGCTCACAGGGACGGCCGCGCGATCCTTTCTTGTCACTGCGCCGGGCTGGCGCGGTGAGCTGCCGGCCGCGTTCCGCGAGGCCGGCGCGCACATCGAGGCGCCGACGCGCTGGCTGTGGATCATCGGGCGCATCCTGGTCGATGGGCCGCCGGACGTGCCGGCGGTCAATGCGCTGCAGGATGGCTTCCTCGTTCGCACGCTCGACGATTGGCGGTCCGGCAAGGCATCCATGCCGAAACGCTTCGACCCGGCCTGCGACCCGAAGGCACCCCTGAGCGCCGAGCACTTCGCGGCGCAGGTGAACCGCGCGCTGCGCGAGAACCCGCCGCCCGCGCACGACGCAGCATTGCTCGCCCGCTTCGCCGCGCTCGGGCTGGGCCCCGATGCCGGCGCACTCAGTGAAACGCAGTGCAACGTGCTGCAGGAAGCGCTCGATGCCGTGCTGCCTCGGCTGCGCAACGCGCAGTCCGGCGCCACGGCTTCCACCGGCTGGGTGCAGATGCCGCTGGTCGAAGGCAGCTTCGGCGACGACCACCTGGCGCGCGCGCTGGTGGCGCTCAAGTACATCGGCATGCTCGAAAGCCGCGAGGCGACCTATCCGCTGGCTTGGCACGACGCCTCGGGCCGCAAGCTCGACGGGAGCGGCCGCTACACGCTGCGGTTCGCGCCCGGCGCGCTGCCGCCGGTAGAAGCCTTCTGGTCGCTCACCATGTACGACAGCCGCGACTACATGCTGGTGGGCAATCCCATCGACCGCTACGCCATCGGCGACCGCACGCCGGCGCTGCGCCGCGACGCCGACGGCGGGCTCACCCTGCACATCCAGCATGCGCGGCCCGAAGGCGAGGCCGCGCAGGCGAACTGGCTGCCCGCGCCCGAAGGCGACTTCTACCTCTGCCTGCGCGCCTACGTGCCGCGCGAAGAAATGCTGGACGGCCGCTATGCGCTGCCGGCACTGGTGCGCACCGGGGAGGCCGCATGAGCACGAGCATCGTGGAACAGGAAAAGCCCTTTCTCATCGTCGGCACGGGCACCGAGACGGTCGCGCCGGGACTGCACATCCTGCGCGGCCAGGGACAGTCCTTCGTGGCCGAGACGGACGCCGGGCTCGTGGTGATCGATGCGGGCCCGGGCGGCCCGGTGACGCAGGGAATGATCGATGCGGTGCGCGCGCTCAGCAGTGCGCCGCTGCACGCGCTGTGCTACAGCCACGGGCACGTGGGCTACAACGCCGGCGTGCCGATGTGGCTGGCGCATGCCGCGCAGCGCGGGGATGCGCCGCCGCGCGTCATCGCGCACCGCAACGTGCTTCGGCGCCAGGCCCGCTACAGGGAGACAGAGACGCTGCAGCACCGCATGGCCGAGATCCAGTTCAACCGGCCCGCCGGCTTCTTCGACCGCCGGCTCGCCATGCACGCGCCGACCGAGACCTTCGACGACCGGCTGCGGATCGGCGGCGGCGAGCAGCGCATCGAACTGCGCTGGGCGCCTTCGGAAACCGACGACGCGATCGCGCTGTGGAGCCCGTCGCAGCGGGTGCTGTACGGCGGCGCGGCGCTGATCGATTCGATCCCCAACATCGGCACGCCTTTTCGCACGATGCGCGACACGGTGCGCTGGGCCGACACGCTCGATGCGCTCGCGGCGCTGGGCGCGCGCAAGGCGGTGCGCGAGTTCGGCGCCACGCTGGAGGGCGAGGATCAGGTGCGGCACGTGCTCACGCACACCGCGCGGGCGCTGCGCTGGCTGCGCGCGGAGGTGGTGCGGCTCATGAACGAAGGACTGAACGAGCGCGGCGTCCTGGCGCGCATCCGCTTTCCCGACGAGCTGTTCGGAGTCGAGTGGATGAAGCCCACCTACGGCGATCCCGGCTACATCGTGCGCGACATCTACCGCTCCGAGAACGGCTGGTGGGACCGCAACCCCACCTCGCTGCACCCCGAGGCGCCCGAGGCCATCGGCCGTGCCGTGGCCGACGCCATCAGCGACAAGCGCGGCGTGATCACGCATGCGCGCACGCTGGCGCAAGGCGGCCAGTGGCAGCTGGCGCTCCATGTGATCGACCTGCTGGCCACCGCCGAGGGCGACGCGCCAGAGATTGCGGAGGCGCGTTCGCTCAAGGCCGAATGGCTGCGCGAGCGTGCGCGGCAGGTGCCGAGTTACGTGTCGCGCAACCTGTATCGCGTCGGCGCGGACATGATCGAGCAGGGAACGCAGGCGCGCTTCGGCATTCACTGACCCATACCCCAGCATCCCAGGAGACAAGACATGACAACCACATTCCTCGGACACCGCGTGCGCGCGCTGGCCCTCGGCGTGCTCGCCGCATGCGCCGCGGCAGCCGGCCACGCGCAGGGTGCCGACACCTACCCCGACAAGCCGGTGACACTGGTCGTTCCCACGGCGGCGGCGGGCGGCACCGACACCATCTCGCGGCTGATCGCGGACGCGCTCTCCAAGTCGCTGAAGCAGCCCTTCATCATCGACAACCGACCCGGCGCCAACGGCATCCTCGGCACCGACCTGGTGGCACGCGGCACGCCCGACGGCTACCGGCTGCTGTTCACCTACGCCGCTGCGATGGTGGTGAACCCCAGCCTCTACAAGAAGCTGCCCTACGACCCGGTGAAGGACTTTGCGCCCGTGGCGCAGATCGGGCGCGGCGGCAACCTGCTGCTGGTGCGCCAGGACCTGCCGGTGAAGACGCTCAAGGAATTCATCGCCTACGCCAAGGCGCGGCCCGACAAGCTCAGCTACTGCTCGTGGGGCAACGGCTCCGGCGGCCACCTGGCGATGGAAAGCCTCAAGAAGCAGGCCGGCCTGGTGATGACGCACGTGCCCTACAAGGGCAGCGGCCCCTGCGTGCAGGACCTGATGGGCGGCCAGGTCGACGCGGCCTTCGCCGACATGTCGTCCACGGTGGAGCTGGTGCGCGCCGGGCGCCTGAAGGCGCTGGCCAACAGCGGCCCCTCGCGCATTCCGATGCTGCCCGACGTGCCGACGATGACCGAGGCCGGCTACCCCTTCACCAACTACTCGTGGTACGGGCTGCTGGCGCCCGCGAAGACGCCGCCGGCCATCGTGAAGAAGCTCAACACCGCGGTGAACCAGGTGCTGAAGGACCCGGCCGTGGTGCAGCGGCTGCGCGAACTCAATTTCACCGACCTGCCGCAGAACACGCCCGAGCAATTCGCCGCGACCATGCAGAAAGACCTGCACGACTGGAGCGTGCTGGTGAAGGACATCGGGCTGACGCTCGAATGAGCGGTCAGTCGTCGTCCATGTGCCGTGACCGGCCGAACCAGAAGCCCAGGATCAGGCCGACCGTGCCGAAGCCGATGGCGATCCAGAGGCTCAGGAAGGTGAAGACGTTGTAGCGCCCGGGCTGCTGCGCGAGCGCGCTCGCCAAGTCGGGTTCGTTCAGGCCGCCGAGCCCGCGCGCGGCGGCGAAGTCGAAGCCCGCCGAGCCGAGGAAGTTGAGCGTCAGCAACAGCGGCAGGATGGTGAGCAGCGGAAACCACGCGCCGCGCACCTTGCGCCACGACATCAGCTGCGCCGCCACGAACAACGCCACGCCGACACCGATCAGCCCGAGCACGAAGCGGTCGCGGGCCAGCGGCAGCAGCCATGGCCAGACCCATTGCAGCGGGTAAAGCGGCCATTCCGCCTGCGGCGCCAGGCCGCCGGGGCGCGCAAAGGCCTGCCAGCCCAGCGCGAGCGTGACGCGCCCCACCAGCGCGGACGCACAGGCCACGGCCGCGACGCTCAGGCAGCCGATGCGCAAGGGAGACGAACGCGGCTGCGCAAAGACATGCGACGGCAGCGCGGGCGACGGAAATTGCCCCGGCCGCCAGACCCGCTTCACCACAATGACCGGCGGCGGCGCCACCGACAGCGCGCCGCGCACCAGCCAGTCGATGGCGAAGATCGCCAGCGCAAAGGCCATCGCGGCCGTCAGCCAGGCGCAGGCGCCCGGCATGTCGACGAAGCCGATCGGCGTGAACATCGGCAGGTTGCCGTACACGAGCCCCGCGCAGCCGTAGGCCAGCAGGATCGGCACGCAGCCGACATGGGCCGCGCGCATCAGCAGTTCGTCGCTGCGGACCGACTCCTGGCCAAGCGCCTGGACGCGTGACCAGGCGCCGCGCAGGCTCACTTGGCCAGCGACTTCAGCGCGAGCTTGATGCCCTCGCTCACCGTCGCGTCCTTCGGCAAAGCCTTCAGCGCGAGCGCGGCTTCCTTGTCGCTGTAGCCCAGCGCGATCAGCGCCTGGAGGATGTCGGCCTGCGCGTCGGAGGCCGCATGCGCCGGCAGCCCGATGTCGGCGCCGAGCTTGCCCTTGAGCTCCAGCAGCAGCCGTTCGGCGGTCTTCTTGCCGATGCCCGGGATCTTCACGAGCCGGCCCAGCTCCTGGGTGGTGATCGCCTGCGCCAGTTCGCCCACGCTCATGCCCGACAGCAGGCCCAGCGCGGTGCGCGGCCCCACGCCGGTGATCTTGATGAGCTGGCGAAAAGCCGCACGCTCCTCGGCGGTACCGAAGCCGTAGAGAATCTGCGCGTCCTCGCGCACGACGAAGTGCGTGAGCAGCGACACCTTCGCGCCGACGTTCGGCAGGTTGTAGAACGTGCTCATCGGCACATCGACCTCGTAGCCGACGCCGTTGCAGTCCACCACCACCTGCGGTGGATTGCGTTCGGCAAGGATGCCGGTGAGTTTGCCTATCATGGGTGCCCTTTTTCCTTGAAATGTCCGGCGTGATTCTGCGACACACCTTTACCCCACTGAACAATTCGCGCCTCGGCCACCTGTGCGGACCTCTGGACGCGCACCTGCGCCGCATCGAGGAAGCGCTGGGCGTGAAGATCGCGCACCGCCACGAGCAGTTCAAAGTCGACGGCCCCAAGGCCGCCGCCCAGCGCGCGATGGACGTGCTGCAGGCGCTCTATGAGATCGCCCAGCGCACGATCGACCCGGCCGTGGTGCAGCTCACGCTGGCCGGCGACGGCTCGATGCTCGAGGGCGACGACGACATCGCGATGCTGGTCACCCGCCGCACCGACCTGCGCGCGCGCACCCCCACCCAGGCGGTCTACCTCGACAACATCGCCAAGCACGACATCACCTTCGGCATCGGACCGGCCGGCACCGGCAAGACCTACCTCGCGGTGGCCTGCGCGGTCGATGCGCTGGAGCGCGCGGCGGTGCAGCGCATCGTGCTCACGCGTCCGGCCGTGGAAGCGGGCGAGCGGCTCGGCTTCCTGCCCGGCGACCTGACGCAGAAGGTCGACCCCTACCTGCGCCCGCTGTACGACGCGCT
>PJUB01000141.1_pt1 | contig 49844 bp, 40 predicted proteins | sample 1512141 | NCBI WGS metagenome assembly PJUB01 (sample SAMN08177677, study PRJNA422409) | Soil metagenome, whole genome shotgun sequencing project. | isolation source: Soil enriched on filter paper: alkali lignin treatment | place: USA: Madison | collected 2015-01-15 | reverse complement strand
GCCGGGTGCGGTACACCTGGAGCTGCCGGAAGACATCGCCGCCGAGCAGACCGATGCACTGCCGATCCCGCGCAGCCTGCACCGCCGCCCGCTGGCCGAGCATGTGGCCATCGAAGCCGCCGTCGAGAAGCTGCAGAACGCCCGTAGCCCGATCCTGGTGATCGGTGCTGGCGCCAACCGCAAGATGACCGCCAAGGTCCTCAAGCAACTGATCGACAAGACCGGCATCCCGTTCATCACCACCCAGATGGGTAAGGGTGTGGTCGACGAGCGCCACCCACGCTTCCTGGGCAACGCCGCCCTGTCGTCCGGTGACTTCGTGCACCGCGCCGTCGAAGCCGCCGATCTGATCATCAACATCGGCCACGACGTGATCGAGAAGCCGCCATTCTTCATGGTGCGTGGCGGTACTGAAGTCATCCACATCAACTTCCGCTCTGCCGAAGTCGATGCCGTGTACTTCCCGCAGGTCGAAGTGATCGGCGACATCGCCAACGCCGTGTGGCAGATCAGCGAAGCGCTGAACGACACCTCGCACTGGGACTTCACTCGCCTGATGGCCATCCGTGAAGCCAACGAAGCGCAAATCGCCGAAGGCGCCGACGACGACCGCTTCCCGGTCTACCCGCAGCGCCTGGTTGCCGACATTCGTCGCGTGCTGCCGTCCGAAGGCATCGTTGCCCTGGACAACGGCATCTACAAGATCTGGTTCGCCCGTAACTACAAGGCGCACAAACCAAACACCGTGCTGCTGGACAACGCCCTGGCGACCATGGGCGCCGGCCTGCCTTCGGCCATGGCGGCACACCTGGTGCACCCTGACCGTCCGGTGATCTCGGTATGCGGCGACGGCGGCTTCATGATGAACAGCCAGGAGCTGGAAACTGCAGTCCGTCTGGGCATGCACATCACCGTGGTGATCCTGCGTGATGACGGCTACGGCATGATCCGCTGGAAGCAGGCCAACATGGGCTTCACCGATTTCGGCCTGGACTACGGCAACCCGGACTTCGTCAAGTACGCCGAAGCCTATGGTGCCAACGGCCACCGCGTGGAAAGCGCCGAAGGCCTGCTGCCGCTGCTGGAACACTGCATCAAGACCCCGGGCGTGCATGTGATCGACTGCCCGGTCGATTACAGCGAAAACGACCGCATCCTCAACAGCGAGCTGCGTGAGCGCGCGCTGGCGGTGTAACGCTTGACAGGTACGGCGCCAACTCAAGGCTGGCGCCGTTCCCTGGAGCGGCTTGCGCTCCCTCCTTTCGTTCAGGAATCCCTTCTCTCAGCGATCAACCAGGGCCTGCAGACTGGTCAGGATGCTGTTGGCGTCATATGGCTTGCGGGTTACGGGCACGTCTTTCAGATGCGAGGGAATGCTGATGCCGTCGCCATAGCCGGTAGCGAACAGAAACGGAATTTGCCGGCGCTGCAGTTCATCGGCGACGGAAATCGACGTCCCTGTTCCCAGGTTCACATCCAGTATCGCGGCGTCCGGTGTGCGGCTGCTAATCAAGCGCATGGCCTCATCCTCGGAACCGGCGGTCATCACGTTCTTGATCTGTGCATCGTTGAGAATCTGCTCAAGGCCAACCGCGATCACCAACTGGTCTTCAAGGATCAGCACGCACAAGCCTGACCGGGCGGCAAAGGCATCGGCTGCACGGGTAACCGGCGCGGATGTATTCACAGGGTCGGCCGCTTCGGCCACGGACAGGTGTTTTGCAGGGATTCTGAACAACCCTTGCACGCCTTCGGCGTGATATTCCACTGTGCTGGTGCCACCCAGGTCGAATGGGATACTGCGTTCTATCAGCACCGAGCCAAAGCCATTGCGGCTGGGCGGGCGAACCGTTGGCCCGCCGCTTTCGCGCCAGGTAATGCTGCAGCTGTGGGTGGCGTCGATGGCCCAGCTTACGGCAAGTTTGCCGCTCGCCCGCGACAACGCGCCGTATTTGGCAGCATTGGTTGCCAGTTCGTGCAGCACCAAGGCCATGACCGAGTAGGCGCGGGCATCCAGGATAACGTTCGGGCCTTGCAGTTCAATCAATCCGGCGGCGGTGCGGTAGGGTGAAAGCTCTGCCTCCAGCAGCTTGGCCAGTCGCCCGCCACCGTCACCGCGTACCACCTGGTCGTGAGCGAGGGACAGCGCATGGATGCGCCCCTTCAATGTCGCCACGTAGTCCTGCAGTGTCTGGCTCTCCGAGGTCGGGTGGGCAACCAGCGCGCCAATCAACGACAGGATGTTCTTGACCCTGTGGTTGAGCTCTTCATTGAGGATGCGCTGGCGCACTTCTGCCTTCGAACGCTCGCTGGCCAGCAACTCGCTGTTATACAGCACCACCTCGACGATAGCGGTACGGATGGCGTCGCCAAACTGGCGGTCTTGCTCGGTCCAGGGCAGTGACTGCTGGTGAACGGTTTCTTTCCAGATCGCAAAGCTTTTGCGTGGTGTCAGGCGGTCGCCCAGTGCGCCGCTGTCATAGGTCTTGTTCGGGTCCCCGGCCCAGTCGAGTGTCTCGACCACTTCCTTGCGGAAGAAAATCAGGTAATCCCTAGGCTGCTGCGACATCGGTATGATCAGTACGCCAGACACATCGGTAAAGTACGCCTGGGCCGCAGGCAGCACCATCGACAGGCGGTTGGACGCCCAGGTACGGCCAGCGCTGACAATATCTGCCAGGCGCAGCAGGTCGGGCACCGCCGATGTGGGCGGCGTCAGCCCGGCGGATGACCAGCGGCCTTGCAGCGACATGCCGATGCCGTCGCAGGGGATCAGCGACATAAGCCGGGGCAGGCGCGCACGGAAGAACCCATCGATGTCTGCAGCCCGGTTGGCGTCAAGCAGCATACTGTCCAGCGCTTTGTGAACGTGCACGGCGGCTTCAAGCTTTTGCCGGCTGCGCAGGGTCTCGATATGCAGCGAGAAGAATTCGCCGAACATTTCCGCCGCCACACGTTGCCCCATGGCCAGCGTGCGTGGTGCATAGTGATGGCAGGCGATCATCCCCCACAGTTCTCCATTGACGATGACCGAAATCGACATGGAGGCCCCCACGCCCATGTTGCACAGGTATTCGCAGTGGATCGGCGAGACGCTGCGCAAGTGCGCATAGGAAAGGTCGAGCGGCTCGCCCGAGGGGTCGAGCACCGGGTCGATGGCGACTGTCTTGAACTGGGCATCCGAGATCACCCGGATCGGGTTGCGCAGGTAAAGTGCGCGGGCCTGCTTGGGGATGTCGGAGGCCGGGAAATACTGGCCCATGAAGCTTTCAAGGTCGCTGCGCCTGGCCTCTGCAACCACCTTGCCGGCGCCGTCGGCACCCAATTGGTAGATCATCACCCGGTCGTAACCGAGCACGGCCCGGACAAAGCGGGCAGCATCGCGGAACAGCTTGCTGGTCTGGTCGATGTCGCGCAGTTGGGCGATCAGCGTGCGGGCCAGCTCGATTGGCTCGGCAATGCTCGCGCCAGCGGGCTCGAACTCGAGGATAGCCGTGCCTTTGAACACGTGGGCGGCAACGTCGACAGCCTCGCCGCTGGGCAGCTTCACACCGAAGCTGTGCGCCGGCCGCGAGGCCTCCCGCGTGCGGGCCAGCGCGTTGCGCAGGGTATGCGCCACCTCATCCCCGAGCACCGCATGCAGCTTCTGGCCGTTGATGTCGCTTGCTACGCCCAGCATTTGTGGGGCATTGACCGAATGACGCAAAACGACGGTGGCCGAGGCATCGCACGCCAGCAGGCAGCCATGGGGCTGGATGCTGCCAGGTATCTGAATAGGCTCGCGGTCGCAGTTGGTCAGGTTTACTTGGGGGTTGAATGTCATGGGCCGTGCCTGTGGAGGATGAGGAGGCTGCCAGCAGAGCCGCCAACGTCAGCCTAGCAGGCATGCCCGCCTTTGGCATAGCGAGGCGAAAAGGGCCGTGCTGGCTCATGACGGGTGTTCCCCTCGATCATCAGCGAACCCCAGCTCACGGATGAACATCGAAAACAGTTCAGGGTGAGACGAGATATTCAATTTCGCGTACAGGTGGCGCCGGTGCACCTTGATGGTTTCTGGCGAGATGCCCAGCCGTTGCGCCATCGCCTTCGACGAATAGCCGCGCAGGAGGAAAGGACGAGAAGGCCGCATGTGCCGCCTTTTACCTGCGGAGTACAGATGTGCTCTTGTCGATATGCCTTGAAGGCAAACGGCGATCAATGGTCTCATCCGCACCTGAGCCAACTGGTATTGAACGATGATTCGCCCGCTGTTTGTTTCCATCGATGGGCCTAAAGGCACCGGCAAGACCACGCTGCTGGAGGCCGTCACCCAAGCCCTGAGAGTGGACGGGAAAAAGGTGATCCGCCTTTGCGAAAAAAAGAGCGATCCCTACCGGGGCGAAACCATGGCGCTGGTCAACAAGCTCGCCAGAAACCCTTGCCGAGATCTGGAATTAAGGGTGTGCGAGCGCTTCGCTGAAAGCCGCGCCTGGATTTCCCGGCACGTACTGCCCAAGCAGCCAGCCGACAGCATCGTCCTGATTGATCGCTGGTACCCCTCTGACGCCGCGTTTCGCCGCACGGTGCCGTTTGACCAGATCTTGCGATTGAACCTCGACCTAAGCGTGCAAGTGCCAGATTTGCATGTCGGGGTTGTCACTGCCCCTGAAACCTCGTGGGCAAGGGCTGCGGCACGCACGCGTGGCCTGGGCAGTACGGTGATATACAACCTGGATGAACAGGTTGCCTGCACCGAGGCTTTCGAGCGGGCGCTCGTAAAGCACGGCTGGGTGTTGTGCCGTAATGAAGGGGCCATCGAAGACGCGACGCGGCAGGTGGTTGGCGAGATTGACCGCGTACTGCTATCGCGTTGAGCGCTCGTGCGCCGCTGTGCAAGCTGGCTTGCCGGCGCAAAGGCCGGCTTGGGCAACCATGCGTGGATGATCAGGCGCCCTGGCGGTCGATATCACGGCGCAGGACAACCGACGTGGTAATGTCATCAACCGATTCGTGACGTGCCACGTTGTCGCGCACCTGATTGAGGTCGTCGATTGTTCGGGTTTCCACCTCAACCACCAGGTCAAGCTGCCCACTCACCGAGGAAACCCGCCGCACGCGTGCGTCCGTTGCCAACTGGTCGAGCAGCCCCATGGCAGGTGTGCGGTGCAAGGTCACCAGCAGTATCGCGCGTATGACATTGGCGTCTATTTCGCCGATATCCGCACGGTATCCTCGAATGATCCCGCTGCGTTCAAGGTTGGCCACACGCTCGGTAGTGGCGCTTCTGGAAAGGCCTATGCGGCCGGCTAATGCCTTCAGCGCAATGCGCGCGTCCTTCGAAAGTACTTCAAGAATCTCACGATCTTTTGCGTCAAGTTCACGCATTGCACCACCTGATAAGCTCGCCGTCATTATGCCGGTCGGTACCGGCATAATGCCTGTCGATCCCGACCGTATGCAGGGTGTCGGTTTCGGCAGTGCGTGACAAGCTATTGAAAAACAATTTGCTCGCTCGGAACGTGATGATATGACAGACCTTTCCCACCCGGCACCTCGGTTTTCGGCAAGCGATGCAGAGGGCCTCGCAAAAGATTTTTTCAATGTCACCGCTACAGCAACCCCCCTGGACGGGGAGCGGGACCGCAATTACCGGTTGGATACGGGCGTCGATGCGGGCTGGATACTGAAAATCGTCAATTCCAGCGAACCCCGGGTAGAAAGCGAGTTTCAAACCGCGCTGCTCGATCATCTGGCCGTGCATGGCGCGCACCTGGGTGTGCCTCACCTTCGCGCCAGTGTGGCGGGTGACTATCTGCCATCCGTGGCCAGCGCCACAGGTGAACAGCATGCCATGCGCCTGGTCAGTTGGTTGGCCGGCACGCCGCTTGCCGAGGCCAAGCGCTCTGTCGCGCTGATGAGCAACTTTGGCCGGGCACTCGGTGAACTTGACCGCGCCCTGCAGGGGTTCATGCACCTTGGTGCCGTCCGTGACCTGGACTGGGACTTGCGCCATGCCGCACGCTCCCGTTCGCGCTTGCACTACATCAAAAGCCCCGAGCGTCGGGCCATTGTCGAGCGTTTTATCACCCGGTTCGAACACACTGTACAGCCCCGGCTGGCATCACTCAGGGCGCAGGTGATCCACAATGACGCCAACGACTGGAACATCCTGGTCGATGCCGAAACCACCCGCCATGTGACCGGCTTCATCGACTTTGGCGATGCCGTGCATACCGTGCTGATTGCCGAGGTCGCGATCGCCTGTGCTTACGCCATTCTCGACATGGACGACCCGATCGGCGCTGCCGCAGCGCTGGTGGCCGGATTCCATGAAAAGTACCCATTGCAAGCGCAAGAGCTTGACGTGCTGTTCAACCTGATTGCCATGCGCCTGGTTATCAGCGTAACTTTCTCCGCTTCCCGGCAAGATCAGACAGAAGACAACCCTTACCTGGCGATCAGTGAAGCGCCAGCCTGGCGCCTGCTGGAACAGCTTGATTCGATGAATCCACGGCTGGCCACCGGCATCCTGCGCAAAGCCTGCGGTTTCGATGCCATCGAGGGGGCGGGTGCAGTGCGCCGCTGGATCGCCGATAACCACACATCATTTGCCGACCTGGTGCGCCCGTCAGCCGCCGTCCTCAACAAGGTGATCGCGCCATTTGGCGACGCCAGCCACGAGATGACCATCGCCTCAGCCGAGCAGCGGCCTGCCGATGCGACGCGCTGGTGGAATGCGTTCTCTGCCGCGCACAACGTGCCTTTGGCCATCGGGCCATGGGGTGAGTTACGTACCATTTATACGGACAGCGCATTCGAGTCGCGCTTCATCAAGGGGCAGCGCCGCACCTTGCATGTGGGGGTCGATCTGGTGATGCCCGCCGGTACGCCGTTGTACGCGCCGGTCGCTGGCACCGTCAAAAGCGTTGAGGTTGAACCAGACCCGCTGGGCTATGGTGGGCTGGTGATGATCGAGCACAGCCCGTCAGGTTGCCCGCCATTCCTGACCCTGTGGGGGCACCTGGCCCACGAGGCGCTCAGCCGCTTGAAGGCCGGTGACAAGCTCGAAGCCGGCGACCTGGTGGGCTACATGGGCACCGATACTGAAAACGGCGGCTGGATTCCCCACCTGCACCTGCAGATGACCACCGATACCCAGCTGAGCGCGAGTGAGGTCATTGGCGTTGGAGAGCCCGAGTACCGCGAAGTGTGGGCTGACCTGTTCCCTGATGCGTCGACCTTGGCCGGCATCCCGCCAGAAACCTACAACCAGCAGGGAATGACCAAGGCCCAGATCATTGCCAAGCGTAAAGAGCTGCTGCTACCGAACTTGTCAATTTCGTACACCGACCCGATCAAGTTCGTGCGCGGCGATGGCGTATGGCTGATCGACAACTTCGGGCGGGCCTACCTGGATTGCTTCAACAACGTGTGCCACTTGGGCCATAGCCATCCCGACGTGGTCGACGCCTTGACCCGCCAGGCTGCACGACTTAACACCAACACCCGTTACCTGCACGACAACATCGTCGAGTACGCCGAGCGGCTGACCGGCACGTTGCCAGAGGGCCTTTGTGTGGCGTCATTCGGCTGCTCGGGCAGTGAAGCCAACAGCCTCATGCTGCGCATGGCGCGCAACTACACCGGTAGCGACCAGGCGATCGTGCTGGACTGGGCTTACCATGGCACCACGCAAGAACTCATCGACCTAAGCCCTTACAAGTACAAGCGCAAAGCCGGCAAGGGCAGGGCGGCGCACGTATACGAGGCGGTGGTTCCAGACAGCTACTACGCGCCCGAGCACTGGCCATTGGAAGAGCACGGCAAGCGGTTTGCCGAGTCGGTGGCAGAGCAGCTGGACGCCATGCGCAAAGCCGGCAAGGGCCCGGGGTTCTTCCTTGCCGAGTCGATCCCCAGCGTGGCGGGGCAGGTGTTCCTGCCCGAGCATTACCTCAAGGAGGTATACGCCATGGTTCGCGCCGAAGGTGGGCTGTGCCTGGCCGATGAGGTGCAGGTCGGGTTTGGCCGCGTCGGTAGCCACTGGTGGGCGTTCGAGACCCAAGGCGTAGTGCCGGATGCTGTCACCATGGGCAAACCGATTGGTAACGGCCACCCGATGTCGGCGGTGGTGACCACGCGCGAGGTTGCCGATGCTTTCAACAACGGCATGGAGTACTTCAATACGTTCGCCGGCAACCCCGTGTCGTGTGCGGTGGGCCTGGCGGTGCTCGATGCAATCGAGCGCGACCAGCTGAAAGAGAATGCCTTGAGCATCGGCAATTACCTGCTTGAGGGTTTGCGCAAACTTCAGCAGCGATTCGATGTGATTGGTGATGTACGCGGGTTGGGCCTGTTCCTCGGCATCGTGTTGGTCACGGACCGCACGTCGAAGGCTCCGGCCACGGCCTTGGCCAGGAAAGTTGCCGATGGCGCCAGAGAACGCGGTGTGTTGATCGGTACCGAAGGCCCGCATGACAACGTGCTGAAAATGCGTCCTTCCATGATTTTCAGCCGGGCCAATGCGGACTTCCTTCTGGAAGTGCTGCAAGACAGCTTCATTGCGGCGCTGAAGTGAGGTGCACCCAGTGAGATTCTGAGAAGTCCGTTCAAGAACGCCCCCAGGCTTCCCTGAGAAAGCATCTGCTTGACTACCAATATTCACTTTGTCGAGCACGGCACCTTCGGGAGGTCCTTGGGTGCTATTGCCTCGCCGCCTTGATGGCGGACGACGAGCAGCGTTGCCTCGAACAGTTCGAACTAGCGCCTGAAGAAGCCCGGGCGACGGTGCCTTGATTCACAGTTCAGTTCTGGTCGATCGCCATCCAGTTAGTGCCATTGTTGTTTTATTTCCAGCCATTGACTGTTTGAAAGCTATTGTTCTGGCGCTGGAAAGAAGATGTTTTCCTCCGACTCCATGTGGTCGTAGTATTTTTCGATGAAGTCATCGACAGTGTCCAAAGACACGATGAGCTGCCTCCGTGCTGGATTTCAAACGCGCTGGCCCAGCGCTAAGATAAAGTTTGCTGTCATCAGGACATCAAGAGTTGGAGCACCGCAATGTTTATTGATGTGAATGCTTTCACACCATGGTCGGCACTCGGAGGGGGGGCGCTGATTGGTCTGGCAGCAGGTCTGTTCGCCATGGGCAACGGACGGGTAGCCGGTATTAGTGGGTTGCTCGCTTCGATGTTGCAGCGTGCAGGGGAGGGGCGTGGTGACAAAGCGGCGTTCTTGCTGGGAATCTTCGCTGCACCGTTGTTGTGGCAGGCGTTCGCGTCGCTTCCTACTGTGCAGTTCACCAGCGCACCTTGGGTGCTGATGGCCGCAGGGCTGCTGGTCGGCCTGGGTACTCGCTACGGTGGCGGCTGCACCAGCGGTCATGGGGTGTGCGGCCTGTCGCGGCTGTCTCCTCGTTCGGCAGTGGCGACGCTGTGTTTCATGGCGACCGGTTTTGTCACTGTGTTCGGCGCTCGGCATCTTTTTACAGGAACGTAACATGACTCGGATCAGTGGCTTCATCGCAGGGGTGCTGTTCGGGATAGGTTTATTGCTGTCCGGAATGGCAAACCCTGCCAAGGTGATTGGCTTCCTCGACCTAGCCGGGCAATGGGACCCCTCGCTGGCGTTGGTCATGGTCGGAGCCATCGGAGCGGCGTTCTTGCCAATGGCCTGGGCACGTCGACACTCGGTGACGCTGCTAGGTGAGACGATGCATTTACCCGCCCGGCGTGACATTGACCGTCGTCTAGTTGGCGGAAGCCTGTTGTTCGGTGTTGGTTGGGGCCTGGCCGGGGTGTGTCCGGGCCCGGCGTTGGTGCTTTTATCGGGTGGCTACTGGCCGGCGTGGCTGTTTGTGGCAGCGATGTTGCTGGGTATGCTGATATTCAATGTGATCGAAGCGGTAACGGCACCAAGTGTTTGATTACTTATGGTGACGTGATCCGTGAACCCAACTCGTCACTCAGATTATCATGCGTTCTTTCATTCGGATGGCAGTGCCCATACATGCCCCCGTTGCTCATCCTGAGAGGGACGGCACCTTCACTCAGGAGGATGGATATGGCTAGAAACGCTCTCTCGTTCGCCAATTGTCCGGTCATGGGAGGTGGGCATGCCTGATCGGGGAGTACCGACCAGGCATTTTATTACTGAGCGGGGGCCTTTTCTGCGCTAAAGCCTTTTGCCTTTTTTGCGTGTGATGTTCTAGACCAGCCGATCATCAAGGCGACAACGATCAGCGGAATAGTGGACAACGTGTAGGTACCGCTCGGGTAGTCGAATGCCATCAGAATCAATACAAAAGCAAGAAAGCCGAGGGTCATCCATGAAGTGAATGGTGCACCAGGCATTCTAAAACTGACCATCTGAACCTCACCGCGTCTAACGGCGCGGCGGTAATAGATTTGAGACAGCACGATGAATGCCCAAGTGGTAATGATCCCAAGAGCGGCCATGTTAAGCAGCAGTTCGAAGATCTGAGCGGGGATCAGGTAGTTCAAGAGAACACCAAACGCGTTGATGACTACGGTAATCAAGATACCTTTATACGGTACACCCTGAGCATTCATTGCGGAAAGCGATTTGGGTGCTGAGCCGCCCATTGACAGCGAGCGAAGAATCCGCCCTGTGGAATACAGGCCCGCGTTGAGACTTGAAAGTGCTGCAGTGAGTACGACAATGTTCATCACTGACCCCATGCCAGGGATACCCAAGGCAGAGAAGAAAGTAACAAACGGGCTCTCATTGGCGCTGTAAGCTGTCCACGGAAGTACCGAGATCAAAAGCACAACGGAGCCGATGTAGAACAAAACGATCCGCCAAATCACGCCATTGATTGCCTTCGGCAGAATATCCTTAGGATTTTCGGTCTCGCCAGCTGCAGTCCCCACAAGCTCAATACTTGAATAAGCGAACAGTACGCCTTGAATGATCAGGACGGCAGGCAGAATTCCATGAGGGAAGATACCTCCATTGTCGCTTATCAGGCTAAGACCTGGTGCATGTCCACCAATAGGGTGACCGGTGCCGAGAACCACGGTACCTACAATAAGGAATGCTACGATTGCACCGACCTTGATAATGGCGAACCAGAACTCCATTTCACCGAACCACTTGACGCCGATCAGGTTCATGACGGTTACAACGGTGAGGGCAATGAGGGCGAACCCCCATTGAGGGAAGTCAGCAAAAACACCCCAGTACTTCATGTAGATGGCAACAGCTGTAATATCTACAATGCCAGTAGTTGCCCAAATCAGGAAGTACATCCAGCCTGCGACAAATGCCGCGCGTTCGCCCATGAACTCCCGTGTGTAGGAAACGAAACTACCTGTGGTCGGGCGGTGCATGATAAGTTCGCCCAACGCTCGGAGGATGAAAAACGCAAAGATGCCACACACAAGATACACTATACCTAGCGACGGCCCGGCTGATTGTAGCCTACTGCCAGCGCCGAGGAAGAGGCCAGTCCCGATTGCTCCTCCTAGAGCGATCATCTGGATATGTCGTCGCTTCAGATTCTTAGAGTATCCGGACTCATGAGAATCTAGCCAGTCGGATTTATTCTTTTTGGCTGAGTCGGCTTGACTCTGCTCATTTTTTGTGTCATCGCCATAAATTCACCTAAAGCGCACAGGCTTAGTAGTATTTGTTATTGGTATTTCTTTATCTGCATCCTACAGACAGACTTGCATGCAAAGTCTGGTCAGTCCTGACTACAAAAAATACTTTCAGGTGCTAGTTAATGCTGGGGCTAAGTATGGAAAGGCTGCCGCTCCTCGCTGTGAAGGCTTCCCAAAGACCGATTGAAGTTCCGGTTGCTGGGTTGGAGAGGAACTTTGCCTCAAGCGCGTTAACGAAATTAAGTCTATCTCTGCTTGCGTGCATGAGGTTTGCAATTCGTAAGTGCCGAGCGTTATGATGCGCAGGAATCCTGCATAGAGAGGGTGGATAATGACTGATATTCAGCTTGATAGAATGGATACGCGAATTATCTCGGTGCTTCGGAAAGATGGTCGGATCAGCCATCAGCAGATGTCAACTCAAGTCGGACTGTCGCCGTCACAGTGCTTGCGCCGAGTGAAAAGGCTTGAAGAAGTTGGGGTGATCAAGGGATACACAGCGGTAATAGATGAAGGTAAGCTGGGTAACGATGTAAGTGCCTGGATCATCGTGACTTTACACAGAAACAAGCCTGGAGCACGAGAGCGAGTGGCCTTGCTCCTTCAGAACAGACCATGGGTCAGATTGGCGACTGGCATAACGGGTGATGTTGACTTTATGATTCGCGTGGTCGCGCCACGCATGGCAGATTTTACAAAAATCTTGGTTGATGAGCTGAGCTCACACCCTGATATCAGTAGCACTCAATCGTTCATATGCCTGGATGACTTGGTAGGAAGTTTGGTCTGACTGTGAACTAAGGGCATTGTACGTGGCAATGCCCTAGTTCAGATAGGCTTAGAGCGACTGATCCAGAGCTTGAATCAGTTGATGAATTTCCTCTGGAGTTGTGTAGTGGACGAACGAGAGACGCAGAACACCTTCCTCTGGGTTAACGCCGAGCGCTTCAAGCAGGCGGACTGCATAGAAATGACTGGCACCTGCGATGATGCCCTTTTTAGCCAGTCGCTCAGAAACCTCGCGAGGGGATGATTTCATCGTTTGAATTGACAAAGTCGCGGCTTTGTTTTTGGCGTCAGTAGGGCCGAGCAAGCGTACCCGTGAATCATTCGCACAGAAATCCAGCAGCTGCGGCAGGAGCGCGGCCTCTGCATCTTTGAAGAGATTTCGTACGTTCGCTGCTCGATCACTTACGCTAGCGTTTGGAAAGTGATGAGCATGGACGTTGTCGAAGTACGAAGTCACACCGCTTGCTGCGGCGACTTGCGCATGATCAGGGCCGGCAGGCACAAACCATTTGGCGAGATGCGCCGCGTTAAAGTAGTGTGCCTGGTTGCCCAAAAAGTCCATCACTGGTCGACGGATGACCATGGCGCCAAGGTGAGGGCCGAAGGTTTTGTAGAGGGAGAACAGGTAAATATCGGCCCCTAGTTCGCGTACATCCGGGAACCCATGCCCAGCGTAAGAAACACCATCCACAACAGCAACTGCACCGGCGGAATGGACGATTTCGCAGATTTCGCGTACCGGGTTGATCTCACCTAAAATATTCGAACAGTGCGCGAAAGCGACCACTTTGGTTCGTGGCGAAAGCAAAGCCTCAAGACCGCTTCGCTCCAGGGAACCGGTGGTAGGGTTCACCTGCCATTCTTTGATAGCAATGCCGCGTTTTGCAAGGCGACGCCACACGCCATTGTTCGCCTCGTGATCCTGGTTGGTAACGATGATTTCGTCACCGGCATCAAGACGGTTTGCGAAGGCTTCCGCAAGGACGTAGATGTTCTGGGACGAGGATGGGCCAAGGTGCACCTCTTCAGCCTCTACTCCCAGATACGCAGCAATTTCTGCATGAGAGTGATCCATCTCTTCACCACCACGACGAGAGGCCGGGTGTGCACCATATGGCTGCATCTTGTTCTGACGATAAAACCGATTCAGATTTTCGATGACGTCCCGGCAGGCATAAGAGCCCCCCGCGTTGTCGAAAAATGCTTGGCCTTCGAGGGAAGGCTCAGAGAATGCGGGGAACTGGCTACGGATAAAGGAAAGGTCGATTGTGGTCACGGGTGTGCTCCGTCTGAACAGTTGGGTTCTAACGGTAAATATGCTAATCGCGAACCGCCGCATTAAGTGGGCGTATTCAATCTTAAAAAAAACCACTATGCACGAATCCTGCGTAAGTCTGGTTCCCTGTGACCGTTTCTCGTCAGAAATCTAACCTACTCGAGCGAGTAAGAGCATGCCTCGCGCTTTTCGCAGGGGTGCCGTTTTGGTTCGACGTTCACGCCAGGGTTTTCTCGAACAATGCGCCTGCTTTGGAAGCCAAGCTGCACGAGCATTTTGCATCAGGGTCATGTCGATCAAGGCTTGACCGCACACGTTGTGCAAATACGTTTAACATGCTCAAGGACCACCCCCATCGTTGAAAGAGATTCGCATGGAGTTACGTCAGCTTCGCTATTTCCTGAGTGTTCTGGATTACGGCAGTCTTGGCAGGGCGGCGGTCGAGCTCGGGGTCGGCGCCTCCGCCCTGAGCCAGCAACTGTCGAAGCTGGAGAGCGAGGTGAGTACCCGGCTTTTGACACGTTCGAGTACCGGCGTCTCGCCGACGGCGGCCGGCCTGGCCTTCGAATACCATGCGCGCCTGGCGCTTCGTCAGGCGGAGCACGCTGTCCTGGCGGCACAAAGTGGCCGCATGAGCGGCTATGCGAGCGTAGGGCTGGCACCGACCACCGCATCGATTCTTGGCTTGGCGTTGATCGACAGGATGCGCAAACGCTATCCGGACATCCGCCTGCACCTGGTGGAAATGTTGTCTGGCTATCTGATGAACCAACTTAATGCCAGGCACCTTGACCTGGCGGTACTGTTCCAGACGGAGACGGGGCCGCGGCTGGATGTCCGGGCGCTTCTGACGGAGCGGCTGTTCGTGCTGGTTCCCGCTCCGTTGGTCGAGGTCGGGTGGGGTGAGTCGCTGACGTTGCGACAGATCTCGACGCTCCCCTTGGTGATGCCCAGCACCCAACATGGCCTGCGCACGACGTTGCGTTCGATTTTCGAGCGGGCAGGGCTGGAGGCCAGCATCGTCATGGAAGTCGATGGTTTGTCGCTGTTGATGGATTGCGTGTGTGCGGGCCATGCCGCCACCATCCAGCCCGGCGCGACGGTGGCCCGGGCGCATCAGGCGGGCCTGCGCGTGTTTGCCATCGATGAAGCACAGGCGCAGCGGCGCAATGTAATTGTCAGCCTGACCGATGACGAGCTCTCGCCGGCAGCGTTGGCAACACGGATCGTACTGCAGGAGGTCGCTCGGGATCTGGTGGAACAGGGCCGATGGCCTGGAGCCCGGCTGCTTTGACCCGGATTCTGGGTGCGTTCATCCAGCCCCTTTAGAAAAACTGAATACCTCCCCCCGACGATCGCGTTTCGCACACCCCGGGCTCTCATTAAAGTCCCCGGTCACGAGGAGCAGCCGAACATTCGGCTCTTCGTGATCTGGAGGCGAAATGATCGATGTGCTAGTCATCGGAGGGGGCAATGCCGCCCTCTGTGCCGCGCTGATGGCGCGAGAGGCCGGAGCCAGCGTGCTGCTGCTCGAGGCCGCACCCCGCGCCTGGCGTGGTGGCAACTCACAACACACGCGTAACCTGCGGTGCATGCATGATGACCCCCAGGACGTACTGCTCGAGGCGTACCCGGAAGAGGAGTTCTGGCAAGACCTGTTGAAGGTCACCGGTGGCCAGACCGACGAAAAGCTTGCGCGCCTGGTGATTCGCGCATCCTCCAGCTGTCGCGGGTGGATGCGCCGGCATGGCGTGCATTTCCAGCCCTCATTGTCTGGTGCGCTGCACACCGCACGGACCAATGCCTTCTTCATGGGCGGCGGCAAGGCGCTGGTCAATGCGTACTTTCGCAGCGCTGAAAACCTTGGCGTACAGATACGCTACGACACGCCAGTAGCCGACATCGAACTGCAGGACGGACGCTTCGTCGCTGCCCATGTGCCGGCACGTGAGGTTCAAGGGCGACACCTGCCTGCCGAGCGCATCGAGGCGCGTACCTGTGTGCTTGCTGCCGGTGGTTTCGAGTCCAACCGCCAATGGTTGCGCGAGGCGTGGGGGCAGAACGAGCGAGGGGAGTGGCCTTCGGACAATTTTCTGATCCGTGGCACGCGCTTCAATGATGGGGTGCTGTTGCGCCGCATGATTGCACTGGGCGCCGACACGATTGGCGACCCGACGCAGGCACACATGGTGGCGATCGATGCCCGCGCACCGCTATACGACGGCGGCATCTGCACGCGCATCGATTGTGTGTCGCTGGGCGTGGTGGTCAACCGCGACGGTCAGCGCTTCTACGATGAAGGAGAGGACTTCTGGCCCAAGCGCTATGCCATCTGGGGGCGCCTGGTCGCGCATCAGCCAGGGCAGGTCGGGTTCTCGATCATCGACCGGAAAGCCCTCGGGCGCTTCATGCCACCGGTTTTCCCGGGCGCCACCGCCGATAGCCTGGAGGCGTTGGCCGGCCTGCTCGGTTTGCCTGTGCAGGCCTTCATCGAAACCGTGCATGCCTACAACCGAGCCTGCCAGGTGGGCACTTTCGACCACACCCAGCTGGACGACTGCCACACCGTAGGCCTGGAACCGGTGAAAAGCCACTGGGCGCGCCCGATCGATACGCCTCCTTACTACGGCTACCCGCTGCGCCCCGGCGTGACTTTCACCTACCTGGGGCTGCGCACCGATGAAACCGCCGCCGTCCATTTCGACGGGCGTCCCAGCCCGAACCTGTTTGTTGCCGGCGAGATGATGGCGGGCAATGTACTGGGCAAGGGATACACCGCAGGTGTTGGCATGTCCATCGGCACCGCTTTCGGGCGTATCGCCGGCACCAGCGCCGCTGCGGCGGCGGGTTATGAACATCCAGAAAAAGAGAGACGCCATGACTGCGCAACTGCCTGAACCACGCCAGCCTGAAGCCGCCCCGTCAGCCTTCGAACTGATCCCGGTGTTGAACCTGGAGGAACGGGAAGTGGACCGACAAATGCGGATATGCAACGCCTGTCGTTACTGCGAAGGCTTCTGCGCGGTTTTCCCGGCAATGACCCGCAGGCTGGAGTTCGCCAAGGCCGACATCCATTACCTGGCCAACCTGTGCCACAACTGCGGCGCTTGCCTGCATGCCTGCCAGTACGCGCAGCCCCACGAATTCGCGGTAAACGTGCCCCAGGCGATGGCCAAGGTGCGCGGCCAGACATACACCGAGTATGCGTGGCCGGCTCTCTTCGGGCGGCTCTACACGCACAACGGCACCTATGTTGCCAGTGCATTGGCCGTAGCCTTGTCGCTGTTCCTGCTGCTGACCTTGTTCGTCAACGGCACGCTGCTGCCCGGGCGGTTGGCTGGTAATTTCTATGCGGTCTTCCCACACAATACCCTGGCCCTGATGTTCGGTAGCGTCTTTGCCGCTGCAGCGCTGGCCCTGGCGGTGGCTGTACGACGCTTCTGGCGCTCGGTCTCGCCTGCCGAGGCGCTGGCGCAACCGGCCAAAGGGGCAGTGTTCGAGGCATCAAGCGCAGCGTTGACCCTGAAATACCTAGACGGCGGACATGGCCAAGGTTGCAACAATGCCGATGATCGCTTCACGCTCTGGCGCCGGCGCTTCCATCACTTCACCTTCTACGGCTTCATGTTGTGCTTTGCCGCCACGGTGGTCGCCACCGGCTATCACTACCTGCTGGGCCAGCAGGCGCCGTACCCGCTGCTGAGTGCACCGGTGTTGCTCGGAACACTCGGCGGTATTGGCTTGATCGTCGGGCCGGCCGGGCTGTTGGCGCTGAACCTGCGCAGGGCGCCGGAGCAGGGCGATGTTGCCCAGCGGCCCATGGACCGGGCGTTCATCCTGCTTCTGCTGCTGGTCAGCATCACGGGCCTTGCGTTGCTTGGCCTGCGTGATACCGCAGCGATGGCGATCCTGCTGGCGATCCATTTGGGCACTGTGATGGCGCTATTCGTCACGCTGCCCTACGGCAAGTTCGCCCATGGCCTGTTCCGCAGCGCGGCACTCTTGAAGTTCGCGATCGAGAAACGCCGGCCCAACGAACTGGGCCTGGGAGGGGAGTGAACCATGGACGCAGCCGTTTTTTCCCCTGTGCCGCGCCGCGCGAAACGCAAGGCGTTTCGCTCACCGGTTGGGCCACTTGTCCAGCAAGATCGACACGAACTTCTCTGCAGCTGGCGACAGCGACGCCCCTCGGCGATAGACCAATCCCAGGGTGCGGGTGACCTGGGGTTCGATCAGCGGCACGCTGACGAGCGTAGGGTGGTCGGCGTTAGGCATGGCCAGGCTGGGCATGGCCGACACGCCCAACCCGGCTTCGACCATGCCCAGCGAGGTGGACAGGTGCTGAACCTCATAGAACCACTTGGGCCGCAGGTTGAGACCGGACAGGGCATGGTCCAGCAGCATCCGATTACCGCTAAGCCGGCCTACGCCGATCAGGCGGTAGTCGGCCAGTTCTGTCCAGGTGACGGCCTCACGGTTCGCCAGCTTGTGGTCCCTGCGGCAGGCCAGGACGAAATGCTCCTGTACCAGGGAGACGAACTCGATGTCCGGGTGCTGGCCGCTCATCATATTGATGCCGAAATCGGCTTCACCCCGCAGTACGGCCTCAAGCCCGTCGTTGGCGCTGAGGTCCAGCAGACGAATGCGGATCTTGGGGTATTGCTCGTTGTAATCGCGGATCACCGACGGCAGGAAATAGAACGCCGCGGTCGGGATGCAGGCGAGGGTGACCTGGCCGGTCTGTCGTTCGGCGAGTTCGCGAATGCTCAGGATCGAGTCCTCGAAGTCATCCAGCAGGCGCCTGGCCTTGGGCAGGAAGTCACGCCCGACGCTGGTAAGACTGACGCGACGGGTAGTGCGTTCCAGCAGCGAAGTGCCCAGCCCTTCCTCGAGCTTTTTAATCCGCCGGCTCAGGGCGGGCTGCGACAGGTGCAATGCTTCCGCAGCTTCATGGAAGCTGCCGAGTTCGGCGATTTTCACGAAAGATCGTATGTCTTGCAGTTCATATTCCATCTCGAAATCGCTCTTTGGCCCTGGTGATTATTGATGCTTAAAGCGGAATAATGGCTACGATATTTGCATTGGAATGATTTATATATCCCTGTCAATCTTGTGTCCACAGCATCAATGATGTCCATTGATCAACGAGAGTGCGAAATCATGCAACGAATTCCTTGCGTACTCATGCGCGGTGGCACCTCCAAGGGCCCCTTCTTCCATGCATGGGACCTTCCTGCCAATGTGGTCGAACGCGACGAATTGCTGATCAACCTGATGGGTTCCGGGCATGAACTGGAAATCGACGGCATCGGTGGCGGTAGCCCGCAGACCAGCAAGGTAGCGATTGTAAGCCCCTCGCTGCATGCCGACGCCGACGTCGACTACCTGTTCGTGCAGGTCATGGTCGCCCAGCGCAGGGTCGATACCGCGCCCAACTGCGGCAACATGCTGTGTGCCGTTGGCCCGTTCGCCATCGAGCAAGGTCTTGTCAAAGGCCAGGACGGTAAAACTCTGGTACGTATTCGTAACCTCAATACCGGCACTTTCGTCAATTCGCTGGTGGAGACCCCAGGCGGCATCGTGCGCTACGAAGGCCGCACGGCGATCGATGGCGTACCGGGCACTGCCGCGCCGGTGCACCTGACCTTCCTCGATGCGGTCGGCAGCAAGACTGGCAAGCTTTTCCCGACTGGCAAGGCCAAGGATGTGATCGATGGCGTACCGGTCACCTGCATCGACATGGCCATGCCGATGATGTTGGTAGAGGCCAGCCAGCTGGGTGTCACAGGTTCGGAAACCCCGGCCGAACTCGATGCCAACGTCGGTCTGCTCGAGCGCCTCGAGGCGTTGCGTCTAAAGGCCGGCAAGGCCATGGGCCTGGGTGATGTCAGCGGTATGGTCATCCCGAAGCCGGTACTGGTGTCCAAGCCCCGCTATGACGGCACGGTGCAGGTTCGCTACTTCATGCCGCACAACTGCCACCGCGCGCTGGCCATCACCGGAGCGATAGGGCTGGCGACTGCCTGCGTCAGCCCTGGCACAGTTATCGGCGAACTGCTGGGCGAGGGCGCCGAGCAACTGGTCGAGGTGCGCCTGGAACACCCAAGTGGTGGTATCGATGTCGCACTGTCACGCAGCGGTGTCGATGGCAAGACGATTCAGGCCTCGGTGGTGCGAACTGCCCGCCGGCTTTTCTCAGGCTTCGTTTACGCCCCAACATTCCGCAGGTTGGCGGGGTAAGCCCAGGCGGTAACCCAGACCTGTATATTCGCAACAAGCGCATCCGCACAATTTCAACAATGGGTGATGCTACATGAGACTCGCCAAATCGCTGTACTTCCAGATCCTCTGCGCCGTCCTGCTGGGCGTGGTGGTCGGTCACTTCTGGGCGCAACAGGCCGTTGCGCTCAAGCCTCTGGGTGATGCGTTCATCAAGCTGATCAAGATGATGATCGCGCCGGTGGTTTTCTGCACCATCGTCACCGGTATTGCCGGGATGACCGACAAGCGCTCTCTGGGGCGTTTGATGAGCAAAACCTTGCTGCTGTTCCTGGTATTGACCGTCATCAGCCTGATGATCGGCCTGGCAGCGGTATACCTGTTCCGCCCTGGTGTCGGCATGAACATCGACCCTGCCACTCTCAGCACTGCGGGGCTCGGCCAGTACGCCGCGTCGGCAGCAAAGCTCAGCGTTGTCGACTTCTTCATGCACATCATTCCCGACACATTCATCGGTGCGTTCAACAAGGGTGAAGTGTTGCCGGTGCTGTTCATCGCGGTGCTCAGCGGTTTTGCCTTGTCGTCCATGGGCGAGAAGGGCAAGCCGGTACTCGATGTGCTGGAGTCCGCCTCGACCATGGTGTTCCGCATTTTCGGCTACCTGATGCGCTTCGCCCCGGTCGGTGCCTTCGGTGCGCTGGCCTTCACCGTCGGTCAGTACGGTGTGACGTCCCTTGGCGCACTGGCCAAGCTGGTCGGTACGCTCTACATAGCCTGTGCGTTTTTCGTGCTGGTGGTGCTTGGCGGCATCTGCCGCGCCCATGGTTTCAGCCTGTGGAAGCTGCTGCGCTATTTCCGCGAGGAGTTCCTGGTGGTGCTCGGCACTTCGTCCACCGAGCCCGTGCTGCCGCGCATGCTGGAGAAACTGGAGAAGCTTGGCTGCAAAAAAGGCGTGGTCGGATTGGTGCTGCCAACCGGCTATTCCTTCAACCTCGACGGTACCGCCATCTACCTTTCTTTGGCGGCGGTGTTCATCGCCCAAGCCTGCAACATTGATCTGAGCCTCGGGCAGACGGTGACGATGCTGGCGATCATGCTGTTGTCGTCAAAAGGCGCCGCGGGTGTGACCGGTAGCGGTTTCGTTGCGCTGGCCTCGACCTTGACCGTCATTCACGACATCCCGCTTGCAGGGCTTGCCTTGCTGATCGGCGTCGATCGCTTCATGTCCGAGGCGCGTGCCCTGACCAGCCTGGCCAGCAACGCCGTGGCCACCGTGGTCATCTCACTGTCTGAGAATGCCTGTGAACGGGAAACCTTGCTACGCCGCCTGAACGGCATTCCTGCCACATCGGACGAGGCGGATATTACGCAGTCCGACTGGTCTGCGGAGCCCCGGCATCACGGCTGAAAAGCCTCTTACCCTCCCATTGTTGACTTAGAATCCCACTCAGCATCACTGCGATGCCGAGTGGGGTAGGGGCCATCTGCCTTGCCGATGGCCGTAACAGAATAAAAACAAGAGAAAAGACCATGCTCGCACTCCTGGGCCTGATCATGGTGGTGACCTTCACCTACCTGATCATGAGCAAACGCCTGTCGCCAATCGTTGCGCTCACTGTAGTACCCATTGTCTTCGCAGTGATCGGTGGATTTGCCCCCGAACTGGGCAAGATGATGCTCGATGGCTTGAAAATGGTGGCGCCTTCAGCGGCCCTGTTGCTGTTCGCCATCCTGTTCTTCGGTTTGATGATCGATGCTGGCCTGTTCGACCCGCTAATCCGCAAGATCCTCAAGCGTGTCAATGGCGACCCGGTCAAGATCGCCATCGGTACCGCGCTGCTGTCGCTGCTGGTCGCGCTCGATGGTGACGGCACCACCACCTACATGATTACCTGCGCAGCCATGCTGCCGCTGTACAAGCGCATTGGCATGAACCCGATGATCCTGGCAACGGTGTCCATGCTCTCGCTGAGCATCATGAGTGGCATGAGCCCCTGGGGTGGGCCGGCGACCCGGGCAATTGCCGCGCTCGGGCTGGATGCCACCGAATATTTCATCCCGATGCTGCCGACCGTTATCGGCGGTGCGGTATGGGTGGTGTTCACCGCATTCCTGCTGGGCCGTGCCGAGCGGCGACGCATCGGCAACATCGCCCTGGAGTCAGGGGGCGGCAACTGCTATATCAAGGAAATCCTCGGTGACAACCCGCACAAGCGCCCACGCTTGGCCTATGTGAACCTTGTGCTGGTGATTGCCGTCATGACGGCTCTGGTGATGGGTGTCATGCACTCCGCCCTGTTGTTCATGATCGGTTTCGTCGCTGCGCTGATGATCAACTACCCGCAGCTGGAGCTGCAGAAGGAGCGCATCCTCGCCCACTCGGGCAACGCCATGACCGTGGTACTGCTGGTATTCGCCGCCGGCATCTTTGCGGGGATCTTCTCGGGCACCAAGATGGTCGATGCTCTGGCGCAGACCCTGGTCGACTGGATTCCCGAGGCCTGGAGCCACTGGTTCCCCCTGGTTGTGGCGCTGACCAGCATGCCACTGACCTTCGTACTGTCCAATGACGCCTACTACTTTGGCGTGGTGCCGATCCTTGCCAACGCTGCAGCCGCCTATGGCATTGACCCGGTTGAAATCGCCCGCGCCTCGGTGCTTGGGCAGCCAGTGCACCTGATGAGCCCGCTGGTAGCATCGACCTTGCTGTTGGTGGGCATGGTCGATCGCGACATCGGCGACTTCCAGAAGGCCACGGTGAAATGGGCGGTGCTGACATCGCTGGTCATCACCGCACTGGCCTTGGTCACGGGTGCCTTGTCCTTCTTCGTCTGATCTGTCCAGGGCGCCGTTGGCGCCCAACCTCATCCAAGAACAACAACAGAGTATCGAACATGTCCCGAACTGTTTTCCGTGGGGCCACTTGTGGCCTGCTGTGCGGCTGGCTTCCTGTGGCCGGTGCCGCCGGATTCATCGACGACAGCAAGCTCAAGCTGCAGCTGCGCAACGTTTACTTCAACGAAAACTTCCGCGACGAACAAGGCATGAGCGCCCGCGCTGCTGCAAATGCAAAGAGCGAGCGGGTGGAATGGGCACAAGGGTTTCTGCTCGACTATCAGTCAGGGTTCACTCAAGGCACGCTGGGGCTGGGGATCGATGCCCTGGGGCTCGTAGGCGTGCGGCTCGATTCGGGCCGCGGCCGCAGCGGTACGGGCTTGCTGCCGGTTCATGACGATGGCCGTGCTGCTGACGAGTTCGCCAGTGCCGGGGTGACGGCCAAGGCGCGACTGGGGCAGACCGTGCTCAAGCATGGCACCTTGCTGCCAAAGACGCCGGTGCTGGTCTACAACGATGCGCGGTTGTTGCCGCAGACCTATCAAGGCACGCAGCTGACCAGTACCGATGTCGATGGCCTGACCCTGACCGCCGGACATCTGGACCGCTTCAAGCAGCGCGACTCCTCCGATAGCACCGGCCTGTTCCTGGATGGTTACAGTGGCGGCGAGTCTGGCGATTTCAGTTTTGGCGGGGCCGACTATGCCATCAGCAAGCAGCTACGCGTGAGCTATTTCCACGGCCAGCTCGAACACTTCTATCGTCAGGACTACTTAGGCCTGGTCCACGACTTGCCGTTGGCCGGCGGTGTGTTGACCACCGACTTGCGCTATTTCAAGAGCCGCGACAGCGGGGCCGCTCATGGTGGTCAGATCGACAACGACATGTTCAGTGGGCAGCTTTCGTACGCTCATTCCGGGCACACTTTCGGCGCCGGCTACCAGATACTCGACGGCGAGGCTGGGTTGCCGTACATCAGCGGCGCAACGGTCTACTCGTTCAGCAACGTTGGCATCGGCAAGTTCATCGAGGAGGAAGAAAAAACCTGGATGGCGAGCTATGCCTACAACTTTGCGGCGGCCGGTGTCCCCGGGCTGACCTTCATGGCGCGCTACCTCAGCGGGGACAACGGTCGCTCGGCTGATGCCGGGCTCAGCGAATGGGAGCGTGACATGGAGCTCGCCTACGTGGTGCAATCCGGGCCTGTGAAAGGTCTGGGTGTGAAGCTTCGCAACTACGTCTACCGCTCTGACTTTTCCCGAGGGCGCGACAGCAACCGGATCTACCTGACTTACGATATCGCGATTTGGTAAAGCGGCCGTGCGAGCAGGCACGTCTTAAGGTGCTTGCTCGCACGCGTTTCATGCTTGGGACGGCTGTGGCGCTTTCTTGCCCAGTCGGATCAGCTCATTGGAGAAGCACAGGCCGAAGAGAATCAGCCCGGCCCCCAGGTACAACGTGTCCCGCGGTACTTCATTGAGCACCACGAACGCCAGCAGTGCGGCAAACAGTGGTTCGGTTAGCTCCAGCGCCTGGACTTGCGAGGGTTTCAGGTACTCGATGGCCTTGGTGGTACAGAAGAAGCCGAGGATGGTCGGCAACGCAGCCAGAGCCAGCAATGCCATGACTGCCGCCAATGAAAGCTCTCCGATGATGAATCCATCGGTTGCAGCCGGCATCAGCAGATAAAGACTGCCGAAAAACAACAGTTGGCGAGTGAAATGCAGCCCCCCGGAAACGCCCATGCGCTTCATGGCAACCGAAAATGCGCCATAACCGCAGCCTCCGATCGCAGCGAGCACCGCACCTTGCAGGGTGAAGCCTTGTTCCAGGTCCGCGCCAAAAATCACGGCAATGCCGGCTATTGTCAAACCGGCGCCTACCGTCGCGTTGGCGGTGATCGGGTCCTTGAGGACTATCCGTCCCAGCAAAATCGAAGAAATGGAGGCGCTTGCCATCAGAATCACCACGACGCCTGCCGCGGCATAATGGCTATAGGCCGAGGTTTCAAAGTGGAACAACACAAAAATGCCGAGAAATGCGCAAACGGCGGCATGTATCCACTTGGCGGTATGCAGCGGGCGCTTGAGAAACAGTAGCAATGCCGATAGCAACAGGCAGCCGAGGACTGTTTTTATCAGGGCGATGCTGCTGGAGCTGAATCCACTGTTCATCAACACTTTGCTGAGTACGCCGATCGTTGCATTCAGTGCTGCGGCGCAGAGTGCAAAGAGGACGCCTTTGCCGAAATGAGATTGCATCAATACATTCCTTGTCATTGGTTTAATACATTCGCCCGATCGACATGCAGGCGATTGCGGCCAGCTTGCTTGGCGATATAGAGCGCCTGGTCGGCGCGTTCAATTAGCGATTGCGGGCTGTCGAGGGCTGTTCCATCGGAGCAGGCGATGCCGATACTGGCAGTCATATGCCCGAAAGGGCTGCCTTCGTGAGGGATAGGTTGCAAGGCCAAGCGCTCGAGCATCAGCCTGGCGACGACGGCCGCTCCGTCGATGTCGGTATCGGGCAGGATAACGGCCATTTCTTCACCCCCGTAGCGCGCTAGCAGGTCGCGAGGGCGGCGGATGCAGGAAGAGAGCAGGTAAGCCATCTGCTGCAGGCAGGAGTCGCCAGCCGGATGCCCATAGGTGTCGTTGTAGCGTTTGAAGTGGTCGATGTCGATCATCAGCAAAGCCAGCGGGGTCCCGCTTCGATGGGCCATGCGGATCTCCTGGGTCAACGCTTCGTCAAAGCAGCGCCTGTTGGCAAGCCCCGTCAGCGAATCGTGCATCGCCAGGCTTTCGAGCTGTTGGTTGCTCTCAAGCAGCTGCTGTTGGGTCAGTCGAAGCTCGCTTTCGACCGCGCTTCGCCGGCTCATGGCGCGAATCAGTAGCCAGCCAATGGCTCCGGTCAGCGCCAGCAGCGCCGCGACCACCAGCGACGACAGCAGCGCCTCGAGCCGCCAGGCCGAGAGTGCTTCCTGCTTGCCCAGCGCGACCGTTGTCACCAGGGGTAGCTTGTCGCTCTTGCGAAACGCATAGAGGCGCTCCACGCCGTCCAGGCTGGAGGTGAACGATGCAGTGCCCGCTGAATGGTCAACGAGATACTTGGTAAAAATGGGCGACTTCGAAAAGTTGCGCCCCATATCCTGTTCCCGAAACGGATAGCGCACCAGCATGGAACCGTCGGTATAGGCCAGCCCGATGGCACCGTCATGGCCGACATCCAGTTTGCCAAAAAGCTGTAGGAAGTTCTCCACGCCAAGCGTCATGGCGACAACGCCGGCGAATTCGCCGTGGTCATCGTTGAACCGCCGGCTGATGGTGATTACCCATTCCTGGTTGACGCGGCTAAGGATTGGCAGGCCGATGAAAGGGTCGCGGGATGGGTCGTCACGGTGGTGGATGAAAAAGGCTCGGTCGCTACTGTTGGCGCCGACGGGGGTCGGCCGGTTGGACGACATCAGCCAGCGCCCGTCCTTGGCGTAAATCATAATGCCGCTCATCTGCGGCATTAATGGTTGCTGGCGCTTGACCAGTTGATCCAACCGTTCGATCTGCGCAGGTGCGACGCCCTCGGTTTCCAGGCGCTCGACCAGGCCAAGCAACAGAATCGAGCTCTGGCGGATGATACCTTCCGAGTAGGTGGACAGTGCCTGGGTCAGGTTAAGGCCATGGATATTGGCATCTTCCAGGGCGCGCTCGCGAGAGGCCATGACTTTCCACAGCGTCAACGAGGCGAGAGAGCAACCGATGACCGATAGGAGTAGCACAACGAGGTGGATGTCACGCTTCACGTCAATTCACACGCCTTTTTCCCTAAAGACCAAGTTGAGCGCTGACACGCTTTAACTAACCAGACGGTCAGGAAGTAACCAACTGGTTCATGTGGAATAATATAACACCGAAGTTGCTGGAATGTCCGACAGAATTACGTGTTCTTTCAAACCCCGTTTGTTATCTCCCCGCAAGGTTTTCAGAACTGTGAACATGACGATTGGGCAAGGCGTCCTGGACGTAGCGCACGGTACTTTCCAAAGTTCGCGCCCTGTCAGGATGTCCCAACTGATACTTTCGTCCCAGTTGTTGATACGATCAGATAATCGGAGCGTTTTCGCTAAGAGGCCTGAGGCGGAGTGAAGGCTTCCGGGCCTGCGATGCCGAGCGAGATAGCGGCAATCGCCGGAGCGAACAGCGAACCTGCTATCGCAAAGACCGTCTGGGTTAGGGCCACCCCGCCGAACGAAGGAATCCACGGCAGCAGCAGGCAGCTGCCGGGCATCATAGATATTCCGATTTCTTTTGCGGGCTGTTCTTGCCCGTGGGCGACCCCACGATTCACTGCTGTCGACCCGTAGATGTCATTTGCGGGTAAAAAGTAAAATATTCTTAATCGTTGATTAATCAGAAGTTTTGCTTCGGACCGGTAGGATTCTGCGCCTTTACATGTGGAGAAACTCCAATGCTGCGCGTGCTGTTCTGTGCCACCCTCCTAACCACTTCATTCGTCTGCTCGGCTGCTGACGCGGTACGCGGCGGTGAGCAGACGCTGACCGTTCTGAGCTCCGGCGGCATCATGGGCGCTATCCGGGAAGTGGCGCCAGTATATGAGAAGAAATATGGTGTGAAGCTGGAAGTTCTTGCCGCTCCTTCGATGGGGGAAACCCCGCAGGCCGTTCCAAACAGATTAGCTCGTGGTGAGCAGGCGGATGTCGTACTGATGGTAGGTTCCGCCCTCGACAACTTGGTCGCCAGCGGTCAAGCCGACAAAACCAGTCGAATAGATCTCGGAAAATCCTTCATTGCCATGGCCGTTCGAAAAGGTGAACCGAAGCCGGACATAAGCACCATGCAGACATTGCGCACGGTGCTGCAAAATAGCAACTCTGTCGCATACTCCGACAGCGCAAGCGGGGTATACCTTTCCAAGACTCTGTTCCCTCGCATGCAGCTTGGTGACCAGTTCGAGTCTAAGGCCCACATGATACCTGCCGAGCCTGTCGGTGCTGTGATCGCTCGCGGCCAAGCACAGATCGGCTTTCAACAGCTAAGTGAGCTTAAGCCAGTAAAGGGTATCGACATCGTCGGTCTGATCCCGGCTGAAGCGCAGAAAATGACCATGTATTCGGGCGCTGTTGTCAGTAAGAGTCAGCATCATGCCGCAGCCCAGGCGCTCCTCGACTACCTGGCATCGCCAGAAGCCGACGCAGCGATCAAAGAGAGTGGCTTGACGCCGCTCCCCCATGCAGCAAGCTGACTGCGTGCGCCGACATCGACACAGGGGCTGCGGCAAGACACGCCGGTCTTGTCGCAGCCTTCGCTCTGCGAGTGTCTGCATGGGGTCGTGGCATCAACCCCGGATAGGCCAGCTCAACGGTCAGAAACAGCCGGTTTATGCTTCCGCCTATGCGCCGAGGGAAGTGGCCGAGAACGCCGCAGATGCGGGGGGCTTGATCTCCATACCAGGGCACCCACCTTTCAAGTGGAAAGGACTCATGCTTGAGCAGTGACGCTCATGGGGAATGGATGGGCCTGCCTCAGGGCGTCAATTTGGCCATGATCTGCTCATGGCACACGCTGAGCACTTCATCAGCAAGTGGTGAGTCGTCCGGACAAGCGCGAGACAGAATCAAGGCACCGAGGGCGTGTGCGAAGGTGTCGATGATTTCCGCACGACTTGCTTTCGGTTCGTCATCCTCGCCCTGTAAAACCTCCAGCAACTTTTCAATCCCAGCCTCGTAAGCTGCTTTGATGTCATCGGACTGTCGAGCGGCGTCTCCGCCCAGTGCCGCTCGGGTGCAACCTTTCCCTTTCTCATCGCGGTGCTTGCGGGACAGGTAGAAATTGACGAAGTCGGCGAGTTCGATGCCCTGCATCTGCTCTACCGTCTTGTTGATTCCGCACGTCGCGGATTCACCTAACTACCTTCGATCCCGGCTATGGCTTGACGTCTCTAGCCGGAGCCCGTCATCCGCCTGAAGCTACTGAACCCACCAGCCTCCAGTGAGTGGGCGCTTTACTAGGTGATCCCTCATCACGGCCATTGCTAATTTCGCGGGTTCCGCTAACTTATACAAAACCTGTACAAAATTGAGGTGTTGTACATGTATTGCCAGTGGCCTTTGACCCTTTATTTTGACGGTGCCTGCCCATTGTGCGCCAGGGAGGTTGCCTTCCTGCGCAGGCGTTCAACTGCAGCAAAGCTCATCCTGATCGATATCGATGGCGATGACTTCGATCCCATACCTCTTGGCCTGTCGATTGAGCAAATGAGATCGTGCTTGCACGCAAGGTTCGCGAACGATCATTGGGTAACAGGCTTGGACGCTACCCTTTGGAGCTGGCGTGCTGCCGGTGTTGGGATGTGGGCCGCTCCACTGGCTTGGCGTCCGCTACGTCCTTTGCTTTCAGTTCTGTACAGGTTGTTCTGTCGTTTGAGGCCAAGTTTGGCCTGGTTACCCCATCCCGAGGGTAGGCAACGTTGCAAAGGTGAGGAATCCAAATGTCACATTCGCTAGCCGAGCATTATCGTGAAATCCTTGTTGGCGTTGGTGAAAACCCGCAGCGAGAAGGGCTCTTGGATACCCCCCAACGTGCTGCCAAAGCGATGCAATATCTATGCAATGGCTATACCCAGAGCCTAGCTGAGCTAGTCAATGGCGCTTTGTTCGAAAGTCAGAATGATGAGATGGTGGTCGTTCGCGATATTGAGTTGTACTCATTGTGCGAGCATCACATGTTGCCGTTTATTGGGAAAGCGCATGTCGCCTACCTGCCAACAGGACGAGTATTAGGGCTTTCCAAAGTGGCGCGCGTAGTCGATATGTTTGCCCGCCGTTTGCAGATTCAAGAGAATTTGACTAGACAGATTGCGTGTGCCATGCAGGAAGTGACTGATGCGGCAGGTGTTGGCGTCGTTATCGAGGCCAAGCACATGTGCATGATGATGCGAGGTGTAGAAAAGCAGAACTCAGTGATGATTTCATCGGTAATGCTGGGTGAGTTCCGAGACTCCCCGACTACCCGGCACGAATTCCTCAACCTCATTGGGCGACATACCTGAAATATGATCCCTAGCCGCATAGGAAGAACGTGCCCATGAGTGCAGTTTTCAATACGTTATCTTCAAATCGTTTTAAAGTCCTGGGTTATAGTGGCTTGCTGCCGTTCGTTGGTGTGGCACTGCTGATTTGTTTAGCGACTGATTACCGAGATTTTCTATCTGTTGCTTTGGTTGGCTATGGGGCTGTGATACTGAGTTTTGTCGGGGCCTTGCATTGGGGTTTCGCTATGACGTTACAGGGATTGTCTGCAAATGGACGACAGGAGAGGCTCGTGTGGAGTGTTATTCCAGCCCTCATCGGTTGGGTTAGCATGTTGTTACCTGTGTCATGGGGCTGCTTGGTATTAGCTTGTGGTTTCATTGGGCATCTTTGGCAAGATCGTAAATTGGTCAATATTTTGCCTGGGTGGTACTGGCCTATGCGAGTACGTTTAACCATAGTCGCAAGTGTGTGTTTGCTAATTGGTGCGCTTGTACTGGTTTTTTAGATTGAACTCATTATCCCGATGTGAGCGGTTGGGCACCCTGAATCGCCCCTGGTGTCCTAGACACCTCCAAGCCTTTTAATGAGACCTGGAGGGGTCTAGGAAACCAGGGGCGATTCAAATTATACGAATTATTAGACCCGTCTAAATATAAAGCAGCCATGAATGAAGACTGCTCATGGCCTGAGGATGCCGTTCGGCATGACCGCTTTGGGTCGATATCGGTCACTCTGCGACTGTCAGCTTTCGCCCCATAGCGGACATCTGAAGGCCGGCACTGACTACAGAGCGTTGAGGGGTATCCGTTATTGGTCGAAATCGCTCTCTCATGAAACGACGCTGCCACAAACGATGACTGCCATATCCCAACCGATCGCCAGCCCCAGCATGTCTAGGCCTTACGCTAGCCAATAAAGTTATGGCCTACATCTGAAACTTGTATTTCATCTGCACGCGCACAGCTGATTAGCATCGTCGATGTCTTCCTGTCGACGAGAACAACAACGTGAACCTTGGAACGATCATTACCCGAAGTGCCCGCTACTGGCCGAACCACATCGCCGTGGCGGACAGCCAGACGCGCGTCACATACGCCCAGCTGGAGCGCCGCAGCAACCGCTTGGCCTCAGCGCTGGGTACGCTGGGCGTGGGTGTCGGCGAGCATGTGGCGATTCTCGCCGCCAACCGCGTGGAGCTGGTCGAAGCGGAAGTGGCGCTGTACAAGGCGGCGATGGTGAAGGTGCCGATCAATGCGCGGCTGTCAGTGGATGAAGTGGTGCGTGTGCTGGAAGACTCCTGCAGCGCTGCACTAATAACCGATGCCAGTTTTGCCCAGGCGCTGGCAGCGAGGCGTAGGGAGTTGCCGCTGCTGCGCCAGCTGATCGCGCTGGAAGGCGAGGGCGGTGATCTAGGTTATGCAGCGTTGCTCGAGCGCGGCAGTGAGGCACCGCTGGGCCTGGACCCGGCCGACGATGCGCTGGCCGTGCTGCATTACACGTCCGGCAGCTCCGGCGTGCTCAAGGCTGCGATGCTGTCGTTCGGCAACCGCAAGGCGCTGGTGCGCAAGAGCATTGCCAGCCCCACACGGCGCTCCGCGCCAGGCGACGTCATGGCCCACGTGGGGCCCATCACCCATGCCAGCGGTATGCAGATCATGCCGCTGCTGGCGGTGGGCGCTTGCAACCTGCTGCTCGACCGTTATGACGACCGCCTATTGCTGGAGACCATCCAACGCGAACGGGTGACGCGGCTGTTCCTGGTGCCGGCGATGATCAACCGCCTGGTCAATTACCCCGGCGTTGAACGCTTCGACCTGTCCAGCCTGAAGCTGGTCATGTACGGCGCCGCGCCCATGGCACCGGCCCTGGTGAAAATGGCCATCGAACTGTTCGGGCCGATTCTCGCGCAAGGTTACGGCGCCGGTGAAACCTGTTCGCTGGTCACTGTACTGACCGAGCAGGACCACCTGGTGGAAGACGGCGATTATCGGCGCCTGGCCTCCTGCGGGCGGTGCTACTTCGAGACCGACCTGCGAGTGGTCAACGAGGCGTTCGAGGATGTGGCCCCGGGTGAAGTCGGCGAGATCGTGGTCAAGGGCCCCGACGTGATGCAGGGCTACTGGCGCGCCCCGGCGCTCACCGCAGAAGTGATGCGCGACGGTTATTACCTTACCGGCGACCTGGCGACGGTCGACGCCCAGGGGTACGTGTTCATCGTCGATCGCAAGAAGGAAATGATCATCTCCGGCGGTTTCAACGTGTACCCCAGCGAAGTGGAGCAGGTGATCTACGGCTTCCCCGAAGTGTTCGAGGTGGCGGTGGTCGGCGTGCCCGACTCGCAGTGGGGCGAAGCGGTGCGCGCAGTGGTCGTGCTCAAGCCCGAGGCGCAACTGGAGGCCGCCGAGCTGATCGAGCGTTGCGGCCGTGCGCTGGCCGGTTTCAAGAAGCCGCGCGGCGTCGACTTTGTCAGCGAACTGCCGAAAAACCCCAATGGCAAGGTGGTACGCCGCCTGGTCCGGGACATCTACTGGCAACACAGCGAACGTCGTATCTGACCAGGGAGCATCACCATGTATCAACCCAGTGCAAAGGCTGCGCAGATTATCGAAGCGATCGAGGGTTTCGTCCGCGATCAGGTACGCCCGCTGGAACAGCAGGCACAGCTGGACTGGGCTCGCCCGCACCCCCAGCCGGTGCTGCGGCAGGTATGGAAGCTTTCCAGCGAGCAGGGCCTGTACACCGTCATGCTGCCCGAAAGCATGGGCGGGGCCGGCCTGAACGTGGCCGACTTGTGCGCGGTGAAGGAGGCTACGGTGCTGACAGGCTCCATGCTCGCCTCACACGTGTTGGGCGAGCTGTCGGGGCCGCCGCGGGTTGGCCACCTGTTCAAGGTGGCCAGCCCCTACCAGGTCGAGACTTTTCTCAAGCCAGTGTGCCGCGCTGAAAAGGCCGTGTGCTTTGCCTTGACCGAAGCCGAGGCCGGCTCCGATGCCACCGCCATTTCTACCCAGGCCCGCCGCGACGGCGACCACTATGTGCTCAGCGGCAGCAAACGTTACATCTCTGGCGCCACCTACGCCGACCTGGCGGTGCTGCTGGCGGTGACCGGGCCGAGTAAGGGCGCCCAGGGCATTTCGGCGTTCTTCGTCGACCTCAACGCCCCGGGTGTGCGAATCGACAGCGAGTATTCGGTGATGTCCGGTGGCGGTGCCCACGGCGACATCGTGCTTGATCAGGTGCGCGTGCCCGCAGCCAACCTGATCGGTGAAGAGGGGCAGGGGTTCAAACTGGCCATGGGGCGCATCACCCTCAACCGCCTGCTGCATTGCCCGACCCTGCTGGGGATGGCCGGCCTGGCGCTGAAACTGTCGATCGAGCATGCACGAAGCCGCAAGCAGTTCGGCCAGCCGATCGCCATGTTCCAGGCGGTCAACCACATGATCGCCGACATGGCCACCGAGCTGCACGCCGCGCGCAGCATGGTCTACGCCACGGCCCAGGTGAACGACGCAGGGGGCGATATCCGCACCCAGGCGCCGATGTGCAAGCTGTTCGTCTCCGAGGCTGCCTTCCGCATCGCCGACAAAGCGGTGCAGGTGCACGGCGGCGCCGGGTTGCTGCAGGGCCACCCGGTGGAGTGGATTTTCCGCGCCACGCGGATGATGCGTATCCTTACCGGCACCAGCGAGATCCAGCGCAACACCATCGCCAAAGGCGTACTGATGCCTGCCTGAAAGACGGGCCGCCCTTGCGGCGGCCTTTTTGCAACACCCCACAACAATAACAAGAGTACTCGCCATGACTGCGGATTCTTCCCTGCCCAACCCCCGTACCGCCTGGCTGGTGGCCGCGCTGCTGGCCCTGCTGATGCTGGTCAACTTTCTCGACAAGGTGGTGATCGGCCTGGTAGCGGTGCCGATGAGCGCCGAACTGGGCCTGACGGCCACCGAGTTCGGCCTGATCGGCGGCGCCTTGCATTGGTTTTTCGCGATCTCCGCCGTGGTCGGTGGATTCATGGCCAACCGGCGCCCCACCCGCACTTTGCTGCTGGGCATGGGCCTGTTCTGGGCGCTGATCCAGTTGCCGATGTTGTTTGCCACCTCACTGTGGGCCATCGTCGCCTGCCGGGTTCTGCTGGGCATCGGTGAGGGGCCGGCATCGCCGGTCGCCACCCATGCGCTGTACAAGTGGTTCCCCAACGACCGGCGCAACCTGCCGGTGGCCCTGCTGCATGCCGGCAGTGCCATGGGCCTGCTGGTGGCGGGGGCGATGATCCCCTGGGTCAGCCTGCATTACGGCTGGCGCACCAATTTCATCATCCTTGCGCTGATCGGCCTGGTCTGGTGCCTGTTGTGGTGGCGGCTGGGCCAGGAGGGCACCCTCGAGCGCCTGCGTGCCAGCCAGCTCAAGGCCGATGAGCCGGCTATTCCCTATCGCAGGCTGCTGGGTGACCCCAGCGTGCTGGGCAACTACCTGTGCCACTTCGCCGCCAACTGGTCGCTGGCCCTTACCCTGACCTGGGTGCCCAGTTACCTGCAAGTGGGCCTGGGTATCGACCCGCTGCAGACCGGGCGGATCTTCGTCATGTTCGTCGTCGTGACCACGCCGCTGAGCTTGCTGCTGGCGTGGTTCTCCCAGCGCCTGATGCGTCGTGGCCTGCCGTCACGGGTGGCTCGCGGCGTATTTGTTTCAATCTGTTTGATACTGGGCGGGCTGTTGTCGGCGTCGCTGATGCTGCCTGGCCTGAGCACGGCCGCAAGGGTTACCGCGCTGACCTTCAGTGGTGGCATGGCCTTGGTCATGTATTCCGTGGGCCCGGCAATGCTCGCCGAGTTCACCCCGGCGGCCCAGCGCGGCGGCATCCTCGCCATGGGCAACGGCATCGCCTCGCTGGCCGGGCTGGCAGCGCCGGTGGTGACCGGCTTGCTGGTACAAGGTGCGGGTAGCGAACACCCGGCGGGGTATGCCCAGGGCTTCCTGGTGTGCGGCGCGGTGCTGGTGGTAGCCGGGCTGGTGGGCCTGGCCACCATGAACCCGCAGCGCACCCAGCAGCGCCTGCGCGAGTCGGCTGCAGCTGGCGGGCAGGCGCGCGCTCAGACCGCCAGCTGAACGCCGAGCACCGACTCCAGAGGCTCGGCCTCCTTGCCGATCAGCTCGCCCCGCCAGCGGCCGCTGTTGACCAGGTCGATCAGCACGCTGCGCACCAGGTCGCGCAGGCAACCGGCAGCGAACGACAGGGGTTTGTGCTGGGAGTGCGCCAAGGCGATGGTGCGGCTGATGCGCGGTTCGACGATGCGCCGCGCCGCCGTGGGTTCGAGCAGTACGCTCAGCGGCGGCCAGTTGCTGATGGTCGCCGCCAGGCCGGCGCGCACCAGGCTGGCGATGCCGGGCGCTGATTGCTGTTCGTAGGCTGCGGTCAGTGGGACGGCGGCTTCCATGGCGGCTTGCTCGATGCGCCGGCGCAGGTGCAGCGCCCTGGGCGGTAGCACCAGGCGGGTGGCGGCGGCTTCTGCGAGGGTGATGGTGTCGGGGGTGCCAGGGGCTGATGCGCCGACCCAGTACAGCGCCTCGGTGAAGATCGGCTCGGCCTCGACATGGTCGAGTTCCTCGGCATTGGGTACCACGCCGAAGTCCACCTTACCCAGCTCGATGGCCTGGCCTCCTTCGCGGCTGAGGCCGTCCCACACCGTCAGGGTCACGCCCGGGAAACGCTGTTCGGCGCGCCTGACGATTTCCGGCAGCAGCAGGTCGGCCGCGGTGGCCGGGATGGAAATGGCCACGTGGCCCTTGGGGTCGCCGCGGCTGGATTTCAGCTCGTCCTTCACCGAGTCGAGTTTCTGCACCACCTGCCGGGCCACCTCGTAGAGCTGGCGCCCGGCATCGGTCAGGGCAATGCCATCGTGCTGGCGGTCCAGTAACTGCATTTCCAGTTCACTTTCCAGCAGGCTGATCTGCCTGCTCAGTGCCGGTTGAGCAATGTAGGCGCGGCGAGACGCCGAAGAGAAGCTGCCGGCTTCGACGATGGCGATCAGGTAGCGGAGCTGTTTCAGGGTCATTGGAGCGGTTCCAAGGGTATGCCGAACTGTTATGGCACGTATCCGAACACGTTATTTGTGGGGTCCGAAGCGCGGCTCCTAGTATCACCCCGAAAGGGCGGGCCAAGGCAAGCCCGGCCAGGACAACACAACAACAAGAGGCCAAGCCCGATGAAACCTGTCGCCCTGCTACGCAGCATCCTGCTCGTCACCGCCAGCCTGCTGGCAGCACACGTGGAAGCCAAGCCGCTGCTTCAAGACCTGACGCCGGTGGGGGCCGACCGCGGGCCCAGCGGCGACGGCCGCATTCCGACATGGAACGGTGGCCTGCAGGCGGGGCAGGTGTCGCTGGCAATCAATGGCACACCCCTGGACCCGTACGCCGATGAGCAGCCGCTGTATGTGATCACTGCCAGCAACTACAGCCAGTACCGAGAGCAGCTGACGGCGGGGCAGGTGGCCTTGCTCCAGCGCTACCCGAAGTCGTTTCGTCTGCCGGTATACCCCTCGCACCGCAGTGTCGCGGTGCCAGCCCAAGTAGGCGAGTGGGCCCGGCACAATGCGACCAGTGCCCGGCTGGTCAATGACGGCAACGGTGTGGAGGGATTTGCCGGCGTGGTCGCATTCCCCAGGCCCGACAATGGCCTGCAGGTGCTGTGGAACCACCTCACCCGGCCACGCAACGGCAGCTACAGCCTGGCCTCGGACAGCATCACCCCGCGTGGTGATGGGCGCTTCATGATGATGAGCCTGCAACAGAACTTCGCCCGCCCCGACGTACTGGGAGATGGCCAGACGGGCAACGTGCTGTATTACCTGAGCTACCGCATGACCGCCCCCTCGCGCCTGGCGGGCGATGCCGTGGTGCTTCACGAAACTCTCGATCAGGTGGCGCAGCCGCGCCTTTCGTGGCTGTACAGCAGCAGTCAGCGGCGGGTACGGCGTGCCCCGGCGCTGGCCTATGACAGCATCACCCCGGGCACGGCGGGCCTGCGCACGGCCGACAGCCGCGACATGTTCAACGGGGCCCCGGATCTCTACCAGTGGACCCTGGTGGGCAAGAAGGCCTTGCACGTGCCCTACAACAGCTATCGCCTGGCGTCGCCCCTGCTAGGTTACTCCGCGCTGGTCGGGCCCGGCCACGTCAACCCGCAATCCACCCGCTACGAGCTGCACCGGGTGTGGGAGGTGGTGGGTACCCTCAAGCCTGGGGCGAAGCATATCTACGCCAGTCGCCGCTACTACCTTGACGAGGACAGCTGGGCCATCGTCGAGGCGGATTTCTTCGATCACCAGGGCAAGCTGTGGCGCACCGCCCAGGCCCACAGCTACTACCACGTCACCGGTCAGGCGTTGGTCAACGCCATGGAGGCGATCTACGACCTGCGCAGTGGCCGTTACCAGCTGTCGGGCCTGACCAACGAGCAGCCAAGGCCGTACGCTTTCGACGTGCGTACCAGTGCTTCCTACTTCTCACCCGGCGCATTGCGCAGCCAAGGCCTGCGTTGACACAGGGCTCCTATGAATTCCGATCACCGTCAAACCCTTTGGGAGCGCTGGTTGCTTGGGCAAGGCAAGGCGCCCGACCCGCGTTTCACCCTGGCCAATGAGCGTACGTTTCTGGCCTGGATCCGCACCGCCCTGGCCTTGCTCGGCGGCGCCATCGCCATCGAGACCTTCGCCGCCCATGCCTGGGATACGTCCGGGCGCCTGGCAATGGAGCTGGCGTTGCTGGCTACCAGCTTGCTGGTGAGCCTGGGCGCCGGCTGGCGCTGGTTGGCGGTGGAGCGTGCGCTGCGCCGCGAGGCGCCGCTGCCCTTGCCGCGCCTGGTGCCCCTGCTGAGCGTGGCGTGCGGGCTTGCCTGCGTGGCGCTGGTCGGCGTGCTATGGGCGCGTTGGCATGGCGGATAGCGCCGGCGACAGCGGGCTGCAGGCCGAACGTACGGTGCTGGCCTGGCGGCGAACGCAGGTGTCGTTGCTGTTGGTAGCGTGCCTTGCCTGGCGTGGCGAAATGTGGATGTTGGCCGGCCTGGCGGCGCTGTTGGCCCTGCTTGGCCGGGCGCGCGAACGCGGTGTGTACCGCCGTGGCCTGGGCATGCTGCACCACGAGCAGGGCCAGGCGGCCGCCTGGAGCGTGCTGCTCTGTGCCTTCGGGGTGGCGGGCCTGGTGCTGGGCGTGTGGTTGCGCAGCTCGCTTTAGGGCGGCGCTATTGGTGATTCAGGGTGTGACGATATTGAAGCGCCCATCCGGCTCGTCCAGGGCAGCCATAAAGCGCATGAACTTCATGCGCTCGCCACTGATATCGATATCACCTACGGTCGCTTCCTTGAGAAAGCCTGTCTGCTTCAGGGCGATGCGGTCCAGGGTAGCCTTGCTCATGTTCACCTCGACATCCGCCTGCCTATGGCGGGTGTGGTCGCGGTGAGTGAGCACACCGTTGCGCAGGGTCAGGGCGTAGTCTTCGTTCAGGTCGGTGAAGCGCCAGTTGATGGTCAGGTCCTGCTCGGCGGCCTTGCCGGCATCTACGCGTACGCCCAGGTAATCGAAGAACAGCGTCGGGGTCAGGGCGCGTACCAGGTCGTCCGCGCTGCCGCCTTTGCTGGCGGCCGGCGCCACACCATTGCGCAGCTCTTGCGCGCCGGCCAGGTACGCGTTGCGCCAGGTGGCGTTCTCGCTCTGGTAGCCCAATTGCTCCAGGGCGTCGGCCTGCAGCTCACGTGCCGCGCCGTTGTCGGGCTGGGCGAACACCAGGTGCCGGGTGAGTTCGGCAACCCAGCGGTAGTCGCCGCTGGCATAGGCCTCACGCGCCAGTGTCAGCACCCGATCGGCGCCGCCCATGGCCTTGACGTAATGTGCCCCTGCCTCGCTCGGCGGCAAGGGGTTGAGAGTTGCCGGGTTGCCATCGTAAAAGCCCATGTAGCGCTGATACACCGCGCGCACGTTGTGGCTGAGCGAGCCGTAGTAGTCGCGGCTGTACCATTTGCTGGCCAGCCTTGGCGGCAACGTGGTCAGCTCGGCGGCGATCTCGGTGGGGCCGAGGCCGCGGTTGATCAGGCGCAGGGTCTGGCTGTCGATGAACGCGTACATGTCGCGCTGATCGGCCAGGTAGTCACGGATCGCCGCGCCGCCCCAGGTCGGCCAGTGATGCTGGGCGAACACCACTTCGGCCTGCTCGCCATAGCGCAACAGCGACTGGTCCAGGTAGTGCGCCCACACCTTGGCATCGCGCACCTGGGCGCCGCGCAGGGTCAGCACGTTGTGCTGCACGTGGGAGGCGTTCTCGGCCATGCACAGGGCCTTGAACTGGGGGAACCACAGGTTCATTTCAGCGGGCGCTTCGGTGCCAGGGGTGAGCTGGAACTCGATATCGATGCCGTCGATGCGCAGGGTCTCGAAGGGCTGTTCGATCAGCCGGGTGGGGGCGATCAGGCTTACCGTGGCATTGGCCGGCACACCCTTGCCCAGGCCGGCATCCACCTGGCCGCGTGGGCCGCGTGGCAGCGGCGCGCCGTACATGTATTGCGCCCGGCGCTTCATTGCCGGCCCGGCCAACACGTTCTCGCTGATGGCATGTTCGAAAAAGCCCTGCGGGGCGATGACCTGGACCTTGCCGGCCTTGACCTCGTCCTCGTCAATCACCCCACGCACCCCGCCGAAGTGATCGACGTGGGGGTGGGTATAGATCACCGCCACTACCGGCCGCTGCGGGCGATGACGGAAATACATCGCCAATCCGGCTCTGGCGGTTTCCACCGACAGCAGCGGGTCCATCACGATCAGGCCGTGCTCGCCTTCGATCAAGGTCATGTTGGCCAGGTCCAGGCCGCGCACCTGGTAGATGCGGTCGGTCACCTTGAACAACCCGGCAAGGGTGTTGAGCTGGGCGATGCGCCACAGGCTCGGGTTGACCGTGGCCGGTGCCTCACCCTTCAGGAAGGCGTAGCGCTGCAGGTCCCAGACGGTTTTACCGTCGGCATTGACCACAGCCTTGTCGACGGCCTCGAGCAGCCCGCGGCGCGCATTGTCGAAGTCGCTGCGGTCAGCGAAGGGCAGGCGCTGCAACCATTGCTGATTGATCTGGCGGGTGAGGTCGGTGGCATCCTTGGCCGGCCCGTCGGCCAGCGCCGCGAAGGGCAGGGCCAGCAGGCAAGGCAGTGTGCGTAGGCGCATGGAGGTGGTCCTTGTTGTTCTGAGGGCGAATACTCTAAGGACAGAGCTTGCCGCCGAACCAATACCACTCTTGCATGGCTACCCATGCCGGTACGCGATGGCTTAGCCGGCGCCAATGTCCATGATGCGCGCCACCAGCCACGCCAGTGCCGGGTCGTGCTGGCGATGGGCAAGGTAGACCAGCTCCAGCTGGAACGGCTCCAGGGCGAACGGCAGGTCGAATACCTGCAATGGCAGCAGCGTGGCGAAATGGCGGGCCAGTGCGGTGGGCAGCACCACGCACAGATCGGAGCTAGCCGCCAGGTGTGCCGCCTGCAGGTAGTTGGGCGTGGTGTAGGCAATGCGCCGAGCCAGGCCCTGTTCGGCCAGCCATTGGTCGACCATGCCGCGGGTCTGGCCGCCGTGCACCCACAAGTGGCGAAGGCCGAGGAAGGCCTGCAGGTCGAGCGCGCCGTCCACTTCGGGGTGGCCCTGGCGTACCGCCACGTGCAGGGTTTCGCTGCGCCAGTGGCGCCGCTCGTAGCGCGCGGGTACGTCATCGAAACGCCCCAGCACCAGGTCGAGTTCGCCTCGGTCCAGCGCTTCGGCCGGCAGGTTGGGCGTCAGGTGCAGCACGTCCACGCGCAGATGGGGGGCCTCTGTTTGCAGGGTGTTCAGCAACCTGGGCATGCATAGCTGTTCGGCAAAGTCGGTGAGGGCGATTCGCAGCTGCCGGTGGCTCAGGCGCGGATCGAAGCTGTCGCCGGCGCCAAGGGTCTGCTCGATCTGTTGCAGCGCCGCACGAATCGGGCCTTCCAGGGCCAAGGCACGCGGGGTGGGGCGCATGCGCCGGCCCACGCGCACCAGCAACGGGTCGCCCAGCAGGTCGCGCAGGCGCGCCAGGGCATTGCTCACCGTCGGCTGGGTCAGCGACAAGCGCTCGGCGGCGCGGGAGACGTTCTGTTCACGCAGCAGCATGTCCAGAACGCGCAGCAGGTTGAGGTCGAAGTTTGCGATATTCATGCAAAAAATACATGGGATGGAAAATGAGAATTTCAAAAATAGTAGGCGCCTGACTAGGGTGAGGGCAATGCCTTCATACCTCGAATCAGGAGCGTCACCGGTGATTACTCCCTATAACGTTCAGCAGACGGCGGTGATCGGCGCCGGCACCATGGGCCGCGGTATCGTCATCAGCCTGGCCCGTGCAGGTTTTGCGGTACTGTGGCTGGACAACGATCCCAGCGCCACCGAAGCCGGCCTGGCGGTGACGGCCTATGCCGACCTTGCCGAAGTCGACCTGGTGATTGAAGCGGTGTACGAGAACCTGGCGCTCAAGCAGGACATTTTCCGCACCCTGGACAGCACGCTCCAGGCGCACGCCATCCTGGCCAGCAACACCTCGGCCCTGGACATCGACGCCATCGCTGCCGTGACCCGTCGGCCCGAACAGGTGCTGGGGCTGCATTTCTTCAGCCCGGCCCATGTGATGAAGCTGTTGGAAGTCGTGCGGGGCGCTCGTACCTCACCTGCGGTGCTCCATGCAGCCCAGGCCCTCGGGCAGCGCATGGGCAAGCAAGTGGTGGTGGCTGGCAACTGCCCGGGCTTCATCGGCAACCGCATGCTCGCCACCTATGTGGCCGAGGCGCGCAAGCTGCTGCTGGAAGGTGCCACGCCGCGGCAAGTGGATGAGGCGCTGCAGGCATTCGGCATGGCCATGGGCCCGTTGCGCATGTATGACGTGGTGGGCATCGACCTGGAATGGCGCGCGCGTCAGCTGGCCGGCAAGGGCATGGATGCGCCGCTGGTGCAGGTCGACAATGCCCTGTGCGCGCTGGGGCGGTTCGGGCAGAAAACGGGCCAGGGTTACTACCGTTATGCGCCCGGCAGCCGCGAAGCGCTGCACGACCCCGAGGTCGATGCGCTGGTGCTGAAGATCGCCCAGGACCTTGGGGTGCACCGGCGCGTCATCGACGACGAGGAAATCCGAGAGCGCTGCCTGCTGGCGCTGGTCAACGAAGGGGCGAAGATTCTCGAGGCGTCGATGGCCAGCTGCAGCGCTGATATCGACCGGGTCTACCTGTATGGCTATGGTTTCCCGGCAGAGGTCGGCGGCCCCATGCGCTGGGCCGACCAGCAGGGGCTGGGCTTGGTGCTGGCGAGGCTGGAACGGCTGCAGGGCCTGTTCGGCGAGCACTGGCGCCCGGCCGGGCTGCTGATGCGCCTGGTGGCCGAAGGCAAGCAGCTGGCCGATGTCCGCGAGGGCCGCGCATGAACTACCGAGCCCCCCTGCGTGACATGCACTTCGTGCTGCACGAACTGTTCGATGTGACGGCGCACTGTGCCCGCCTGGGCAACGAGCTGGACCGCGAAACCCTCGATGGCATTCTTGAACAGGGTGCACGCTTTGCCGGGGAGGTGGTTGCGCCGCTCAACCGCCCAGGCGATGAGCAGGGTTGCCGCCTGGAGGAAGGCCGCGTGCGTACCCCCGATGGCTTCCGCCACGCTTACCAGCAGTATGTGGAGCAGGGCTGGGGGGGGATGACCGGCCCACTGGAATACGATGGCCAGGGCCTGCCACAAATGGTCGCGGCCTGTTTTCACGAGATGCTGATGGGCGCGTCGCTGTCGTTTCGTATCTATTCCGGCCTGACCGAGGGTGCCGTGCTGGCCTTGCATCGGCATGGCAGCGCTGCGCTCAAGCGCGATTACCTGGGCAAGCTGGTCAGCGGCGAATGGGCCGGCACCATGTGCCTGACCGAGCCCCAGGCCGGCACCGACCTGGCGCTGCTGCGCACCCGTGCCGAGCCGCAGGGCGATGGCAGCTACCGCATCCGCGGCAGCAAGATCTTCATCAGCGGCGGCGACCAGGACCTGACCGACAACATCGTCCACCTGGTGCTGGCGCGCCTGCCGGATGCGCCGGCCGGTGTGCGTGGCATCAGCCTGTTCCTGGTGCCCAAGTTCGAATGTACCGAGGGCGGTGGGATCGGAGCGCGCAACGCGGTCGAATGCGGCGCGCTCGAGCACAAGATGGGCATCAAGGGCGCGGCGACCTGCGTGATGAATTTCGATGGCGCCCGTGGCTGGCTGATCGGGGAGGCCAATCAGGGGTTGGCCTGCATGTTCACCATGATGAACGATGCGCGCTTCCAGGTTGGTTTGCAGGGGCTGGGCATCGCCGAGGCGGCTTTCCAGGGTGGCCTGGCCTATGCCCGCGAGCGCCTGCAGTCGCGCAGCCTGGCAGGCGCGGTGGCGCCCGAGCGCAATGCCGACCCGATAATCTGCCACCCTGACGTGCGGCGCATGCTGCTGACCCAGAAGACCCTCAGCGAGGGCTGCCGCATGCTGGCGGCCTTCGCGGCGCAAGCGCTGGACCTGGAGCACGGCGCCGCGCAGCCTGAAGTGCAGGCGGCCGCCGGGCGCCGGGCTGCATTGCTGATACCGATCGTCAAGGCCTTCCTCACCGATGTCGGGCAGGAGACTGCCAGCCTGGGCGTGCAGCTGTACGGCGGGCATGGCTACATCCGCGAATGGGGCATGGAGCAACTGATGCGCGACAGCCGCATCACCCAGCTGTACGAGGGCACCAACGGAATTCAGGCATTGGACCTGATTCGCCGCAAGCTGCTTGGCGATGGTGGCGAGCAGTTGCGCCTGTTGATCGATGAGTTGCTTGAAGCGGCACGCAACTGCCGCGCAGACGCGCTGGCCGGGATGGCCCAGGCGGTTGCCCAGCGCCTGCAGGAATGGCGCAACCTAAGCGCCGAGGTGCTCGACGCCTGCCGCTGCGACCCGCAGGAAATCGGCGCGGTGTCGGTGGATTTTCTCGCCTATTCGGGCTACGTGCTGCTGGCCGCACTGTGGCTTCGGGCGGCTGAAACCGCTAGCGCCGCATTGGCCGCCGGCAGCCAGGACAGCGCCTTCTACCAGGCCAAGTTGCAGGCTGCAGCCTTTTACTGGCGGCGGGTGTTGCCGCGCGCCAGTGCCCACTGCGAGGCGTTGCGCGGCGGCGCACAGTGCCTGATGAGCCTGGATGAAGCGCACTTCGCCTTTTGACCTGGCCCCGCTGTTCACCCACAAGAACAAGAGGAACATGAGCATGCAGCCCTTCAGTTTTGCCACCACCCCCCATCTGCTGTGCGAACCCGGCGCCGCCGGGCGCCTGGCGCAGCTGTGCCAGCAACGCGGCGTGCGCCGTGTGCTGATCGTGACCGACCCGGGTATCGTCAACCTGGGTATGCTTGATGACTTGCTGCCTGGGTTCACCCAGGCGCACCTGAGCGTGGCAATCTTCAGCGAGGTCAGCGCCGACCCCAGCCACGCCTGCGTGCTGGCGGCGGTGGGCCGGGCGCGGCATATCGGCGCTGAGCTGATCGTCGGTTTCGGTGGCGGCAGCTCCATGGATGTCGCCAAGCTGGTGGCGCTGCTGGCACACCCCACCTGTGACCAGACCCTGGAGGCGGTCTATGGCATCGACCAGGCCAAGGGCCAGCGCCTGCCGCTGATCCAGGTGCCGACCACCGCCGGGACCGGGTCGGAGGTCACCCCCGTCGCCGTGATCACTACCGGCGAGGCGGCCAAGATGGCGGTGATCTCACCGCTGCTGCTGCCCGACCTGGCGCTGCTCGATGCGGAGCGTACGCTGGGCCTGCCACCGGCGATCACCGCGGCCACGGGTATCGATGCCATGGTCCATGCCATCGAAGCCACCACCAGCCAGTTCAAGCGTAACCCGCTGTCCAGCCTGTTGGCCCGCGAAGCGCTGGCGTTGCTGGCCGGCAACCTCGACCAGGCGGTGCACAACGGCGGCGATCTGGCCGCGCGCCAGGCCATGCTGCTGGGCGCCTGCCTGGCTGGGCAGGCGTTTGCCAACGCACCGGTGGCGGCGGTACATGCGCTGGCCTACCCGTTGGGGGCGCGTTATCACGTGCCGCATGGGCTGGCCAACGCCCTGGTGTTGCCCCACGTGATGCGCTTCAACCGTCGCGAGGCGTTCGCCGACTATGCGGCGCTGGCCCCGGCACTGCTGGGCGAGCGGCTGGTCCCTGGTGATTCCCATGAGCTGTGCAACCAGTTCATCGATGAGCTGGCGCAACTGGCGCCACGCTGCGGCCTGCCCAGCCGGCTACGTGATGTCGGCGTACCGCGGCACAGCTTGCCGCTGTTGGCCGAGGACGCCCTGCAACAGCAACGGTTGCTGGTCAACAACCCGCGCAAGGTCACCCTTGACGACGCCCTGGCGCTCTACCAGGCGGCGTTCTGAACATGGCCAGGGAACGTCCGCTGCGCGGCGCCTACCGTCACTTCCAACCGATCACCACGCGCTGGCACGACAACGACGTGTATGGGCATGTGAACAATGTCGTCTATTACGGGTTTTTCGACAGTGCCGTGAACAGCTGGCTGATCGAGCACGCCGACCTGGATATCCACCATGACCCGGTGGTGGCCTATGTGGCCGGGTCCGCCTGCGACTACTTCGCTGCCATTGCTTTCCCTCAACGCATCGAGGTGGGCATCGCTGTCGAGCGGTTGGGCAACAGTTCGGTGCACTACGCCCTGGCCGTGTTCGTCGAGGGCGAGCCCGAGGCCTGCGCAGCCGGCCGTTTCACCCATGTGTTCGTCGATCGCCGGGACAACCGCCCGGTCACTATTCCCGCCAAACTGCGCAGCGCCTACGAACGCCTGCTGCCGGTGTAATTGCCCAAGGAGAGCCGTTTCATGCAAGACGCTGTCATCGTATCCACCGCGCGCACGCCCATCGCCAAGGCCTGGCGCGGCGCGTTCAACGACCTCACCACGCCCAGCATGAGCGCCATTGCCATCCGCGCCGCCGTCGAGCGCGCCGGCGTGGAGCCTGGCGAAATCGAGGACCTGGTGCTGGGCACCGCCATGCAGAGCGGGACCGCCGCCATCAACCCGGCGCGCTTGTCGGCCCTGGCGGCCGGCCTGCCGCTGTCGGTGGCCGGGCAGACCATCGACCGCCAATGCGCCTCGGGGCTGATGGCCATCGCCATCGGTGCCCAGCAGATCCGCGGCGAGGGCATGCAGGTGGTGATCGGGGCCGGGCAGGAGCAGATCAGCCTGGTGCAACAGGCGCACATGCAGGCCGCCAATGCCGCCCAGGACGCCACGGTGCGGCGCCTGTGCGAGCACGCCTACATGCCAATGCTGCACACGGCCGAGCACGTCGCCAAACGTTATGGCATCGATCGCCACACCCAGGACCGTTACGCCTTGGCGTCGCAGCAGCGAACGGCGGCCGCGCAGGAGGCCGGCCTGTTCGCTGATGAAATCGTGCCGGTCACCACGCAGCGCAAGGTCGTCGACAAGGCCACAGGCATCCAGTCCTACGAACGCGTGCACCTGAGCCAGGACGAAGGTAACCGCCCGCATACCCGGCTGGCGGACCTCGAGGCATTGCAACCGGTGATCGAGGGCGGTTGCGTGACCGCAGGCAACGCCAGTCAGTTGTCCGATGGCGCCAGCGCCTGTGTGCTGATGAGTGGGGCAAGGGCGGCACGCGTGGGTTGTCAACCGCTGGGGCTGTACCGGGGCATGGCGGTGGTCGGCCTGGCCCCGGAGGAAATGGGCATCGGCCCGGTGCTGGCGATACCACGCCTGTTGGCGCGCCACGCGCTGCGGGTTGAGGACATCGGCTTGTGGGAGATCAACGAGGCGTTCGCCTGCCAGGTGCTCTATTGCGCCGAATACCTGGGCATCGACCCGGCGCGGCTCAACGTCAACGGTGGTGCCATTGCCATCGGCCACCCCTATGGCATGAGCGGTGCGCGCATGGTTGGGCACGCCCTGCTCGAAGGCCGCCGGCGCAAGGTGCGCTATGTGGTGGTAAGCATGTGCGTCGGCGGTGGCATGGGCGCGGCGGGCTTGTTCGAGGTGCTCTGAGCCACCGCCATCGGGCCATAACGAACCGGCATGGCATTGATCCGAAGACGCTATTTGTGGGCGTCGTCAACCCTACCTGATACTTCTCGTCACCGACACCGCCGGCCTGGGCGGCCGGCGCGTCCGCGCTGAACCCATCATTTCGCTCTCTAATAAAACAACAAGAGGTTAAGAGTGAGCGCAACCTTTCTATTCTGCCGGCGCCGGGCGCCGCTGGCGGCCCTGTGCTGCCTGCTCGCTACCCCGGTGGCGGGCGTTCAATTCGACGTTGGCTCGCTGCAAGGGCGCTTCGACACGGCCTTGTCGTTCAGTACTGCCGTCAGCACTGCCAACCCCGACAAACAGCAGTTACAGACTGCCAACGGTAACGACGGGCGGCGCAACTACCGCGCGGGTGATGTGTTTTCGGCTCTCCTTAAAGGCACCCACGATCTGGAACTGCGCCGCGATAATGTCGGTGTATTCCTGCGTGGCACTTACTGGTATGACACCGCGCAGCGCGACCACAACCAGCGGGCAGTCGACATCGACGACCGCAACCGCCAGGTCTCGGCGAAAACAGCCGGAGCGGAGCTGCTCGATGCGTTTGCATACGCCCTTTACGACATCGACGGTGAGCCCGGTTCGCTGCGCCTGGGCAAACAGGTGGTCAATTGGGGGGAAAGCCTGTTCATCCAGGGCGGGCTGAATGTGGTCAACCCCTTCAACCAAGCCGCGCTGCGCCGGCCCGGTTCAGAGGTGAAAGACGCCCTGACGCCGGTCAACCTGGTGTATGTCACGCAAAACCTCAACCAGGCCCTGTCTTTCGACGCCTTTTACCAGCTGGACTGGGAACAGACCCGACTGGACAACTGCGCAACGTTCTTCTCCGGCAACGACTTCATGCCCGAGGGTTGCCAGGGCCTGGATGTCGGCGGGCAGATGGTGACCAACCCCGCCGTTTCGCAGGCCCTTGCACCATTCGGTGTGACGCTGACGGAGGAGGGCGTGCGCGTGCCTCGCGGCGCCGACCAGGATGCGCGCAATGCTGGCCAATGGGGTTTTTCGCTGCACTGGTATGTTGAGCCACTGGATACCGAGTTCGGCCTGTTCGCCGCCAATTACCACAGCCGCTCTCCCTACCTGGGCACGGTCAGCAGCCGGTACTACGCCAATACGGGCTTCGCCAGGGAGCTGTGCGCCAATGTCGGTGTGGCACTGGGCAACTGCGGCGCCTTTCTGGCATCCAGCAACGGGCAGACCCTGGCCGGCGCGCTGCGCATGGGCACTTCGCAGTACCGGGCGCAATACCCCGAAGACATCCGCCTGTACGGCCTCACCTTCGCCACCACCCTGCGCAGCGGCGCTGCTGTGCAAGGGGAAGTGAGTTACCGGCCGAACATGCCGGTGCAGCTCAATGGCAATGATCTGTTGCAGTCATTGCTCAATGCGCCCGGACGCAGCCCGCTGAACGTCGATGGCCTGCGTCCTGCAACAGACGAAACGCCATTCGATGGTTACCGGCGCAAGGAGGTGAGCCAGGCCCAGGTATCGGTCGTGCAGGCGTTCAGCCAAGTCATGGGCGCCCACCAGCTGCTGCTGATGGGCGAGGTGGGCGCCACCTATGTGGGCGGGCTGGAGGGACGTTTCGGGGCGCGTTATGGGCGCTCCGGTGCCTATGGCAACGGCGAACTGGCCGACAACGACCTGTGCCTGGCGATCTCGAAAAGCCCGGGTGACTGCAACGGCGAAGGTTTTGTAACGCCCTTTTCCTGGGGGTACCGCCTGCGCGCGACCTGGAGCTACCCCAACCTGATCCAAGGCATGGACATTCGCCCAGGCCTGGCCTGGGCCCATGACGTCAAGGGTTACTCACCGGCGGACAGCTCGGCCTTCAACGAAGGCTCTCGCTCGATCAGCCTGGGCGTGGACGTCAGCCTGGCCAGCCAGTACTGGGCCAGCCTGGCCTATACCGATTACCTCGACGGCGATTACGGCACCCGCGGTGACCGCGATTATGTGGCGTTCAGCGTGGGCGCCAACTTCTAAGGCAACCAAGGAGCAGGACCATGGCCAAGCGCAGCATGCAGAAACCCAATTCAGGTACGCCTCGACCGGACTCAGCTTACTCAAAGATGGTGTCTTGTACTCACGGCCAATGTTCTGCTGATCTCCTTTGGAAGACCCCAGATAGAACTTGTTCCCGACGTACCGCTCCGCATGCGTGTTCTCGATCGTGAGCCTGGCCAGCTCATCTCCGCGGAACCCCCTCCAAAAACCAATGGTGAGCAGAGCGATGTCGCGGGTCGACTTGAGGAGGGCGGCCATGTTGCCGGCCGCTCTTGCTTGAGCAGCCTCACATTCGAGGTGCGCCACTGCTTTTTCGAGATGCAGCAGTGCTAAAGGGGCCGCTTGTTTCTGCTGCATGGGGTGTAGCGCCCGGATATCTTTGGGCCTGTCCTGTGGCAGCGGACGCCAAGAAGCTGGTTACTGAGCCAACTGCCTTACGCCTTTTGCGTATTCGTTTCGGTGAACGATAGCCCAGTGCCGAATGCAGCCGACTGCTGTTGTAAAACCCATGGAAGTAGCTGGCAATTGCCAGGTGAGCCTGTTTCTTGGTGGGGTAGACCGTGCAGGCTTCCTCCCTCTTCAATGTAGCGAAGAAGCTTTCAGCTACAGCGTTATCCCAGCAGTTTCCTCTCCGGCTCATGCTCTGCGCGAAGCCCTTCTTGGCCAAAGCGAAACGAAATTTGCTGCTCGCGTACTGGGCGGATTCAACCGGTCGTCGCAACACCTTGATCGAGGTGTTTATGGGGCGACCCGCAGGATGGATGCAAAAATTGACTGGGCGGGGAGCGATGCGTTCTCCAGGTGCACCCTCACTTGAATCGCCCCTGGTTTCGTAGACACCTCCAAGCCTCATAATGAGGCCCAAATAGGAGGTGCCATGAGTCGTCAGCGTTACCCTGAAGAATTCAAGATCGAAGCGGTCAAGCAAGTGACCGAG
>PJUB01000139.1_pt1 | contig 50387 bp, 46 predicted proteins | sample 1512141 | NCBI WGS metagenome assembly PJUB01 (sample SAMN08177677, study PRJNA422409) | Soil metagenome, whole genome shotgun sequencing project. | isolation source: Soil enriched on filter paper: alkali lignin treatment | place: USA: Madison | collected 2015-01-15 | reverse complement strand
TTCTCGCCCTCCAACGTGCCCGACCTGCACGACCTGTTCGGCGCCGAATTCGAGAAGGCTTACGTCGCCTACGAAGAGAAGGCTGCCCGCGGCGACATCAAGCCCGCGCGCACCATCCAGGCGACCGACCTGTGGCGCAAGATGCTCACGATGCTGTTCGAGACCGGCCACCCCTGGATCACGTTCAAGGACGCCTGCAACGTGCGCTCGCCCCAGCAGCACGCCGGCGTGGTGCACTCGTCGAACCTGTGCACCGAGATCACGCTGAACACCAGCGACACCGAAACCGCCGTGTGCAACCTCGGCTCGGTGAACCTGCTGCAGCATCTGAAGGACGGCAAGGTCGACCAGGAAAAGCTCAAGAAGACGATCTCCACGGCGATGCGCATGCTCGACAACGTGATCGACATCAACTACTACGCCGTGAAGAAGGCGCGCGACTCGAACCTGCGCCACCGTCCGGTCGGCCTGGGCCTGATGGGCTTCCAGGACGCGCTGTACGAACTGCGCATTCCCTACGCCTCGCAAGAAGCCGTGCAGTTCGCCGACGAGTCGATGGAAGCCATCTGCTACCACGCCTACTGGGCATCGACCGAACTGGCCCGCGAACGCGGCAAGTACTCGAGCTACAAGGGCTCGCTGTGGGACAAGGGCATCCTGCCGATCGACTCGCTCGACCTGCTGGAAAAGGCGCGCGGCGGCTACGTCGAGGTCGACCGCTCGGCCACCCTCGACTGGGACGCGCTGCGCCAGAAGATCAAGGCCGACGGCATGCGCAATTCGAACTGCGTGGCCATCGCTCCGACCGCGACCATCTCGAACATCATCGGCGTGGACGCATCGATCGAGCCCTGCTTCGGCAACCTGTCGGTCAAGTCGAACCTGTCGGGCGAATTCACCGTGATCAACCACTACCTGGTGCGCGACCTGAAGCGCCTGGGCCTGTGGGACGACGTGATGGTCATGGACCTGAAGCACTTCGACGGCTCGCTGCGTCCGATCGACCGCGTGCCGCAGGACGTGAAGGCGCTCTACGCCACCGCGTTCGAAGTGGAAACCACGTGGCTGGTGGAAGCCGCCGCGCGTCGCCAGAAGTGGATCGACCAGGCGCAGTCGCTGAACATCTACATGGCCGGCGCATCGGGCAAGAAGCTCGACGACACGTACAAGCTCGCATGGCTGCGCGGCCTGAAGACGACCTACTACCTGCGCACGCAGAGCGCGACGCACGCCGAGAAGTCGACGGTGCAGTCCGGCCGGCTCAACGCGGTGTCGTCGGGCAGCGATGCACCTTCGGGCATGAGCGCGCTCGAAGCCGCTGCAGCAGCGGCGAAGGCGCAGATGAACGCGATTCCCGCCACCGACATCGCGTTCTGCGGCGTGGACGATCCGACCTGCGAAGCCTGCCAGTGATGAGTGAATCGAAGCGCCGATCGGCGCTTCGTTGAATCAGCGAGGCGCATGCGAAAGTCGTGCGACGGTCACTCGATGAAGCCATTGACTGACATCGCACGATGCATGCGAGCAACATAACAACCACATAAATGGCGTGCGATGTGAACGAGCACTTTGCAACTCACATCGTTACTCCGATAATTTGAGCATTGGATTTTTCTATGTTGACCTGGGACGAAGAAGTCAAGCCCTCCTTACCAAAGGATATGCAACAAGGATTGCAGCAGCACCACGCATCGACCGGCGGTTTTTCCGCGGGCCGTTCGGTGGATGCTCCGACTTCGTCGATTGCACAGCCCGCAGCAGCAACGCCCGCGGCCACCCAGCGCGTCAAGGCCTCCGACAAGCGCATCATCAACGGTCAGACCGACGTCAACCAGCTTGTGCCCTTCAAGTACAAGTGGGCGTGGGAAAAGTACCTCGCCACCTGCGCCAACCACTGGATGCCGCAGGAAGTGAACATGACGCGCGACATCGCGCTCTGGAAAGACCCGAACGGCCTGACCGAAGACGAGCGCCGCATCGTCAAGCGCAACCTCGGCTTCTTCGTGACCGCCGACTCGCTGGCCGCCAACAACATCGTGCTGGGCACCTATCGCCACATCACGGCCCCCGAATGCCGCCAGTTCCTGCTGCGCCAAGCCTTCGAGGAAGCGATCCACACGCACGCGTACCAGTACATCGTCGAGTCGCTCGGCCTGGACGAGAGCGAGATCTTCAACGCCTACAACGAAGTGCCGTCGATCCGCGAGAAGGACCAGTTCCTGATCCCGTTCATCGACGCCATCAGCGACCCCAACTTCAAGACCGGCACCCACGAGACCGACCAGACGCTGCTCAAGTCGCTCATCGTGTTCGCCTGCCTGATGGAAGGGCTGTTCTTCTACGTCGGCTTCACGCAGATCCTTGCGCTGGGCCGCCAGAACAAGATGACCGGCGCCGCCGAGCAGTACCAGTACATCCTGCGCGACGAGTCGATGCACTGCAACTTCGGCATCGACCTGATCAACCAGCTCAAGCTCGAGAACCCCGGCCTCTGGACCCCCGAGTTCAAGGCGGAGATCAAGGCCCTCTTCATGAAGGCCGTCGAGCTCGAATACAAATACGCCGAAGACACCATGCCTCGCGGCGTGCTCGGCATGAATGCCTCCATGTTCAAGGGCTACCTGCGCTACATCGCCAATCGGCGTGCACAGCAGATCGGCCTCGAAACGCTCTTCCCGAACGAGGAAAACCCGTTCCCCTGGATGAGCGAAATGATTGACCTGAAGAAAGAGCGCAACTTTTTCGAAACCCGCGTGATCGAGTACCAGTCGGGTGGTGCGCTCTCCTGGGATTGAATCTTTCGACAAGAATTAATGAATTCAAGAATTGCCCTTGCCACCGATCGCGCCATAGAGCGCGGCATGGACGAGGGCTCAGGTGTTCATGGTGCTGGGGCTCAGATTCCAACGCCATGAATCGCTTCACGCTACCCAACGTGCGTGGAGTGCTTCAATAGGTTGATTTTTTCAACTTGATCAAGGAGAAATAGAAATGGCAACTGCAAAGAAAGCGCCGGCTAAGAAAGCCGCTGCAAAGAAGGCTCCGGCAAAGAAGGTCGTGGCTGCAAAGAAGGCTCCGGCAAAGAAGGTAGCCGCCAAGAAGGCACCGGCCAAGAAGGTCGCTGCCAAGAAGGTAGCCGCCAAGAAGGCGCCGGCGAAGAAGGTAGCGGCCAAGAAGGCAGCACCGGCCAAGAAGGCCGCCGCCAAGAAGGCGCCTGCCAAGAAGGCCGTAGCGAAGAAGGCCCCGGCCAAGAAGGCTGCTGCGAAGAAGGCGCCTGCCAAGAAGGCCGCCGCCAAGAAGGCGCCTGCGAAGAAGGCTGCTGCCAAGAAGGCGCCTGCGAAAAAGGCCGCGGCCAAGAAAGCCGCGAAAAAGCCCGCTGCCAAGCCTGCCGCTGCTGCCAAGAAGCCTGCTGCGAAGAAGGCTGCCAAGGCAGCAGCGCCCGCCAAGGCTGCCGTAGCACCCGCTGCTGCTCCTGCTGCACAGACGACGCTGAATCCTCAAGCTGCATGGCCGTTTCCCACGGCCAGCAAGCCCTGAGTCTTTTCAGCGGCCCTGAAGGCGCAAAAGCCCGACACCTCACGGTGTCGGGCTTTTTTAATGGGCGAATCAGAGGCCCAGGGCCTTGCGGTCGACCTGGTAGTTCTGCGGGCCGCGCTGCGCGATCTTGAGCGCGCCGATGCGATTGCCCAGGGCCGCGCACTGCGCCAGCGGCCATTCCTTTTCCAGGCTGAACAGCAGCGCACCGCGCCATGCATCGCCGCAGCCGGTGGGCTCGACCACCTCCGTCGGCACCACGCCGGGCACGTGTTCGCGCACGCCGTCGGTCCACACTTCGCAGCCGTCGGCCGCCAGCGTGACCACGAGGCCGCGCACGCGCTGCGAGATCTCGGCCAGGCTCCAGCCGGTGCGTTGCGACAGCATCTTGCCTTCGTAGTCGTTCACCACCACCCAGCTCGCAAGCTCGACGAAGTGGCGCAGCGCCTCGCCGTCGAACATCGGCAGGCCCTGGCCCGGATCGAAGACGAACGGAATGCCGGCGGCGGCAAACTGCTCCGCGTGCTGCAGCATGGCGTCACGGCCGTCCGGCGCGATGATGCCGAGCTTGATGTCCTCGCGCGCCGCCACCTTGGTGACGTGCGCCTGCTGCATCGCGCCGGGGTGGAAAGCGGTGATCTGGTTGTTGTCGATGTCGCTCATGATCATTGCCTGCGCGGTGAAGGTGTCGTCGAGCTGGCGCACGAACTCCGTGCTGATGCCCAGCGAGCGCATGCGCTCGAGGTACGTAGCACCGTCGCTGCCCAACGTGGCCATCGGCAGGGCCGTGCCGCCGAGCGCATTGAGGCTGTAGGCGATGTTGCCGGCGCAGCCGCCGAAGTCGCGCCGCAGGGTCGGCACCAGGAACGACACATTCAGGATGTGCAGCTGGTCGGGAAGAATCTGGTCGGCGAACCGCCCCTCGAAAGTCATGATCGTGTCGAACGCGAGGGAACCGCAAATTACTGCTGCCATGGGTGAGCCGTTGGTTGAAGGAATGGAAAAAGCTGAGGACGCGTGCGAGCGTCCCGCTCAAGGATAGAAAGCCTCGACGCGGTAGCCCGCGATGGGCGGCAGGGCCGCTGCTTCCGAGGCCGACAGCGTCAGCGGCAGCGAAGCCGCCCTGTCGGACCGCGCAGCCAGCACGGAAGGAGCACCGTAGTCGGCCGGCATGAGCACGCGGCGCACCACGGCACGTTCCTGCGTATCGAGCAGCGACAGCTCCACGGCAGGCATGGCGAGCGGCACCGTGGCGCCGTTGCGCAAGGTGAAGCTCAGGCGGTAGTCGTTGCTGCCGCTCTTCTCGCGCGCGAAGGCGGCGCCCTCGATCACGATGTCGCTGATCTGGCGCAGCGCCGCGAGCTCGCAGCCGGTGTATTGGCACAACGCCGCCAGCGCGGGACGCAGATTGGGTTGGCGCGCGGCGATGCCGTCACGCTCATGGCGGATGACCTGCACCACGAGCAGCAGCACGGCGAGCACCGCCAGCAGCACAAGCACTGCACGCACGCCCCTGCGCTGCCAGAAGCCCGGCGATGCGTTGTCCGCCGGATCGTCTTCTTCGGACAGCGGATGCCCCGGCGGCGGCTCGAAGGTGGAAGACAAAGAAAAGTCGGGCTCGCTCTCGGTCTCGGTCTCCACGGCCTGCACCACGGCAGCCGAGCTCGCAGCCTTTGCGGCCGCGCGCTCCTCGCGGGCCTTGGCACTCGCGATCTTGGCCGACTTGATGCGGGCGCGGCGCAGCGCCTTCTGCATCTGCACCTGGTCGTGGTCTTTTTCTTCCTGCTCGCGCTCGCCCTCCCCGTCGTCGCTGGCGCGCTCGACCAGCGTGCGCATCCTGGCCTGCGGCTTGACGGGCAGCGGCGGCGCCGGCGGAGGCGGCGGCGCAGACGCGAGGTTGAGGTCGATGCTGGGGAACGGAGGCAGCGTGCTCTGCGGCGGCCTCCACGCAGGCTCGGTGGTGTCGAGGTCGGACCAGGGCTCGTCCGCGGCGATGCCGTGTTCGGGAAGCTCCAGGGAAAAGTCGAGCGGCGACGGCAGCGGAGGCATGACGGCCGGCGGCGGGGAACGCTCATGTCGCGACTGGTGCTCGGGCTCGTCGTCGAAGAAATCGGCGTCTTCCGCCGGCTGGACGGGCGCAGGGGCCGGCGGCGGAGGCACCGGCACCGGCACCGGTGACGGCGCAGTCTTCGGCTCGCTCGACGATTCGACCAAGCCAGGCATGTAGCCACCCTGCATCGCAGGCGACGAACCCGCCGATGCGCCATCGGGCGCTTCGTGCAGGTCGAGCGTGGCGTCGAACACATGGCTGCAGCGTCCGCAGCGCACCCAGCCGTCGGAGATGCGAAGCTGGTCGCGCACAACCTTGAAGGTGGTGGTACAGGCGGGGCAGCGCGTGACGAGGCTCATGACGGGGCGATTGTAGGGTCGGGCCCTCGCCGCGTGAGGGGCGCGAAGCGGCGGTTCAGCAGCGCGCGGTCATGAGGATCCAGCCATCCTCGGTGTCGCTGACTTCGAGCGCGGCGTACGGTGCGTAGGCCTCTTTCAATTCGTCCGCCTGGCGCTCGAGGATGCCGGCCAGCACCAGCGATCCACCGGCCTTCACATGGCTGCGCAGCAGCGGCGCGAGCACCTTGAGCGGCGTGGCCAGGATGTTCGCGAGCACGGTGTCGTAGGAGCCCTTGGCTGCATCGGGCAGTCCGGCCTTCAGCTGGACGCCGTTGGCCTCGGCATTGAGCCGGGTCGACGAAACCGCGGCTTCGTCGATGTCGACGGCGTCGATGTCGCTCGCGCCGAACTTCGCCGCACCGATGGCCAGGATGCCGGAGCCGCAGCCGTAGTCGAGCACGCGTTGGCCGCCCAGGCCGCCCTGCCGCGTGGCGATCCAGCGCAGACACATGCGGGTGGTGGGATGCGTACCGGTACCGAAAGCGAGCCCCGGGTCCAGCCGGATCACTTCCCTGGCCTGTTCGGGGGGCTCGTGCCAGGTGGGCACGATCCAGAACTCGGGCGTGATCTCGACCGGCGCGAACTGCGACTGCGTGAGCCGCACCCAGTCCTGCTCGGGAACGACGCCGATGCCGAGCACCTCGCAGCCTTCGAAGAAGTCCTGCAGCGCCAGCACGGAAGCCGCATCCTTCGCGCCCGCCTCGTCGGGAAACAGCGCGATCACGCGCGAACGCTGCCAGCCATCCTTGGGCGGCGGCATGCCGGGTTCGCCGAACAGCGCCTGCTCGGCGTCGGTCTGCGCGTCGGCGTCTTCCACCGACACGCTCAGTGCATCGAGTGCATCGAGCGCATCGCTGAGCGTTTCGACCCGGTCTTCCGGCGCCATCAGGCGGAGTTCAAACATCGCAGTCTTTCCAGGTCAGCGCTTGTGTGCAGCCAGCCACTCTTCCAGGTAGTGGATGTTGGTGCCACCGGTCATGAACTTGGAATCGACCATCAGCTCGCGGTGCAGCGGGATGTTGGTCTGGATGCCTTCGATCACGGTTTCGTTGAGCGCCGTGCGCATGCGGGCCATGGCCTGCTCGCGCGTGTCGCCGTACACGATGATCTTGCCGATCATGGAGTCGTAGTTCGGCGGCACGAAGTAGTTGGTGTACGCATGCGAATCGACGCGCACGCCAGGGCCGCCCGGCGGGTGCCACATGGTGATGCGGCCCGGCGACGGCGTGAACTTCCAGGCGTCTTCAGCGTTGATGCGGCACTCGATGGCGTGGCCGTGCATCTGTATCTGGCGCTGCGTGAACGGCAGCTTCTCGCCGGCGGCGACCATGATCTGCGTCTTGACGATGTCGATGCCCGTGGTGAACTCCGTCACCGGGTGCTCCACCTGCACGCGCGTGTTCATTTCGATGAAATAGAACTCGCCGTTCTCGTACAGGAACTCGAAGGTGCCGGCACCGCGGTAGTTGATCTTCTTGCAGGCGGCCGCGCAGCGTTCGCCGATCTTCTCGATCAGCTTGCGCGGAATGCCCGGCGCGGGCGATTCCTCGATCACCTTCTGGTGGCGGCGCTGCATGGAGCAGTCGCGCTCGCCCAGGTAGACGGCGTTCTTGTGCTTGTCCGCGAGGATCTGGATCTCGATGTGGCGCGGGTTCTGGAGAAACTTCTCCATGTACACGGCCGGATTGTTGAAGGCCGCGCCGGCTTCCGCCTTGGTCATCTGGATCGCGTTGACCAGTGCCGCCTCGGTGTGCACCACGCGCATGCCGCGGCCACCGCCGCCGCCCGCCGCCTTGATGATGACCGGGTAGCCGATGGCACGCGCGATGCGCTTGTTGGTGGCCGCGTCGTCCGACAGCTCGCCTTCGGAGCCTGGCACGCAAGGCACGCCGGCCTTGATCATGGCCTGCTTGGCCGAGACCTTGTCACCCATCGTGCGGATGTTGTCGGGCGTCGGGCCGATGAACTGGAAACCGCTCTGCTCCACGCGTTCGGCGAAGTTGGCGTTCTCACTGAGGAAGCCGTAGCCGGGGTGGATGGCCTCGGCATCGGTCACTTCGGCGGCCGAAATGATCGCCGGCATGTTGAGATAGCTCTGCGCCGACGGGGCCGGGCCGATGCACACCGCTTCTTCGGCCAGCTTGATGTACTTGGCGTCGCGGTCGGCCTCGGAATAAACCATCACGGCCTTGATGCCGAGTTCGCTGCAGGCGCGCTGGATCCGGAGGGCAATCTCCCCCCGGTTTGCAACCAGGATCTTCTTGAACATGGTCACTCGATGATGAACAGCGGCTGGCCGTATTCGACCGCCTGCCCGTTTTCGCCGAGGATCTGGGTGATCGTGCCGGACTTGTCGGCCTCGATTTCGTTGAGGATCTTCATCGCTTCGATGATGCAGACCGTGTCACCCTCGTTCACCTTGCTGCCGACTTCGACGAAAGCCGGTGCGCCGGGGCTGGACGAACGGTAGAAGGTGCCGACCATCGGCGACTTCACCGCGTGGCCGGCACGGGCCGCTTCGGCGGCCGGCGCTGCGGCCGCAGCGGGAGCCGGGGCTGCACCCGCGGCCGGCGCGGCTGCTGCCGCGGCAGGCGCCGCCAGCGTTTGCACGTACTGCACCGGGGCGGCGCCGCCGCCCTTGACGATGCGAACCTTGCCTTCGGTCTCGGTGATTTCCAGTTCGGAAATATTCGATTCGGACACCAGATCGATCAGTGTCTTGAGTTTGCGCAGATCCATGAGACTCCAGTGCCGGCTTTGCCGGTCTTTGGGATATAACTTGTCCGAAAATCGGCGATTTTCGGCGTTTGGCGGCTAACGCCAGCGGAGGGACGGGATTCTAACCACGAACCAGTTCGCGCCGCCAAGTGTCCAGATCGGTGGTTTCCAGCTTGCCCATTTTACGAGCCGCCACCGAACCGTTCGAATTCAGGACCAGCGTGAAGGGCAGACCGCCGCCTGTATTGCCCAAGTTCTTGACCAGTTCCGTCCCCTGAAGGCCAGCCAGGCCTGTAGGGTATGTGACAGGCGTGCGCTGCAGGAACTTGCGCACGGCGCTGGGCTGATCGATGGCCAATCCAACCACTTGCCAGCCGTTAGCGCCATGTTCGCGGAAAAAGGCGTCGATCATGGGCATTTCTTCCACGCAGGGAGGACACCAGGTCGCCCAGAAGTTCAGCAGCAGCGGCTTGCCGCGCAGGCTCGACAGGACGAGGTCACCGCCCTCCGGCCGCTCGAAGCTTTGCCCCCAGAACGCGGCATCCAGCTGCTCGCCGCCGGCCGAACCGCTGCCCCGCTCCTTCCACCAGGCACCGCCGAGCCCGGCGGCTGCCGCGGCAGCCGCCACGCCGGCATAGAGCATGCCGCGTCGGGTGGGCGAAGAAGTCATTCACTTGTCCTTTTCTCGTTCAATCAGCCGTCGCAATGCCGGCAGGTCCCCGCGCGGCGTGCGCCCCTGGGCGTCGGGCTTCAAGGCCCCGCGCAGGTCGTCGAGGTCGTAGACCAGCAGATGCACGCCGATTTCCTCGCCGAGCGCGCGGCTCGGGGCATGCACGCTCAGCGCCTCGACCTGCTCGCCATGAAAGCCGGTCACCATGCGGGGTTCGTAATCCACGTGGTGATCGATCAAGGCGATCTCGGCCGACTTGGAATCATCGCAGAACAATTGAATATAAATGTCTGACAGCCGGGTGGCCGTTCCGTGCCACACGGCGCCACCGACATGCGGGCGGAAAGCGGCCATGCGCTCCATCCATTCGAGCGCCAGCAGGCGCAGCGCGTGCAGCTCTCGCGGCTGGGTGTCGGCGCAGAACAGCTCGATGTACTCGCGCACCTCGGCCTCGACTTCGTCGTTGTTCGGCAGCGGTGTACGCGCCGACAGGCCGAGGTCGCGCAGTGCGCGGCGCTTGGCGGGGCCGTACTCCAGCCCTTCCTCGACGACGAGACGGGCTGCGGAAGCGGCGATTTCACGCTTGGACGTGTCCATTCGGGCATTTTGCCCCCAGCGGGCTGCCCTTGGATGAACATCAGTACGAAGCGCAGGCCAAAGGCACCGCAGCGAGCCAGGCACCGCACCTCGCTTCCCTAGAATCGACCGATGCACATTCATATCCTGGGTATCTGCGGCACGTTCATGGGCGGCCTCGCCGCCCTGGCGCGCGAGGCAGGCCACCGAGTCACGGGCTGCGACGCCGGCGTGTACCCGCCCATGAGCGACCAGTTGCGCTCGCTCGGCATCGACCTGATCGAAGGCTTCGGCGCCGACCAGCTTGAACTTTCGCCCGACATGTTCGTGGTCGGCAACGTGGTGTCCCGCGCCCGGCTGCCCGACGGGAGCCCCAAGTTCCCGCTGATGGAAGCGATCCTCGACGCCGGCAGGCCCTACACCAGCGGCCCCCAATGGCTGGCCGAGCACGTGCTGCAAGGCCGCCACGTGCTGGCCGTCGCCGGCACACACGGCAAGACGACGACCACTTCGATGCTGGCCTGGGTGCTCGAAAAAGGCGGCAAGGCGCCAGGCTTCCTGGTGGGCGGCGTGCCGCTGGACTTTGGTGTATCGGCCCGGCTGGGCGAAGGCACGGCCTTCGTGATCGAGGCCGATGAATACGACACCGCCTTCTTCGACAAGCGCAGCAAGTTCGTGCACTACAGGCCGCGCACCGCGGTGCTGAACAATCTGGAGTTCGATCATGCGGACATCTTCGATGATCTTGCCGCCATCGAACGGCAATTCCATCACCTTGTGCGCACGGTGCCCGGCACCGGCCGGCTGGTGGTGAACGCCACTGAAGAGAGCCTGCGGCATGTGCTGAGCCAGGGCTGCTGGAGCGAGCTCGCGCGCTTCGGCGCCGGCGGTGAGTGGCAGGCACGGGGCTCGCACGACGCCTTCGACGTGTTGCGACAGGGCGAAGTGGTCGGCCGGGTCGAGTGGGAGCTCTCCGGACTGCACAACCAGATGAACGCGCTCGCTGCCATCGCCGCGGCCGACCATGTGGGCGTGCCGCCCGCCGAAGCGGCGCGCGCGCTCGGCAGCTTCCGCAACGTGCGCCGGCGCATGGAACTGCGGGGCACCGTCGAACGCGAGGGCGGCGCCATCGCCGTCTACGACGACTTCGCCCACCACCCCACGGCCATCCGCACGACGCTCGACGGCCTTCGCAACAAGCTCGATGCCGCCGGCAAGAAGAGCGAGCGCATCCTCGCGGCCTTCGAGCCGCGCAGCAACACGATGAAGCTGGGCGTCATGGCGGCGCAGTTGCCCTGGAGCCTGGAGTCGGCCGACCTGTCGTTCTGCCATACGGCCGGGCTCGACTGGGACGTCGCCGCCGCGCTGGCGCCGATGGGCGAGCGCGCCCGGCTGGCAGGAGCCATCGAACCGCTGGTGAAGCAGATCGTGGCCGAGGCGCGGCCGGGCGATCACATCGTCTGCATGAGCAACGGCGGTTTCGGCGGCGTGCACGACAAACTGCTTGCGGCGCTGAAGGCCGCGGCGGCATCATGAGCCCATGGCCCTCACCGCTCCTCCGTCCCGCGCGCAAGAACTGATCGAGACCCTGAAGCTTCAGCCGCACCCCGAAGGCGGCTGGTACAAGGAAGTGTTCCGCTCGGCGGCGATGGTCTCGCCAGCCGACGGCCGTGCAGCCCGCAATGCGCTGACCAGCATCTACTTCCTGCTGGAAGCCAACCAGCAGTCACGCTGGCACCGGGTGCTGTCGGACGAGGCCTGGGTGTATCTGGAAGGGGTGCCGCTGGCGCTCTGGACCTGCGACGCCGCGATGCGGACCGCACCTGCCCACGTGAAGCTGGGCCCGGTCGATGCCCACGGCACGCGGCCGCAGCACGTGGTGCTCGCCGGCCAGTGGCAGGCCGCGCGCCCAATACAGAGCCACTCGGCAGGCGACTACACGCTGGTTGCGTGCATGGTCGGGCCGGGCTTCGACTTTGCCGACTTCTCGATGGTGCCGCCCCACAGCGACGAGGCTGCGTCGATGCGGCACCACTGGCCCGACTTGGCCGGCATGCTCTAGCAGAGCGCGGCGCCCCTCAGCCCCGGCGCCGCTTGACCGCCTGCGACAGCGTGTCGAGCACCTGCATCGAATCTTCCCAGCCCAGGCACGCATCGGTGATGCTCTTGCCGTATTCGAGGCCCGACAGCTCGTCCTTGCCCGGCGTGAACTTCTGGGCACCGGCCTGCAGGTGGCTTTCGACCATCACGCCGAACACGCGATTCGAACCGCCGGCGATCTGCGCGGCGACTTCCTTCGCCACGTCGATCTGCTTCTGGTGCTGCTTCGAGCTGTTGGCGTGGCTGCAGTCGACCATCAGCGTGGGCGGCAGCTTGGCGGCCTGAAGGTCCTTGCAGGCGGCCTCGACGCTGGCGGCGTCGTAGTTGGGCGCCTTGCCGCCGCGCAGGATCACGTGGCAGTCGGGGTTGCCATTGGTCTGCACGATCGCGACCTGGCCGTTCTTGTGCACCGACAGGAAGTGATGGCCGCGCGCCGCCGCCTGGATGGCGTCGGTGGCGATGCGGATGTTGCCGTCGGTGCCGTTCTTGAAGCCGATCGGCGCCGACAGGCCCGAGGCCAGCTCGCGGTGCACCTGGCTTTCGGTGGTGCGCGCGCCGATGGCGCCCCAGGCGATCAGGTCGCCGATGTACTGGGGCGAGATCACGTCGAGGAACTCGCTGCCCGCCGGCAGGCCCATGCGGTTGATGTCGATCAGCAGCTGGCGCGCGATGCGCAGGCCTTCGTCGATGCGGAAGCTTTCGTCGAGGTACGGGTCGTTGATCAGGCCCTTCCAGCCGACCGTGGTGCGTGGCTTCTCGAAGTACACGCGCATCACGATTTCCAGCGTGCCGGCGTATTTTTCGCGCTCGACCTTCAGGCGGCGGGCGTATTCGAGCGCCGCGGCCGGGTCGTGGATGGAGCACGGCCCCATGATCACCAGCAGCCGATCGTCCTTGCCCGCCATGATGTTGTGGATGCTGCGGCGGGTGCCTTCGATCAGGGTTTCGACAGGCGTGCCGCGGATCGGGAAGAAGCGGATCAGATGTTCGGGAGGGGGCAGCACGTTGATGTCCTTGATGCGTTCGTCGTCGGTCTTGCTGGTTTTTTCGACGCTCGCATACCAGCTGTCGCTGGCGGGGGCAGTGTTCGTGCTCATGGGTGCTTCCTTGTTGGAGTGGGTTTCGTCAGGCCATAAAAAAACCGCCGGGGGCTTGAGGCCACCGGCGGTTTTGGGAGGGTGTTCGTTTGCTTTACGCGCTCGCCTCTCGTCCGCCGGAAACCGGGAACCAAAAGTAGGCAAAAAAGTAAGCGCGGAGGGCGGACATGTGGGCGAAATGTAGCACGGAAAGCAAAAACCGGGTCAAGCGGGCGGGCCCAGCCTTGCTTACCGGTAGCCCGATTCGTTGGGGTTGTGGATGATCCAGATCAGGTTGCCGCTGGAGAAATCGCCCATGCCGCCGCCCGCGAAGATCAGCCGGCCCTGGCCCTTGTAGGTCATCTCGAAGCGGTGGCGGTCACTGCCGAAATAGAACGGAATGAAGGCCTTGCCGGTCACGTAGGCGCCCTGGTCGGTCGGCTGGCCGGCAAGGTCGGTGACCTGCCGCGCGCTCATGCCGATCTGCAGCCGCGCGAACTTGCTGTTGCGCGCCGGATTGCCGGTGATCTCGCCTTCGTAGCCGTTCAGGCCCTTGACCGTCTTGCCGCTGCCGGCCTCGACCTTCGACGAGTCGACGACGTTGCCCTGGGCGTCCATGCCGGCCTTGGCGCCGCCCCGTGCCGCAGCGGCTGCGGCCGCGGGCGCTGCCTCGGGCTGGCTGCCCGAACCACCGCGCGATGCGCAACCAGCGCAGGCCAGCGCCACCACGGCGGTCGCGGCCCACAGCACGGCGGATGAATTGATCCTGCTCCCCATCGAGTTGCTCCTTGTGTTCTGTCGTTCGCAAAAGGGACGCAGCTTAGCAACCGGAGGAAGCAGTCCACAAGTGACGAAAGGCCTAAGCCGTTCCACCTACCGTCAGGCCGTCGATGCGCAGGGTGGGCTGGCCCACGCCCACTGGCACGCTCTGGCCTTCCTTGCCGCAGGTGCCCACGCCGGAGTCGAGCGCCATGTCGTTGCCGATCATGGTCACGCGGGTGAGCGCGTCGGGGCCGTTGCCCACGATGGTCGCGCCCTTCACCGGGTATTGGATCTTGCCGTTCTCGACCCAGTAGGCCTCGCTGGCCGAGAACACGAACTTGCCGCTCGTGATGTCGACCTGCCCGCCGCCGAAGTTGGTGGCGTACAGGCCCTTCTTGATGCTCGCGACGATTTCCTTCGGGTCCTTGTCGCCGCCGAGCATGTAGGTGTTGGTCATGCGCGGCATCGGCACGTGGGCGTAGCTCTCGCGGCGGCCGTTGCCGGTGGGCTTGACCTTCATGAGGCGGGCGTTGAGCGAGTCCTGGATGTAGCCCTTGAGGATGCCGTCCTCGATCAGCACGTTGCGCTGGCTGGCGTTGCCCTCGTCGTCGACGTTGAGCGAGCCGCGGCGGTCGGCGATGGTGCCGTCGTCGAGCACCGTCACGCCCTTGGCGGCCACGCGCTGGCCGATGCGGCCCGAGAACGCGCTCGAGCCCTTGCGGTTGAAGTCGCCCTCGAGGCCGTGGCCGATGGCTTCGTGCAGCAGGATGCCGGGCCAGCCGGAGCCGAGCACCACGGTCATTTCGCCGGCGGGTGCCGGGCGCGCGTCGAGGTTGGTCAGGGCGGCCTTCACGGCGTGGTCCACGTACTCGGCGATCTGCTCGTCGGAGAAGTAGGCCAGGCCGAAGCGCCCGCCGCCGCCGCCGGAGCCGATTTCGCGGCGGCCGTTTTGCTCGGCGATCACCGTGACCGAAAGCCGCACCAGCGGCCGTACGTCGGCGGCCAGGGTGCCGTCGGCGCGCGCCACCAGCACCACGTCGTATTCGCTCGCAAGGCCGGCCATGACCTGCGCCACGCGCGGGTCGCGCGAACGCGCCAGTTTCTCGACCTTCTCGAGCAGCTTGACCTTGGCGGTGCTGTCGAGCGTGGAGATGGGGTCGATGCCGTCGTAGAGCGAACGGCTCGAAGCGATCTTGCGGGTCGCCGTCTTCACGCGGCCGGTGCGGCCCGCCGAAGAAATCGAGCGCACCGTGCGCGCCGCGTCGAGCAGCGAGGCTTCGGAAATGTCGTCGGAGTAGGCAAAGGCGGTCTTCTCGCCGCTGACCGCGCGCACGCCGACGCCCTGGTCGATGCTGAAGCTGCCGGTCTTGACGATGCCCTCTTCGAGGCTCCAGCCTTCGCTTCGGGTGTACTGGAAGTACAGGTCGGCGTCGTCCACCCGGTGCGCGGTGATCTCGGCCAAGGCCTTGCTCAGGTGCGATTCGTCGAGGCCGAACGGCGTGAGAAGGAGCTGTTGCGCCGTGGCGAGGCGCTCGATGGTGGGTTCGCGAGAGATCATCGTCGGATTCTATGGCTCGCCCCCGGGCTGCGCGCACTTCGTGTCGCTTCGCCTTCCCCCTACCGGGGGCAACACCAGCGGCCTGGCAAAGCCGGTTCCGCGGTGTTCCCGGCATCCTCAGTTCTGCGCCAGCTTCCTGGCCCGGGCGATCGACATCAGGATGCCCAGCCCCAGCCCCAGCGTCACCATGGCCGTGCCGCCATAGCTGATGAACGGCAGCGGCACGCCCACCACCGGCAGGATGCCGCTGACCATGCCCATGTTCACGAAGGCGTAGGTGAAGAAGATCATCGTCACCGCCCCCGCCAGGAGGCGCGAGAACAGCGTGGTGGCGTTGGTCGCGATGGCCAGCCCGCGGAAGATCAGCAGGATGAAGGCCGCAATGAGCGCCAGGTTGCCCATGAGCCCGAATTCCTCGGAATAGGCCGCGAAGATGAAGTCGGTGGTGCGTTCCGGAATGAATTCGAGGTGCGTCTGCGTGCCCTGCATGAAGCCCTTGCCGCCCACGCCGCCGGAGCCGATGGCGATCATGCCCTGGATGATGTGGAAGCCCTTGCCCAGCGGGTCCTTGCTGGGGTCGAGCAGCGTGCATACGCGCTGCTTCTGGTAGTCGTGCAGCACGCGCCAGTCGACGCCGTCGGCGCACAGCCGCGATTCGAAGCTCACGATCAGCGTGATGGCCACGGCGCCGATCACCACCGGCGGCACGATCAGCTTCCAGGGCAGCCCCGCGAAGAAGATCACCGCCAGCCCCGCCGCCAGCACCAGCAGCGAGGTGCCCAGGTCGGGCTGCTTCATGATGAGCCCGACCGGCACCGCCAGCAGCACCGTCGCCACCACGAAATCGAGCGGCCGCAGCTGGCCTTCGCGGCGCTGGAACCACCACGCCAGCATCAGCGGCATCGCGATCTTCAGGATTTCGCTGGGCTGGATCACCATGCCCAAGTTGATCCAGCGCTGGGCGCCCTTCTTGGTGATGCCGAAGAGCGCCACCGCCACCAGCAGCGCCACCCCTGTCGCATAGAGCGGCACGGCCGCCAGCATGAGCTTCTGCGGCGGCACCTGCGCCACCACGAACATGATGAAACCGGCGAGCAGCATGTTGCGGCCATGGTCGACGAAACGGGAACCATGGTCGTAACCGGACGAATACATGGTCAGCAATCCGGCGAACGCGAGCAGCAGCACGGCAAAGGCCAGAAAGCCGTCGAAGCCCTGGAAGATGGGCGCGATGCGACGCGCCAGGGAGGGCTGATTGAACACGGCAGACATGGGGGCGGATTATCCCCGCCCCGGCGTCCGCCTCAATCGAAAGCCAGCTGAACGACCGTGCGGCCCGGTCGGCTTTCGACCGCCAGGCGCGCGCCGATGGCCCCGGCGCGCTCCGCCAGGGCCCTCGGCACCTGGGAGGCGTCATAGCCCTTGCCGTTGTCGATCACCCGCACCTGCACCGTCTTGCCGCGCATGTCGGCCTCGAGCCGCAGCACCGTGGCCTGGGCGTGCTGCAGCACGTTCGATATGGCCTCGAACAGCAGGAACTGCAGTTGCCGCATGGTCTGGGCGTCGAGCCGGTCCACGGGGTCCACCTCGTCCACCGCCCATTCGAACTCGATGCCGGCGGCCGCCAGCCGGGGCTCCAGCCGGTAGCGCAGTGCCGCGAGCAAGGCGCCGACATCGCCCGGCGGCAGGTGGATGGAGTCGATCGACAGCTTGAGCTGGTCGAGCGAATCGCGCAGCGTGCGCAGCAGGTCGCCCGGGCTGGTCTGGCCCGACTGAAGCTGGCGGATCGCCGAGCTGATGTGCGAGCCCACGCCGTCGTGCATGTCGCGCAGGATTCGCTCGCGCTCGTGGGTGCGCGCCTGGTCGCGCGCCGCGGCTTCGAGCTCCGCATAGGTCGCGGCCAGTTCGCGTTCGCGCTGGGCCACCTGCTCGGCCAGCGCCGCCACGGAACCGCGCGCCTGCGCCGTCGCCGCATGGAAGCGCCGCAGCACGATCAGCAGCAGGGCCACACCGAAGAACACCGACGAATAGCGCACCCACGTGGTCTCGCCGTAGGCGTCGCTCAGCCGTATGACCAGCCAGTCGCGCGCGGCGAACGCCACCGTCACCAGCGCCGCGCCGGCCACCAGCAGCTGCTCGGTGTTCGGCCGGCGCACGGTCGCGATGGCGAAGGCGCTCACCAGCGCGACGACCAGCACGATTTCCACCGCGAGCCAGCCGGTGAGCCACATCGGCTCCTCGCGCTGCAGCGCCAGCGTCGTGAAAATCGCCGTGCCGGCCACGATGGCGGCCATCGGCCAGCGAACCCAGCGGAAGCGGCGGTCGCTGCCCCAGCCTGCGATGTGGCAGCCGAACATCATCACCGAGACCACCCAGCCCGCGTAGCAGATGGCCATCAGCACGCCCCAGACGCCCCAGGTCAGCGGCGGCTCGGCGATCACGCCGTCGGCCACCCGGACGGCCCAGCAGAACTCGGCCAGCGCGGCCCAGAAATAAATGCCTTCGCGCCGCGGCCGGCCGTCCGCACCGGTCTCGACCTGCGTGAGCCAGAGCGCCAGCGCGATGCCGCCGACGATCAGGCTGAACGCGGCCAGCAGCACCGAGCCGGTGAAGCGCCAGGCGTAGGCGCTCTCGAACAGCTCCGTGCGGACCTGCGCGGCCGGGCCGATGGTCACGTGCGAGAGGCCCGCGCGCCGGCCGCTGTCGGCGCGAAGGCGGATCTGCAGGTGGTTCTCGCCCGGCTTCAGCAGGCGGCCCGGCACGGGAATGTAGATCGGCGCCTTCGCGTAGTCGGCATCGTTGCCGCGGTCCAGGTCGCCGTAGACCTGCAGCAGCGCGTCGTTGAGCTGCACTTCGAACACATTGCCCACGCGCGGAATGAAGATGCCCCACGGGGTCTGGGGCGCGGCCTCGAGCGTGAACGGCAGGTCGAAGGTCGCGAAGCCAGGGCGTCCGGTGTGCTGCCGGTCCCAGTGGTAGGAAAGCTCGACCGGCCCGGTGCGCTTGACGCCGTCGACCGAGGTCGTGACCGAGCCTTGCGTCAGTTCGAGCGGCTGCTCCGGCGCGCTCGCGGCCGCCACCGTGGCGATGCCCGACAGGAGCAGCGCCAGGAGAAACGAAAGCAGCGACGACACCAGCTTCGGCACCATCCGCGCTCAGCCCGGATGAGACAGCAGGCCGAGGCGCGTCGCTTCGAAGACGGCCTCGCTCTTGGAATGCACCGCGAGCTTTCCGTAGAGGTTCTTGATGTGAGTCTGCACCGTATGGACGCTCAGCCCCTTGAGCCGGGCGATCTCCGCATAAGAGAAGCCGCGCGCGATCAGCGTCAGCACTTCGTGTTCACGTCCCGACAGCAAGCCGCGGTCGGACTCCTCGGCGGGCGCCTCGGGCGCGCCGCCCGGCACCTCGGCGCCGCCGACGGCGCTGGCCGCCGACGACTGCAGGCTGCGGTACTTGGCCAGCACGCGCCGCGCGATCATGGGCGAGATCGGCGACGCGCCGGCCTTCATCTCGACGATGGTCTGCGCGATGTCCTCGGGCGCGGCGTCCTTGTGGATGTAGCCCACCGCACCGGCCTCGATGCTTGCGAGCACGTTCTCCTCGTCGCCGAAGACCGACACCACCAGCGGCTCGCAGCCGGGAAAGCGCGCGACGGCGTCGCGGATCACGTCCAGCCCGGTGCCGTCGGGCATGCCGAGGTCGACCAGAAGCACGTCGGGAATCGTCGCGGTGCGCGCCAGCCAGGCCCGCGCCTCCTGAACGCTGCCTGCGCTGCCGAGCCAGAAAAGGCGTGGGCTGCGCTGCACGCTGGCCTCGAAAAAAGCGCGCGCGCGGCTGTCGTCTTCGACGACGAGCACGCCCCACCGGCGTAGCGCCCCGTCGTCCTGAGCCTCGATGTTCATATGTCGAGCATAAGGCTCGGCGCAAACTGTTAATTCAACAACGCCTACCCAGTTCATGGGATGCGCCCGGGCAGCCGCCCCCACGACACTTGCGCCGCTTTTTTGCCCTGGGCGCCGAATGTCGAGTTAACCCGAACGTAGCCATTCGCATCGCGGTAAAGAGCAACATGAATACTTTAAGTATCGATTCGTGCAAGCCCTTGTGCGCAGGGGCGGCCAAGAGGTTTGCACACGTCCGGGCACGACAGGCCGAAGGACCCCGCTCGCGGGGTTTTTTGTATGTTGGAAGCGGCCTCGCAAGAACAGACCTCATGCAAAATTACCCGGTCACGGCAAGCGTGGCGCGCCGCACGCCCCTCCCGAATCTTCATCGCATGGATCCGCAAACCACTCACCTGCTGTATCTGCACGGCTTCCGCTCCTCGCCTCAGTCCACGAAGGCCCGGATCATGGCGGACCGCGTGGCGCGGCGCCACCCGAACCTGCAGTGGTGGTGCCCGCAGCTGCCGCCTTCTCCGCACGATGCGATCGACATGGTGATGAAGGGCATCGCGCACTGGCCGCGCAAGTCGATGGCGGTGGTGGGCTCTTCGCTCGGCGGCTTCTATGCCACGTACGTGGCCGGCATGACGCGCTGCCGCGCCGTGCTGCTCAATCCGGCGGTACACCCCGCGCGCGACCTCACACGCTACATCGGCGACCAGACTGTCTGGCACGACCCGGCCGAGCACTTCTACTTCCGCCCCGAATACATCCACGAGCTGCGCGCCATGGAAGTCGGCCAGCTCACCCGGCCCGAACGCGTGTTCGCCATCATCGCCAAGGGCGACGAAGCCCTCGACTGGCACGAGATGTCCGCGCGCTACCCGGACAGCAACATCAAGCTGCTCGAGGGCAGCGACCATGCGCTGTCGGACTTCGAGAAGGCGCATCTCGACGACGTGATGGCTTTCATCAATCCCGTCTAGGCACACCCCCAGACTTCGCGCACTTCGTGTCGCTTCGCCAACCCCCTTGCAGGGGGCGATGCCTGCGGCCCGGCGAAGCCGGTTCCGCGGCATCCTGGTATTGGATCGCGTCGGTTTTCCGCGTGGGAGAATCGGGGACTATGTTTGTATTGTTTGAAGAAGCCGGCAAGTACCTCGGCGGCCGCGTGCTGTCGGAGGCCGAAGCATCGGCACAGGTCGAGCTCGACACCGGCAAGCGCGTCAAGGTCAAGGGCGCCAACATCGTGCTGCGTTTCGAGAAGCCCGCGCCCGCCGAGCTGATCGCCGAGGCGCGTGCGCTCGCCGCCACCATCGACCTCGACCTCGCCTGGGAATTCGCGGCCGAAGGCGAATTCGGCTTCGGCGAACTCGCAGCCGACTATTTCAGCGACAAGCCCTCGCTCGCGCAGCAGGCCGCGGCGCTGTTCGCGCTGTTCGAGGCGCCGCACTACTTCCGCCGTGCCGGCAAGGGCCGCTTCAAGAAGGCACCCGCCGAAATCGTGCAGCAGGCGCTGGCCGCCATCGAGAAGAAGAAAGCCGTCCAGGCGCAGATCACCGAGTGGGCCGGGCAGCTGGCCGAGGGCGTTTGCCCCGCGCCGGTGCGCGAGCAGCTCTACAAGATCCTGTTCAAGCCCGACAAGAACGCACCCGAATACAAGGCCGTGGTCGACGCGGCGCGCGCCACGCAGCGCCCGCCGCTCGACCTGTTGGAGCGTGCCGGCGCCATCGATTCGCCCTACCAGTTCCACTGGCGGCGCTTCCTGTTCGAGAACTTCCCCAAGGGCACCGGCTTTCCCGCGCTCGCGGCGCCCGCCATCGTGGACGACCTGCCCGTGGCGTCCGGCGTGCAGGCTTTCTCGATCGACGATTCGCAGACCACCGAAATCGACGATGCGCTCTCGGTACAGGGCCTGGGCAGCGGCACCGTCACCGTGGGCATCCACATCGCGGCGCCGGCACTCGCACTGACGCCGGGCAGCGCCATCGACAACGTGGCGCGCGCGCGCATGTCGACGGTCTACATGCCCGGCTACAAGATCACGATGCTGCCCGACGACGTGGTCAACACCTACACGCTGCTCGAAGGTGGCGACCGCCCGGCGGTGTCGCTCTATGCGCGCTTCGACGAAGCCACGCTGGAGCTGCAAGGCACCGAAACCAGGCTGGAGCGCGTGCCCATCGTCGCCAACCTGCGCCACGACCAGCTCGACACCGTCGTCACCCAGCCCTGGCTCGAAGACGCCTCGTTCCAGAGCGACAACACGCCCGAAGCCGCGGCCGCGCTGCGCGCCCCGCTCTCCTTCCTGTTCCGCCTCGCGAAGCAGCTGAAGGCGCAGCGCGAAGTGGTGCGCGGCAAGCCGGAGAACTTCAACCGGCCCGACTACAACTTCCGCCTCGTCGGCAACGAGGGCAACGAGCCCACCGGCAACGAGCAGGTGCAGATCAGCACGCGCCAGCGCGGCGCGCCGCTCGACCTGATCGTGTCCGAAGCCATGATCCTGGCCAACAGCAGCTGGGGCGGCTGGCTCGGCGAACTCGGCGTGCCCGGGCTGTACCGCAGCCAGGCCAGCCTCGCGCCGGGCATCAAGGTGCGCATGGGCACGCGCGCGCTGCCGCACGCGGGCCTGGGCGTGAAGAGCTACGCCTGGAGCACCTCGCCGCTGCGCCGCTACACCGACCTGGTGAACCAGTGGCAGATCATTGCCGCCGCGCGCCACGGCAAGACCGCCGCGCTGGCCGCGCCCTTCAAGCCGAAGGACGCCGACCTGTTCTCCATTCTCTCGGGCTTCGACGCGGCCTACGCCACGTACAACGCCTACCAGGGCGGCATGGAACGCTTCTGGACGCTGAAGTACCTGCAGCAGCAAGGCATCACCGAGCTCGAAGCCACCGTCATCAAGGACCTGCCCAACGGCGCGCTGGTGCGTGCCGAGACGCTGCCGCTGGTGTTCCCCGTGGCCGGCCAGCAGGAGCGCGGGGCGCGCCTGCGCGTGAAGCTCGGCGAAATCGACGAGATCGCGCTCGACGTGACGGGCACCGTGCTCGAGCGCCTCGACACGCCGAAGGCCGATGCGGCCGCCGACGAGGAAAGCGACGAAGAAGAAGTGGTTGCAGGCCCGATCGCCATCGCGGTCGACCTGACGGACAGCGAGGCCGCGCCCGAGAACACGCCCGCATGAGCCACGGGCCGGTCACATGCGCCCCTCTGGAGGAGTTTAGAGAATGAACTTCAAGGACCTCAGCACGCTGCAGATCGCCCTGGGCGTGTCGGTCATCGCGCATGCAGCGCTGCTCGCGGTGCGCTTCGTCGACCCCGAGTCGTTCAACAAGGTCTTCAGCGAAACGCCGCTCGAGGTGATCCTGGTCAACAGCAAGACGCAGGACAAGCCCGACCCGAAGGCCAAGGTCATGGCGCAGACCTCGCTCGCGGGCGGCGGCGACCTGGAGCAGGGCCGCGCCACCAGCCCGCTGCCGCCTTCGAGCTTCACCTCGGTGGGCGACTCCTTCGAGGACTCGCGCCGCCAGGTCGAGGCCATGCAGGCCCAGCAGATGCAGATGCTCGCGCAGCTCAAGCGCGATCTGGCCGCCATGCCGGTGCCGGACCCGCGCAATCCGGGCGACCCGACCGAAGCCGCCGCGCAAGAGGAAAAGCGGCGCCAGATGGTCGAGATCCTCGCCCAGATCGAACGCCGCGTGAACGAAGAAAACGCGCGCCCCAAGAAGCGCTACATCAGTCCGACCACGCGCGAAGCCGCCTTCGCCGTCTACGTCGACAAGATGCTTCGCCGTATCGAGGCGCGCGCCGCCGAGAACTTCCCCCAGATCGCCGGCCAGAAGCTGTACGGCGAACTCAAGATGACCATGACCGTCAACTTCGACGGCAAGGTGCTCGCGGTCGACGTCGACCAGAGCTCGGGCAACATCGCGCTCGACCGCCGGGCGCAGGCCATCGTGCGCAGCGTCGGCAGCTTCGGCAAGTTCACCGACGCCATGCGCCGCGAACAGGCCGACCAGATGGTGATCCAGGGCCTGTTCCGCTTCGCGCGCGACGGCACGATGGAAATCACCTCCCAATAGCCCGGAGACCCGAGACGGCCGCGCCGCCCCATACCATGGACCTGTACTGCGTCATAGGCAACCCCGTCGAGCACAGCCGCTCGCCGCACATCCACGCCCGCTTCGCCGAACTCTGCGGCCAGCAGATGGACTACGGCCGCAGGCTCGTTCCCATCGGCGCTTTTGCCGATGGCATCGCGGCCTTTCGCGCCGAGGCAGCGGAACGCGGCGACACCGCGCGCGGCTGCAACATCACCGTGCCCTTCAAGTTCGAAGCCGCCGCGCTGGCGCAGCACACCAGCGAACGCGCCACGCTCGCGCAGGCGGTGAACACGCTGCGCTTCGAGGCCGACGGCAGCATCCATGCCGACAACACCGACGGCATCGGCCTGGTCAACGACATCGTGCGCAACGCGGGCGTGCCGCTGCAGGGCAAGGCGCTGCTGCTGATCGGCGCGGGCGGTGCGTCGGCCGGCGTGCTGGGCCCGCTGCTCGACGCGGGCGCCTCGCGCGTCGTGGTGGCCAACCGCACCGTCGACAAGGCCATCGAACTGGTGCGCCGCCATGCGGCGGTTGCGCTGCGCCACGGCGCCTCGCTCGAAGCCTGGGCGCTCGACAAGGTGCCGGGCACCTTCGACGTGGTGGTCAACGCCACGGCCTCCAGCCTCGCGGGCGATGCGGTGCCGGTGAGCGCCGGCGTGCTTCGCCACGGGGGCCTCGCGGTCGACATGATGTACGGCCCCGCCGCCGCCGGCTTCATGGCCTGGGCCGAGGCGCACGGCGCGGTCGCGCGCGACGGGCTGGGCATGCTGGTCGAACAGGCGGCGGAGGCGTTCGAGATCTGGCGAGGCGTGCGTCCGCCCTCGGCCCAGGTGCTGGCCGAACTCCGAAGCTCGCTCGCAGCCGCAGCCTCGAAAGCATGAAAGCCGTGCTGCGCCTGATCGCCTGCCTCGTGGTGGCGGGCGTGGCACTCGAGCTCTTCTTCGTCGCGCGCATCGCGGCCATGGCCGTGGTCAACCCCGAGAGCACGGCGTTCCAGCGCTCCGAGGCCTTCCAGATCGCCATTCACAAGGGCAGCGGCGGCGGCTGGCGGCAGGAGTGGGTGCCGTATGCGCAGATCAGCGACAACCTCAAGCGCGCCGTCATCGCGAGCGAGGACGCGGGCTTCGTCGACCACAACGGCGTGGAGTGGGAAGCCATCGAACGCGCGCGCCAGCGCAACGCCAAGGCCGAAGAGCTGGCGGCCAAGCGCTCTGCCCGTGCGGTGGCGCGCGGCAAGCCGATGCAGCCCGTGCGGCTGCGCGGCGGCTCGACCATCACGCAGCAACTCGCGAAGAACCTGCTGCTGTCCGGCGAGCGCACCATGCTGCGCAAGGGCCAGGAGCTGGTGCTCGCCACGCTGCTGGAACTGGTGCTCGACAAGCAGCGCATCCTGGAGATCTACCTCAACAACGTCGAATGGGGCGAGGGCGTGTTCGGCGCGGAAGCCGCTTCGCAGTACTACTTCCGCAAGCCGGCTTCGCGCCTGAGCGCCAACGAGGCCGCGCGCCTGGCCGTGATGCTGCCGAGCCCCAAGTTCTTCGAGCGCCGTCCCGGCTCGCCTTACCTGAGCGGCCGGGCCTCGACGGTCATGGCGCGGATGCCCGCGGCCGCGCTGCCCTGAAACCGCCGCGCAGCCGCTCGATGCCGAGCACGCCGAAGAAACCGAGCACGTAGGCCGCCACGTCCCACCAGTCGGCCGTGCTGCCGAGCACGATGCGCAGGGCCCGGTTCGGAATGCGCAGGTGCAATGCCGACGCAAGGTACTGCCCCAGCTCCACCGCGCAGCCCACCGCCAGCGCGGCCAGCGCCAGCGGCAGCACGCGCGCGCCGATGGCCGTCTTGAAGACGAAGTACACCCACACCACGGCCAGCACGTCGCCGAAGAAACTGCGCACCCAGCCCCAGCGCGCGCCGACGGTGGCCAGCAGCACGAGAACGAAGAACAGGGCCACCGCCCACGCCAGAGAAAGAGGATCGAAACGCCATCGCATGGCCCGTATCATCGCGCCCTATGCTGGCAAAGCTCACGGGTTGGTTGTTGTTGGGAATCGTCCGGTTGCTCACTGGCGCGCAGGCGCGCTGGTACGGCTGTCCGCCGAAGGCCGAGCAGCGCATCTATTTCGCCAACCACCAGAGCCACGCCGACCTCGTGATGATCTGGGCCGCGCTGCCGGAGGAGCTGCGCAGCATCACCCGGCCGATCGCGGCGCGCGACTACTGGGCCAACACCCCGGTCAAGCGCTGGATCACGACCGAGGTGTTCAACGCGGTGTATGTGGAGCGCGCGGCGACGACTGCGCCCGCCCCCGCAGCATCCGTGGAAGTACCGCCGCCAGTGGCCGCCGAACCGGCACCGCCGGCCGAGCGCATCGAGCCTTCGATGGAGCCGCTGCTGCCGATGTCCCTGCCTTTCGCCGATGCCTCGGCGGAGGTCTTGCGCGAGGCCCAGGGCCAACTCGATCTCCCGGCCCCGCCACCGCCTCCTCCGGCGCCTCCCCCTGCTGCCCCGGAACCCGAGGCCGCTGCGGCCGCGCCCGCAGCCGATCCGCTGGCCCCGCTCATCGAAGCCCTGCGCAGCGGCGACTCGATCATCATCTTCCCCGAGGGCACGCGCGGCCACACCGGCGAGCCGCAGAAGTTCAAGTCGGGCCTCTACGCGCTCGCCACCATGTTCCCCGAGGTGGTGCTGGTGCCGGCCTGGATCGACAACGTGCAGCGCGTCATGCCCAAGGGCGAGATCGTGCCCGTGCCCATTCTTTGCTCCGTCACCTTCGGCGCGCCGATCCGCGTCGAGGAAGGCGAGGAGCGCCGTCCCTTCCTCGACCGTGCACGCGCCGCGGTGATCGCTTTGCGCGATGTCTGACATGAAGCACTTCTCGATCGGCCTGCACAACAGCCGCGCCTATTGTGTGAAGGGCGCCGGGTGGCTCCCGCAGCGAAATAAAGGAGGAGGCCGCAGGCCGGGGGACATTCGCGGAGGGAGCTACCCGGTGGCCTTCACACACGCCCTGAACAAACCCGAAGCGCAGTAAAAAATGAACCAGTTCCTGCGCAACCTGACCCCGACCCAGCAGGTCGCCGCCCTCTTCCTCATCGTCTTCGGCGTGCTCGCGATCGTGAGCGCCACCGCGTTCTTCCTCACCTTCAGGGAACGCCGCAACCCCGTGCACGACGCCGCCTGGCAGGCCGAGCTGGCCCACTTCCGCGGACTGCTCGGCACCACCTGGTTCATGGCCGTGATCTTCTGGATCGGCTGGGCGCTGGGCGAGACGGTGGCCACCGTGCTCTTCGCGCTGATCGCCTTCTTCTCGCTGCGCGAATTCATCACCCTCTCGCCCACGCGGCGCGGCGACCACCGCAGCCTCATCCTCGCCTTCTTCGTGGTGCTGCCGATCCAGTTCTGGCTCGTCGCCACCGCGCGCTTCGACCTTTTCACCGTCTTCATCCCGGTCTACGTGTTCCTCGCCATCCCGGTGGCGAGCGCGCTGGCCAACGACCCGAGCCAGTTCCTCGAACGCAACGCCAAGCTGCAGTGGGGCATCATGGTCTGCGTCTACGGCATGAGCCACGTGCCGGCGCTGCTGCTGCTGAGCTTCCCCGGCTACGAAGGCAAGAGCGCTTTCCTCGTGTTCTTCCTGGTGTTCGTGGTGCAGACCTCGGTGCTGGTGCAGCACCTCATCTCGCGCCGCACCCAGCGCGCGCCCTTCGCGCCCAACGTGAGCCGCAGCTTCAACTGGACCAGCTGGGGCATCGGCATCGTGGTGGCCAGCCTGGTGGGCGCGCTGTTCTCCTTCATCACGCCGTTCAAGTTCGCCCAGGCGCTCGCGGTGTCGGTCATCGCATGCATCGCGGGGTCGATGGGGCACCTGGTGATGAAGGCGCTCAAGCGCGACCGCGGCATTCCCAACTGGGGCAAGAAGGGCGTGGGCGTGACCGGGGCCAACGGGCTGCTCGACCGCGTCGACGCGCTGTGCTTCGCGGCGCCGATCTTCTTCCACTCGATCCGCTGGTACTTCAACGCCTGAGGCAGCAAAGGCCTCCTTCCTGTTCATGCGAATTCTCGGCATCGACCCCGGCTTGCAGACCACCGGCTTCGGCGTGGTCGACGCGGACGGCCATGCGCTGCGCTACGTGGCCAGCGGCACCATCAGCACGCGGCACCTGGGCACCGGCAACCTGCCGGCACGGCTCAAGGTGCTGTTCGACGGCATCGCGGAAATCACGGCGCGCTACCAGCCCGATGCGTCGGCGGTGGAAATCATCTTCGTCAACGTCAACCCGCAGTCGACCCTGCTGCTGGGGCAGGCGCGCGGCGCGTGCGTGACCTCGCTGGTCAACAGCAACCTCTCGGTGGCCGAATACACCGCGCTGCAGATGAAGAAGGCCGTGGCCGGGCACGGTCAGGCCGCCAAGGCGCAGGTGCAGGAGATGGTGAAGCGCCTGCTCGACCTGCCGGGCCTGCCCGGCGCCGACGCGGCCGATGCGCTGGGCATCGCCATCACGCATGCGCAGGTGGGGCGTTCGATGGCGCGGCTCGCTCAGGCGGCCGAGCTTTCGAAGACGCATGCCGGCACCTACCGGCAGGGCCGCTCGCGCTGACTCAGCGCACGATGTAACGCAACTCGCCCAGGCGCTTGCGGCGCTCGCGCACTTCGGCCGCCACCGAGGCGGCGTCGCCTTGCAGGGCGCGCGCGATCCACGACGCCAGCTGCAGCATGTCCTCGGCCGTGAAGCCGAGGCGCACGATCTCCGGCACGCCGAGCCGCAGGCCGTTGATGTCGCCATCGACCGGCGCCACGGGCAGCCCGATGCCGCAGGCCAGCAGGCCGCCTTGCGCGAGCAGCTTCGCGGCGCGCTGCCCGCCGCCCCAGCGCGCGGCCTCGACCGCCAGCTGGTGCGACTGCGTGAAGCCGTGCGCCCTGGCGAACACCGGCAGCCCCTCGGCATCGAGCGCGCGCGCCAGTGCCTGCGCGGTCTCGCGCATCGCAGCCGCATAGGCCTTGCCGTGCACCTTCCAGTCGAGCAGCCCGCGGGCCAGCGCGGCGGTTCGGCCCGCGTCCGAATTGGCGGTGAGGCCGGGATAGGCGATGGCGTCGATGCGCTCCATCAGCGCCGCGTCGTTCGACACGATCAGCCCGCCCGCCGGTCCGCCCAGGCTCTTGTAGGTGCTCATGGTGATGGCATGCGCGCCCTCTTCGAGCGGCTGCGGCCATGCCTTGCCCGCCACCATGCCCGACAGGTGCGCGGCGTCGAACAGCAGCTTCGCGCCCACGCTGTCGGCAATCTCGCGGATGGCGGGCACGGGGTGCGGAAAGAGATTGAGGCTGCCGCCGATGGTGATGAGCTTCGGTTTCACCTCGCGTGCCAGCCGGGCCAGCGCGGCCACGTCGACGGTGTAGCCATCGGCATCGACGGGCGCCGGCACGGTCTTCAGGCCGTAGAGCCCGGCCGCGCCCGCCGCATGGTGCGTGACGTGGCCGCCGATGGTGGCGGGTGGCGCGATGATGGTGTCGCCGGGCTGGCAGGTGGCCATGAACACATAGAGATTCGACAGCGCGCCGGAGCCCACGCGCACTTCGGCGAACTTGGCGCCGAACACCTCGGCCGCCAGCTCGGCGGCGACCACCTCGATGCGTTCGATGGCTTCCAGCCCCATCTCGTACTTGTCGCCGGGATAGCCGAGCGACGGGCGCGAGCCGAGCCCGCGCGACAGCAGCGCCTCGGCCGCCGGGTTCATGACGTTGGTGGCGGGGTTGAGGTTCAGGCCGTCGACATCGTGGATGCGGTGGTTGTCGGCCACCAGCCGCTCGATCTCGGCGGCGACGCCGGCCGCGTCGCGCGCTGCGGCATCGGCGGCGATGGAGAGCACGTGGTCTTCGCTGGCGGCGGGAACCCAGGGGCGGCGTTGCAGGGCGGCAGGCATGCGGCGTATCTCGCTGGAAGTGGTGTGTGGCCGCATCGTCGCGCGCCGCACGGCAGCGGGCAAACCGGATAATCTGTGCCCCAGCCTTAGAAAAACTTGGCCTGATCTTCCTCGTTCTCGATGCCGCTCGCACCGCCCCGCCCCCGCCTGCCTCCTCACACCGCCGTGCGGGCCTTCGAAGCGGCCGCGCGCCACGGCAGCTTCGCGCGGGCGGCGGAAGAGCTGTTCGTCACCCCGGCCGCCGTCGCGCAGCAGATCAAGGCGCTGGAGAGCTGGGCCGGCGGCGCGCTGTTCGAACGGCACAGCCAGGGCATACGCCTGAGCGCGCATGGGCGGCGGGCCCTGCCTGCCCTCAGCGCCGCCGTCGACCAGCTCGGCCTCGCGGTGCAGGCACTGCGCCACGAGACCCAGACCGCCGCGCGCCGCAGCACGCTGCAGGTGGCCGCCCTGCCTGCCGTGGCGCAGCTGTGGCTGTCGCCCCGGCTCTCGCGATTGAAGGCCGCGCTGCCCGGCGTGCAGGTGTCGGTGACGGCGCTCGAGCAGCCGCCGAACTTTCGCCGCGAGCCCTTCGACCTGGGGTTGTTCTATGCGCGGGCCGGTGAGCACATCGAGACGGCAGTCGGCGCGCAGGCGATTCCGCTGGCGCGAGACCGGCTGCTTCCCGTCTGCAGCCCGCGCCTGCAGCAGCCGGTGCCCAGCGGCCGGCCCCGATCGCTCGACGACCTGGCGGAACTGCTGGCCCGCTGCGGCGGCCTGCACGACACCGTGTGGCAAGACGACTGGCGGCGCTGGCTGCAAGCCACGCGCGCCGGCACCACGGCAGCCGAAGCCGATGCGCTGGCCGCGGGGCCGGACTTCTCGCTCTACAGCCTCGCGCTGCAGGCCGCGGTCGACGGCGAAGGTGTGTTGATGGGCCGCGAACAGCTCGTCGCGCCGCTGCTCGCCCAAGGCAGGCTGCATGCGCCATGGGGACGGCCGAAGGCGCTGGGAGATACCGTCATGCTGCTGGTGCCGGCGCATCGCAAGGGGCCGCTGCTGGCGCGGCAGGTGCAGGCGCTGCAGGCGTTGGCCGCCTGAGTGCCAGGGCCTGGGGCGTCGACTAGGCCACGCGCTCGGCGATCAGCACGGCGAAGAAACCGAACGCCGCCAGCAGCGTCCACTTCAGCACGATCCAGCCGAAGCGCCGGTACTTGACCTGCCCGGTGCCCGCATAGAACGCAAAGGACACGCCCGCCACCAGCAGAAGCAGCAGGATGGCCCAGCGGAAAAGAAGCATGTGTGAGCGTGGCCTGCGCCGGGTCTACCAGGCGCGGGCGACTTCGCCGAAGCCGCGCGGTGCGCGCTTCTCGTCTTCGAAGGTCACGACTTCGTAGGCGTCGCTGTGCGAGAGCAGCTCGCGCAGCAGCTTGTTGTTCAGCGCATGGCCCGAGCGGAACGCGGTGTACGCGGCCAGCAGCGGCTTGCCGATGATGTACAGGTCGCCCATGGCGTCGAGGATCTTGTGCTTCACGAACTCGTCGTCGTAGCGCAGGCCGCCTGCATTGAGCACCTTGGTGTCGTCCATCACGATGGCGTTGTCCAGGCCACCGCCGAGCGCGAGGCCCTTGCTGCGCATGTACTCGACCTCTTTCGTGAAGCCGAAGGTGCGGGCGCGCGCGATGTCGCGGCTGTAGGAGTCGGTGCCCAGGTCGAACTCCACGCGCTGGCCGGTGGAATTGACGACGCGGTGGTCGAAGTCGATCTCGAAGCTCAGCTTGAAGCCGTGGTACGGCTCCAGCCGCGCCCACTTCTCGTTGGCGCCCTCGCCCTCGCGCACCTCGACCTTGCGGGTCACGCGGATGAAGCGGCGCGGCGCCTTCTGCAGCGCGATGCCCGCGCTCTGCAGCAGGAACACGAACGAAGAGGCCGACCCGTCGAGGATCGGCACTTCGTCGGCCGTGATGTCGATGTAGAGGTTGTCGATGCCGAGGCCCGCGCAGGCCGACATGATGTGCTCGACGGTCTGCACCTTGGCGCCGCCGGTGGAGACCGTGGACGCCAGGCGCGTGTCGGTGACCGACTCGGCGGTCATGCGGATGTCGACCGGCTCCGGCAGGTCGACGCGGCGGAACACGATGCCCGTGTCGGCCGGGGCCGGTCGCAGGGTCAGTTCCACGCGTTGGCCGCTGTGGAGCCCCACGCCCACGGCGCGGCTGATCGACTTGAGGGTTCGTTGTTGCAGCACGCCGGCGATTTTAGGCGCGCCACGGGGGTGGCGGCCTATGCCCCTGGCTATGGCACCGATAGACATGGGTTCTATGCAATCCCGCCGGATGCGCGCGAAATGGACGCAACGGGCACGAAGCGAACGCAGTGTGCAGAGCCGGTGAACGTCCCTTTCAGGTCGTCACCGTGGCCCCTTGCGAACCCTCGTGCCCGCTGCGTCCGGTCCGTCGATTCGCGGGACACCGCGGAACCGGCTTTGCCGGGCCGCAGGTGTCGCCCCCGGCAGGGGGTTGGCGAAGCGACACGAAGTGCGCGCAGCCTGGGGGCGAGCCAGGTTCAGTCGGCCTGGCGGCGCAGGAAGGCCGGGATCTCGAAGTCGTCCATGCCGCCCGACGACAGCGCGTCCACCTTGGCGGCGGCCATCGTGCGGTTGGTGCGCCACACGCTGGGCACGGCCATGCCGTCGTAGTTCGGCTGGCTGCCGCTGCTGTGCGCGTGGCCGGTGCCGCCCAGCGTGGGCACGGTGAAGCCGATGTTGTCGGTGCCGGTGCGGATGACTTCCAGCGTCGGGGCCTGGCGGCGTGCGTCGGCGCGCGACAGGCCGGTGGCCACCACGGTGACGCGCATCTCGTCGCCGAGGCTGTCGTCGTAGGCGGCGCCGTAGATCACGTGCGCGTCCGGCGAAGCGTAGGCGCGGATGGTGTTCATCGCCAGCTTCGACTCGTTCAGCTTCAGCGAGCCCTTCGATGCCGTCACCAGCACCAGCACGCCCTTGGCGCCCGAAAGGTCGATGCCTTCGAGCAGCGGGCAGGCCACGGCCTGTTCGGCGGCGATGCGCGCGCGGTCGGGGCCCGCGGCCGCGGCCGTGCCCATCATGGCCTTGCCGGGTTCGCCCATCACGGTGCGCACGTCTTCGAAGTCGACGTTCACGCCGCCGTACTCGTTGATGATTTCCGAGATGCCGCCCACGGCGTTCTTCAGCACGTCGTTGGCTTGCGCGAAGGCCTCGTCCTGCGTGACGTCTTCGCCCAGCACGTCGAGCAGCTTCTCGTTGAGCACCACGATCAGCGAGTCGACGTTGGCTTCGAGCTCGGCCAGGCCGGCGTCGGCGTTGGTCATGCGGCGGCCGCCTTCCCAGTCGAAGGGCTTGGTCACCACGCCCACGGTCAGGATGCCCATTTCCTTGGCGACGCGCGCGATCACGGGAGCCGCGCCGGTGCCGGTGCCGCCGCCCATGCCGGCGGTGATGAACAGCATGTGCGCGCCGTCGATGGCCGCGCGGATGTCGTCCACCGCCGCTTCGGCCGCGTCACGGCCCTTCTCGGGCTTGCTGCCGGCACCCAGGCCGCTGGTGCCGAGCTGGATGATCTTGTGCGCGCTGCTGCGCTGCAGTGCCTGGGCGTCGGTGTTCGCGCAGACGAACTGAACGCCCTGCACGCCGCGCTCCATCATGTGGGCGACCGCATTGCCGCCGCCACCGCCGACGCCGATCACCTTGATCTGCGTGCCCTGATTGAACTCTTCGACTTCGATCATTTCGATGGTCATTTCTAACTCCTTGAATCTTGCAGTTGCCGTTATGTGTCTATGAATATTTCTTGTGCCGCGACTGGAACAACGATGCGCTCGTCATGGCGGTGGACCTGTTCGTCGCCATCGCTCGTTGAAGTGCAATGGAGGGCTGCCGCGCGCGAGCCAGAGTGGAGACTTGATCATCGTCAGAAATTCCCCACTATGAAGTCCTTGAAGCGCCCGAATGCGGTTTTCACCGACCCGTTCTTCTGCGCGACCTTGAAGCCGCGCATGCGCGCGAAGCGTGCCTCTTCGAGAAGGCCCATGACTGTAGCGGCGCGAGGCTGCGCGACCATGTCAGACAACGCGCTGGAATACTTTGGAATGCCGCGTCGCACCGGCTTGAGGAAGATGTCCTCGCCGAGTTCGACCATGCCGGGCATCACCGCGCTGCCGCCCGTGAGCACCACGCCCGACGACAGCACTTCTTCATAGCCCGACTCGCGCACCACCTGCTGCACCAGCGAGAAGATTTCCTCGATGCGCGGCTCGATCACGCCGGCCAGCGCCTGCTTGCTCAGCATGCGCGGGCCGCGGTCGCCGAGACCCGGCACTTCGACCTGCGTGTCGGGGTCGGCCAGCAGCTGCTTGGCGAAGCCGTTCTCGACCTTGATGTCTTCCGCGTCCTTGGTCGGCGTGCGCAGCGCCATCGCGATGTCGCTCGTGATGAGGTCACCGGCGATCGGGATCACGGCCGTATGGCGGATCGCGCCGTTGGTGAAGATCGCCACGTCGGTGGTGCCCGCGCCGATGTCGACCAGCACCACGCCCAGTTCGCGCTCGTCCTCGGTCAGCACCGCCTGGCTGGAGGCCAGCGGGTTCAGCATCAGCTGGTCGACTTCCAGGCCGCAGCGGCGCACGCACTTGATGATGTTCTCGGCCGCGCTCTGCGCGCCGGTCACGATGTGCACCTTGGCCTCGAGCCGCATGCCGCTCATGCCGATCGGCTCCTTCACGTCCTGGCCGTCGATCACGAACTCCTGCGGCTCCACCAGCAGCAGGCGCTGGTCGCTGGAGATGTTGATGGCGCGCGCCGTCTCCACCACGCGGGCCACGTCGGCGGGCGTCACTTCCTTGTCCTTCACCGCCACCATGCCGCTCGAATTGATGCCGCGGATGTGGCTGCCGGTGATGCCGGTGTAGACCCGGCTGATCTTGCAGTCGGCCATCAGCTCGGCCTCTTTCAGCGCCTGCTGGATGCTCTGCACCGTGGCGTCGATGTTCACCACCACGCCGCGCTTGAGCCCGTTGCTCGGCGCGATGCCGAGGCCGGCCAGCTTGAGCTCGCCGCCGGGCAGCACCTCGGCCACCACCACCATCACTTTGGCGGTGCCGATGTCGAGTCCTACGACCAGGTCTTTGTATTCTTTGGGCATTGATATGTCCTCGATTCCTCGGTATTCGCTACTTGATTTTTCTTGGGGCCTCTGGCGAGACCGTGGTGACGCCGCGCAGCCGCAATGCATACGCGTCGTTGTGGCGCAGATCGGCGCCTTCGACATCCGCCACCGTGCGGTGGTACTGGCCCGCGACCTGGGTCACGGTCTTCAGGAAGCGCTGCAGGCGGGCCGACACTTCCTCGCCCTGGCCTCGGCCCAGCTCGATCTCGGCGCCGGTGTCCAGCACGACCTTCCAGCTGCCCCGGCTCGACAGCGTGAGCTCGTCGATGCTGAAGTCATACGGCTTGAACTGCGGCTGCAGCACGCGGTACATGCCCAGCACCTGGCCGGCCTGCTCGATCGGGCCGTCCAGGCGCGGCAGGTTGTCGTCCACCTCGGCCACATTGGCCTCGAACACGTCGCCGAAGCCGTTGATCAGCTTCGAGCCCGCTTCGTCGCCCCAGATGGCCACCGGCACCTGCTCGGTCAGCGTCACGCGCAGCTTGTTCGGGAACTCGCGCCGCACCACCGCGCTGCGCACCCACGGCACCGACTCGAAGGCTGCGCGCGCGCGCAGCAGGTCGATGGTGAAGAAGTTGCCCTTGAGCTGCGGCGCCACGTTGGCGCGCAGCGTGACCGCGTTGTTGTGCGTGACCTCGCCGTCCACCTTGATGCCGACGATCGGGAAGAACGGCTGGCGCAGCACCCACCAGGCGCCCGCCGCAAGCAGCATGAGCGCCACCGCCGCGAACGCAAGGTTGGCGACGATGTTCATGAGCTTGACGTCGAAGGGCGCGGGGATGCTGTCAGCCATGGCTATAACGAGCCTCCCGTGGCGTCGAGCGTGGCCGAGGCCAGCACCCGCACGCAGAGTTCTTCGTAGGCTATGCCCGCGGCGCGGGCCGACATCGGCACCAGCGAGTGGCTGGTCATGCCGGGCGAGGTGTTCATCTCGAGCAGGAAAGGCTTGCGGTCGCTGGCGCGGATCATCACGTCGGCACGGCCCCAGCCGCGGCAGCCGAGCGTGCGGTAGGCGGCCAGCGTGATGCGCTGGATCTCGTGCTCTTCCGCCTCGGGCAGGCCGCTCGGGCACTGGTACTTCACGTCGTCGGTGAAGTACTTGTTCTGGTAGTCGTACGCGCCTTCGGGCGCGGCGATGCGCACCACCGGCAGCGCACGCGCATCGAGCCCGTGGCCGAGCACGGCGCAGGTCACTTCCTCGCCTTCGATGAACTCTTCGCACAGCACGTCGGCGTCGTACTTGGCCGAGAGCGTGATCGCGTCCTGCATCTGGGAGTAGCCCTCGACCTTGGTCACGCCGATGGACGAGCCCTCGCGCGGCGGCTTCACGATCAGCGGCAGGCCGAGCACGTCAGGCACGGCCATGACCTGCTCGCGGCTTTGCTGGTCGAAGGCCAGGCGCACGTACTTGGGCGTGGGCAGGCCGTCGGCCTGCCAGATGCGCTTGGTCATGACCTTGTCCATGGCCACGCTGGAAGCCATCACGCCCGAGCCGGTGTAGGGAATGCCGAGCAGCTCGAGCGCGCCCTGCACCGTGCCGTCCTCGCCGTGGCGGCCGTGCAGCGCGACGAAGCAGCGCGCGAAGCCTTCGCGCTTGAGGTCGGCCAGTTCGCGCTGCGAGGGGTCGAAGGCATGCGCGTCCACGCCGCGCGAGCGCAGGGCCTCGAGCACGCCGGTGCCCGACATCAACGAGATTTCGCGTTCGGCGGAACTGCCGCCGAACAGCACGGCGACCTTGCCGAAGAGTTTGGGATCCTGAAGGCTCATGCGGCCCTCCCTTGGCGCGAATCGCGCTGCGATGTTGAGGGCGTGGCGCCCAGTTCGACCACCTTGGCCGGCACCGCGCCGATGGACCCGGCGCCCATCGAGAGCACCACGTCGCCCGGGCGGGCGTTGTCGAGAATGGCTTGCGGCATGGCGGCGATGTCGTCGACGAACACCGGCTCGACCTTGCCCGCCACGCGCAGCGCGCGCGCCAGCGTGCGGCCGTCCGCGGCCACGATGGGCGCCTCGCCGGCGGCATAGACCTCGCCGAGCAGCACCGCGTCGGCCGTGCCGATGACCTTGACGAAGTCCTCGAAGCAATCGCGCGTGCGGGTGTAGCGGTGCGGCTGGAAGGCCAGCACCAGCCGGCGCCCCGGGAAGGCGCCGCGCGCGGCCGCGATGGTGGCCGCCATTTCCACGGGGTGATGGCCGTAGTCGTCGATGACGGTGAAGGTGCCGGCAGCAGCGGCGTCGCCGCCCTGCACCGCCACGTCGCCGTAGCTCTGGAAGCGGCGGCCCACGCCCTTGAAGCCCGCCAGGCCGCGCTGCACGGCCTCGTCGGGAATGCCGAGTTCCACCGCCACCGCGATCACCGACAGCGCATTGCGCACGTTGTGCTCGCCAGGCAGGTTCAGCACGATGGGCAGGTCGGGCAGCGTCACGCCGTTGCGGCGCTGCGCGGTGAAATGCATCTGGCCGCCGACGGCGCGCACGTCGATGGCGCGCACCTGGGCGTCTTCGCCGAAGCCGTAGCTGGTCACCGGGCAGGTCACGCTGGCGACGATCTCGCGCACCGCGGGGTCGTCGGTGCACAAGATGGCCACGCCATAGAACGGCATGCGGTGCAGGAAGTCGACGAAAGCCTTCTTGAGCTTCGCGAAGTCGTGCCCGTAGGTCTCCATGTGGTCGGCGTCGATGTTCGTGACCACCGCCATCACGGGCAGCAGGTTCAGGAACGAGGCGTCCGATTCATCGGCCTCGACCACGATGTAGTCGCCGCTGCCGAGCTGCGCATTCGCGCCCGCGCTGTTCAGGCGGCCGCCGATCACGAAGGTCGGGTCCAGGCCGGCGGCGTCGAGCACGCTCGCCACCAGGCTGGTGGTGGTGGTCTTGCCGTGCGTGCCGGCAATGGCAATGCCCTGCTTCAGGCGCATCAGCTCGGCCAGCATCAGCGCGCGCGGCACCACCGGAATGCGCTTCTCGCGCGCGGCCAGCACTTCGGGGTTGTCCGGCTGCACGGCAGTGGACGTGACGACCGCGTCCGCGCCGTCGATGTGCGCAGCCGCATGGCCCACGAAGGTGCCGATGCCCAGGCCCGCGAGCCGGCGCAGCGTGGCGCTGTCGGCCAGGTCGGAGCCGGTGATCCTGTAGCCCAGGTTCAGCAGCACTTCGGCGATGCCGCTCATGCCCGAGCCGCCGATGCCGACGAAATGGATGTGACGGATCGCGTGCTTCATTTGGCAAGCTCCTCGCAGGCGCGGACGACCGCCTCGACGGCTTCGGTCTTCTGCATGGTCTTGGCCTTCGCGGCCTTGTCGATCAGCGCGGTGCGCTCTGTGTTCTGTAGCAAGTCAGCCAGCAATTCAGGAGTGAGGTCGGCCTGCTGCACCAGCCAGCCGCCGCCCGCGTCCACGAGGAAGCGCGCGTTGGTGGTCTGGTGGTCGTCGACCGCCGAAGGGAAAGGCACGAACAGCGCTGCTGCGCCGACGGCCGCGATTTCTGTGACGGTGCTGGCACCTGCGCGCGCGACGATGATGTCGGCGTCCGCATAGGCCTGCGCCGTGTCTTCGATGAAGGGCGTGAGTTCGCCTTCGACGCCGGCCGCCGTGTAGTTGGCGCGCAGCTCGTCGATCTGCTTGGCGCCGCTCTGGTGCAGCACCTGCGGGCGCACGGCCGGCTCGATGCGGGCCAGCGCCTTGGGCACCACGGTGTTGAGGCCGCGCGCGCCCAGGCTGCCGCCCACCACCAGCAGCCTCAGCGGGCCGGTGCGGCCCGCGAAACGCGTGGCCGGATCGGCCTTGGAGGTGAATGCCTCGCGCAGCGGATTGCCCACCCATTGCGCCTTCTTCAGCACATTGGGGAAGGCGGTGAACACGCGGTCGGCCACGCCCGCCAGCACCTTGTTGGCGAGGCCGGCGACCGAGTTCTGCTCGTGCAGCACCAGCGGCTTGCCCATCAGCACGCCCATCATTCCGCCGGGGAAGGTGATGTAGCCGCCCAGGCCTACCAGCACGTCGGGCTTCACGCGGCGCACCACGCCCAGGCTCTGCCAGAAGGCGCGCAGCAGATTCAGCGGCAGCAGGAACAGCGTGAGCGGACCCTTGCCGCGCACGCCGCCGAACTGCACCGGCTCGAAGGCGAAGCCGCGCGGCGGCACGAGTTTTTCTTCCATGCTGCCGGGCGCGCCCAGCCAGTGCACCTGCCAGCCGCGCTCGCGCAGGGCCTCGGCCACCGCGAGTCCGGGGAAGATGTGGCCGCCGGTGCCGCCTGCCATGACCAAGGCCGTGCGCGTCATACGCGGCCCCCCCGCATCAGCACGCGGTTCTCGTAGTCGATGCGCAGCACCACGGCCAGCGCCACGAGGTTCATCAGGATGGCCGAGCCGCCGAAGCTCATCAGCGGCAGGGTCAGGCCCTTGGTCGGCAGCGCGCCCAGGTTCACGCCCATGTTGATGAACGCCTGGAAGCCGAGCCACACGCCCACGCCCTGCGCCACGAGGCCGGAGAACACGCGGTCCAGGGCGATCGCCTGGCGGCCGATGTGCATGATGCGGCGCGTGAGCCAGAGGAACAGGCCGATGATCAGCAGCACGCCGATCAGGCCGAACTCCTCGCCGATCACGGCGAGCAGGAAGTCGGTGTGCGCCTCGGGCAGCCAGTGCAGCTTCTCGACGCTGCCGCCCAGGCCCACGCCGAAAATTTCGCCGCGCCCGATGGCGATCAGCGAGTGCGACAGCTGGTAGCCCTTGCCCAGCGCATGCTCTTCGCTCCACGGATCGAGGTACGCAAAGATGCGCTCGCGGCGCCACGGGCTGGTCGCGACGATGGTGCCGAAGGCCACCACCACCAGCGCGGCGATCACGAAGAACATGCGCGCGTTCACGCCGCCCAGGAACAGGATGCCCATGGCGATCACCGCGATCACCATGAACGCGCCCATGTCGGGCTCGGCCATCACCAGCATGCCGACCACCACCACCGCGATGCCCATCGGCAGCACGGCGCGGAAGAAGCGCTCCTTGATCTCCATCTTGCGCACCATGTAGCTGGCGGCGTAGAGCACCATCGCGAGCTTGGCCAGCTCCGAGGGCTGGAAGCGCATGAAGCCCATCGGCAGCCAGCGGCGCGCGCCGTTCACGTTGATGCCGATGTGCGGAATGAGCACCGCCACCAGCAGCAGCAGAGAAGCGACGAAGAGCCAGGGCGCGGCGCGCTCCCAGGTCTTCATCGGGATCTGGAAGGTCAGCAGCGCGGCGACGAACGCGAACACCACCGAGGCCGCGTGCCGCGTGAGGAAGTAGGAAGCGCTGTAGCCGGCGCGCGCGAAGCGCGGGTTGTCGGGCAGCGCGATGGAGGCCGAATACACCATGATCAGGCCCCAGGTCAGCAGCGCGACCGTGACCCAGACCAGCGCCTGGTCGAAGCCCAGCACGCGCATGGGCGTGGCCTTGGTCTGTGCGATGCCGGCGCCGCCCAGCCGCACGGGCAGGTGCACCGGCAGCGCGTCGATGCCGCTGCGGGCGCGCCTGAACCAGCCACCGAAGCGGCTGGTGCGTGCGTTGGGCGTGGCGCCCGATGCGGCAGAGTTCAAAGCTGCTCCTCCGTCGTCGAAGAATCGCCCAGTCCGCGCGGGCTGTCCGCCCAGGCCTGCACGGCCTCGCGGAAGACATCGGCGCGGTGCTCGTAGTCCCTGAACATGTCGAAGCTCGCACAGGCCGGTGACAGCAGCACTGCATCACCCGGATTGGCGCGGGCGGCGGCGGCCTGCACGGCTTCGTCCATGGAGCCGGCGTGCATCAGCGAGACGCCGGTGGAAGCCAGCGCGGCCTCGATGATGGGTGCGTCGCGGCCGATGAGCACCACGGCGCGCGCGTACTGGCGCACGGGCGCGGCGAGCGGCTCGAAGTCCTGTCCCTTGCCTTCGCCGCCGAGGATCACGACCACGCGTCGCTCTTCGCCCAGGCCGGCCAGCGCGGCCACGGTGGCACCGACGTTGGTGCCCTTGCTGTCGTCGAAGTACTCGACCTCGTCGACGATGGCGATGGGTTCCACGCGGTGCGGCTCGCCGTGGTATTCGCGCAGGCCGTAGAGCATGGGGCCGAGCGGGCAGCCGGCGGCGCTCGCCAGCGCGAGGGCGGCCAGCGCGTTCATGGCGTTGTGGCGGCCGCGGATGCGCAGCGCATCGGCGGGCATGAGGCGCTGCAGGAAGATCTCTTCTTCCACCACGGCGCCGCGCTTGCGCTTCTGTGTTTCGTCGGCTTCCAGCGCGCGCACCAGCCAGGCCATGCCGTTGACGCGCTCGATGCCGTAGTCGCCCGGGCGCAGCGGCATCGCGGCGCCGAAGGTGACGTGCGCGCGGATCTGCGGACGCTGCAGCTTGACCTTGACGGGCGCGGGCAGCATCGCCATCACGCCGGCGTCGTCGCGGTTGAGGATCATCAGCCCGCGCGCGCCGAAGATGCGCGCCTTGGCCGCCGCGTAGGCCGGCATGTCGCCGTGCCAGTCGAGGTGGTCCTGCGTGAGGTTGAGCACGGTGGCGGCGGTCGGCTCGAAGTCCTGCACGCCGTCGAGCTGGAAGCTGGAGAGCTCGAGCACCCACACGTCGGGCAGCGTGCCGGCGTCGATATGGGCCCAGAGCGTGTCAAGCAGCGTCGGGCCGATGTTGCCGGCCACGGCCACGGTCTTGCCCGCGCGCTCGACCAGCTGGCCGGTGAGCGAGGTGACGGTGGTCTTGCCGTTGGTGCCGGTGATGGCGAGCACCGCGGGCGTGTAGCCCTTGGGCGCCTCGGGCTCGACCGGCGGGGCCAGTTCGAGCTGCGGCGATTCTTCCTCGACGGCGGCGGAGGCCGGGTTGGTGGCGGAAAGCTCGGCGATCTTGGCGACGAACTCCGCGGCTTCCCTGGCGGCCGTGGGAACGTAGGGCTTGCCGGTGGCGGGCAGGCGGGAAACGGTGGCGGGCGCCGGGGTGGCGGGCGCGGGCGCCGGGGTCGCGACGGGAAGCTCGGCGGCAGCAGTTTCGACAGTTTCTGCGCTTGCCTCGGGAGCGGCAGCAGGTGCGTCGGCTTCCGGAGGCTGCGGCACGGCAACGCTGAGCGAAGGATCGCGCGGCATGGCCTCGGCTTGCGCGGGAACGATCGGCTCTGGCTCTGCCTCTGGCTCCGGCGCGGGTTCGGGCTGCTGCACCGGCTCTGCCACGGCCTCGGCCGGCTCGGCGGGCGCCGGCTCTTCCAGCGGCAGCTCTGCCTGCGGCTGCGGCTCGGCGGCTTCCACGGGCGCTTCGGGCTCGGGCTCGGGCTCGGCTTCCGCCACCGGCACCTCGACCGTCCGCAGGTCCAGCAGCGCGCGCGCGAACAGGTCGAGTTCGCCGCCGACCGGCAGGCCCATGGCGCGTGCGGCATCGGCCACCGGCGCGATGGTCGCGGGCGACAGGCCCGGCGAGCGATAGACCGCGCGGATCGGCGTGCCTTCGACCAGCGCGGCCGTGAACGGACCGCCGACGAAGGCAACCTCGGGCCATTCCGCCTTCAGCGTCGGCAGCGAGGCGGGCGCCTCGCGGGTGTCGGCCACGGTCACGACGGCGCCGTGCCGCGCGCACCAGCGCGCCATCGCCAGCCCGGACGCGCCGAGGCCGAGGATGAGAACGTGGAGGTCTTTCAGGTGCCGCATGTGTCCGTTACCGCAGCTTCAGCGTCGAAAGGCCCACGAGGCACAGCAGCATCGTGATGATCCAGAAGCGCACCACGACCTGCGTCTCGCGCCAGCCGCTCTTCTCGAAGTGGTGGTGCAGCGGCGCCATCTTCAGCACGCGCCGGCCTTCGCCGTAGCGCTTCTTGGTGTACTTGAAGTACATCACCTGCGCCATCACCGAGATCGCCTCGACCACGAAGATGCCGCCCATGATGAAGAACACGATCTCCTGGCGCACGATGACCGCGATGGTGCCCAGCGCGCCGCCGAGCGCCAGCGCGCCCACGTCGCCCATGAAGACCTGCGCCGGGTGCGTGTTGAACCACAGGAACGCGAGCCCCGCGCCCGCCATGGCGGAGCAGAACACCAGCAATTCGCCGGAGCCCGGGATGTTGGGGAACAGCAGGTACTTGGAATACACCGCGCTGCCAGTCACATAGGCGAACACGCCCAGCGCCGAGCCGACCATCACCACCGGCATGATGGCCAGGCCGTCGAGGCCGTCGGTCAGGTTCACCGCGTTGCTCGCGCCCACGATCACCAGGTAGGTCAACACCACGAAGCCGATGCCGCCCAGCGGATAGCTCACTTCCTTGAAGAAAGGCACCAGCAGGTTGATCTTGGGCGGGAAGCTGAGATCGAAGCCCGACTGCACCCACGCGAAGAACAGCTGCAGCACGCGCCAGTTGGAGCTTTCCGAAATGCTGAACAGCAGGTAGAAGCCGGCAAGCAGGCCGACCACCGACTGCCAGAAATACTTCTCGCGCGAGCGCATGCCTTCCGGGTCCTTGCGCACCACCTTGCGCCAGTCGTCGACCCAGCCGATGGCGCCGAAGCCCATCGTGACCCACAGCACGATCCACACGAAGCGGTTCGACACGTCGAACCACAGCAGCGTCGACAGCGCGATGGAGAACAGCACGAGCACGCCGCCCATGGTCGGCGTGCCGCTCTTGGTCAGGTGCGTTTCCATGCCGTAGCCGCGCACCGGCTGGCCGATCTTGAGCGCGGCCAGGCGGCGAATGACGTACGGCCCGGCCACCAGGCCGACCACCAGCGCGGTCAGCGCGGCCATCAGCGCGCGGAAAGTCAGGTACTGGAAAACGCGCAGGAACCCGAATTCGGGCGAGAGCGTCTGCAGCCATTGGGCCAGGGTCATCAGCATGTGGTTTCGCGCGGCTCATGCGTCATGACCGGCCTCCTTTTGTTGTTGTGGTTGTCGTGCCTGGGCCGCGATGGCCTGGACCACGCGTTCCATCTTCATGGAGCGCGAGCCCTTGACGAGCACGCTGCCGACATGCGGCAGCCGGGCGAGCACGGCGGCGCCGAGCGCGTCGAACTCGTTGAAGTGGCGGCCGTCGGCATCGCCCCGGAACGCGGCGACGGTGTGGGCCGTGGCGCTGCCGAGGGTGTAGACGGCCTCGATGCCGCGGTGGCGCGCCCAGTCGCCGACCTCGGCGTGGAACTCGGTCGAGCGCTCGCCCACCTCGGCCATGTCGCCGAGCACCAGCAGGCGCGGGCCCGGCAGGGCGGCGAGCACGTCGATGGCGGCAATCACGGAATCGGGATTGGCGTTGTAGCTGTCGTCGACCAGCGTGACCGCGCGGCCGCCGTCCACCACGATCTCGCTGGCGCGCGAACGGCCCTTGACCGGCTCGAAGGCGCTCAGGCCCGCGGCGATGATGTCGGTGGACACGCCGGCCGCGAGCGCGCAGGCCGTGGCCGCGAGCGCGTTGACGACGTTGTGGCGGCCCGCGATGTGCAGGCGCGCGTCGAAGCCGCCGATGGGCGTGCGGATGCGCACGGCCCAGGCGCCCTGCTTCCATTCGGCGCTGTCGAGCGAGATGTCGGCGTCTTCCGATTCGCCGAAGGTCATGCAGCGGCGCGAGCCGCCGGCGTGCGCCATGTCGGTCCACAGCGAGGTGAAGGCGTCGCCGTGCGGGAAGACGGCCGTGCCGTCGTCGGGCAGCACCGCGAACACCGAGGCGTTCTCGATGGCCACCGCCTCGACGGTGGCCATGAATTCCTGGTGCTCGCGCTGCGCGTTGTTGACCAGCGCGATGGTCGGGCGCGAGATGGCGGCCAGCCGCGCGATCTCGCCCGGATGGTTCATGCCCAGTTCGAGCACCGCGCGCTGGTGCTGCGCGCGCAGGCGCAGCAGCGTGAGCGGCACGCCGATCTCGTTGTTGAAGTTGCCGGCCGTGGCCAGCGCGCGCTCGGCCCGGAAGGCGAACAGGATGGCCGCGATCATCTGCGTGACCGTGGTCTTGCCGTTGCTGCCGGTCACGGCGATCAGCGGCAGGTCGAACTGTGCACGCCAGCCCGCGCCGAGCGCGCCCAGCGCTGCCAGCGTGTCGGGCACCTCCAGGCCGGCCAGCCCCGCGGCCTCGAGGCCGTGGTGGGCGATGGCGGCGACGGCGCCCTGCTTCTTCGCCTCGGCGAGGAATTCGTTGGCGTCGAAGCGCTCGCCCTTGAGCGCGACGAACAGGTCGCCGGCCGCGAGCGTGCGGGTGTCGGTGTGCACGCGGGCGATCACGGTCGAGGCGTCGCCCACCAGGCGCGCGCCGGGAATCCATTGCTGCACCTGTGCCAGCGTGATGCCGAGCGGCGTGGTGTCGGTCATGCGCCACCTCGCTTTGCCAGCGCCTGCAGCGCATGCGCCTTGTCGGAGAACTCGATGCGCTGCCCGGCGATTTCCTGCCATGCCTCGTGGCCCTTGCCGGCGATCAGCACCACGTCCTGCGGGGCGGCCTGCGCGATCGCGTCGGCGATGGCGATGGCGCGATCCGGCTGCACCTGCGCGCCTTCAGGGCGCGAGAAACCGAGCAGCACCTGGCTGATGATGGCGTCGGGCTTTTCGCTGCGCGGGTTGTCGCTGGTGACGATCACGCGGTCGGCCTGACGCTCGGCGACGGCGGCCATCATCGGGCGCTTGATCGGGTCGCGGTCGCCGCCGCAGCCGAACAGGCACCACAGTGCGCCGCCGCGCTGCTTTGCCAGCGGGCGCAGGCCGATCAGGGCCTTGTCCAGCGCGTCGGGCGTGTGCGCGTAGTCCACCACGGCCAGCGGCGCGCCTTCGCCGGTGCCGGTGCGGTCCATGCGGCCCGGCACGCTGGTGAGGTTGGCGCAGGCGGCCACGGCCTGCGCCAGCGTGAGGCCCAGCGCGCGCAGGGTGCCGAGCACGCCGAGCAGGTTGGCCACGTTGTACTGGCCGATCAGGCCGGTCGACAGGTGCTCGACGGCGTCGGTGCCGTGCTCGGCCACCGAGAACTGCAGGCCCTGCGCGTCGTAGCCGATGTCGCGCGCCACCAGGCGCGCCGGCTTGCCGCCGGCCGAGACGGTCCAGACGTCGAGCGCGCCGATGCCGGCGTCGATCAGGTTCGCGCACAGGCTGGCGCCGTGCGTGTCGTCGATGTTGATCACCGCCGCGCGCAGGCCCGGCCAGCGGAACAGCTCGGCCTTGGCCTGCCAGTAGGCGTCCATGCTGCCGTGGTAGTCGAGGTGGTCCTGCGTGAAGTTGGTGAACACGGCCACCGCGATCCGCGCGCCGTCGAGCCGGCGCTCGGCGATGCCGATGGACGAGGCCTCGATGGCGCAGGCGCCGAAGCCGCGCTCGACCAGCGCGCGCAGCTCGCGCTGCATCATCACCGGGTCGGGCGTGGTCAGGCCGGTGTAGGTCAGATCGGGCGGCACGCCGATGCCGAGCGTGCCCATCACGGCGCAGGGCGAAGGCGCGTCGCGCTGCATGGTGCCGTCGGGCTTCATGGCGCGCACGCCGCCCGCCGCCCGCAGCGTGGAGAGCGATTCGGCCAGCCACCAGGCGGTGGAGGTCTTGCCGTTGGTGCCGGTCACGGCCAGCACGTCGAGCAAGGCCGAGGGGTTGTCGTAGAAGGCCGAGGCGATCGGGCCGGTGGCGGCCTTGAGGCCGGGGTAGCTCACGATGCGTTCGTCGCCATCGAAACCGAAGGGCTCGACGCCCTCGTGCTCGACCAGGCAGACCGCGGCGCCCTGCGCCAGCGCGGACGCCACGTGCTTGCGGCCGTCGGTGGCGGCGCCGGGCCAGGCGACGAAGATGTCGCCCGCGCCCACGGCACGGCTGTCGGCATGCATCGCTCCCTGCGGTGCACGCTCCTTCAGCCAGGCGGCCACCAGTGGGGGGGAAGTGAAGGTCAGCATGTTCAGAAACTCTCGTCGACGCCCTGCGTCATCACAAGCGGTTTGACCGCCAGGTCGGGCGGTACGTTCATCATGCGCAGGGTCTGCTGCACGACTTCGCTGAACACGGGAGCCGCTGCCAGGCCGCCGAAATACTGGCCGTCGCTGGGCTCGTCGATCATCACGGCGACGATGATGCGCGGCTTCTCGATCGGTGCCATGCCGGTGAACCACGCACGGTATTTGTTGCTGGCGTAACCCTTGCCGACCTGCTTGTGGGCGGTGCCCGACTTGCCGCCGACCGAGTAGCCCACCGTCTGCGCGCGCGTGCCGGTGCCGCCGGGGCCGGCGGCCATCTGCAGCATCTTGCGAACGGCCAGCGCGTTCGACGGCGAGAACACCCGCACGCCGGCCGGCGGCTCGGAGTTCTTGAGGATGGTGACCGGAATGAGCGAGCCGTCGTGCGCGAACGAGGTGTACGAATGCGCCATCTGGAACAGCGACGCCGACAGGCCGTAGCCGTAGGCCATGGTGGCCTGCTCGACCGGCTTCCAGGTCTTCCACGGGCGCAGGCGGCCGGTCACCGCGCCGGGGAACTGGATCTGCGGCTTCTGGCCGTAGCCGAGCGCGGTGTAGGTGTCCCACATCTCGTGCGGGGTCATCTTCTGGGCGATCTTGAGCGCGCCCACGTTGCTCGACTTCTGGATCACGCCCTCGACCGTCAGCGCGCCGTAGTTGTGGGTGTCGCTGATGGTGAAGCCGCCGATCTGGTAGCGCCCGGGCGCGGTGTCGATCACCGTCGACGGCTTCACGCGGCCGGCTTCCAGGGCCATGCCGACCGTGATGGGCTTCATGGTCGAGCCGGGCTCGAAGGTGTCGGTGAGCGCGCGGTTGCGCAGCTGCTCGCCGGTGAGGTTCTGGCGCTTGTCGGGCACGTAGCTCGGGTAGTTGGCCAGCGCCAGCACCTCCCCGGTGGTGGAGTCGAGCACCACCACGCTGCCGGCCTTGGCCTTGCGCGCGATCACGGCGTCGCGCAGCTTCTGGTAGGCGAAGAACTGCACCTTGCTGTCGACGCTGAGCTGGATGTCCTGGCCGTCGAGCGGCGGCACCAGTTCGCCCACGCCCTCGACCACGCGGCCCAGGCGGTCCTTGATGACGCGGCGCGAGCCGGCCTTGCCTGCCAGTTCCTTGTTGAACGCGAGCTCGATGCCTTCCTGGCCGCTGTCTTCCACGTTGGTGAAGCCCACCACGTGCGCCGCGGCCTCGCCCTCGGGGTACTGGCGCTTGTATTCCTTGCGCTGGTAGAGGCCCTTGATGTTCATCGCGGCGATCTGCTTGGCGATGGGTTCGTCGACCTGGCGCTTCACCCATACGAAGGTCTTGTCCTCGTCCTCGAGCTTCTTGTCGAAATCCTTCTGCGGCATCTCGAGCAGCTTGGCCACCTGCTTGAGCTTGGCGCGCACCTCGGGGTCGTCGCGCTCGATGTCCTCGGGAATGGCCCAGATGCTGGGCGCCACCACGCTGGACGCAAGGATGAGGCCGTTGCGGTCGAGGATGCGGCCGCGGTTGGCCGGCATCTCGAGCGTGCGCGCGAAGCGCACCTCGCCCTGCCGCTGGAAGAAGCTGTTGTTGAACACCTGCACGTACGCGGCGCGGGCGGCCAGCATGACGAAGCCGAAGGCGATGCCGGCCACGATGAACTTGCTGCGCCAGACCGGCGTCTTGCTCGCGAGCAAGGGACTGGTGGTGTAGCGCACGCTGCGGTTGCCCCGGGTCATCGTGCGGCCCTCGCTGCGGTGGCGGGCTTGGCGGCCGGCTTGGCGCCCGCGGGCGTGGCCGGCGGCAGCGGCGCCACGGCCGGGATCACCGAGCCGTCGGGCCGCACGTACTGCGTGATGGCCGGGGAGGTGGTGCGCATCTGCAACTGCTCCTTGGCAAGCTTCTCGACGCGCAGCGGCGTGGCCTGTGCGCGCTTCTCGACCTGCAGGCGGTCCCGGTCCAGCTCCAGGCGGCGGGCTTCCTGCTGCACGCGGTCGAGCTCGGTGTAGAGCTGACGCGACTGGTACTGCGTGTGAACGAGGTACAGCGCCGTGGCAATCACAGCCAGCAGGAGCAGCAGGTTGATGCGGGCCATGATTAAAGAAGCTCCCCCAGGCTGCGCCACCGCGTGGCTGCGCCTTCCCCCTCGCGAGCGAGGGGGCGAGCGCCTTCGGGCGGCCGGGCGGCGCTCATGCGGCCTCCGTGCGTTCGGCCACGCGCAGGATGGCGCTGCGCGAGCGCGGGTTGCCGCTCACCTCGGCCTGGGACGGCTTGATGCGCTCGAGCGCGTTCAGCTTCATCACCTTGGGGGCGGCGAAGGGCGCGCGGCGGTCGTAGACCTCCTTCGAGTGCTTGGCGATGAACTGCTTGACAATGCGGTCTTCCAGCGAGTGAAAGCTGATCACCGCCAGCCGGCCGCCGGGCTTCAGCACGGAAAGGCTCGCTTCTAGCGCCTGTTGCAGCTCTTCAAGCTCGGCGTTGATGAAAATCCGAAAAGCCTGAAATGTGCGCGTTGCAGGGTTCTGGCCCTGCTCGCGGGTTTTGACCGTGCCAGCCACGAGCTCGGCCAGTTCGGTGGTGGTTGAAATTGGGCCCCGTTCTTGTCGGCGAGCAACAATCGCCTTTGCAATCTGAACAGCAAACCGTTCTTCGCCATAGTCACGGATCACCTCTGCAATCTGCTGGAGTTCGGCCGTTGCCAGCCATTCGGCCACGCTCTCGCCGCGCGTGGTGTCCATGCGCATGTCGAGCGGGCCGTCGAAACGAAAACTGAAACCTCGCACCGGGTTGTCGATCTGGGGCGAGCTCACGCCCAGGTCCATCAGCAAGCCGTCGACGCTCGCGTCGGGCAGTTCGCCCAGCGAGCGGAATCCCTGGTGGCGGATAGAAAAACGCGCATCGGAGATGCGCGCTGCTTCGGCCACTGCTTCCGCATCCTTGTCGAATGCGATCAGCCTGCCTTCCGGCGCCAGCCTGGAGAGGATTGCACGCGCATGCCCTCCCCGCCCGAAGGTGGCGTCCACGTAGGTGCCGGTTGCCGCCGTGCTGCCGGAAAGAAGGGCTTCCACCGCTTCGTTCAGCAAGACGGTCGTATGGGTCCATGGGGTAGTCACGTGAATCCTCAGAACGCGAAGTCCTGAAACACATCCGGCATCTCGCCCTGGGTGGCCTCGGCCTCCTTGGCCTCGTACGTGGCCTTGTCCCAGAGTTCGAAGTGGTTGCCCATGCCCAGCAGCAGCGTCTCGCGCGTGATGCCGGTGGCCGCGCGCAGCTCGGGCGACACCAGGATGCGGCCGGTGCCGTCCATCTCGACGTCCATGGCGTTGCCCAGGAAGACACGCTTCCACCACTGCGCCGACATCGGCAGCGCGGCGATGCGCTCGCGGAATTTTTCCCATTCGGGACGGGGGAACACCATCAGGCATCCGTGCGGATGCTTGGTGATCGTGAGCTGGCCGCCTGCCGTGGCGCTCAGGACGTCACGATGCCGGGTCGGCACGGAGAGCCGCCCCTTGGCATCCAGACTGAGCGATGAAGCGCCTTGAAACACGACCACGAAACCCCTGTGTTGGGAGTGCTGCGGCACCCGAAGGGGGCACTACCCGCACTTTTTCCCACTTAACTGCACTTTTTTGCACTGTAGCAGGAAACACTTCGGACGCAACTGGCCGTTCGGGGTATTTTTTGTAATGGAATCAACGACTTAGCACCGATTCCAAATCCGTGGAATCGGTGAATTTCGTTGAGAATTAAGTACTTAGCCCACGCAGTGAAAGTGATGCGTGAAGGATTCCCCCGTTACAGGGGGAACCAAAGGGCGGCTTCAGAGGATGAAGCGCGAAAGATCTTCGTCGTGACTTAGTGCCGCGAGGCGCTGGTCGACATAGGCGGCATCGATGCGGATCGACTGGCCTTCGAGGCGGGTCGCGTCGAAGCTTACCTCATCCAGCAGGCGCTCCATCACCGTCGACAGGCGGCGCGCGCCGATGTTCTC
>PJUB01000136.1_pt1 | contig 50699 bp, 51 predicted proteins | sample 1512141 | NCBI WGS metagenome assembly PJUB01 (sample SAMN08177677, study PRJNA422409) | Soil metagenome, whole genome shotgun sequencing project. | isolation source: Soil enriched on filter paper: alkali lignin treatment | place: USA: Madison | collected 2015-01-15 | reverse complement strand
GAACCGGCCCGTGCCGCCGGGGCAGGCAGCCCCCGCGCCCAACGCCGCGCCCAATACGACGACCACGCCGCCCAATCTGGACAAGGGCAGCACCACGTCGTCCGACAAGCGCAGCGGCGAAATGCCGGCGCGCCCTCGCGAGGCCAACGACAACGTGCCGCGTACGCCGGCCGCCGGCGCCGCGCCGCCGCCGGGATATCCCAATAGTGGCGGCAGCAAATAAGCCGTCGGCCGCAGCCACACAGAGCAATGCCCACCCGTCAGGGTGGGCATTGTTTTATCGGGCCGCCGCAAGTACGCAAAGCGTGCGCGCGGGACAAGGCCATCAATGCTGTCTGCGAAGCTCGGCGGGCGGCAGGCGCAGCTGGCCGCGGTACTTGGAGACGGTGCGACGGGCCAGGACGATGCCGCTGGTGGCCAGCTGCTGGGTGAGGGCAACGTCGGACAGCGGCATGGCCGGGTCTTCGGCGTCGATCAGTTCCTTGATCAGCGCGCGCACGGCCGCCGCCGAGCAGGTGCCGCCGGAATCGGTGGGCAGCTCGCGTGAGAAGAAGTGGCGGAATTCGAACACGCCACGCGGGGTCACCATGTATTTGCTGACCGTGGCGCGTGAAACGGTCGACTCGTGCATGTCCAGATCGTCGGCCACCTCTTTGAGCATCAGCGGGCGCAAGGCGACTTCGCCGTACTCGAAGAACGTCTGCTGGCGCTTGACGATCGCTTCGGCCACGCGCTGGATGGTGGTGTAGCGCTGTTCCACGTTGCGCACCAGCCAGCGCGCTTCCTGCAGTTCCTGCGCCATGGGGCTGCGGTCGTCCAGGCGTGCACGGCGGAACAGGTCGGCATAGACCCGGTGCAGCCGGGCCTGCGGCATGGCGCTGCGATTGGGCACCACGCGCCAGCGCGAATGCCACTTGTCGACGAAGACGTCGGGCACCACATAGGCGGGGGCCTGGATGTCGTAGCGACGGCCGGGCTTGGGGTCCAGGCCGCGGATCAGCGCGCACGCTTCGCGCAGCGCGTCTTCCGTACAGTTCAGCGCGCGCCGCATGCCGGCAGCATCGTTCTTGGCCAACCGCTCGATCTGCTCGCCGACGATGCGCAGCGCCAGTTCGCGCAGCGACGCGCTGATGCCGGGCAGGGCGGCCAGTTGCAGCGACAGGCATTCCTGCAGGTCGCGGGCGCCCAGGCCCGGCGCGTCCAGCTGCTGCACCAGGCGCAGCGCGGCCAGCCATTCGCCTTCGTCGGGCGGCGGGGCGAAATCGGGGCTGAGGGCGCTGCACAGATTGTCCAGCGGGGTGCGCAGGTAGCCGTCTTCATCGAGCGAATCGATGATGAATTCCGCCAGCAGGCGGCCGCGCGGTTCCAGGCGATAGTTGCCCAGGTCCAGCGACAGTTTTTCGCGCATGGACACCGGTGCGCTGGCCCACTGGCCCAGGTCGTGGTCTTCGCCGTCGGCGCGGCTGGTGGTGGGGTAGTCGCCGGAGTATTCCGGCGCGGCGGGCACGTCGGCGGGCGCCTCGCCTTCCTGCGCCTCGGCCGGGGCCGGCGCCGCGGGTTCGGCGTCGGGGGGGACGGCGCCCTGATCGGGCTGGCCGGGGGCCGGGTCCGACACTTGCTCATCCCCATCCTCAAGGAAGGGATTGGTGGCCATCGCCAGTTCGACGGCGGTCGTGAATTCCAGCGCCGACATCTGCAGCAGCTTGACGGATTGCTGCAGCCTGGGCGCGAGCGTCATTTGCTGGCGCAGGCGCAGTTCTTGCATGGGATGTCCCAATCTCGTCTCCTGGAGCGGGTGCCGCCGAATGGCGGCTCATCCTTCTATTCATGCAAGAACCATGCCCGCTTTTCGCCCGGGCGGCGCCGGGCGCGCAGGGCGCTTTGTCCCTTCAAGCTTTACAAGGTGGCGGTAAAAACTGCGTGCGCAGAGAAAGGCGGGGTCCCGCCGTGCCCTCACGCAGCGGCCGGCCCGCCCTGTTCCTTCTCGTAGACGTCCAGGCGGTTGTAGAGCGTTTTCAGGCTGACCCCCAGGGTCTCGGCCGCCAGGCGTTTGTCGCCGCCGTGGTGGGCCAGGGTGGCCAGGATGAAGTCGCGCTGGGCATTGCCCAAGGCGGTGCCCACCGGCACGTTCAGGGCGCCGTCCTTGAACTCGGCCGGCTGCGCCACGCGCGGACGCGGCAGCGCGATGTCCAGCACGTCGTCGCTCAGGATGTAGGCGCGTTGCACGGCATTGCGCAACTCGCGCACGTTGCCCGGCCAATCGTGCTGCGCGATCGCCTCGAGCAGGGGCTTGGCGAAGGTCTTGCGCGTGCCGTGCTGGCGGTTCATGGCATCCAGGAAACGCTGTGCCAGGATCAGCGCATCGCCGGGGCGCTCGCGCAGCGGCGGCACGCGCAGCGGGATGACGAGCAGCCGATGCAGGAAGTCCTGCCGCAGCCGGCCGTCGGCCACGGATGCGGCCGGATCGCGGTTGCTGGCGCAGATGATGCGCACGTTGGCGCGCAGCAGGTCGGCGCCGCCCACGCGCTGGTAGGTGCCGGCTTCGAGCACGCGCAGGAAATGCACCTGCATGTCGGGCGGCATTTCGGTGACTTCGTCCAGGAACAGGGTGCCGCCGCTGGCGTATTCGAAATAGCCGGCGTTCTGCGCCACGGCGCCGGTGAAGCTGCCTTTCTCGTGGCCGAACAATTCGGCGTGCGCGAGCGAGCCGCTGATGGCGCCGCAGTTGATGGCCACGAACGGACAGTCGCGGCGGGCGCTGGCGTCGTGGATGGCGCGGGCCACCACTTCCTTGCCGGCGCCGCTTTCGCCGACGATGAAGACGCTGGCGTCGGTACCGGCGGCCAGGCGCAGTTGCGTGGCCAGCTTTTGCATGATGGGGGACAGTCCGGAGACGTCCATGGCGGGGGTGGCGGGCGCGGCGGCGTCTCCGCGGTCGCCGGCGGAGCGAGCAGGCATGATGCGTAAATCCTCGGCCCGAAAGGGCGTGCTGACAGGCCGATGGTAGAGGCCTTGGCGCCCGCGGTTGCGACCAGTTGAAAGCAATCGAAAAGTTTAGTGGATCGTATCGAATGTTTACGTCCGCCGCGCTCAGACTCGGTATGCTCGAAGTTGGCCGGAAAGGGCACGGGCACCGCCCGGATCTCCGAGCCAGGGAGCCCTCATGCCTCATCTGTTGATCGTCGAAGACGACGATGCCATCCGCGAAACGTTGGCCGAGATCGGTCGCGACAGCGGCTTTACGGTGGCCCTTGCCGCCAGCGTGAAGGACGCGCTGATCCAGCTTGAGCGCCAGGCGCCGGACCTGGTGCTGACCGACGTGCGCCTGCCCGGGGGCAGCGGCATGGATATCTTCAAGAACGTGGCGGTGGCCAGCGCCGAGGTCGTGGTGATGACCGGCCACGGCACGGTCGACAACGCCGTCCAGGCGCTGCGCCTGGGCGCGACCGACTACCTGACCAAGCCCATCTGCATGGATCGCCTGAACGAGATCCTGGCGCGCATCCTGGCCAATGCAGGGGGCGAGCGGCCGGGCACGCCGTTCGAAGAGCCGGGCCGCTTCGGCAAGATGTACGGTACGTCGCCGCCGATGCGCGAGCTGTACCGCCAGATCGGACGCGTGGCGCCCACCAATGTCACCGTGCTGCTGATCGGCGAAAGCGGCACGGGCAAGGAACTGGCCGCGCACGCCATCCACGAACTCAGCGCGCGGCGCCAGCGCCCGTTCATCGCGGTCAATTGCGGCGCGATCTCGCCGCACCTGATCGAAAGTGAAATGTTCGGTCACGAACGCGGCAGCTTCACCGGTGCCGATCGCCAGCACAAAGGCTATTTCGAGCGCGCGGACGGGGGCACGCTGTTCCTGGACGAAGTCACCGAAATGCCGCTCGACCTGCAGGTGAAGTTGCTGCGGGTGCTGGAAACCGGCCAGTTCATGCGGGTGGGCACCAACCGCGAAATCGGATGCGACATCCGCATCATCGCCGCCACCAACCGCAACCCCGAACAGGCGGTGCAGGAAGGCAAGCTGCGCGAAGACCTGTACTACCGCCTCAGCGTGTTTCCGCTGGAATTGCCGCCGCTGCGCGAGCGGGGCGAAGACATCGCTTTCCTGGCCGACCGCTTCCTGCAGGCGCAGAACCAGGAAACCGGCAGCGACAAAGTGTTTTCGGCGCGCGCCCTGGCCGCGCTGGCGCAGTACGAATGGCCGGGCAATGTGCGCGAATTGAAGAATTACGTGCGGCGCGCCTTCATCATGGCGGAAGGCAATGAGCTCAATGTCGACCTGCTGGCCCCGCAGGTGTCGCCCAGCGGCGACGCGAACCTGGGCGGCCAGGTGACCGTGCCCGTGGGTGAAACCCTGGCCGAAGCCGATCGCCGCTTGATCCTGGCAACGCTGGAGCGCTGCAAGGGCGTCAAGAAGCAGGCCGCGGCCGTATTGGGCATCAGCCCCAAGACGCTGTACAACCGGCTCGAGGAATACGCGGCGGCGGGCTACCTGTTGCCAGGCGAGCCGCCGCCGTCGTCCACCCATGCGGCGCGCTGACGCGCGCCGCGCCCGGCAAGCGGGCGGGTGGGCTTACTTGCCGTAGCGGGTCTTCAGGTCCGCCATGCAGGTGTCCTTGGCGTTACCCGACATGGCATCGCACTTTTCCTTGCCGACCTTGTAGTCCGCGTCATTGCGGGTCTTGGCGGCGTCATGGTTGGCTTCGGCCTTTTCCTTGCCGGCCTTGGCATCGGCGCGGGCCTTGTCGCGCGTGGCTTCGGCTTGCGCCTGGCAGACGTCCTTCTGGTTGCCCTTCATGGCATCGCACTGCTTCTTGTCCATCTTGTATTGATTGTCGATCTGTTCGCTGCTGCGCACTTGCGTGGTTTGCGCCGAGACCGGCAGCGCCAGGGCCGACAGGCACAGGGCCGCGGCGGGAATGAGCGTCAGGGACAGGCGGGTATTGGACAATTTCATGGATCACTCCTTTGGATGAGGACGGCCGGATGGTTGGCCGTCCCGCGCGGTTCCTTGAGCAAGTGCCGTGCCCGGGCGGGGCAGGCACGGCACTTGCGCCGACATCCAGGGCGCCCGCGTCATCGCGCAGGGCGCAACGCAAGGAGACCAGTCATGAGCAAGACAGATGCGGGTAGCAAGGCCGGCGCCGGGGCGCCGGAGGGCGGCAAGGCGAACACGCCGCAGGATGAGACCGATGCCGCCCGCCGCAGCGGGCAGTTGGGGTCGGACAAGCCGGGGACGGACAAGGCCGCGGCCCCCGCGCGCGGCGCCGACAAGACGCCGCACCCGGATGGGCCGGAATACGAGGAAGGGGGGCAGTATCCCGGCACGCGCAAGCCGGGAGGGCGCTCGTAACGGTCGGGTGCAAGGCGTCGGCTGCGACGGGCGCCACGGACGGCGTCAGTCGTTTTCCGCGCCCAGTCGAAACAACAGCACGATGCAATGCAGCGCCGCCAGGCCGACCAGGCCGTAGGCGACGCGCGCGGCCATCGCCGAGGGCAGGACGCGCGCAAACACGTCCAGGTTGACGGCGGCGATCAGGCCGCAATTGACGCCGCCAGCCACCAGGGCGATCAAGGCAATCCAGTCCAGCGGCCCCAACGTGCGTCGGCCCGTCGGCTCGCGCAACGCGGGGTCGCCCGGGCCGGCGGTCACGTCGTCGTCGTCATAGGCGTACATGGTCTGTTCCTTTGCCCACCGCAGGTAAATCCTGCACGGCGTGGCGTTTATTGCGTCGTTGCCGATGTGGCGGAGGGGGGCGCGTGGGGACCCGGCGGTGGCGGTTGCCCGCCAGCTTACGTCTGGTCACTTGCAGACACGCTCAGCAAGCGCCGTGCCGTGGGGCGCGTACAGGCATGGCAGTTGCTGCCTTTTTTTGCATGGCCAATGCCGCGCCGTGCTGAGAGGAGAGAGTCATGTCCCTGATTGTTGCCGCACGCTTCCAGACCTTCGATGCCGCCAGCCTGGCGGCCCAGCGCCTGCGTGACGAAGGTTTTTCCGAAGACGATTTCCATACGTTCTACCTCAACTCGGCGGGCGAACATGCGCGTTATCCGATCGGCGGCGATCGCGTGGCGGACCCGGACGCGAGGGGGGCGCACCTGGGCGCGCTGGCCGGCGCGTCGGCGCTAGGGCTGGTGTTCGCCCTGATCGGTGGGCTGGCCGCGCTGTGGCTGGGCGCGGCGGTCCTGGTCGTTGTTGCCGCGGCGGGCGCGGGTGCCTACCTGGGGGCGCTGGGCGGGGCGCTCTGGGTGGCGGGGCGCAGCAAGCGCGCGTTGGCCACGACCCCGCAGGCCCCCGGCATGCACCCGGCCGTCCGTCCGGCGGGCGTCATGCTGGCGCTGCCGGTCGCGCCCGGACAGGAAGCCCTGGCGCGCCAGGTGCTGCGTGAAACCGGGGGCCGCGATATCGAGCGCGCCCAGGGTCGCTGGCTGGAGGGCAAATGGGAAGACTTCGATCCCCTGACCCCCCCGCGCCACGTCGAGGCGCCGTCCACGCTGGCGCAATAGGCGGCCGCGTGAGGCCAGGCCGGCCCCGGCAAGTAGGGGGCACGGGGTGGGCACGGCGCTTGCTGCATGGACGCCGACCGCGCCACCCGGCGTCGGCACCCCATCCATGCAGAGAGGAATCGCCATGAACAAGGATCAAGTGAAGGGCCGAGTCAACGAGGCCGCGGGCAAGGTGAAGGAAGTGGCGGGCAAGGCCACCGGCAGCACGTCGACCGAAATCAAGGGCGTGGCCCAGAAGGTCGCTGGCAAGACCCAGGCAGCCTATGGCGACGCCAAGGAAAAGGCCCAGAAGTAAACGCTGCGGGACTCGTCGGGCGCCGCGCCTTCACCGGTGCGGCGCCCGTTGCCCATGGCGGGTGGGGTCGGCGGGCGACCCAGGCTACTGCCGGCCCACGATCACGCCGAACAGGAAGGCTGCGCCGGCCACCAGGCCGACCGCCTGCCAGGGACGCGCGTGGATATATTGCTCGGTGCAGTCGATGGTTTCGCGGACCATGTCGTGCGCGGTGTCGGAAGCGTCCCGCAGGCTGCGGCGGGTGTCGCGCAACTGGTCGGCCAGGCGTGCCTTGAGCGCGTCGAGGTCGGTCGCGGAAGCGTCGCTGAGCGTGGCTTCCAGGTCGTCGATCCAGCTTTCGGGATGGCGACGCCGTCCGCGCGCGCCGCTGTCGTCCGGGCCGTGCTCGGGAAAGTCCGAGGGCAAGGGGGTATGGGTGTTGGCCATCGATAGCTCCTGGGTAGGCGTTGGGGGAATGTTCTTTTTACCCAGCAAGCGCCGCGCCTGCCATCAACGCCACATCCGCTTTCAATTCTGACGGTCGTCGGATGACGCCGATGCGGCCCGCGCCGCAGCATGAAAGCAAGTCAAAACGGGAGTGCCAACATGAAATCGACCAAGACTGCGCGCAAGACCGCCGCCACGCCTGCCCCGGCCGCCGGCGGCAAGAAAATGGCGCAAGACGCGCCCGCGGCCGCTGCCAAGGTGCTGCCGCCGCAAAGCCCTGTCGATGTGCCGCAATTGCCGCCCAAGCCCACGGCGTCGACGCCGGACGAGGCGGCCCGCGACATCCGACGCGCCGTGGACGACCAGACCGAATCCAATTGGGCCGATGGCGCCGCGCCGCAGCCGCGCGCCAGGAACGCCAGGTCGTCGATTCTTTGACGACGCCCGCCGCGCAGCCGGGAACGCCGCGGGCGGCCTCGCGTGCGGCCATTTCCAGGCAAGCCCGGCGCTTGTGTTGAGACCGCCCGGCATCAGGCCTGGCCCAGGAACGCCAGCAAGCGCCGTTCGTCGGCCGTCAGGCCGCGCGGGCCAGCCGGTGCCGGGCCGTGGGCAGGCAGGCGGCCGGCCAGGTAGGTGTCGAGGATCAAGGGATGGACATAGCAGGCGCGGCACACGGCCGGCGTGTTGGCCAGCCGCTGCGCGACCTGCTTGATCACGTCCACCACCGCTTGCCTGGCCTGGCGCTCGTCGACATACGGCCGGCGTTGCAGTGCGGCGTAGGCCAGCACCGACCCTGCCCAGGTGCGGTAGTGCTTGGCCGTGAAATCGGCCGCGCCTGCCTCGCGCAGATACGCGTTCACCCGTTCGGAATCCACGGCATGCGGCTTGCCGTCTTCGTCCAGGTACTGGAACAGCTGCTGTCCGGGGATATCGAGGCAGCGCTTGATGATGCGGGCGATGCGGCGGTCGGTGACGGTGACGTCGTGTTCCACGCCGCTCTTGCCGCGAAAGCGAAAGCGCAGCCGGTCGCCGCGCACCGTGGCGTGGCGCCGTGTCAGCGTCGTCAGGCCATATGAGCGGTTGGCGCGCACGTATTCGCGGGCGCCGATGCGGATCAGCGTGTCGTCCAGCAATTGCACGACCACGGCGGTGATCCGGGCCTGCGCCAGCCCCGCGATCCGCAGGTCGCGCGCGACCTGGCGGCGAATGCGCGGCAGGCTCGCGCCGAACTCGCGCAGGCTGTCGTATTTGTCGGCATCGCGCTGCCGGGCCCAGGCGGGGTGGTAGCGGTATTGCTTGCGGCCGCGGGCATCGCGGCCGGTGGCCTGCAGGTGGCCCCACGGCACCGGGCAGATCCACACGGCTTCATAGGCGGGCGGGATGGCCAGGCTGCGGATGCGCTCCAGCTCGGTGCGGCGGGTGATGCGCCGGCCGGCGGTGTCCAGGTAATGGAAGGTGGCGCCGTTGACCCGCACCCGGCTGTAACCGGGCAGGGTGTCGTCCATGTAGACGAGTTTGCCGTGGACGGCCGGGGCCGCGGCCTTGGCGCGGGGAAGCTTCGCGGGGGATGTCGTGGCGTGTGCCCTGGGTGATGCCATGTCGGCCTCCTGCAAGTCGCGCCAGCCCCAGCAAGCGCCATGCCTGTGCCGGCTGCAACGGCTTGGGCACGGCGCTTGCTGTTCTGGCAGCCTGGGTAACGGAAGGAGCTTTTGCATGGCGAAGACGCTACAGGACTTCAATGTGGCCATCCTGGTGGTGGACGGTTTTGAACAGGTGGAACTGACGGGGCCGCGCAACGCGCTGCACGATGAAGGCGCGCGCACCGTCATCGTGTCGGCCAGGCGTGGGCCGGTGCAGGGCATGCATCACAACGACCCGGGCGACCATTACGAGGCCGACCTGATCTTCGCCGAGGCGCGCGAAGAGGCGTTCGATGCGGTGCTGCTGCCGGGCGGTGTCGTCAATGCGGATGAGATCCGGCTGCATCCCAAAGCGCGAGAATTCGTGCAGGCGATGCACGAAGCGGGCAAGCCGCTGGCCGTGATCTGCCATGGCGCCTGGCTGTTGATTTCCGCCGGCCTGGTCAAGGGCCGGAAGATGACCAGTTGGCCTTCGTTGGCCGATGACCTGCGCAATGCGGGCGCCGACTGGGTGGATGAAGAGGTGGTGGTGGATGGCCGGTGGATCAGCAGCCGCAAGCCGGACGACATTCCCGCCTTCAACCGCGAGATCCTGCGCGTGTTTGCGCTGGTGCGCCATTGAGTGGCGGCGCGGTGCCGGGTACGTGGGGCTGGAGGGTTCCGGCTTCGCCCAAAGCAGCACCTTTACAGGAGAGTGCCATGTCTGCCGATCTGCGTTTGCATGTTCCGCCCAAGCCGGAACCTATTCCGCCGGGCTCGCCGCCGGGCGACCTGCCGGTTGATCCCGATACCGATGAGCCGGAGGTGGACCTGCCGCCGCTCGAGCCGCCGGTGAAGGAAAGACTCGCGCGTTTCCATTGATTTGCGTCAGCCGAATCGACGCACCCACCAAGAAAAAAGGATCAAATCATGTCCACCATTTTGCTGATCATTCTGATTTTGCTGCTGATCGGTGCCGTGCCCGCGTGGCCGCACAGCCGTAGCTGGGGCTATTACCCCAGCGGGTTGCTGGGGATCGTGGTCATCGTGCTGATCGTGTTGCTGCTGATGGGGCGAATATAACGGCTGCGGACGCCTTGCCAAGGTAAGGCGTCCGCTTCGCGGCATCAGGCGCGCCGGGCCGCCGGCCTGGGCGCCTGTGCCGCGGCAAGCCGCCCGCGGTGCTTGAGCCGACGGCGGCTGATCCAGATGACCAGCCCGGTCACGAAGAACAAGAGCGGCAGCAGGCCCAGCACCGCCGTGAGGATGCGGCTGGGCAGTCCGAACAGGCTGCCGGAATGCAGCGGGAACATCACCGCCAGCAGGCGTTGGCCGGCCGTGCCCGACAAGGGGTCGACCGCCGACGCCAACGCGCCGCTGCGCATATCGATGAACAGGCGCAACGTGCCCACCGGCTGCCAGTCGTCGGCGCGGCGCATGCGGGCCTGGTAGACGCCATTGGCGGCATCGCGCCGCAGCATCACCAGTGTGGCGGTGGCAGGCGCCGCCTCGCGCGCCTTCGCGGCCGCGCCATCCCAACCCAGTTCCGTTTCGTCCGCGCCCAGCGGTGCCCGCTTTGCCGCGCGCGCATCCACCGGCACGCTCATCACGCTGGAAACCCATTGGCGACCCAGTTGCGGCAGCCCCATGAAAAAGCCGGTGCCCGCGACCACCAGCAGGAACACGGCCGAGACCAGGCCGGCGGCGCGGTGCAGTTCATAACTGGTACGAAACGCGCCGACCCCGCGCGTGACCGAGACCGAGCGGCGCCAATGGCCCGGACGCGGCCAGGCCAGGTACACGCCCGCCAGCAGCAACACGATCCAGGCCACCGCCAGCCAGCCCAGCACTTCACGGCCGGTCTTGCCCTGCAAAAGCGTCATGTGCCAGCGTAGCAGCAAGGGCATGACGTGGGCGCGGTCCAGCGACACCGCATCGCGGTTGCGGCTGGCCAGCAACTGGCCCGAGCAGGCGTCCACGCCGGCCTCGTTGTCGGCCGTGGCAGCTTGCTTGAACTGCACGCGGTAGCTGTCGACGGCCGATTGCGGCAGGGTGATGGCATTGACCGCGGCACCCGGCCAGGCCTGCTGCACGGCTTGCGCCGCGGCCGATGGGGGCAAGGGCGCGGCGCATGTGCCTGCCCGGTTGCGCAACATGGCCGAATTCAGCCAGCCGTCAAGTTCGTGGTCAAAGGCCAGCAGGCTGCCCGACAGGCCGGCCAGCACCAGCACCACGCCCAGGATCAAGCCCACCCACCGGTGCAGGGTGGACAGGGCAGTGCGCAGGGTCTTGCGGAGCTTGGCTTTCATGACGCGTTCAAGGGCGGGACGGGCAGGTGGCGCGCAATTGTACCGAGGCGTACTATGAGCCGGCCTGTTTTTTGGCGGCCTGCGCCGCCGCCCCCGCACTCCCGACTCCAACCCGCAGCAACATGAAGATCCCCCTCCTGATCCTGATCGAAAGCGTGCATGATTTCCTGCCCGCCATCGAAGACCGCGGCTTTCGCTGCGTGCTTGCCACCACCCCCGAACAACGCGCCCGCGCCATCCGCGAACATGCCGACGAGATCCGCGTGGTGCTCACGCGCGGGGCCACCGGGTTTCATGCCGACGAAATGGCGGCATTGCCCAGGCTGGAACTGATCTGTTCGCTGGGCGTGGGCTTCGAGAACATCGATGTGGCCGCAGCGCGGGCGCGCGGCCTGCGGGTCACGCATGGCCCGGGCGCCAATGCGACCTCGGTGGCCGACCATGCCATGGCGTTGCTGCTGGGCGCGGCGCGGCACCTGCCGCAGGCCGATGCCTGGGTGCGACAGGGCCACTGGAACGGCTTCATGGGGCCGCAGGTGTCCGGCAAGCGGCTCGGCATCCTGGGGCTGGGCACGATCGGCCTGGAAATCGCCAAGCGCGGCGCGCAGGGCTTCGGCATGACGGTGGGCTACTACAACCGGCGGCCGCGTCCTGAAAGCGGCTACACCTGTTACGACAGCCCGCGGGCGCTGGCCGCCGCGTCAGACTTCCTGGTGGTGGCCACGCCGGGCGGGGCCGACACGCGCCACCTGGTCGATGCGGCGGTGCTGGATGCGCTGGGGCCGCAGGGCTATCTGGTGAACATCGCCCGCGGCAGCGTGGTCGACACCGAGGCGCTGATCACCGCGCTGGCCGAACGCCGCATCGCGGGCGCGGGGCTGGACGTGGTGGAGGGCGAACCGGTGGTACCGCCGGCGCTGTTCAAGCTGGACAACGTGGTGCTGACGCCGCACAGCGCGGGCCGTTCGCCCGAAGCGGTGGCGGCGACGGTGGCGTTGTTCCTGGAAAACGCCACCGCGCATTTCAACGGCAAGCCGGTGCTGACGCCCGTGCCGGGTTCGCAGGATGGCTAGTGCGAGAACATGATCGGCACGGTCATGCTTTTCAGGATGGATGCGGTGGCCCCGCCCATCGCCCATTCGCGCAGCTTGCTGTGGCCGTAGGCGCCCATCACGATCAGGTCGGCGCTGTAGTCGGCCGCCGCATTCAGGATGGTGCTGCCGACGCCCACGCCCTTGATGTCGCGGCGCACGTGGTCGGGCGCCGGCATGCCCTGGGCGATGCAATAGGTGGCCAGGTCTTCGAACGGCACGGCTTCTCCCTTGCGGGTGGCGGCGCCTTCGTCCATGGTCAACACCACCAGGTGCGAGGCCGACCGTAGCAGCGGGGCGGCGTCCGCCAGGGCGCGCGCGGCTTCGCGGCTGCCGTCCCAGCAGACCAGCACGCGGTCGCCGATCACCGGGAATTCGCCGCTGGACGGCACCACCAGCACGGGGCGACCGGCCGTCAGCAAGGCCTGTTCGACGAATTCGGTTTCGTGCGCGGCCTCGACGTCTTCGCGGTTTTCCTGGCTGACGATGATGAGGTCGCTGGTGCGGCCATATAGCGCCACCGTGGCGCTGGGAGTGCTGTCGCCGGCGCGTACCACCGCGGGCACATCCGCGTTGGCGGCCGCTTCCAGAAAGGCGTTCTGCACCGCACCGCGATTCTGCGACTGCAGGTCGCGCATCACGCTCAGCGTCTTGGACATCAGCACGGATTCGCCGTAGTAGTACTGCGGCGGCGCCGAACTGGCATAGATGCCGACCAATTCGGCCTTGTGGCGCTTGGCCAGGGCCAGCGCGACGTGCGTGCGGCGGGCGCAATCGAACCCGTGGTCCAGGTGGACGGAAATGCGGCGATACATGGCGGCCTCCTTTTCAGCGCGACAGGCCTTCATCGTTGCGCGTTCCGGGCAAGCGGCCTTTGATGCGCATCAAGCCGACTGCACTTAGGCGGGGCCGACGCAAGCCTGCCGCTTCGCAAGCCCGGGTGGCGGCCCGCGCCCGGCGCCAGGCTCGTCGCGGGCCGGTCAGGCCTGCTGCACGCGTTCGCGCAATTGCCTGACCTGGCGCGCCTGCTGTGCGATGCGGTCCAACGGCCCGGCCAGGGTGGGCGCGGCCGCCGCCAGCGCCGCGGGCACCGCCAGTTGCCGGATGTCGGCGGCGGGCGCGGCTTCCTGCGGATGCAGGGCCTGCGCCAGCGCCTGGCCGTAGTCGCGCAGCAGCGGGGCGGCGGCGTTGTCCGGCGCCAGCGCGGGCTGGATTTCCAGCACGGTGCCGGCCGCGGTGACGCGGCGCATCGCGCTCAGCAGGTTCACGGCGGTGTCGACGTTGCGGTCGCGGTGCACGGGATTCTGCTGCAGGCGCTGCAACGAAGCCTCGGCGTTGTCCGCCGACAGGCAGGCCAGGCGCCGCAGGCCGACGATGTCCTCGGCCGCGCCCGCGCCGCTCTTGTCGCGGGTCAGCGCCAGGGTGTAGGTGGCATGGCGATCGAGCGCGCGGCTGAGCGCGCCTGCCAGTTGGCGCGGTTCTTTCTCGGGCCACACCAGAAAGCCCACCAGCAGCGCCAGTACCCCGCCCAGCACGCTGTTGAAGGCGCGCAGCGCCGCCAGCATGGGCTCGTAGATGTCCGGCTGCTGGATATGGCTGACCAGCACGAACTGCGAGGTCAGGAAAAACGTGAACAGGGCGTAATGGATGGTGCGGGCGGCGAACGTGCCCAGGGCGATGGGCAACACCGCCAGCGCCACCGACAGCGGCGTGGTCAGCAGCAGGCCCAGCAGCGAGGCGCCGATGGCGCCGGCCACGCTGCCGATGACGCGTTCCACCGTGCGCTGCCAGGTGGTGGCGAAATATGGCTGCAGGATGAACACCAAGGTCAGCGACATCCAGTAGCCGTGGTTGACGGCAAAGGTCTTGGACAGCGCCACGGCGATGGTGGCGCCGATGCCCACGCGCAGCGCGTGGCGGAAGGCATCGGATTCGAAGCGCAGGTTCTGCCGCAGGCTGCGCCACGCTGCGCGCGCGGGCGAATCGGCGCGCGCGGCCAGCGCCGGCACATCCGGCGCGCCGTCGCGGTCGAACAGCGCCTGCATGACGGCCTGCGCGTTCTGCAGCAGGCGGTCCAGCACCGGCACCATGGTCGCCAGGTCCGGGGCATAGGCCATGGCCGCCCCGCGCAGCTCGTGCAGGCCGGCGCCGAAGTGCGCCAGCCGTTCGCGCAGGCAGTCGGCCTGCTTGGCATCGGTGACGTCGGACGTGCTGGCGATGGCGTTGGCCACGCTGGCGTAGCGGTGGAAGGTGTGCGACAGGTTGGCGCCCGCGCCCCGACCCAGCCAGCGCGGCGCATTCGATTCCAGCAGGTCGGCGGCCGCGACCAGCGCGATGAAGCTGTCTTCGGCGTTGTCCAGCAGATAGAACAGCTGCTGCGCGCGGGCGCGGCGCGATGGCCGCGCGTCCTGCACTTCGCGGATGCGGCCGCGGGCGGCTTCCAGGGCGGCGCGCAGGGCGCTGCGCTGGGACCGGGTGACGGCGCTCCAGGCTTGCGGCCCGCCGGCGGGGGCCAGGCCGGAATACATGCGCGCCAGGGCGTCACCGAAATCGGCCAGGCCGCGGTAGCAGTGCGCTACCGCGTGGGTGGCGTCCTTCCAGGGGCGGCGGCGCCAGACCAGCGCCGTCATCACGATGGCCCACAGCGCACCGGCCACGAAGAACAGGGTGTACGACAGGCTGGCGGCCAGCGTGGGCGCCGGCAGCTCGGCGGCCACCACGAAGCCGGCCGACAGCAGCGTGCCGACAATGGCCGCCGCCGGCCCCAGCACCCGCAGCAGGCCGCCGAAGGTGCAGCAGACGAACGTCAGCGGCAGCAGCAGCCACAGGTGGCCGGCGCTGGCGCTGGCCAGAAAGCAGAACAGGGCGCCGATCAAGCCCAGCGCCAGCATCGACCCTGCTCGTTGGCGCAGCGGGCCGCCCGGGTCGCCAAAGCAGGCCCAGAAGGCGGCAATCGCGGTCCAGCCCAGGCGAGGCTCGTGGGCCAGCACCGCCAGGATGACGGGCGCGGCGCTGATGGCCGCGGCTTGCAGGGCGTCCAGCCACAGGACATTGCGCAAGGCATTGCGCCAGCGGGAAATCAGGGTAGTCACGCGGAATGCCAAAAAAACGCAACGCTACCATGTCGACAAGGCAGAAAAATAATGAATTTTCTGAGTGTCCGATTATCGGGATATTCATGAAAGATCAGGCTTGAATACTCCTGGTTACATATGTGTGACTTTGGCGCCGCATGCGCGCACAATCGCTGGAATAAATGTTCGAAATCGCATAAAAAAACAGTGGCGATCGAATAGCGAGTGCGCTGGGTAAGTAACGCTAGGCAGTATGAATCCTCCTGCAAGCCGAATGTGAATACTCATGTCCAACGTGCCTCGGTCTGCGCCCGGACAGCGCAGGCCGTACTCCGAGGCACTTAAGGAGCAAACATGACGCCCAATCACGAGGCTTCCACAAGCTCGGTGGTCAGCGACGACGAAGTCGCTGCCATGATTACCGGCAAAGAGGGCCTGAGGGTGTTGCTGCAACCTCAGGTGGATTTACTGACTGGCCGTATAGTCTCGGCCGAAGCGTTGGCGCGTTGGCAACATCCGCGATTGGGCATCGTCATGCCCGCCGAATTCATACCCACCGTCAACCGGCTGGGGCTGGACCGCACGCTATTCGAACGGGTGGCGCAGCGGGCCATCGACATGATTCTGACCATGCGCCGCGCCGGCATGGCGATACCCGTGGCCATCAATGCCCCGGCGTCCACCTTGTCCGATGAACGGTCGGTCGATTTCCTGCTGGCCCGTATTCATGCGGCTGAACTGCCCGCGTCCTTGCTGCGGGTGGAATTGACCGAAGACCAGCCCATCAAGGAACTGGAAGCCCTGCGCGCGACGCTGGCCAGGCTGGAAGAAGCGGGTTGCGAGGTCAGCCTGGACGATTTTGGTACCGGCCATGCGTCCCTGAAATTGCTGTCCGCCATTCCCTTGTCCGAAGTGAAGATCGACCAGTATTTCGTCACCCGCATGCGCCGCAGCGCGGTGGCGTTCGAGGTCCTGCGCACCGCCGCCGAGCTGGCCACCCGGATGGGCTGGCGGGTGGTGGCCGAGGGCGTCGAGAACGTCGCGGACATTCCCGCGTTGCGCGCCGCTGGCTGCCGTTATGGGCAGGGCTATGCGCTGGGCCGGCCGATGCCGCTGGATGATCTGTTGACGCGCCTGCGCGTGCAGCGCGACCGCGGCGAGCCGCTGGCGGCGCCCGCCAGCTATGCATCCGCCTGGCTGGACGCCTTCGACCCGCAGGACGCCGAAACCGGCCTGCCGGCGCACGTCACTACCCAATAGCCGCCTGGCCAATCCGGGTCTGACCCGCCCGGGCAGGCCTGGTCGCCATTTCTACCCCCCGCATCCCGAAATTACCGGGGCCGCAACGGCCTGGCCGGGGTGCGGCGCCTGCCCGCTCCGGGCGGCGCCGGCTTTGGGCACGTCAGTTGCTACGTCCTGTATGGCGGAATGGTTCCGCCTACTAGGAGACTTGCAATGGCAAACCCGAATCAGCCCGACCAGCAGAAGCAGCCCCAGAAGCAGCAGACGCAGGAAAGCCCGAAGGATCGTGACCAAGCGGGCCAGCAACAGCCCGGCCAGGGCGGCCAGCAGATGGACAAGGACGGCAAGCCGGGTCAGCAACCTGGGCAAGCCGGCCAGCAACGGTCGCAAACCCAGCGCTGATGCGCTGATGGCATTCGAGTGAGCCCGCGCTGCGGCGACGGCTGGCAGATGCAGGGTGAGTGACGGCGATGCCCGTGTGGGGAAACCTGTGCGGGCATCGCCGTATCCACCGCCATGGCAGACCGACCGTCTGCGCCGCCGCGCCCGTCGTTGATGGCCGCGTACTGGTGACGCCGCACGCCTTGCGCCGGGTGGGCTCGGTCGGTAAGGTGCTGGCAAGTCCCTTTATTTCGTGCCGTGACGCGCTGGCGTTGCGGTCACCCCTACAGGATCCCCGATGAGTTTGCCTTCCGCTACGCCGCGCCTGCGTTCGCCCCTGGGCATGGCCCTGGCCATTGTCGTGCTGCTGGCTGCCGTGCTGGCGGTGCTGGCGGTGGCGGCCACGCGCATCGTCGAGCTGCGCGTGGCCAACCTGCTGGGTTCGCGCACCCAGGTGGGCGATGTGCGGGTGGGATGGCGGCAGGTGGTGCTGACCGACGTGAAGGTCCCTGGCAGTGGCGATGCGGCGCCGGCCAGTGCGCGGCGCGTGGTGGCGGAACCCGAATGGATGTCGTTCCTGCAGCACGAGGCCGTGTTCCGCAAGGTCACGATCGAGGGTTTCGATTTTGCGGTGGTGCGAGCGCCCGACGGCGACATGCAGATCGCCCCGGCGCTGCAGGCGGCGCTGCGCGAGGCCGATGGCGGCAACAACCCCACGCGGCGCAAGAATCCCGTGCGGATCGACGACATCGTGCTGCAGGATGGCCGGCTGGACTTCTTCGACGCGGCCATTGCGAAGCCGCCGCATCGCATACCGTTCAACAACGCCTCGGCGCGCCTGCGTCCGCTGGTCCTGCCGGCCGATGGCCAGCGCAGCGACATGGAGTTCAAGGGCTCGGTCGAGGACAACCGCAACGGTGCGGCCACCGTCACGGCGACCGGCTCGCTGGAAGTCGGCGCCACCGACGCCGACATGAAGGTGGCCGTGCGCAATATGGACATCCGCTATGCCGCGCCGTACCTGGCGGAAAACGGCGCGGGCTCGTTGACGGGCGGCGCGATGGATCTGGACATGCAGACCACCATCGTCAAGCGCCAGTTGAAGGCCTCGGGCGTGGTGGCGCTGCGCGGCTTGAAGTTCAGCGGCGACGGGTCGCTGTTTTCGCTGCCGCGCAAGGCGGTGCTGGCTGCCATGCAAGACCGCAATGGCGCGCTGCGCATGGAATTCAGCCTGTCAGGCAGCCTGGACAACCCCAAGTTCTCGGCTTCGCGCGGGTTTGCGGCGCAGATCGCGCGTGGGGTCGGCCACGTGCTGGGCGTGGGGGCCGAAGGCGCGGCCAGCGGCGTCGCCGGCGCCGTCAAGGACGTCGGCGACGCGATCTCGGACCTGCTTTCGCCCGGATCCGACAAGCGCTGATCCCGCGCGCAGGCCGAACGCACGAATCGAGGGCAGGCCTGCCAGGCGGCATCAGAACCGGTAGTTCGCGCTCAGTTCCACGCGGCGGCCTTCGCCCAGCAGCCATTGCGTCTGGTTGTAGTAGGCGGTTTCGGCGTACTGGCGGTCAAATACATTGAACGCCCGCAGCGCCAGCGTCAGGTCGCGGCGCGGCTCCCATTGCAAGGCCAGGTTGGTGGTGGTGTAGCCCGCCATCTCCAGCCGATTGGCCGCGTCTGCGTACCGCTTGCCCACGTAGCGCACGCCGGCGCTGGCCGTCCATTGCGGCGCGAACTTCCAGCTGACCCAGGCATTGGCCACGCGCTCGGGCACGTCGGTGGGCACATTGCCCGCCCGCGACACGGCCGCGCCATTGACGGATTCACTGAAGTCGTCGTAGCGCGCCCGCAGCACGGCGGCGTTCAGGTCCACCCGCCAGGCCGGGGTCAGCGCGACCCCCAGCGTGGCCTCCAGCCCGCGCGACGATTGCTCGCCTACCTGGATGCGCAGCGACGGATCATTGGGGTCGCGCGTCACCAGGTTGTTCTTGCGGATATGGTAGGCCGCCAGCGTCCATTGACCCTGGTTGTCCCAGAACGTCTGCTTGACGCCCACTTCCACCTGGCGGCCCTTGGACAGCTCGAAATCCTTGTTGGCCGGCGACAGCAGCAACAGGCTGCCGATGGGGTCGGCGGCTTCGGCGTACTGGCCATAGACCGACAGCGTGGGCAGTACGTCGTAGACGGTGCCGATGCGCCAGCCGACGTTGTTGAAGGCGGTGTCGAACGCCGTCTGCCCGGCGACCAGATCGCGCCGCTTCAGGTCGATGTGGTCGTAGCGCAGGCCGCCCAGCACCGACCAGCGTTCGGTCAGCATCAGGCGGTTTTCGGCGAACAGCGCGTATTGATCGGCCGTGTTGCGGTAGCGCGGCGTGGTGCCGGCTACGTTGATGAAGCGGCCGTGATCCACGTCGTACGGATCCACCAGCGACGTGCCTGAGTAGGGCGAGTTGTTGGTGTGCTTGAGCGAGGCCCGGTTCACCTCAAAGCCCACCGCCACCTTGTTGGCCAGGCCGAACAGTTGGCCGTCGAAACTGGCGTCGGTGACGGTGCCGACCTGTTCCTGGTCGTGGCGGATGTCGGTGTAGCCGCTGCGCTGGATCAGGCCGCTGGCCGGCTGCCAGGTGTAGTTTTCAGCGTCGCGGTAGTCGCGGTCGCTGCCGATGTAATAGACGCGGCTGCGCACCCGGGTGGCGGGGTTGGGCGTCCATTCGGCCTTCAGTTCCGTGCGGCTGTCGCGGTAGATGATCTTGCTGTCGGCCACGTTGTAGTTCTTGCCGCGCAGGCTGTAGTCGATGTCGCCGTTGATCAGCGGGGTGCCGAAGTAGCGCGTCGGTTCCTGCCAGGCGTAGGCCTGGGTCAGGGTGAAGTTCAGGTCGGGCGACACGTCCAGGCGCAGCGCGGCGGTCACCGCGACATCTCGCGAATCGCCCAGGCTGATGCCCGAATTGCTGTGATTGCCGCTGAGGTCCAGCCGGTACGACCATTTGTCGTCCAGCGCGCCGCCGCTGCCAAAGCCCAGGCGCTGCGTGTCGTGGGTGCCGACGGTAGTCTGGATCTCGTTTTCGATGGGGCCGCGCGTGGGCTTCTTGGGAATCACGTTGACCACGCCGCCGATCGCGCCCTCGCCATACAGCACCGAGGCCGGGCCGCGCAGTACTTCGATGCGGTCCACGGCCCAGGGGTCGTAGATGAACGTCTGGCCGACGCCGCCGAATTGCCGCACGCCGTCATACAGCTGGGCCACGGAATTCGAATCGGTGAAGCCGCGCGACGACAGCGACGAGCCGCCGTTGCCCGGATGGCGCATGGCGCTGATGCCGGCCGCCTGGGTGATGGCGTCGGTGACGTTGACCGCGCCGCGTTCGCGCAGCTGTTCGTTGCTGATGACGTCGATGCTGGCGGGGGTGTCGAACGGCGTCAGGCCCAGCAGCGTGCCGGTGCTGGCCTGTTCCAGCAAGGTGGCGGAGGGCGCGTCGGCCGAGACGGAGATGGCGGGCAGGGTCGCGATGCCGCGCGAACTGGCCTGGGACGGCGTGGAAGACGGGGCAGCCGTCGGCGCGGCCGTGACCGGCAGCGTCTGGGCGTGCAGCGCCGGCGTGAAGGCGAGCGCGGTCCAGACGGCCACGCGCCGTTTCAGGACGCGGCGCGTCCTGGCGGAAGAAAAAGACATGGAATTTCTCGGTAAGCCAAAGAAGCCGCACGGCGTGCGGCGCAGCGATCAGCGGATAACCGGGAAAAGAGGCGGGGCGCGGGCGCCCAGCGGCGGGCCGGGCAGGAATCCTTCGGCTACGGCTGGCGGCGCACGCGCGGCCAGCGGATGGGCCATGACGGCCGTGCTGGCCAACAGCGGCGCGGGCGAGGGCGGCAACGCCACCGCCGCCAGCATGGCGCCCATCGGGCAGGCGGCGGCCTGGGCCGCGTGCCGCTCGTCGGGGGCATCGCGATGCTTGGCGGGCCCGGCGACCCAGATGGTGCCGGCGGCCGAGCACAGCTGGATCAGCGTGCCTTGCTGCGTGGCGGGCATGAAGCCCTGCGGCACCAGGGCCTTGAGCGCGAACAGTGCCAGCACCAGCCACAGCGTGGCGGTGTTGCGGGCAAAGGGCGAGAACGGGCGGCGCATGGTCGGCGCCCATTCTAGAAGGTTTTGCCAGCGCCGGGGCGGCCCGGCCTGCGGCGCATCGCCGCAGGCCGCAGGCGCCTCGCGCGGGGCATCACACCGTTCGCGCGGCCCAGAACGCCGTGCGCACGCCGGGGGCGGTGGCGATGCGGGCGGTGACGCGGTCCAGGTCCAGTTCGTCGACCGATGCTTCGCTCAGCGCCGCCTCGATCTCGACCTCGTTTTCGCCGAACTGGTCGATCTTCAGTTCGGACAGGGGCAGCTGTTCTGCTTCCAGCACGTCTTCGAGCACGGTCATGGCGGCCTGGCGCTGGTCCACATGGGCAATGACGTGGATCACGGTGGTGACTTCCGTGGTTTGCGCGTCCACCGGCTGGCGGTTGACGTAGCTGACCACCGGGCGCAGCAGCGTGTTGGCGGCCAGCACGAACACGGTGGCGGCCAGGGCCTCCAGAATCAGCGAGGCGCCGGCGCAGGCGCCGATGGCGGCCGAGCCCCACAGCGTGGCCGCGGTGTTCAGGCCGCGGATGCTGCCGCCTTCGCGCATGATGGCGCCCGCGCCCAGGAAACCCACGCCCGACACGACGTAGGAAATGACGCGGGCGCCGCCGTCGGGCCCGCCGACGCGAAACGCCATGTCCACGAAAATTGCCGCGCCCACGGCCACCAGGGCGTTGGTGCGCAGGCCGGCCGTGCGTTGGCGCACCTGGCGCTCGAAGCCCACGATGGACCCCAGCACGAAGGCCGTGGCCAGGCTGATGAGGGTATTGGCCAGCGTCAGCAGCTGGATGTTTTCGAAGTTCTTCATGTTGTTGTTCTCGAATGCAGCGTGTTTTTTTACGAATGTGCGGTGCCGAGGGGCGACCGACGGGCGCCGGCCGGGCCGGCGCCCTTCAGGGCAACTGCCAGACCGACAGCGCCGTCAGCACGAAAGCCAGCAGCCAGATCAGCAGCAGCGCCGCCACCCGCGCGACAAGGAGGCATTTGTACGGGTCTTTCATGACAGTCTCCTTTCCGTCATTCAGGCCGGCAGCACGGCCAGGCTGGCGCCGGCCTCGCTTTCCCAGTGCACCCGACGCACGTCGGGGCTTTGGCCCAGCCGCAGGGCGACCGCGTTGAGCAGGCCGCGCAGCTGCGGCGGGCATTGCAGCGTGACGATGGTGCTGGCCAGTTGGCCGGCCTCGGCCCGCGAGATGCGCACGTTCAGCACGCGCAGGTCCAGTGCCTGCAGCTCGTAGTACAGCTGCTTGCGCAGCGCGTTCAGGGTGTCGGCCAGGCTGACGATGGTGAACTGGTAGGTGGGGGTGGCAGCCGGTGCGGCGGGCGCGGCGGCCTGGCCGGCGCCGCGCAGGGTGGCGGCCCCATCCACGAAGGGGAAGAATTTCTTGATGCGCATGATCGTCTCCAGGGGGAGTACGGTGGAAGGTCCACATGCAGGCGCCGCCTGGCCGGCGCGGCGCGGGCGCAACAAAGCCCGCGGTATGCGTCGGTAAGGGGTATTCGGGGGAGGGCTGCGGCCTGGGCAGTGCGTGCATCGCACGTTGGCTGTCCGGGGCCGAATGCCGTGTCCTGGCTTTACGCAGGACTAGGCAGATGATGCTGCGAAGAATCCTGCGTCAAGCGGCGCGAGCAGTCGTGTATCGACTACATCCGTCGTTGTCCACAATGATCTCGGGGTGGTTGAAAGTGCTGCGATTATAAGTAGGCATCAGGGAAAACACCAAGAAAAAAATGCCGTCGGCCTTGCACGTCGTCGCCCCGCGCGGCCCCGCGGCCCCCGTTCGTGGGGGCGGGGGGCCGGCGCGTTCAGGGCTTGCCGGCGTAGTACTGGCCCAGGGCCTGGACCTCGGCGTCGGTCAGGCGCTGGGCGAACGCCCGCATCACGCCCACGTCGTCGTTCTGGCGCGAGCCGTTGCGAAAGGCCGTGATCTGGTCGGTGAAATACTCCTTGGACTGGCCCGCCAGCCGCGGCAGCAGCGGCCCTTCGCCCAAGCCGCGCAGGCCGTGGCAATTGGCACAGGCGGGCAGGGCGCGCGCGCCGTCGCCGGCCACGTCCAGCTTGCGCGCGGCCTCGCCGCCCGCTTCGCCCACGTGCAGCGGCGGGCCGGCCAGGGTGCCGTAATAGGCCGCCAATTGGCCGATTTCCTGCTCGGTCAGCGCCTGGGCGATGGTGTTCATCAGCGGCTGCTTGCGGGTGCCCTGGCGGAAGTCGGCCAACTGCTTGGCGATGTACTCGGACGTCAGCCCGGCCAGGTTGGGGAAGATGCCGCCGCTGGGCGTGATGCCGTTCTGCCCGTGACAGGCAACGCAGGCCTGGATGCCGGCGGCGGGCCGTCCGGCCTCGGCCAGCTGCTTGCCCGGCGCGGGGTCCGCGCCTTGCAGGTAGCCTTCCCACGCAGGGCGTGACGCGCTGAAGTCCAGCGCGCTGCGGCCCGGCACGGGCGCGCTGGCGGCCGTATTCGCGGACGCGGGCGGCGCGGTGCCCGGCGCCGCTGCGGCGGGCGCGGCGGCAGCGGGCGCAGCCGCTGCAGGCGCCGCGGCGCCGGGCGGGGTACTTGGGGCCGCCGCAGGCGCGGCGCCCGCGGCCGCCGCCGCAGCCTTGGGCGCTGGCGGCGCGGTGACGGCCGACGCCCGGATCGGCCCGTCGCCGCCGGTGCCGTACATCTGGTGCAGCGTGGCGATGAGGGTGATGGCGGGCAGGCCGACCATCAGCGCGACGGTGATGAGAATGCCTTTGCGATGTTCGATCATGATGACACCAGCCGCCCCGGCGAACGCAGGTAGTCCGCCTTGATTTTCTCGACGATCCAGTAGGCGGTGGCGCCTACCGTGCCCGTGGGGTTGTAGCCCGAGTTCTGCGGGAACAGCGCGGCCCCGGTGACGAACACGTTGGGCACGTCCCACGACTGCCCAAACCGGTTGACGGCGCTGGTGGCCGGATCGCTGCCCATGGCCGCGCCGCCGGTCAGGTGGGTGGACTGGTACGCGGTGGCCGAGAATGGCCGTTTGCGCGGGCCGGGTTCGGTGCGCGTCACGCCTTTCATGGCGCGGCCGATCTCGTCGCCGCGCTCGGTCAGGAACGCCGACATGCGGATGTCGTTGTCGGGAAAGTCGTAGGTCACGCGCAAGAGGGGCAGGCCCCAGGCGTCCTTGTAGGTCGGGTCCAGGCTCAGGTAGCCGCCGCGCCACGGCTGGGCCGAGCCGGTGATGGTGATGTTGGCCGAGTGGTTGTAGTAGCGCTTGACCGCCTTTTTCCATTCGGCGCCCCAGCCTGGCGTGCCCTTGGGCGTGGGGTGATAGCCGATGGGCGCGCCGCTGACCACCTGGATCTGCAGGTAGCCGCCGCCCACGAAGCCGTGCGGGCCGTGGTCGAAGTTGTCGGCGCTGAAGTCGTCCATGGTGACGGCCACCGCACCGGCCCCCATGAAGGGGTTGATGTTCACCGATTCGTCGAAGAACAGGTTCACGCCCGAGGTGGTCTGGTGGGTGTAGTTGCGGCCGACCACGCCGGTATCGGTGGCAGGGTCATAGGGCTGGCCGATGCCCGACAGCAGCATCAGCCGCACGTTGTTGATGCCGAAGGCGCACAGCACCACGATCTCGGCGGGCTGGAAGATTTCCTCGCCGGCCTCGTCCACGTAGGTCACGCCGCGGGCGCGCTTCTTGTCCGGCGTCAGTTCCACGCGCAGCACGTGGGCGCCGGTACGCAGTTCGAAGGTGGGCAGCTTCAGGGCCACCGGCAGGATACAGACCTGCGGCGAAGCCTTGGCGAAGTGTTCGCAGCCGAAGTTGGAACAGAAGCCGCAATACACGCAGGCGCTCATGTGCAGGCCTTCGGTATTGACGTAGGGCCGGGTACAGAGCGCGGACGGCTGCACGTAGGGGTGATAGCCCAGCTTGCGCGCGGCCTCGCCGAACAGCGCAGGGGCGTAGGGCACCTTCATGGGCGGGTTGGGGTAGGGCCGCGAGCGCCACGGCTCGAACGGATTGCCGCCTTCCTGCTTCTGGCCTTTCAGGTTGCCGGCCTGGCCGGAGGCGCCGATCAGGTAGTCGTAGCGGTCGAAGTACGGTTCCAGCTCGTCGTAGCTGATGGGCCAGTCCTGACAGGTCAGTTCCTTGTCGAAGATGGCCGCGCCGTAGCGTTCGGTGTAGTGGCTGCGGATGCGGAAATCGGTGGGGTCGAAGCGGTAGTAGGCGCCCGACCAATGGTTGCCCGCGCCGCCCAGGTGCGTGCCCGGATAGGCGAATTGCCAGCGCCGCATCGGCAGCGCCTTCTGGTCGGTGTTGTTGCGGAAGGTGAAGGTTTCGGTGGCGGCATTCTGGTGCAGTTCGTGGCGCCGCGTGTACTTGAGCTCGTCATGCACATAGGGGCCCTGGAAATCGGGCGAGGGCCAGCGCGCCTGGCCGCGTTCCAGCACCAGCACGCGCTGGCCGGCGGCGGCCAGTTCCTTGCCGATGATGGCGCCGGTCCAGCCGCCGCCGACAATCGCCACATCCACTGCGGGTAACGTTTTAGCCATGTCCACCTCCCGGTTTCATCGTGTGGCCCTGGGCGTTGGCGATGGACACGGGCTTGCCGGCCCAGATGACGCCGTGGCGTTCGATATCGTTGGAAAACGACGCGAAGGCGCCGGGAAAGCCCACCAGCTTCCAGCCCACCATGTCGGCGTTGCCGCCGTACAGCGGATCGGAGAAGAAGCCTTCGATGGTGGCATCCAGCAGCGCCTGGAAGAACACGTCGGACGGCAGCGGCGAAAAGTCCGGCTTGCCGGCCTGCATGTCGTGCAGCCAGGCGTCCTGGCGCGCGGTGTCCAGTTCGGCAAAGGGCTTGCCGTCCTGTTTGCGGGTGGCGGCATCCAGCGCCGCCAGGCCGCGCCGGAACATCTCGGCGGGGGTGAACGACAGCTGGTAGCCCTGTTCGGGCGTGCCTTTCTCGAAAGGACCCTGGCGGTAGAACTGGTCGCCCGCCCCCCAGGCGCCGGCCAGCTGGCCATCCAGGAATTGCGTCACGCCCGCCTCTTTGGCGCCGGGGCCGAGGTCGTCGGCCGGAATCAGCCGCGCGGCAATGGCGTCCATCGCCAGGGCTTCCTGGGCGTTCAGGAATTTCAGCGTGCGGTTGGGGGCGGGGGCCGCCGCGGCGGGCGCGGCGGGGCGGTCGGGAGCGGCCAGGGTAGCGGGCGCCCATGCGGCGCCGGGTACGCCAAGGGCCAGGGCCTTGAGCAGGCCGCGCCGTCCGGAAACAGGTTGATCGTCCATTCATCGCTCCAGCAGCGGAGCCGACAGGCGGGGGCAGGCGTGCGGCACACTGGTCCGCAAGGCGACGGCCTCCGGAGCGTTCGGCTCCTGAGTGAAAGAGATCCCGCGACAGCTTATGTGCGTGCACTGAGTGTGTCACTGTTTCCGCTACGCCGACAAGCGTCGCGTGCGGGTCTCCCCGGATTTTTCTCGGCAACACATTTCAGCTAATATTCAGCTTCCTGAAAGAATGAGAGCACGGCGAAACACGCGGTCCTCGCTTGCCCGGCAAGCCCCCGACGATTTCGCCATCTATGACCGACGAGCCTCCTAGTCGGGCGCCCCACACCGCGCGGCGCCCAGCCCCATCTTCCTGCCGCATCCCGGCATCCGGCCACGCCAGGCCGGTTTCCCACGTCACCGATGGCCGCGCGCCGGTCATCCCGGTAGCGCCCACGCCCCGCATCGGCGGCCGCGCGCCGCCCGCGCGTCCGACACGGGCGCTAGCCCCCGATCTATCCTGCCCGAGTCCGCCCCAGGCGACGGCTCGAGCACGCGCGCGCCTGCGCGCCCATTCCTTCCTGATTCTCGTGGAACGTTGATGATCTTCGACTGGATGTCCGACCCGACTGCCTGGCTTGGCCTGGCGACGCTGGTCATTCTTGAAATCGTGCTGGGTATCGACAACCTGGTGTTCATTGCCATCCTGGCCGACAAGCTGCCGCCGGCGCAGCGCAACCGCGCCCGCTTGATCGGCCTGACGCTGGCCATGGTGATGCGCCTGGGCCTGTTGGCCAGCATCGCGTGGGTGGTGACGCTGACCGCGCCGCTCTTTACGGTGCTGGGCGCCGAGATCTCGGGGCGCGACCTGATCCTGATCCTGGGCGGCCTGTTCCTGCTGTTCAAGGGCACCATGGAACTGCATGAGCGCGTCGAAGGCAGCGCCGGTCATGACAGCGGCCAGAAGGTGCAGCACGCCGTGTTCTGGCAGGTGATCCTGCAGATCGTGGTGCTGGACGCGGTGTTCTCGCTGGATTCGGTCATTACCGCCGTGGGCATGGTGCAGGACCTGAGCATCATGATGATCGCGGTGGTCGTGGCCATGGCCGTCATGATGCTGGCCAGCCGTCCGCTGATGGGCTTCGTGGCGCGCCACCCGACGGTGGTGATCCTGTGCCTGGGCCTGTTGCTGATGATCGGTTTCAGCCTGGTGGCCGAAGGCCTGGGCTTTCACGTGCCCAAGGGTTATCTGTATGCGGCCATCGGTTTTTCGATCCTGATCGAGCTGTGCAACCAGCTGGCGCGCCGTAACCGGGCCCGCGGCGCCCATGCGCTGGGCCGGCGCCAGCGCACCGCGCAGGCGGTGCTGCGCCTGCTGCGCGCCGGCCGCAGCGGTGGCCAGCCGTCGCAACAGGCCGACGACGTGGTGGCGCTGGTGGACAGCGCCGGCGACGAACCCGCGTTTGCCCCCGAGGAAAGCTCGATGATCGAGCGCGTGCTGGCAATGGGCTCGCACGACGTGCGCGCCATCATGGTGGCGCGCGGCGACATGGTCTGGCTGGACGTGGCCGATTCGCCCGATGCCATCGTGCGCAAGTTCGCCTCGGGCCACTCGCGCCTGCCGCTGTGCGCGGGCGACCCCGCCAACGTGCTGGGCGTGCTGCACTTCAAGGACCTCTTGCCGCTGCTGCAGAACCCCGGCCCGATCGACCTGGTGGAACTGGCGCGCGAACCGCGCTACGTCATGGAGACCACGCCGGTGCTGCGGGTGCTGGAAGAACTGCGGGCCTCGCGCGACCACATGCTGATCGTGGTGGACGAGCATGGCGTGTGCGAAGGCCTGGTGACGCCGATGGACGTGCTGGAGGCCGTGGCGGGCGACCTGCCCGAACACAGCGAGGAAGCGCCCGATGCCTTGCAACTGTCGGACGGTTCATGGCTGCTGGACGGCCGCCTGGCGCTGGCCGAAGCGGCGCGTCTGTTGGATGCGCCCGAGTTGGCCGATGACCATGGCGACGCGACCCTGGCCGGTTGTCTGCTGCGGGCGGAAGGTCGCATTCCCGAAGCGGGCGACGTGATTGCATGGGGCGGCTGGCGCTTCGAGATCACGCGCCGCGACGGGCTGCGCATCGATCAGGTGCATGCCCGCCCGCCGGGTCAGGACGGTGTCGCGGGCACGGGTGCCCCCGGCAGGATCGAGACGCGACAGGTGTAATTGAGGGGATCCGGTTATTGCCGTGCCGGCCACGCCGGGACGCCTTGGCGGTCATTGTGCGGTATCGCGCGGCGACATCCAGCGCAGCACGAAACGTGCGCCGCCCAAGGGGCTGTCGTGGACCTCGATGGTGCCCTTGTGGCTGGCCGCCACCCGCTTGACGATGGCCAGCCCCAGGCCGGCACCGCCCGTGCCGCGATCGCGGCTTTCGTCCAGGCGCACGAAGGGATCGAAGATGCGTTCGCGGTCGGCCGGGGCAATGCCGGGGCCGTCGTCGTCCACGATCAGTTCGAAGCCGCCCGCGGGGCAGGCCGTCAGCGAAATGTCGATGCGCCCCTTGGCATAGCGCACGGCGTTCTGCACCAGGTTGAGCAGCGCCCGGCTCATGTAGCGCGGGTGCAGCTGCACATGGGCGGGCAGGCCCTCGTCGCGCACGTGGCAGCGCACGCCGCGCGAGTCGGCCTGGTGCGCCACCTGGGCCAGCGCTTCGCCGAGCCAGTCGCGCACGTCCACGGTTTCCTGCTTGACGATGTCGTCGGCGGGGCGTTCCAGGCGGGCGTACACGAGCAGTTCTTCCACCATCGCTTCCAGTTCCGAGATATCGGTGCGCATGTCGTGCAGGATCTGCTCGCGTTTGGCCTGGAATTTTTCCTGGCCCAGCATGTCGACCTCGAACGACAGGCGGGCCAGCGGGGTGCGCAATTCGTGTGAGACGGCGTTGGTCAGGCTGCGCTGGTTTTCGACCAGCGCGGCGATGCGTTCGGCCATCTGGTTGAAGCTTTCGCCCACGTGCCGGATACCGGAAAAATGCGATAGCCGCGCCCGCACGCCCAGGTCGCCCTGGCCCATGCGCAGCGTGGCGTTGCGCAGCGAGTCCAGGTCGCGCCATACCGGCAGCGCCCAGAGCAGCAGCAGGACGGCCCCGATGACCATGCTCAGCGCCAGCCAGGCCGTCCAGGTGATCCATTTTTCCAGCGTGGGTTCGCCCGGCAGGCGCATTTCCAGCCATTGCCGCGGCTCGCCGGGCAAGGGCGCCAGGTAGGTGTTGTATTCGTCGCGCATGATGAAGCCGCGCGTGGCCAGGTCCCGCTTTTCCTGTTCGGTGGCTTCGATGCGTTCGGGCGTGACCAGCTTCAGTTCCAGCCCGTAGTGGGGCCGCAGGGTGTCGCGGATGAAGGCGGCGCGCGATTCCGGCTCGATGGGGTCCAGGTCCTTGTGCAGGGCGTACATCTGGCCGCGCACGGCCTGGTAGGAAAGATCCGCGCTGACCGAGTCCAGCAGGTACCCCAGGCTGCGGTTCACCAGCTGCGATGCAGCGATGTAGGCAATGGCGGCGACCACGAAGATGCGGATCGTGAACTTGAGCATGGTGTGTGAGACTCCTGTGGGCACCGTGGCGGCGCGACAGCCGTCCGGGCGCCTGGCCCGATGCCTCGGGCTGCGCAATGCTACCGGGCGGCGGCAGGGTAGTCCGCCCGGATTTGTGTGGGATTTGTGAAGATTCATGAAGTCACTGCGCGGGCGTCACGGCCAACCCCATGGCAATGGCGGATTGAAACGGCGGCCCGGGCCGGCTATAAGCAGGGTTCAGGGGAGCCGCAATCCGGGGCTCCATCCGTGCAGAGTGTCACGATGCCGCCGCAGCCGCCTTCTCATGATGAACGCATCGCCAGCAAACCGGCGACGCACGAGGCCACGCCGGCCGAGCAGGGGTCCTGTATCGAGGTCTTCCTGGCGTTCCTGCGGCTGGGCCTGACCGCCTTTGGCGGGCCGGTCGCCCACCTGGCGTATTTCCGCGAAGAATTCGTCGACCGGCGCCGCTGGCTGGACGACTACGCGTTTTCCGACCTGGTGGCGCTTTGCCAGTTCCTGCCCGGGCCGGCCAGTAGCCAGGTGGGCATGGCGCTGGGACTGAAGCGGGCGGGTTGGCCGGGCATGCTGGCGGCCTGGGTGGCGTTCACGCTGCCGTCGGCGCTGGCCATGGTGCTGCTGGGCCTGGGAGTGGCGCAGTTGGGCGGCGCGCCGGGCCTGGCAGTGGTGCATGGCCTGAAGGTGGCGGCGGTGGCCGTCGTTGCGCAGGCGGTATGGGGCATGGGCCGTTCGCTCTGTCCGGACCGGCCGCGCGCCGGCCTGGCGATGGCCGCGGCGCTGATGGCGGTGTTCGTGCCGACCACGTTGGGGCAACTGGGCGCGATTGCGCTGGGCGCGATTGCGGGGGGAGCGCTGTTGCAGGTGCCGCCGCGGCCGATCCTGGCCAACCGCGCGCAGGGTGTGTCGCGGCGGACGGGGTATCTGTGCCTGGCCGTGTTCGTGGCGCTGCTGGGGCTCTTGCCGCTGTGGGCCGTGTGGTCGGGGATGCCGTTGGCGGCACAGGTGGCCGGCTTTTACCGGGCCGGTGCGCTGGTGTTCGGCGGCGGCCACGTCGTGCTGCCGCTGCTGGACACGGCGGCGGTGGGCGGGGGCATGGTGTCCAGTGCCGATTTCCTGGCGGGCTATGGCGTGGCGCAGGCCATGCCGGGGCCCTTGTTCACGTTCGCGGCGTTCCTGGGCGCGGCATCGTCGGGGCCGTTGTCCGGCTGGGCGGGCGGGGCGCTCTTGCTGGTGACGATATTCCTGCCCGGGGCACTGATCCTGCCGGCCGCGTTGCCGTTCTGGGAAAGCCTGCGGCGCCGGCCGGGGGTGCGCAACATGGTGGCGGGCGTCAATGCCGCGGTGGTGGGCATCCTGTTGGCGGCGCTGTACGACCCTGTCTGGACGGGCGCCATCCTGACCAAGGCCGACTTCGGCCTGGCCCTGGCGTTGTTCGGCCTGCTGGTCTACGCGCGCTGGTCGCCCGTGTGGGTGGTGCTGGCAGCCGCGGCAGGCGGCTGGGCACTGGCCTGGCTGGCGTAGCGGCAAGCGCCGGTCTTCAGCCGCGCCATTGCGGCGCGCGCTTCTGCAGGAAAGCATCGATGCCTTCGGCCGCGTCTTCTTCCATCATGTTGCGCGCCATGACCTCGGCGGCATAGTCGTAGGCCTCGGCCTGCGGCATCTGGCGCTGGGCGTAGAACATGCGCTTGCCGTAACGGATGGCGCTGGGGCTCTTGGCGGCGATGACCTCGGCCAGGGCCTGCACGCGCGCATCCAGTTCGGCCTCGGGCGCCACGTCGTTCAGCAGGCCCCAATCCTGCGCCTGGGCAGAGTCGATGAAGCGCGCGGTGACCAGCATCTCGAAGGCGCGCTTGGTCGACACGTTGCGGCTGAGCGCCACGGCGGGCGTGGAACAGAACAGCCCCGCGTTGATGCCGGACACGGCAAAGGTGGCGCTGTCGGCGGCCACGGCCAGGTCGCAGCTGGCCACCAGCTGGCAGCCCGCGGCGGTGGCGATGCCCCGCACCTTGGCAATGACCGGCACCGGCAGCGCTTGCAGGCCCTGCATCACGCGGCTGCATTGGCGAAACAGCGCCAGGTAGTAGTCGAACGACGGCTGGCTGCGCATTTCGCGCAGGTCGTGGCCGGCGCAGAACGCGCGGCCGGCCGATTCGAGCACCACGCAGCGCAGCGTGGTGTCGCGTGCCAGGGCATCGATTTCCACGCGCAACGCCTCCAGCAATGCCTCGGACAGCGCATTGAATTGCGCCGGCCGATTCAGCCGCAAGGTGGCGATGCCGGCGTGCGTCGCGCGCAGCAGCAGCGGGGCGGGGGCGTCGGGGCGGGTCGGGGAATCGGGGGCCATGATGTCTCCAGGAAGCGGGCGGTGCCTGTGATCGGCGCCTGCCATCGTTGCCTGCCATAGTAGGCCAGTTGCGGTCGCCGTTCGCAGGCCCGCCGCAGTTGCCGAGCCCCTGGGTCCGTCAACGCGGCAAGATGCCTGGGCCCTGGCTGCCGATCGCGTCCGGCAGGCCGCTGGCCGCCCGGATGGCCTGGATCAGGCGGCTGAGCGCGGGCGCCAGCTGCCGCCGGCTGGGGTAGTACATGACGAGCGGCGCGCCGGCGGGTGCCCAGTCGTCCAGCACGCGGCGCAGGCGGCCGGCGCGCAAGTGCGGTTCGGCGTAGCGTTCCAGGCAATAGGCCAGGCCCAGCCCGTCCAGCGCGGCGTCCACCGCCATGTCGGTGTCGTTCACGATGAGGGCGCCCGGCACGTCGATTTCGCAGGCGCGTGCGCCCTGGCCCAATTCCCAGCGGTACAGCGTCTGGTCGCCCAGACGCAGGCGGATACAGGCGTGGCGCAGCAGGTCGTCGGGCGTCCTGGGCGTGCCGTGGCGGCCCAGATAGGCGGGCGTGGCCACCACTACCCACTTGAGCGGCGGTGTCAGCGGCATGCAGACCATGTCCTGCGGCACCGTGTCGCCAAAGCGGATGCCGGCGTCAAAGCCCGCCTTGACGATATCGACCATATTGTTGTCGACCACCACCTCGATCTTCACGCCCGGGCAGTCGTGCAGATAGCGTGCCAGCACGGGGCTGAGCAGCAGCCGCGCGGCGTCACGCGGTACGTTGATGCGCAGGCCGCCCAGTGGGCCGGCGCGGTATTGGGCCAGCTCGGACAGGGCCTCGCCGATTTCGCCGAAGCTCTGGTCCAGTTGCGCGGCCAGCTTGCGGCCGGCCTCGGTGGGGGCGACCGACCGGGTGGTGCGGTTGAGCAGCTTGACGCCCAGGCGGCCTTCCAGGTTGCGCAGGGCATGGCTGAGGGCCGAGGTGGACACGCCCAGTTCGCTGGCCGCCAGGCGGAAGCTGCCGCGGCGGCAGATGGCCGCGAAGGCGCTGAGATCGGCCAGGTCGTGGCGGCTGTAGGAGGGCATGGGGGGCAGCGGCGATTGAATAGATCGTTGAATTTGAATCAATAATACCTGACCTACACTCATCAAACTTTTGTGTAGGAGTATCGAGCAATGCGGGTCGAGACCATGCGTATTGAAGGAATCCCCACGCCTGTGTCCAGGATCGGCCTGGGCACGTGGGCGATTGGCGGCTGGATGTGGGGCGGCGCGGACGATGCCGCGTCCGTGGCGACGCTGCGCGGCGCGATCGAGCGCGGCATCAACCTGATCGACACCGCGCCGGTGTACGGCTTTGGCCACGCCGAGGAAATGGTCGGGCAGGCCTTGCAGGGCATTCGCGACCAGGCCGTGATCGCCACCAAGGCGGGCCTGGAATGGGCAGGCGAGGGCGTGCGGCGCAATTCCAGTCCGGCGCGCATCCGCCGCGAGGTGGAAGATTCGCTGCGCCGCTTGCGCACCGACCGCATCGACCTGTACCAGATCCACTGGCCCGATCCGCGGGTGCCGATCGAAGACACCGCGCGCACGCTGCAGGACCTGCAGCGCGAAGGCAAGATCCTGGCGGTGGGCGTCAGCAATTATTCGCCCGGGCAGATGGACCAGTTTCGCGCCGTGCTGCCGCTGGCGTCGGTACAACCGCCGTACAACCTGTTCGAACGCGCCATCGAAGCCGACGTGCTGCCGTATGCCCGCGAGCATCAGCTGGCGGTGCTGGCCTACGGCGCGCTGTGCCGCGGCCTGCTGTCGGGCCGAATGACGGTGGATACGACGTTTGGCGCCGACGACCTGCGGTCGAACGACCCGAAGTTCCGTCGGCCGCGGTTTGACCAGTACGTGCGCGCCACCAAGGAGCTGGAGGCGTTTGCGCGCATCCGCCACGACAAGTCGGTGCTGGCGCTGGCGATACGCTGGGTGCTGGACAGCGGCCCGACCATCGCGTTGTGGGGCGCGCGCCGGCCGGACCAGTTGAACGGCGTGGACGATGCGTTCGGCTGGCACTTGACCGACACCGAGATGGCCGAGATCGACGAGCTGCTGGACAAGAACATCCAGGACCCCGTCGGGCCGGAGTTCATGGCGCCGCGGGCGCGCGACTGAGGGCGCGCAGGGGCCGTCGATGCCGGCGGCGTGCAGGCAGGCGGTTGGCGCAAGGCTGGCCGCGTTGCGATTGGCCCCTTGTCACGCCATCAGCGCGGCCAATGACTCGCGCAGCCAGCGCAGCCCGGCGTCGCCGTCGGCGCGCTCGTGCCAGATCATCTCGAAGCCCAGCGGGTCGATCGCAAAGGGCACCGGCTGTACCGCCAGCCCGGGCGGCACGGGCACGACCGTGCGCCGCGCCACCGTCAACACCAGGTCGGTACCCGCCAGCACGGCGGGCGCCGCCGTCCAGTGGGGCAACCGCAGCGCCACGCGGCGCGCGCGGCCCAGGCGGGCCAGGGCTGCATCCACTTCCCCCGAGCGCTGGTCCTGGCTGGCGGCCACCAGCACATGGGGCCGCGCCAGATAGGCATCCAGCGTCAGCGGGCCGGACGCGCTGGCCGCATCCGTGACGCAGACAAACGGCTCATCGAACAGCACGGCGCGGCGGATGTCGGCCGGGGTTTCGCCGAACACGGCCAGGGCCAGATCCAGCTGGCCGTCGGCGACGCCCGCGATCATGCCGCCGCGGCTGGTGTAGCTGATTTCCAGGTCGATGCCGGGGGCGTCCTGGCGCAGGCGGCGCACCAGCGGCGGCAGCACCACGCTGGCGCCGTAGTCGGACATGGCCAGGCGAAAGGTACGCCTGCTGGCCGCCGGCTCGAACACCGCGCCGGCCAGCAGGCGGCGCACCTGCGCCAGCACGTCGCGTAGCGGCGCTTCCAGCGCCAGGGCGTGCGGCGTGGGCCGCAGGCCGCCGCGCGTGCGGTGAAACAGCGGGTCGCCCAGCAGCGTGCGCAGGCGGGCCAGGGCATGGCTGACCGCGGGCTGGCTCATCGGCAACCGGGCGGCGGCGCGGGTCAGGTGGCGTTCGTGCAGCAGGGCGTCCAGCACCACCAGCAGGTTCAGGTCCACCGCGCGCAGGTTGGGGGCAATGCCGGATGCGGTTTCTTGATTATTCATTTGGTGCATATTCGATAGACGATTATCGAATTGGAGTTAGCGTCTGGTGAATAAGAGAATAGCGCCAATCCCTCTTGAATCGGAGTCTCGCCATGAACGGCACTTCTCTTTTCGCCATCCCCGCCGCCATCCTGGCCGGCGCCCTTGTGCCCTTCCAGGCCGGTGCGAATGCCGCGTTGGGCCGTCATCTGGGCCATCCGCTGTGGGCCACGATGGCCTCGCTGGCCATCAGCGCCATCGCGGCCATGGCGGTGATGGCGCTGATGCGCGTGCCGGCGCCCAGCTTCGCGGAAATCGGCCGCCTGCCGTGGTGGGGCTGGACGGGCGGGCTGGCCGGCGTGTTCTACATCACGGCGGCGCTGATGCTGGCCCCGCGCCTGGGCGCCGGCGCCTTCCTGGCCGCGGTCATCGCGGGCCAGATGCTGGCGGCGCTATTGCTGGATCGCTATGCGCTGGTGGGGTTTGCCGCCAACGCCTTGAACCCGGGCCGGTTGCTGGGCGCGGCGTTGATCGCGGGCGGCGCGTTGCTGATGCACCTGTCGAACGGGCCGCGCACGGCGGGGTGAGCTTCGGCTTGTCGCCTGGGGCGGCCCACGATGGCGCGGCGCGTTGCCCGCCGTCTTGGTCCTGCGGAGGCAGGCCGGCGTCAGCCCCGCGCCGGTCGGCTGGCCGCCAGACGCCGCGCGATGACGCCGGACAGGCACAGCAGCGGCCCGACGATCCCGACGCCGATCAGGCCCATGGCCGCCTGCGGGGCCACGCCGCCGTCCAGCAGCAGGGTGGCGATGACGGCGGACCCGCTCATCTGGAACAGCCCGAAGACCGCCGCGGCGGTGCCGGCGCGGTCGCCGAAGGGTTCCAGTGCCAGGCTCAGCGCCGACCCCAGCGCCAGCGAGAAACCGACCGTCAGCACCGCCACCGGCAGCATGAAGATCCACGCGGCGGCCGGCGCCCAGCGCCACGCGGCAAGATGCATCAACGCGGCCAGCAGCAACGAGGCCATGCCGACACGCAGCATGGGGTAGCGGCCGAAGCGCGCGATGAACAGGGGCGCCAGGAAGAAGGCCGCGATGTTGATGGCCGCGTTGCCGCCGAACCAGGCGGAAAAGCCCAGTTCGGAATAGCCCAGCTGCTGCACCAGCACCACGGGCGCGGCCGACACGAACACCAGGATCATGGCCATGCCGGCCATGGCGTAGACCGCGAAATACAGGAAGCGGCCGCTGGTGATGATCGGCGCATAGCGCCGCAGGCTGTAGAGCGGGGCGCCCGCCGGGGGCGGGGCGGCGCGCGTTTCCTCGAAGCGGTGCGCCAGCAGTGCGGCCAGCGCCAGGGCGAACAGCGCCATGAACACAAAGGTGCTGCGCCAGCCGGCATGCACGGCCAGCGCGCCGCCCAGCATCGGCGCCAGCGCGGGCACGGTGCACAGCGCGCCGTTCAGGTAGCTGTACACGCGGGCGCCGACCGCGGGGCTGAAGCAGTCGCGCACCGCGGCAAAGGCCACCAGCGACGCCGAACATGCGCCCAGGCCCTGGATCACGCGGGCGGTGTAGAACAGGTCCAGCGACGTGGCCGCCGCGCCCAGCGCGGAACCGGCCAGGTAGGCGATCGCGCCGCCCAGCGCCACCGGCCGGCGTCCGTAGCGGTCGGCCAGCGGGCCGATCAGGATCTGGCCCACGCCCACCGCGAAAATGAAGAGGGTGATGCTGGCCTGCAGTGCGCTGACGGGGTGGCCAAAGCCAACCGCCATGGCGGGCAGGGACGGCAGGTAGATGTCGATGCCCATCGGCGTGAGCGTGACCAGGCCCATCAAGAGGCCGATCAACCAGCGTTGGCCACGGGGCGATAATGCAGACTTCATGAGTAAGACTCTGGGCGCATTGCACGCCCCGGAAAACCTGCCATTATCCACGACAACGGCGTGCCCGCGCCAATGCGACTGCCCTCACCATGACATCCGCCCACGATCCCGCCCGCCCCGCGCCCCGCATCGTCATTCTCTATTGCACCCAGTGCCAGTGGCTGCTGCGCGCCGGCTGGATGGCGCAGGAATTGCTGTCGACGTTTTCCACGGACCTGGGCGAAGTGGCGCTGCAACCCGGCACGGGCGGCGTGTTCCAGATCACCTGCGACGGTGACCTGATCTGGGACCGCAAGCAGGACGGCGGCTTTCCCGAGGCCAAGGTGCTCAAGCAACGGGTGCGCGACCGGCTCGATCCCGGCCGGCCGCTGGGGCATATCGATGGACACCGGGCGGCCGATACCCCGGGGTAAGCCGATATCGCGGACCGCGCCGCCCAGGCGCCGCGATCCGGCCGCCACGCAAGAAAAAACAGCCGCCCGAAGGCGGCTGCTTTCATGCCCGCAGACGGGTCAGGCCGTCGAGCTGGAGGTTTCCAGGGCCATGCGCGCCTTGTTGCGCTGGCGCACCGCCGACACCAGCAGCAGCGCGATCAGCAGCACGCAAGCCAGCACGAAGCCCAGGCTGATCGGACGCGTCACGAAGATGGACAGCTCGCCGCGCGACAGCAGCAGGGCGCGGCGGAAATTCTCTTCCACCATCGGCCCGAGCACGAAGCCCAGCAGCAGCGGCGCCGGCTCGAAGCGCAGGCGGATCAGCGCGTAGCCCGCGGCGCCGAACAGCGTCACCATGCCCACGTCGAACAGATTGTTGTTGGTGCTGTAGACGCCGACGCAGACAAAGAACAGCGCGGCCGGAAACAGGTAGCGGAAGGGCACCGTCAACAGGCGCACCCACATGCCGATCAGCGGCAGGTTCAGCAGCAACAGCAGCACGTTGCCGACCCAGAAGCTGGCGATCAGCCCCCAGAACATGTCGGCGTGTTCGACCATCATCTGCGGTCCCGGCTGGATGCCATGGATGATCAGCGCGCCCAGCATCAGCGCCATCACCGGGTCGCCGGGGATGCCCAGGCTCATGGTGGGGATGAAGCTGGTCTGCGTCGATGCGCTGGTGGCGGCCTCGGGGCCGGCGATGCCTTCGATGGCGCCGCGGCCGAAGCGGCGCGGTTCGCGCGCCACTTTCTTTTCCACCGCGTACGAGATGAAGGACGCAATGGTCGGGCCGGTGCCCGGCAGGATGCCGAAGGCCGCGCCGATGGCGGTGCCGCGCACCAGGGCGCCGCGCGACTGCTTGATGTCGCCGGCCTCGGGACGCATGGACTTCATGCTGATCTTGCCGCTGGTGACCTTGGTGTCGCCGCCGATCTGGTTGATGTTCTTCAGGAAGTCGGCCACGCCGAACAGGCCCATCGCCAGCGCCACGATCTGCAGCCCGTCGCTCAGTTCGAGGATGCCGAAGTGAAAGCGCATGGTGCCGGTGTTGACGTCGGTGCCCACCACGCCCAGCAGCAGGCCCACGACCACCATCGCCACGCCCTTGATGGCCGACCCCTTGGCCAGCGTGGCGCCGGCCAACAGGCCCAGCATCATCATCGAGAAGTACTCGGCCGGGCCGAACTTGAAGGCCACGTCCACCAGCAGTGGCGAGAACAGGATCATTGCCAGGATGCCGACCGACGCGCCGCAGAACGACGAGAACATCAGCATGAACAGCGCCGAGCCGGCCTTGCCGTTGCGCGCCAGCGGATTGCCGTCCAGGCAGGCCACCGCGTGCGACGCCGTGCCGGGCAGGTTCAGCATGATCGAGGTGATCCCGCCGCCGTATTGCGAACCGTAGTAGATGCCGGAAAGCATCACCAGCGCCGCGGTGGGCGTCATGGTGTAGGTCAAAGGCAGCAGGATCGAAATCGCGGCCAGCACGCCCATGCCCGGCAGCACGCCGATCAGGTTGCCCATGAAGACGCCGAACACGGCCCACAGCAGGTTGTCCAGCGCGAACGCGACGGAGAACCCGTGCATCAGGTTGTTGAGGATTTCCATCGATCAGCCCCAGCGAAACAGCGGAAACTGCAGCTGCAGCGCCCAGGAGAAAACGGCCACGCCCAGAATGGTCACGCCCACGGCCAGCACCGCGGCGCTGCGCAGCGTGTGCTGACGGTCGCCCAGCGCCGAAATGAAGACCAGCGCGAACGTGGCGGGAATCAGGCCGCCGTACTTGCCGAACAGGATGAACGCCATCAGGCCGCCGATGATGCAGCCCCAGCCGCGCCATTGCGGCGCCGGGATGTCTTCGGCGTCTTCTTCCGTGGTCAGCGGCGAGTAGGCCATGCGCGCGATGATCAGGCCCAGAAGGACCAGGAGCACCCCGAGAATGGCGGGGAACAGGCCCGGCCCCATGCGTGCCAGGCTGCCCAGGGTGTAGGTGGATGCCTGCGCGATGGCCCCCAGGCCCAGCACGATCATCGTGCCCGCGGCCCAGAGCTCGCGCTTGATGGCGCTGCGTTTTGACTGCATTGGATCATTCCTCCCTTTGTTGTTGCTTTTCTTAGACCTGACTTCGGTCTGAAAAATAGCTGACAGTCCAATGAATGCGGGAGTCTAAAAACTCAAACTTCCGATCACCTTTCAGGGATGAAAAAAAATTTCAATGCAAGGCGACGAGCGCGAAACCCTTGCGGGAAATCCCTAGGGCATCGCGGCCGCAAACGCGCGTTTCGACGGCAGGGAAAGGCGACGCGCCACGCGATGGCGCGCGTCGCCGCAAGCGCTACAGGCCCAGTTCGGACAGCCCCGGATGGTCATCCGGCCGACGGCCCAGCGGCCAGTGGAACTTGCGTTCCGATGCCTTGATGGGCAGGTCGTTGATGCAGGCGTAGCGGTGGATCATCAAGCCGTCTTCGCCGAATTCCCAGTTCTCGTTGCCATACGAGCGGAACCAGTTGCCGGAATCGTCGTGCCATTCGTAGGCATAGCGCACCGCGATGCGGTTGCCGGTAAACGCCCACAGTTCCTTGATCAGGCGGTAGTCCAGTTCCTTGACCCATTTGCGCGCCAGGAAGGCGCGCGCTTCGTCGCGGTTCTTGACGAACTCTGCGCGGTTGCGCCAGCGCGTATCCAGGCTGTAGGCCAACGCCACCTTGTCCGGGTCGCGACTGTTCCAGCCGTCTTCGGCCAGCCGGACTTTCTGGATGGCGCTGTCGTGGGTGAAGGGAGGCAGTGGGGGGCGGGGGGCGCTCGTGGAGGTCATCGCGGTTTCCTTACGGGTGGGGGGAAGGGGAAGCTGGGCCGAGCAAGGCCTGGGCCACGCGTTGCGCGCTGTCGGCAATGGCGGGATCGCGCGACACCAGGGCCACCGCGATGGCGCCGTCGATCAGCACCAGCAGTTGCCGCGCGGCCTCGTCGGGGTCGGGCAGGGCGGCGGCCCCGGTCAATTCGCGCACGTAGGCCAACAGACGCGCCTTGTGCTCGCGCGCCACGGCCAGGATCGGGCTGGCGTCGTCGCCGATCTCGCCGGCCGCATTCAGGAAGGCGCAGCCACGAAAGCCTGGCGAGGCAAACCAGTCTCGCAACGCGTCGAACAGGGACAGCAGGCGCGCACGCGGCGTGGCCGCGGCCGAGGTGGCGTCGATGAACCACTGCATCCAGCGCTCGTCCCGCGCGCCGAGTGCGGCGGCCACCAGCGCGTCCTTGTTGGGATACAGCTGGTACACGGTCTTGCGCGCCACGCCGGAGGTCTTGACGATCTGATCCATGCCGGTGGCATGAATGCCGCCCGCATAGACCAGTTGTTCGGTGGCGCGCAACAGCCGTTGCCGCGGGTCGGGCAGGGCGGCAGAAGGGGTGGGGGAGTCAGCGGCGCGGGAGGTCATGGAGAATGATCGTTCTATCGGTGTGAAGAGATAGTAGAACGATCATTCTCCGGCGTCAATGACCCGATGGGTCAGATGTATCAAGCCATTATTTTCTGGCTTTTTCTTTTAATTTTAGGTAAACTACTTTTATCTCGTCGTTGAGTTCTCGTCATTGCGTCATGATCATAAAGTCATGGCCATTGCGCCAGGGCATGAACCCCGCAGCACCCATGCCCATACGTCATTTCTACAACAAGCCACCAACGACAACGAGATCCCTCCCAGGGCCACGCCCTGGCGCCCGTTCCTGATGCACCCCCTCTGCATAACCTTCGCATCCCGGGCGCGCTCGATACCCGTGTTGTGTGCCTGCGCAGGGCAGGCCGACACCGCAAACAGGAGTACGCACATGTCCCAACTGATCAGCAAGAAATCGCGCATCGAGATTCCGCCGCTGAACTGGAAGGCGCCTGACACGCGTCCGGACCCTGAAGTCATTCCTCGTCCGGCCGATACCGAGCCATCCGAAGACAAGCACGCCGCTCACGCGCCCGCCTGATCCCGCCGTACCCCACCCACTGACCGCCGCCCGCAGCCTCTGCCGGCGGCGGTTTTCATTCAGGCCACTTCGCCGGGCACCACTCGGTTCTTGCCGCCCATCTTGGCCCGATAGAGCAGTTCGTCCGCATGCCGGAACAGCGTGTCGGCGGCGCCCGCGTTGCGCCACGACACGTACGCCACGCCAAAGCTGGCGGTCAGGGCGAAGACGGTGCCGTTCTCGGCAGGCACGCGGGCCTGGGCGATACGCATCCGCATGCGTTCGGCCGCCTGCATCGCCTGGTCGGCCGTGCCGGTATGGCAGAGCACCGCGAATTCCTCGCCGCCCACCCGGGCCACCACGTCCGCCTGGCGCCAGGTCTGGCGGCACAGATCGGCCACGGCCTTCAAGGCCTGGTCACCGCTGGCATGGCCGTAGGTATCGTTGATGCCCTTGAAATCGTCGATGTCGAACAGGATGAAGGCCAGCACCGCGTCCGAGCCGCGCCATTGCGCCAGCGCCTGCTCGAAGCGGCCTTCGAACGCGCGCCGGTTCAGCAACCCGGTCAGGAAATCGGTTTCGGCCATGACGGCCAGGTCGACGATCAGGCGGTCGCGTTCGCGTTCCAGGCGCTGGCGGGCCGAGGCGTTGTCTTCCAGCACGCGCAACGCCCGGAACATGCCGTCGACCTCGCCGCGGTACTTGCCGACGGGAATGGATGCGGTCGCGGCCCCGTTGGCGATGGCGCCGATGATGCGAGTGGCCTGCACGAACGGCCGGATCACGCGACGCCGGAACTGCCCCAGTGACAGCAGCAAGGCCGCGGCCAGCATGGCGGCCGCCACGAGCGTGACGATCAGCAGCCGGATCGCATCGCGGCGGTGCAGGCGCATGCTGTCTTCGATGCTGTCCAGCATCTGGTCGCGAAACTGCGTGATGGATGCCATCAGCGGCACGTAGGTGCTGGCCAGGTCACCCGTGGTGATCTCGGTGCCGCCCGGTTGCAAGGCGGCCATGTCGCGAACGTCTTGCAGGTACCGCATGCCTTCGCCGAAGTACAGCCGCTGCATGTCCAGGTACGCCATCGATGCGCGCAGTTCCGGCCGGGTGGCGATGCGGGCTTGCAGCAGGGCATGCAGCTGGTCCAGGCGTCCCAGCACCCGTTCGATGCGGTACTGGTCGGCCTCGGTCAGTTGCCGCCGCTTGGCCAGCGCGGGCGTGAAGGTGGACCCGAGCAGGCCGGCCTGTTCGCGCAGGTCGCTGGCAAGCAGCGCCAGGCTGAGCAGGCCGGGCGCATCGGCCTCGTTCTTCATGACCACGGCCACGCTGTCGGCCATGGCGGCCTGCAGTTCGGGCACCAACGCCACCATGCCATTGACCGCCGTCAGCACGCTGTAGCCGGATACGGTGTCGCGCGGCGCGGCGATCAGCGCGTCGGCCTGGGTGCGGGCCTGGATCAGCGCGTAGCGGATGCGTTGGAGGTTGGTGAATGCCTTGGCGCTATCGGGATGGAGAGGCGCGCGATGCAGGGCCAGCAGCTCGGCGATGCAGGTATCGCTGCGATCGCGGGCCGCCTGCAGCGCATCAAGCAGCGGCGCGGGCACGGGATAGGGGGAACCCAGCGCCGCATTCATGGGGCCGCGTTCGGCCGAAACCCTTTCCATGGCGATGACGGTGGCCCGTACGACGCTGAACGCGCGCAGCGCCTCGCCGGTGGAGACATAGGCGTGGCGACTCTGGAGCAGCAGTATCCCGGTCAAGACCGACATCGGCAGCACGACCCCGGCCGCCAGGATCAGAAAATAGCGTTCAAGGGACTTGATCGAAAATCGACTGCGCAACATATACGGGGGGGCCGGCCTGATGCGATGTTTCTGTGCGCGCAGGATACTGTAAATGCCGGGTCGGCAGGCCTGACTCGGTCGGACATTTGCGGGGGTTTCCGGCCCGTGCGCAACACTATGTCAATCGAATACAAGCCGTTGCGCAAGGAAGGGCAATCAATGCGAATCATTGCCTGGCGACCGATTGCACGCCTGCCCGAAGGGGGCTCATGCCAGGCGCCTTGTCGTGCTGGCAGGCCCTAGGGCCGCTCCAGGATTCGCGGGCCGGGGCCGTCGCGGCCCAGCACGTCGTCGGGATTGCGCAGCGGACAGTCCTGCAGCGACAGGCAGCCGCAGCCGATGCAGCTGTCCAGTTCGTCGCGCAGCCGCGTCAGCTTGCGGATGCGTTCGTCCAGATTTTCGCGCCATTGCGAGGACAGCGCTTTCCATTGCGCGGGCGTGAGCTTGTTGCCATCTTGCGGAAAGCGCGCCATGGCTTCGCGGATTTCCTCCAGCGGAATGCCGGTGCGCTGCGCCACCTTGATGATGGCGATGTAGCGCAGCACGATGACCGGGTAGCGCCGCTGGTTGCCGCCGCTGCGCGAGCTCTGGATCAGGCCCTTGGATTCGTAGAAGTGCAGGGTGGACACCGCGACCCCGCTGCGCCGGGCCACTTCGCCCACCGTCATGAGTCGCGCCGTGTCGATCGGCTTGTCGCCCGCCATGGGTGTTGACCTCAAGTTAGCTTGAGGTCTTATAGTCCGTCGCGCCGTATTTGGCAACTCAGCCTCGCCGCGACGCCCATCGGGCCGCGGCCACCCAGGACCAGGACTCATGCAGACCCCGCCGTTCATCGCGCAATATATCGATCCCCTTCTTCAAAGCAGCGGACTCTGGTTCATCGCCCGGCTGTGCCTGGCCGTGGTGTTCATTGCTTCGGGCGCGGCCAAGGTGATCGATTTTCGGGGCGGGGTGGCAGAAATGCGCGCGGCCGGGCTGGAGCCGGCCATCCTCATCAACATCGCGGTGGCAGCGCTGATGCTGGCCGGGTCGGTGCTGATCCTGGCCGACCGCGCGCTGTGGCTGGCCGCGGGGGCGCTGGGCGTGTTCCTGCTGCTCACGATCGTGCTCGTGCACGCCTTCTGGCGCCTGCCGCCGCCGCAGGCCAAGCTGGCGCTGTTCTTCGCACTGGAACACGTGTCGGTCATCGGCGGCCTGCTCGCGGCGGCCATCGCCAGCCATTTCAGGGCCTTGACCGGCCACTAGGGCGCACTGGCGGCCTCGCGGAAAGCGCAGGCGACGGAGCGGCACCCTCCAGGAAGCGGCCCACGGCAAGCCTCACGGCGTCCCGTGCAGCACCACCCGGTTGCGCCCCTGCTGCTTGGCGGCATACAGCGCGGCGTCGGCCGCATGGAACGCCTGGGCCACGTCCGGCCCGGCCGCCGGCCACTGCGCCACGCCGGCCGACACCGTGATGCCGCCCACCTGGCTGATGTCGCGCGCCGCGATGCGGCCGCGCAGCCGCTCGGCCACGATGGCCGCTTCGGTCGGCGCCACGCCGGGCAGCAGGATCAGGAATTCCTCGCCACCGTTGCGGCACAGGATGTCGCTGGGCCGCGAACAGTCCCGCATCAGTTGCGCGACGCCCTGGATCACCTGGTCGCCGATGGTGTGGCCGTAGGTGTCGTTGACCCGCTTGAAGTGGTCGATGTCCAGCGCCACCACCGCGAAAGGCGTGGTCGATGCCTGCAGGTGGTCCACCGCGTCCTGCGTGCCGCGGCGGTTGCGCAGGCCGGTCAGCGGGTCGGTGATGCTGGCCAGGTTCAGCTTGCCGATCTTTTCCTGCAGGCTGGTGAAGCTCCAGATCACCGCGCGCTTCAGGCGTTCGGCCTCGAAGTACCAGGCCTTCACCGATTTCACCCGTTGCATGGCCACGGCCACGTCGTGGTGTTCGACATTGGTGGCCAATTGCGACAGCGGCAGCGAGATCTGCCGCGCACACCACCAGATCGCCATCAGGAACACCAGCGCCAACGGCGCGGCATAGCCCACCAGGGCCCAGACCAGGTCGTGGATGGGTTCCAGCGTGGCCTCGGCCGGACGCTGCGCCACCACGCCCCAGCCGCTGGCGGGCACCGGCGCGTAGCCGGCCAGCATGTCCACGCCCTTGGAATTGATGACCCGTTGCGCGCCGGCATGGCCCGCCACCACGGCGTCGATCACCGCGTTGCCGGTGACGCGTTCCCCGACCCGGTGGGGATCGGTGTGATAGATCAGCCGGCCGTCGGCATCCACGACATAGAGATACGAGCCGTCGGTGTAGTGGTGCTTGCCCAGCAAATCTTCCAGGGCGCTGTCCTTGCGCAGGTGCAGAGTGCCGGCCAGGTAGCCCAGGTAGCGGCCGTCGGCCGAGAACACCGGGTGCGACAGGTTGATCAGCAGGTTGCCGGCGATGGACACGTAGGGCTTGCTGATCAGCGGCTGGCGCGCGGCCAGCGCGGCTCGGCTGCCGGGGCTGTCCACGCGGGTGCCCAGGAAATTGCGGAAGTTCTGCGTGGTGGCCAGGATCAGGCCGTCCGCGCCCACCACGCCGACCGAGTTGAAGTTGTCGCTTTGCTCCTGCACCCGCAGCACTTCGGCCGCCAACTGGTCGGGCGCGTCCATATGCTCGGCAATCTGGCGGGCGCTGTAGTTCAGCTGGCGCTGGGCCGCCTTCAGGAAATAGCCGGCGCTTTCGGCCAGCTTGGCGGCGTAGACCCGGTTCGATTCCAGTGTGTTGGCGATGAGCTGTTCGCGTTGCAGGCGGTAGCTGGCATACAGGGCGTTGGCGGTGGCGGCAAGGGCGCTGAACACCGTAAGCGCGAGCACCAGGCCGCGCAGATTGATTCGCAGGGGGAACACAGCAGGCTAGGACCTCGGGAGGGGCGCGGCGACTTCGCCGGCAGGCGCCATTGTATGCAAGCGGCCGTCAAGTCCAATCGTGGGGCCAGGCGCTGCCTGGCCGCGTTATTCGTCCTTTACGCCGGCGTCGCGATCCAGTAAACGGGCTGCGCGCGACTGCGGCGCCGCGCCGGCGCGGAAATAGCCCATGACGGTGGCCACGCTGGCGTGGCCGGTCATGGCCATGGCCTCGCCCAGCGGCACGTTCTGCCGGCCGGCCTCGGTGACGTAGCCCGACCGTAGGCTGTGGGCCGAGAAGTCCCCTTTGATGCCGGCCAGGCGGCAGCGTTCCTGCACGATGGCGCGCACCGCAGCGGCGGCCAGGGGTTCACCGATCACATCGCCGCGGCGGATGCGGCGAAACAGCGCCCCTTCGCGAATGCCGCTGGCCGCCAGCCAGGCGTCCAGCGCCCGGGCGGCGGCACCGGCAATGGGCTTGCGGTCTTGCGCGCGGTCGACGCCGGACTGGTTGGTCTTGGAATGGGACAGGACGTAAAGGTAGTCGTCGCCGGACCGGCGGGTGTTCTCGACGGTGGCACCCACCACTTCAGAGCGGCGCCGTCCGCCGCTGGCCCAGGCGAACAGCAGCAGCGCCCGGTCACGCAGGCCGCGCAGGGAATCGTCGCAGGTGTCCAGCAGCGCCTGCAACGGCTCACGCGTCAGGGCGTCCTTGCGGGCGGGCGTCACGCCGCGGCGGGCATAGGCGCGGCGGGTCCTGGCCAGCAGTTCGCGCACGGCGGGGCTATGGCACGGGTTGGGCAGGCCGCGCAGCGCGTGCGCCTTGGACAGCACCGACAGCCGTTGCAGCAAGGTATTCAGGCTGAGTGCACCCAGCCGGCCCTTGGCCTTCAGGCGCACCAGTTCCTGGTCCAGTGCGGGCGGCAGTTCGCATTTCAGCCCCTGGGCGCTGGAGCGCTGGGCGTGGTCCACCACGAACTGGATCACCGCGGCCTCGGACAGCGGCAGCGCAAACGCCTGCCCGTAGCGCAGGCCGAACCAGGCTGACCAGTAGCGAATCGCGGCGCGATAGCTGGCCGCCGTGTTGGGCGAGCTGCCTTCGCGCAGCAGATCGCGCGCGGCGGCGTCCGCGTCGCGGTCCAGCGAGCGGGGGTCCAGCAGGGGCAGGGGGGTACGAGAGACGGGAAACATGCGGGAAGGCTGGGTAACGACAGGGAAAGGGTAGGACGAAAACTCATCAGATATCGGAAGTTTCCTACATTTGGCTGCGGCCGCCGTTGATATTCTCAAAAGCTCCCCAGGCCCCCCGGCTATCCCTTACCGAGCTGAATCCCATGAGAATCCGTCGACCTATCATCATCATGAGTGCGCTGTTCGGCGCATCCATTGCCTCGGCCATCTGGTTCGCAGACGGCATCGTCGAGACCTGGCACCACAATCCCACCGCCAACAGCGCCATTCTAGCGATGTTCGCCGTCGGCCTGTTATACACGCTGTATTGCGCGATCGGTCTCTGGAGAGGCCAGCGCCAATGGTCGCGGCTCGAGTCGCAGGCGGGCGCCTGGTGCGACGCGCAGCGGCTCAAGGGCGTGATGGCGTTCTTCAATGGCCGCCTCGAACATGAACTGGGCAGCCCCAATGCCGGCCTGCGCGACCACGTCATCCATTCCTTCGAAGAAGTGCTCAATCTGCGTGCCCGGCTGGCCGAATACCTGGCCGGCCTGCTGATCGGCCTGGGCCTCCTGGGTACGTTCCTGGGGTTGATGGCCACCATGGGCAGCATTGGCGAAGTGCTCAAGTCGCTCAATGGCAATGGCGGGGTGCAGGCCATGCTGGAAAGCCTGTCGGTGCCCTTGTCCGGCATGGCCTCGGCATTCTCGGCGTCGTTGATGGGCCTGCTGGGGTCGCTGCTGATGGGCGCGGTGGCGCAATTCATGGCCGATGCCAACGACAATCTGGTGCAGCGCATTCGCGGCTGGTCGCAGCAAGTCGAAGCCAGCAGCGACGATACTCACGAGGCTCCGGCCTCGTTCCTGGACAGCGCCGCCGCATCCGATGCGCCCCTGACCGTGCGCTGGAACGGCGCCGCCGAGGCCCTTGATGTCCTGCGCTCGCTGCGCGACCAGGCACAAGACCGCGACCAGGCGATCCTGGAAGGCTTCTCGGTCCTGTGCCTGGCGGCCAAGGAACAAAGCGCGCACCAGGCTGACATCCGTGATGCCGTACGCGAAAGCGCGCGGCACTTGCTCGAACTGCGCGCCGAAATCGGTCTGCTGGCAACCCTGAGCGAAACCCAGTTGAAGGCGCAGGGCGCCATGAAAGATGCCTTGCGCGGCATGGCGGCCGGCATGGCGCGGGCCGCTGGCTCGCTGGACGAAAATCGCGTTGCGGTGGGGGGCGCCGTGCGCGGTCTGTCGCACACCTTGGCCACGCTAGCCCAGACGGGCGAGGGCGCCGAGCGCAAGCTGGCCGCCATCGACCAGGCCATGGGCCGCAGTGCCGCGCAATTGGCCCTGATGACGCAAAGCGTGATGTCGCAACAGGATGCCGCGCTGGAACTGGTGCGGCGCGTCTCGACACTGGCCACTCAGCATGCCGTGGCTGCGAACCACGCCGGGCAATCTGACCGTGGCGGCGAGCCCGCGATCGTCAACGTGGCTCGGTCCCTGCACGCTGCTCAGCCGGTCGAGGCCTGACATCATGAAGGCATTGCGACCGATCGCGCTGGCCTTGCCGCTCTGGCTGGGTGTCACGCCACCGGCGCACGGCGCCGGATCGGCAGCAGCGGCCGATAACGCCGATGCCGCCAGGCCCGCGTCATCGCCCCAAACTGCCAGCGGCCGGCCTGTGTCGCTGGGCGAGGCCCTGGCGCTGGCCCAGGGCTATTCGATGCGCCTGCAAATGGCCTCGGCCCGGGTAGACGCCGCGCAGGCAGGCATTTCGACGGCCAGGTCCGCCTATTACCCCAAGCTGCAGGCCATGGCCAAGACGGATGACGCCATCGACCGCCGCTACGAAGGCTATCGCCGCACCAACGACGAATATGGCCAGGCCCAGTTCAGCCTGCAATACACCGCGCTGGATTTCGGCCGCCGCAAGGCCGAACTGGCGCGCAGCGAATTCGGCAAGCAGGGGTCCGAACTGGCACTGCGCCAGGAAGCCTCCGACCTGCAGTTCGACACGGTGCGCGCCTATGTCGACAGCGAACGCTACCGCCGCTTGCTGGTCGTGGCCAACGAACATACCGCCGAATTGCGCCGCCTGACCACCTTGATGGAAGAACGCGTGCGCGGCGGCCTGTCGCCGCAATCCGAAGTCATCCGCAGCCGCCTGGCGCTGACCAACGCCCAGAATCGCCTGAAGACCATCGCCAAGAACTTCGACCAGGCGCAGCAGTCGCTGCGCGCGCTCACCGGCGAAACCGTCCGCAGCGAGCCGATCTCGCTGAAGCTCGACTCCATCGAGGTCGCCGCCGATGTGCTGGCCGCGTCAATCGAAGGCAATTATTCGCTGCAGGCCTTGCGGGCCCAGCTCAGCGGGGCCGACGCCGGGGTAGACCGTGCCCGCGCCGACCGCTATCCCAAGGTCGACGTCATGGCGTCATACAAAAAGCCTTTCCAGGACGACGTGCGCGGCCTGGGCATGAATGTCTACGCCCAGGTCTCGATGGACATCTTCGACGGTGGCTTGAAAAGCGCGCGCGTCGACGAGGCCGGGGCCGCCCAGCGCGAGGCCCGTGCTCGCTTCGAATCCACGCGCCGCGAACTGCGCGATGCCGCCGACCGTCTGGTGTTCGACATCAACACCAGCTATGACCAATGGCGCCTGAGCGCCTCGGGTCAGGACGAGGCCGCCCGCACCAAGTCCTTGTACATGGACGAATTCCGTCTGGGCAGCCGCAGCCTGAACGACCTGATTTCGGCCCAGAACGACTATTTCGCACAGCGCGTCGACAACATCGACGCCTACAGCAACTACCTCCTGTCCGTCCTGGGGCTGTTCCACGTGGCCGGCCGCATGGCCGACGGCCTGGACACCCTGCGCCTCGTTGCCGCGGGGCCGGGGTTCGGTCAGCAATCCCACAAGGAAATTCAATGAGTTCAAAGTCCTCCGGCCATTTCTGGCCCGCCTACGTCGATCTGATGACCGTGCTGCTGATGGTGTTCATGCTGTTGACGCTGCTGTTCCAGATGGTGGCCAGCATCGCCCGCATGCAGGAAGGCCTGAAGGTCACGACCGCGGGGTCGATGGATGCGTCGGCAACGCCGCGCCAGGATGCCTTGACGCTGGCTTTCGCCAACGCCGAAACGCCGCTGCAGGCTGCGCAGAAGAAAGATGTCCAGGCATGGCTG
>PJUB01000134.1_pt1 | contig 51863 bp, 55 predicted proteins | sample 1512141 | NCBI WGS metagenome assembly PJUB01 (sample SAMN08177677, study PRJNA422409) | Soil metagenome, whole genome shotgun sequencing project. | isolation source: Soil enriched on filter paper: alkali lignin treatment | place: USA: Madison | collected 2015-01-15 | reverse complement strand
CGCCCAGGCCGGCCAGCATGGAACCGGCCACGAAGACGCCGACGAACAAGTGGCGGATGCGGTAACCCAGGCTCTCGACCATTTCGCGGTCTTCGACGCCCGCACGGATCAAGAGGCCCAGCTTGGTGCGGTTGAGCAGCCAGAGCATGCCGCCCAGCACGCCCAGGCCGACCACCAGCGCGACGATGCGGAATTTCTCGATGGCGGCATCGCCGACCAGCACCGCGCCTCGCAGCGCGTCAGGCAATGGCAGCGACAGCGTCTGCGGGCCCCACAGCATCTTGATGATCTCTTCGCCGATGATCATGCCGCCCATGGTGATGAGGATCTGCTTCAGATGCTGGCCATAGACGGGGCGCACAATCACACGTTCGAACGCGATGCCTACGGCACCAGCCACCAGCATGCCCACGATCAAGGCGGGCAGTACGGCGGCAAGGTTCAGCCACAGGCTGCCGGACTGGGTCCAGTCGGCCATCGAACCCAGCACCGTGGCGGCCATGTAGGCGCCGATCGCGATGAACAGGCCATGGCCGAAGTTCAGTACGTCCATCAGGCCGAACACCAGCGTCATGCCCGAGGCCACGATGAAGATGATCATGCCCATCGCCAGGCCGGCGAAGGTCAGTGTGATCCAGGTCGAGAACGAGCCGATGAGGGGCAGGGCGATGGCGGCCAGTGCCAGGACCAGCAGCACGGGGCGCAGGTCGGCACGCGTGCGCGGCAGCGGGGCGTCGATATCGGCAGCGGTCATTGGTGGGCTCCCAGGGACAGGCCCAGCAGGCGGGTCTGCAGCGCCTCGTCTTGCGCCAGCTGCGTCATGCTGCCAGCGTGCACGACGCGACCGTTGTCCATGACCGCGACGTGATCGCCCACTTGGCGGGCGAAATTGAAATTCTGCTCCACCAGCAAGATGGTGGTGCAGGCCTGCTTGAGTTCGATGAAGGCGTCGATCATGTTCTGGATGATGGCGGGCGCCAGGCCCTTGCTGGGTTCGTCCACCAGCAGCAGGCGACGTGGCTCGATGATGGCGCGAGCCACGGCCAGCATCTGCTTCTGGCCGCCCGACAGCTTGCCGGCGGGGTGCAGCCAGAATTTCCTGAGCGCCGGAAAGAAGCCGAAGATCCATTCCAGTCGGGCGGTGTCGAGTTGAGTGGCGTTAGGCGCCTGGCGGGCCGCCAGCAGGATGTTCTCCTTGACCGACAGGTCGGCAAAGATGCCCATGTTCTCGGGCACATAGGCGATGCCCAGGCGCGCCATGTCGGGGGGCGAGGTGCGTACGCCCGGGCCGCCAGCCGGCGTGCCGTCGAAGGCGATGCGGCCCTGCGTGGCCTTCCACAGGCCCATGATGGTGCGCAGCGTGGTGGTCTTGCCGGCGCCGTTGCGGCCCAGCAGCATGGTGACCGCCGCGGGTGGCACGGCCAGGTCCACGCCGTGCAGGATGTGATACGCGCCGATATGCGTGTGCACGTCGTTCAGTTCCAGCAGCGGGGCCTGGGTCACTGGGGCGTCCTTACGGAAGGGGCTGTCGAAGGGCTGACGCCCAGGTAGGCCTGTTGCACGATGGGCGAAGCGATCACCTCGGCGGGTTCGCCGTCGGCCATCAACTGGCCGTTGTGCAGCACCACGATGCGATCGGCCAGTTCGCGCACGACGTCCATCTTGTGCTCTACCAGCAGGATCGTCTTGGTCGGGTCCTGCTTGATCTCGCGGATCAGGTCCAGCACGACGGGTACGTCGTCCACGCTCATGCCGGCGGTGGGTTCGTCGAACATGAATACTTGGGGTTCAAGCGCGATCAGCATGGCGATCTCGAGCTTGCGTTGATCGCCATGCGGCAAGTCGGCGGCCAGCTGGTCGCGGCGTGCGGTGAGCCGTGTGCGCTCCAGCAAGGCGTCGGCGCGTGTCAGCAGATTGCGGTCGTCGTCCCAGGTGCGCCAGAGTCGGATCTGGCGCCAGCCCAGGCCTTGCTGGCGCGATTGCAGCGCCAGCCGCACGTTCTCGTGCACGGACAGGCGCGGAAACAATTGCGTGAGTTGAAACGCGCGACCCAGGCCGGCGTGCATGCGGGCCGGCGCCGACAGGCCGGTCAGGTCGCGGCCGTTCAGATGTACGGAACCCGCGCTGGCACGCAGTTGCCCGGAGATCAGGTTGAAGTAGGTGGTCTTGCCCGCGCCGTTGGGGCCGACGATGGCCGTCAGGCTGCCGGGCGTGAAGCGGCAGCTCACGGCGTTGACGGCCACGTGACCGCCAAAGCGGATCGTGAGCGATTGGGTTTCCAGCATGGAAGACAGGGCTCAGCGTTTGTTCTGGATCGGCACGGCCATCTGGTCGGGCGTGATTTCCTTGACCAGGTCCTGCACGGCCCACGGCACCGAGGGGTCGTTCTTGATGCGGAAGTGGTACATCGACTGCATGGCCTGGTGGTCTTCGGGACGGAAGATCATCTTGCCCTTGGGCGTGTCGAAGCTCATGCCCTCCATGGCTTTGATCAGCGTGTCCGTGTCGGAATTGCCGGCGGTCTTGTTCAGCGCGGCCACCAACGCGATACCGGCCGACATGCCGCCGGCAGTGAAGAAGTCCGGGGGCTGGCCATAGCGCTTCTGATGTTCGGCCACCAGCCAGTCGTTGATCGGGTTCTTCGGAATGCCGTAGTAGTAATAGGTGGCGCCTTCCATGCCGGCCAGCGGCTTGAGCGGCGTCATGGCGGCGAGCGTGTTGCCGCCGGTGGCGATTTCAATGCCGAAGCGCTTGGGGTCCAGGTCGGCGATCTTGAACGGATTGCCGGCGCCTGCCCACAGGATGAAGATGATCTTGCGGCCGGGCTTGTCCTTGAGCGCGTCGAACAGGCGCTGGGCACCCGCCGTGAAGTCGGTGGCATTGGCCGGCAGGTATTCCTCGTGCACGATCTTGGCCTGCTTGAGCGCGCCCTTGAAGGCCTTGACGCCGTCGCGGCCGAACGCGTAGTCCTGTGCCAGCATCGCGATGGACGTGCCAGCCTGGTCGAAGGCGACGGCGTTGGCGATGGCGTCCTGCGAGGAATTGCGGCCCGTGCGGAAGATGTACTTGTTCCACTTGTCGCCCGTGATCGAATCGGCAACGGCGGGCTCCACCAGCAGGATCTTCTCGTATTCCTCGGCGATGGGCAGCATCGCCAGCGCAACGCCGGACGACGTGGGGCCCACGGCGATGTCGGCGTTGTCGTCGGCATAGGCGGACGCGAGCTGGGCGCGTGCGACGTCCGGCTTGCCTTGGTTGTCTTTTTCGATGACGCGAATCTTGCGGCCGGCCACCGTCATGCTGCCCTGGGTGGCATATTCCAGGCCCAGCATCAGGCCGTTGTGGGTCTGCTTGGCATAGGCCTCCAGCGGGCCGGTCTTGTCGTAGACATGCGCCACGACGAAATCCTTGGCCGCGGCGGCGGAACTCATGCACAGGCCAACCAGCGTGGCAAGCAATAAGCGTTTCATGGAAGTCTCCTTGTTCTACGGATTGCCGGCGGCGGCAACGGCGCCTGAGGTGGCAAGAAAGCGGCGGACGGCGTCGATCTGCGGCGCGACGTTCAGCGCAGGGGCATGGCCGCAGTCGGGGAAGTCGATGCGTTGGGCGCGTGGACCGCGTTCGGTCATGGCATGCGCGACCTCGGGCAGCAGCAGGTCGGAATCGGCGCCGCGCAGCAGCAGCAGTGGTATGTCCAGGCTGTCGTATTCGGTCCAGCGCTCGTAGTCGGTGGGGTGATGGCTGAACTGGCCGACGATGGCCGGATCGTAGTGGGCGGTGACGCGGCCGTCGGACAAGCGGCGCACCGACGTTTCTGCCATGCGGCGCCATTGTTCGTCGCTTTGCCAGCCGTAGGGCTTGTAGGCGGCGCGCAGCCAGGTCTCGAGTTCCGTTACCGTGTCGAAGGCAGGCGGATTGCCGGCATACGCCAGGATGCGTGCGATGGCCGGTTGCGGCAGCGTGGGGCCGATATCGTTGACCACCAGGTGCGAGACGCGACCTTTGAGCGTGGTGGCGGCGGCGAGCATGCCGGTGGCGCCACCCATCGACGTGCCGACCCAGCGCACCCGTGTCAGCGCCAGCCCGTCGAGCAGGGCCCGGGCCAATCTGGCGTAGAACCCGAGCTGGTACTCCGCGACCGGATCCGGACTCCATTGAGACAGGCCGCGACCGATCGTGTCGGGGCAGATGATGCGATAGTCATCGGCCAGCGCCTGCGCCAGTTCGTCGAAATCGCGACCGGTCCTGGCCAGGCCATGCCACATGATGAGCGCGGGGGCGCCGGGGTCACCCCACTCGGTGTAGTGCAGCTCGCGGCCCTCGCAGCGCAGATAGCGTGAAGCCGGTGCGTGGCGGACGGCCTGGATGGACGCGTTGGCCATGAGTCTCCTCCCGGGTTGTCCAGGTTGTATGCTTATCGGGCTGAATATAGACTTGCGCCGAGCGCGGCCACAATGCGCCAGACCACCTGTGGCAGGGTGAGTCAAGAATATGTAGACGCAGGATCACGAGCGACCAGCCCGACCCCGCGAACCAGGAGACAGCGCCATGCCCGATACGGAATTTGCCATTTCGGCCATTGCCGGCGCCGAGCGCCGCGACCAATGGCGCGCGGCCTTGTCCGATGCCTTCGGGCCGTTCGAGGTGCATCACGGCCAGGGCGGCCGTTTCGCCGGTCATGTGCGCTACGTGCGGCGGGCCAGCCTGCAGTTCAACGACCTGCACTATCAGGGACAGAAGATCGAGCGCACTGCCGGCAACGTGTCCCGGCTGGACCAGGAGTTCTACACGTTCGGCCTGCCGTTGGCAGGCCCGCTGGCGGTTCAGCAGCAGGGCCGCGAATTCCAGGTCGAGCCGGGTTGCGTCTACCTGATGAACCAGAGTCTGCCCTACCAGGCCACTGCCTTGGGCGTCGACGGCTACCGCAGCCTGAGCGTGTCGTTTCCGCGCAGCGCACTGTCGCAACGCGATTCCCGCATCGGTCCGTTCTACAAGCTGCGCGTCGATGACGGATCGCCACGGGGGGCGATGCTGGCCAGCTACATGGACCACCTGTTCAAGGGCCTGGACGGTTGGACGGCGGCCGAAGCGGCGGAACTGGGCGAACGGCTGATCGACCTGATCGTGCTGTTCGTCGTGCAGCCAGGACAGGGCCATGCGTCGGCTTCAGACAGCAGCGTCACCATGGCGCACCGGCAACGGGCCATGGCCTATATCCGCCAGCATCTCGCCGATCCGGCGCTGACGCCTCTGCAGGTCGCGCAGGGCTGTGGCTTGTCGGTGGCCTATCTGCACCGCGTCTTCCAGGCCGGTGACCTGTCCGTGGAAAGCTTCGTGTTCGACCAACGCCTGGAGCGCTGCCGGGAATTGCTGCTGAATCCCGCACAACGTCACCGCGGTATCGCCGAATTGGCCTACCAGGCCGGCTTCGCGCATCCCTCGCACTTCAGCCGCCTGTTCAAGCAGCGATTCGGCATGTCGCCGCGCGAGTGGCGCTCGCGCGGCTAGATCGCAGTGGTACGACAGCGAAAAAGGCCCGCTTGCGCGGGCCTTGTCGTATCCGGCGTCGGGTCGGACACCGCGTCAGAAGGGCGAGGGCTGGGTCGAGAGGTTGACGACGGTATTGCTCTTCAGATCAACGAGGATGTGCTCGGACGGCAGGCCGTCGGCCAGCTTCAACATGATCGCCATCAGCGGCTTGAAGCGGGCCTTGAACATGTCCGCCAGGGTGTTCGCATCACTGACGCGGTCTCCGTTGAGCTGCAGGCCGGCGTTGGTCTGGCTCAGCGCCTGCGCCAGCAGCTTGTACTGGCTGGCGCGTTGGGCCGGAATGTCGGCATAGGCCAGGTCGCCGGCGTTGGCCAGGCGCACGAAATCGCCCGCCAGGTCCAGCGCCTGCCACTTCGCGAAGTCCGTCAACTGCATGCCATGCGCTAGGGCCAGCGCCTGTGCGCGGTTCTGGGCGTCGGCAAGGTCTGCGGCATACGCAGGGTTGCTGGCATTGGGGCCGCCGGCGGTGTACAGGCAGTTGAAGAACTCGGGCGTCAGCTTGTTCTGGTCACCGGTGTTCTTCAGTTCCGCCAGCGTCACCGTGGTACGCAGCTGCGACAGCACCAGCATGTCGGCGCCTGTCAGGGGGCTCTTGACCAGCTCGCGCATTTCGCAGCGCCAGTCGTCGTTGAGCAGGCGCAGGCGCACCAGTTCGCTCATGTAGCGATAGTTGAAGTCGCCATAGTCCTTGGCGTCCAGGATGGACACGTTCCAGCGCGGCGGTACGTCATACGCGTTCTCGGCGCGGTACAGGTCGAACAGCTCGTCGAAGCGCGGTACCTTGTCCAGGCGGATCGTCTTGACCTCGACCTCGGTGGCGCTTTGCAGCGTCATGATCTTGTAGGCCGGCACGTAGGCGGCCATGGACGGAGCCTGGATGTTGAACAGCGCCGTGTCGCCGCCATACGTGCGCACCGCCATGTCATTGAAATGCATGTGGCCGCCCACGTGGAGCTTCAGGCCGGTCTCGGCCAGCGCGCGGGTGGTGTTTTCCGCCGGGCGGCGCACCATCTGCATCTTGTTGGCGCCCAGCAGCGCTTCGATGTCGTCCGAGGCGCCGTTGAAGAATTCCGTCATCGGGAAATGGCTGAACGCGATCACCTGCTTGCCCTGCGCCTTGCCGCGGGCCACCACATCGGCCAGCCACTTGATCACGTGGGACTTGTGCGTGAGCATCTTGTTGTAGCCCTGGTCGCCCGAACCGGTGAAGTCATTCGGGCCGGTACCCGTCGGCACGTAGACGTTGGCGTCCAGGCCCACCAGCCACACGCCCTTGACGGGTTCGACCACGTAGGACGTGTCCGGCACCATCTTGCACAGGGTGTAGTTCGACGGCTTGTTGGGGCCGCCCGTGCCCTGGGCGCAGATTTCGTACTGGCGATTGATCCAGCCGGCTTGCGACAGCGCGGTGTTGTAGTTGTAGTCCTCGTACTTGTAGGTGCTGTACGGGGTTTCGTAATACACATACTGCGGCTTGGGCATGAAGCCGTGCTGGGCCAGGGCGTCGGTAATGCCCGCATACCCCATGTGCAGCACTTCTTCGGTGCAGTAGGTGTTGCCCACGCGAGCCCAGTCGCCGGCATAGGGTGTGCTGCAGGCGGCGTTGCCGCCGCGGCTATAGATGGGCTGCGAGAAGCCGATGGCGCCGGTGGCCGGGTCCAGGCCCAGGTAGTCGCTCTTGCCGTTGGCCTGGTTGAAGGGCCGTACCGGATCGTGGTTGCCGGGGGCGGCGAAGAACTGGATGCCGTACTTGCCTGCGTACTCGTCCATTATCTTGACCAGGCCGCGCATGTGCACCGGCTGGCCGTCGTCCGAGAAGTCGCCGGGCAGGGCGATGTACTTCACGCCGCGCCTGGCCGCGTCATCCAGTGCCGCCAGGAACGCAAAGTAGTTTTCGTTGAACAGCCGCGTCGACGTCAGCTGCGCATACATCGTGCGGATGGTGGCGTTGTCGCCGCGCTTCGGGTTGGGGATGCCGGGAAATGACCCGTCCTTGAAATCCGCATAGATGTCATGGAAGTGGATGTCCGGCATGAAGGCCACCTGCACAGGGGCGGGTGGCGGCGTTGCTGGCGTTTCGGCTACCGGAGGCGCGTTGCCGTTGTCGTCGTCCTTGTCGCCACCGCAGGCGCCAAGCAAGGCCGTCAGCGCCACCGCGCCCGCGCAGCGGGCGAAACGTTGATATCGGTTCATGGTGCTTCTTTCTCTTTTCGGAACAAGATCTTCTTCAGGCGACTATTTCCCCGTTCCTGGGAAGTCGCGCCCGCGAGCGAGGCGCAATCCTGGGGGTTCAGGATGACAGCGTGATGAAAGAATGGCGCCAAAGCTGTCCACGAACGTCTGCACCGGCAGGCGAAAAAAAAGCCCCTTGCGGGGCTTTTTGCGAGAGGGCGCTTGGGTCAGATGTGCGTGATGAACTTCGTGACCAGGTAGCCATCGAACGTTTCGAGGCCGCCTTCGCTGCCGATGCCGCTGTCCTTGATGCCGCCGAACGGCGTCTCGGCCAGGGCGCTGCCGAAATGGTTGATGTTGACCATGCCGGCTTCCAGGCCGTTGGAGACCTTGGTGGCGGTCTGCAGCGAGTTGGTGAACACATAGGAAGACAGCCCGAACGGCAGGCTGTTGGCGCGCGCCAGCACTTCATCGGTGTCGGTGAAGCGAACCACCGGCGCGACCGGACCGAAAGGTTCTTCGGTCATCAGCATGGAGTTGTCGGGCAGGTCGGTCACGACCGTGGGGGCGAAGAAGAAGCCCTTGCGGTCCAGGGGGCCACCGCCCACCACCACCTTGCCGCCGTGTTTCTTGGCGTCGTCGATGAAGGCGCTCATGGCGGGGACGCGGCGCTCGTGGGCCAGCGGACCCATGTCGGTGCCGGCTTCCAGGCCGTCGCCGACCTTGATGTTCTTGAGCACGTCGGTAAAGCGCGCCAGGAACTGTTCGTAGGCGCCGTTCTGTACGTAGAAGCGGGTGGGCGACACGCAGACCTGGCCAGCGTTGCGGACCTTGAACTTGGCCAGCATGGTGGCGGCGCGGTCGATGTCGGCGTCATCGAACACGAGCACGGGCGAATGGCCGCCCAGCTCCATGGTGACGCGCTTCATGTGTGCGCCGGCCAACGCGGCCAGCTGCTTGCCCACCGGCACGGAACCGGTGAACGAGACCTTGCGCACGATGGGCGAACGGATCAGGTAGTCGGAAATCTTGGCGGGTTCGCCCCAGACGATGTTCAGGCAGCCCTTGGGCAGGCCGGCATCGTGGAACATGCGGGCGATGGCCATGACGGCGCTGGGCGAGTCTTCAGGACCCTTCAGCACCACCGTGCAACCGGCGCCGAGTGCGGCGGCGATCTTGCGGATGGCCTGGTTGTACGGGAAGTTCCAGGGCGTGAACGCGGCGCAGACGCCAATGGGTTCGCGCACGACGATCTGGCGCACATCGGGGTTGCGCGGCTGAATCACGCGGCCGTAGATGCGGCGACATTCCTCGGCGTGCCAGTCGGCGTGCTCGGCACAGGAAGTGACTTCGCCGACCGCTTCGGCCAGGGGCTTGCCCTGGTCCAGCGTCATGTTGCGGCCGATTTCCTTGGCGCGTTCGCGCGACAGCGTGGCGACCTTGCGCAGGATGGCGGAACGGTCCATGGGAGAAGATTTCTTCCAGGATTCGAACGCGCGCTGGGCGGCGGCTAGCGCGCGATCCAGATCCGCTTCGGTGGCGTGGGGCAGCTGGCCGAGCACTTCCAGCGTGGCCGGGTTGATGACGTCCTGGGTGCGCCTGCCCTCGCCGGCAACGAATTCGCCGTCGATATACAGCGCCAACTGTTCATACATGCCTGTCTTTCCTTGCGAAATAGGAGTGGGTAGCGATCGCGGTCGCCCATGCCAGTCTAAACCAGCTTGCCGGCCGCGGGGAGGTCCAATTCCGGCGGCCGCCTAGGAGCCAATGGACGGCGCTTGCATGCGACGGGCGCGGTCGACAAAATGGTGCATCTTTGGCTGTCTATATAAATCCATTGTGCAACCCGTCGATACGCGTCCGCCCGGCCAGCCCAGTGTCTATTCCCGCGTTTTCTTCCGTTTCATCGATTGGCTGCGCCATCGGATCGCGCTGGCGTCCCTGGTGGGTGACCATCCCATCTTCAAGAACAGCCAGTTCCCGTGGGTGGCCGCGCTCGAGGCCCAGGCACCCGCCATCCGTGCCGAACTGGTGGCCCTGTTGGCCGAGCGCCAGCAACTGCCGTCCTTTCATGAACTGTCCCCTGATGTGGGCATGATCACGTCCGACGACCAGTGGAAGACCTTCGTTTTCATGGGCTACGGACTGCGCTCCGAGCGCAACCTGGCGCGGTGCCCGGCCACCGCCCGGGCGCTGCAGGGCATCCCGGGCCTGCGCACCGCGTTCTATTCCATTCTGGAACCCGGCAAGCGCATCCCCTTGCATACCGGCCCCTATAACGGCGTGCTGCGCCTGCACCTGGGGCTGGTGGTGCCCGAGCCGGCCGAGCGTTGCTGGATCGAGGTGGGAGGCGAGCGCTATTGCTGGCGGGAAGGCGAGGCCGTGGTGTTCGACGATCTGTACCCCCACCAGGTGCACAACGACACGGCCGGCACTCGGGCCGTGCTGTTCGTCGACTTCGAGCGCCCCTGCCGGGCGCCCATCAGGTGGCTCAACCGGCTGGTGCTGATGGCCGCGCCGTTCACCGACGAAATCCGTCGCGGCAAGGCCAACCACGATGCCTGGGAGCGGAATTACTATCGCGACAAAACGGGGGCAGATTGATCGCCCCGTGTCACTGGCCTGGCAAATGTCCCGGGACCGCCGCTCGTGTCGAGTTTTCCACAGGCGCTGTCGCGTATTTGCTCACTATCTCAACAAAGGGCTTGCGCTCAAAATCTAACCAGGCTAGAATGGTCAGCTTTCCCAGATTGTCGATTGGCCAGGACTAGCCCGGGCCAACGTGTTGGGGGAATACCCGCAGGATTTCAACCCAGGGTCGTTGCGTTGCCACCAGTTGATGGTCTTTGAAGCGAAAGCTTGAAGCACCAGCCAACAATAAAGCAGGGCGGCTGACCTGACGGGACCAAAACTGGCAGGAATTGCAGTGTTCCCTTTTTTGGGGAAAACCGTATTTCCAGTTAAGTTGGAACAGGAAAAATCATGATCCAAATGCAGACCACGCTGGACGTGGCCGATAACACTGGTGCGCGTCATGTCATGTGCATTAAGGTGCTCGGTGGCTCCAAGCGCCGTTATGCCGGTATCGGCGACATCATCAAGGTGAGCGTCAAAGATGCGGCTCCGCGCGGACGCGTCAAGAAAGGCGAAATTTACAATGCCGTGGTGGTTCGTACCGCCAAGGGCGTGCGCCGTAAAGACGGTTCGCTGATTCGTTTCGGTGGCAATGCCGCCGTGTTGCTCAACGCCAAGCTGGAGCCCATCGGCACCCGCATCTTCGGACCCGTTACGCGTGAACTGCGTACCGAGAAGTTCATGAAGATCGTGTCGCTGGCCCCGGAAGTGCTGTAAGGAGCCCTACGATGAACAACATTCGTAAAGGCGACGAAGTCATCGTCCTGACCGGCCGCGACAAGAAGCGTCGCGGTACCGTGCTGGCCCGCGTTGATGCCGACCACGTCCTGGTCGAAGGCGTCAACGTCGTCAAGAAGCACGTGAAAGCCAACCCGATGGCCAACAACCCGGGTGGCATCGTCGAAAAGACCATGCCGATCCACATCTCGAATGTGGCGCTCTTCAACCCCGCCACCGGTCGTGGCGACCGCGTCGGCGTGCAAGAAGTCGAAGGCCGCAAGGTTCGCGTGTTCCGTTCCAATGGTGCCGTTGTCGGCGCCAAGGCGTAAGGGGCGAAAGACATGTCTCGTTTGCAAGATTTCTACAAGAGCAAGGTCGCTGGCGACCTGCAGGCCAAGTTCGGCTACAAGAGCGTCATGGAAGTGCCGCGCATCACCAAGATCACCCTGAACATGGGTGTCTCGGAAGCCGTCGCCGACAAGAAGGTCATCGAACACGCTGTGGGTGACCTGACCAAGATCGCTGGCCAAAAGCCGGTCATCACCAAGACCAAGAAGGCTATCGCCGGTTTCAAGATCCGCGAAAACTACCCGATTGGTTGCATGGTCACGCTGCGTGGTCAACGCATGTACGAATTCCTGGATCGCCTGGTGGCGGTTGCGCTGCCTCGCGTGCGCGACTTCCGCGGTATCTCGGGTCGTGCGTTCGACGGCCGTGGCAACTACAACATCGGGGTGAAAGAGCAGATCATTTTCCCCGAAATCGAGTACGACAAGATCGACGCGCTGCGTGGGCTGAACATCAGCATCACCACCACCGCGAAGACCGACGAAGAAGCCAAGGCGCTGTTGACGGCCTTCAGCTTCCCGTTCCGTAACTAAGGGGCTGATGACGTGGCTAAACTTTCCCTCATCAATCGCGACATCAAGCGCGCCAAGCTGGCTGACAAGTTCGCTGCCAAGCGCGCTGAGTTGAAGTCGATCATCGACGACCAGTCGAAGACCGACGAAGAACGTTACCAAGCTCGGCTCAAGCTGCAACAGCTGCCGCGCAATGCCAACCCGACGCGTCAACGTAACCGTTGCGTGGTCACCGGTCGTCCGCGCGGTGTGTTCCGCAAGTTCGGCCTGACGCGCCACAAACTGCGTGAAATGGCGATGAAGGGCGAAATCCCCGGCATCACCAAGGCCAGCTGGTAGGAGAAACAATATGAGCATGAGCGATCCCATCGCCGATATGCTGACCCGCATTCGCAATGCGCAGCAAGTGGACAAAGTTACGGTGAGCATGCCCTCCTCGAAGCTGAAGGCGGCTATTGCCGCTGTGCTGAAAGACGAAGGCTACATCGACAGCTTTGAAATCAAGGGCACCCAGGCCAAGCCTGAGCTCGAGATCACCCTGAAGTACTACGCTGGCCGTCCGGTTATCGAGCGCATCGAACGCGTCTCGCGCCCTGGTCTGCGTATCTACAAGGGCCGTACCAGCATTCCTCAGGTCATGAACGGCCTGGGCGTGGCTATCGTTTCGACCTCGCGCGGCGTCATGACCGACCGTAAGGCTCGCGCCAACGGCGTCGGCGGCGAAGTGCTGTGCTACGTGGCCTAAGGAGAAATTCGAATGTCACGTATCGCTAAGTATCCGGTCGAACTGCCCAAGGGTGTCGAAGCTGACATCAAGCAGGATCAGATCACTGTCAAGGGCCCGCTGGGTTCCTTGACCCAAGCCCTGACTGGCGACGTCACGGTTGCGTTGGACAACGGCAAACTCACGTTTGTCGCCGCCAACGAAACCCGTCACGCCAACGCCATGTCGGGTACCGTGCGCGCGCTCGTGGCCAACATGGTCAACGGCGTGAGCAAGGGATTCGAGCGCAAGCTGAATCTGGTTGGCGTGGGTTACCGCGCCTCGATTCAAGGCGACGCCGTTAAGCTGCAGCTCGGTTTCTCGCACGACGTTTTGCACCAGTTGCCGGCCGGTATCAAGGCCGAATGCCCCACCCAGACGGAAATCGTCATCAAGGGCTCCAACAAGCAAGTCGTCGGTCAGGTGGCCGCTGAAATCCGCGCGTACCGCGAACCCGAACCCTACAAGGGCAAGGGTGTGCGTTACTCGGACGAACGCGTCGTCATCAAAGAAACCAAGAAGAAATAACGGCGCACGCAAGGACGAATCATGGACAAAAAAGTTTCCCGTTTGCGTCGTGCGGTTCCGACCCGCCGGAAGATCAACGAGCTGCGCGTTCACCGCCTCTCGATCTTCCGCTCGAACCAGCACATCTACGCCAATATCATTTCGCCGGAAGGCGATCGCGTTCTGGTCAGCGCCTCGACGGTGGAAGCCGAAGTGCGTGCGCAACTGGCCGGCCAAACCGGTCAGGGCGGCAACAAGGCCGCTGCTTCGCTGGTTGGCAAGCGCGTGGCCGAAAAGGCCAAGGCTGCCGGTATCGAACTGGTCGCTTTCGATCGCTCGGGCTTTCGTTACCATGGCCGCGTGAAAGCGCTGGCCGATGCCGCGCGTGAAGCCGGCCTGAAGTTCTAAGCGAGGATCTGTCAAATGGCTAAAGTACAAGGCAAGAACGCCGCGGAAAAAGAGAACGATGACGGCCTCCGCGAAAAGATGATCGCGGTCAACCGCGTGAGCAAAGTGGTCAAGGGTGGTCGCACCATGAGCTTTGCCGCGCTGACCGTGGTTGGCGATGGCGATGGCCGCGTCGGCATGGGCAAGGGCAAGGCGCGTGAAGTGCCGGTGTCCGTTCAGAAAGCTATGGAACAGGCCCGTCGCGGCATGTTCAAGGTGGCCCTGAAGAACGGCACGCTGCACCACACCGTGGTCGGCAAGCATGGCGCCGCTACCGTGCTGATTTCGCCCGCTGCTGAAGGTACCGGCGTTATCGCCGGCGGCCCGATGCGCGCTATTTTCGAAGTGATGGGTGTGCGTAACGTGGTTGCCAAGAGCCTGGGCTCGAGCAACCCCTACAACATGGTTCGCGCCACGTTGAATGGCCTGCGCGCCTCCCTGACCCCGGCGGATGTTGCTGCCAAGCGCGGCAAGACCGTCGAAGAAATCCTGGGGTAAATCATGGCTCAGAAGCAGATCAAAGTGACCCTCGTGCGCTCCGTGATCGGTACCAAGCAATCGCACCGTGACACGGTTCGCGGTTTGGGCTTGGGCCGCATCAACAGCAGCCGCGTGCTGGTCGATACGCCCGAGGTGCGTGGGATGATCCGTAAGGTGGATTATCTCGTTTCCGTCTCGGAAGCCTAAGGAATCACCATGTCGGATATGCAACTTAATTCGCTGAAGCCCGCTGAGGGCAGCAAGCACGCCAAGCGCCGCGTCGGCCGTGGTATCGGTTCGGGTCTGGGTAAAACCGCCGGCCGTGGCCACAAGGGTCAGAAGTCGCGCTCGGGCGGTTTCCATAAGGTTGGCTTCGAAGGCGGTCAAATGCCGCTGCAGCGTCGCCTGCCCAAGCGTGGTTTCACCCCGCTCGGTCAGCACCTGTACGCCGAAGTCCGTCTGTCGGACCTGCAAGCCCTGCCCATCGACGAAGTCGACGTGCAAGTGCTGAAGGCGGCTGGCGTGATTGGCCAGGCGGTTCGTTACGCCAAGGTCATCAAGTCGGGTGAACTCTCGCGCAAGGTCGTGCTCAAGGGCATTACCGCGACGGCTGGCGCTCGCGCCGCCATCGAAGCCGCGGGCGGCTCGCTTGCTTGATCACGAGGTGACGAGTGGCTAACGCGCAGGCATTGGGCAAAACCGGAGCACGGTACGGCGACCTTAAACGCCGCCTCGTGTTCCTGGTGCTCGCCCTGGTGGTTTACCGTTTGGGTACACACATCCCCGTACCGGGTATCAACCCGGATGCGCTGGCGGACTTGTTCCGTCAGAACCAGGGCGGGATCCTGGGCCTGTTCAACATGTTCTCGGGCGGGGCGCTCTCGCGCTTCTCGATTTTTGCCCTGGGGATCATGCCGTACATTTCGGCATCCATCATCATGCAGTTGATGTCGGTGGTGGTGCCGTCGCTGGAAGCGCTCAAGAAAGAGGGCGAAGCCGGTCGTCGGAAGATTACCCAATACACCCGCTACGGCACGGTCGTGCTGGCGCTGGTGCAGGCTGTGGGCATTTCGGTAGCGTTGGAGTCCCAGCAGGGACTGGTGATCGATCCGGGCATGCTGTTCCGCTTTACGACCGTCGTGACCCTGGTCACTGGCACCATGTTCGTCATGTGGCTGGGTGAACAGATCACGGAACGTGGTCTTGGCAACGGGATTTCCATCCTGATCTTCGCAGGTATCGTTGCGGGTCTGCCCGCGGCGCTGGCTGCACTGTTGGACCTGGTTCGCACCAACGCGATGTCTGTGCTTTCCGCACTGTTCATCGTGGCTCTGGTGGTGCTGGTTACCGCTTTTGTGGTGTTCGTGGAACGCGGACAGCGCAAGATCACGGTGAACTACGCCAAGCGTCAGGTCGGCAACAAGGTCTACGGTGGTCAAAGCTCGCACTTGCCGCTGAAGCTGAACATGGCCGGGGTGATTCCGCCGATCTTCGCGTCGTCGATCATCCTGTTCCCGGCAACGATCACGAGCTGGTTCTCCAGCAGTGAGAACATGCGCTGGCTTAGCGACCTGGCTGCGGCCCTGTCGCCTCGTCAACCGCTCTACATCACGCTGTACTCGGTCGCGATTATTTTCTTCTGCTTTTTCTACACGGCTCTGGTGTTCAACAGCCGCGAAACGGCGGACAACCTGAAGAAGAGTGGTGCGTTTGTTCCGGGCATTCGTCCGGGTGAACAAACAGCGCGCTACATCGACAAGATCCTGATGCGTCTGACGCTCGCAGGTGCCATCTACATCACGTTGGTGTGCCTGTTGCCGGAATTCTTGGTGATGCGCTGGAACGTTCCCTTCTATTTCGGTGGTACGTCTCTGTTGATTATTGTGGTGGTGACGATGGATTTCATGGCACAGGTTCAGGCCTACATGATGTCTCACCAGTACGACTCGTTGCTCAAGAAGGCTAACTTCAAGGGCGCGGGTTTGCCGATGCGGTAAGCAAAAGAATGTCCAAGGACGACGTCATTCAGATGCAAGGCGAGGTTCTTGAGAACCTCCCGAACGCGACATTTCGCGTCAAGCTCGAAAACGGCCACGTGGTGTTGGGCCATATTTCCGGCAAGATGCGTATGCATTACATCCGGATCCTGCCGGGTGACAAGGTCACAGTGGAGCTCACGCCCTATGATCTGACGCGAGCCAGGATAGTTTTCCGCTCCAAATGAGCGGAACCGGATTACGGAAAATTAGGAGTCAACCATGAAAGTAATGGCATCGGTTAAGCGGATCTGCCGCAACTGCAAAGTTATCAAACGTCACGGCGTGGTGCGTGTTATCTGCACCGACCCGCGTCACAAGCAGCGTCAAGGCTAACTCGGGTTAGCGACTACGCAACAGATTTATTCAAGGAATAGTCATGGCCCGTATTGCTGGCATTAACATCCCGCCGCAACAGCACGCCGAGATCGGCCTGACCGCCATTTTTGGCATCGGTCGTACGCGCGCTCGCAAGATTTGCGAAGCGGCAAACGTACCCTTTGACAAAAAGGTCAAGGATCTGAACGACGCTGAATTGGAACGCGTCCGCGAACATGTTGGTTTGTTCACGGTTGAAGGCGACCTGCGTCGTGAAGTACAGCTCTCGATCAAGCGTTTGATCGACCTGGGAACCTACCGCGGTATGCGTCACAAGCGCGGTTTGCCCGTGCGCGGCCAGCGCACTCGCACCAACGCCCGGACCCGCAAGGGCCCGCGTCGTGCTGCTGCGTCCCTGAAGAAATAATCGAGGAACTGGATTATGGCGAAAGCTTCCACCAGCGGCGCTTCGCGCGTGCGCAAAAAGGTCAAGAAGAACGTCTCGGACGGCATCGCGCACGTTCACGCTTCGTTCAACAACACCATCATCACCATCACCGACCGTCAGGGCAACGCTTTGTCGTGGGCCACTTCGGGCGGTGCTGGCTTCAAGGGTTCGCGTAAGTCGACCCCGTTCGCCGCGCAGGTTGCTGCTGAAACGGCTGGCCGCGTTGCGCTGGAATACGGCATCAAGACGCTGGAAGTTCGCATCAAGGGCCCCGGTCCTGGCCGCGAATCCTCCGTTCGCGCTCTGAACGCGCTGGGCATCAAGATTTCGAGCATTGCCGACATCACGCCCGTTCCGCACAACGGCTGCCGTCCGCCGAAGCGTCGTCGTATCTAAAGGGAATCCACATGGCACGTTATATTGGACCCAAATGCAAGCTCTCGCGCCGCGAGGGTACTGACCTGTTCCTGAAGAGCGCCCGTCGCTCGCTGGATTCCAAGTGCAAGCTGGATTCCAAGCCTGGCCAACACGGCCGCACTTCGGGTGCCCGCACTTCCGACTACGGCCTGCAGCTGCGCGAAAAGCAAAAGCTCAAGCGCATGTACGGCGTGCTGGAAAAGCAATTCCGCAAGTACTTCGCTGAAGCCGAGCGTCGCCGTGGCAACACCGGCGAAACGCTGATCCAGCTGCTGGAATCGCGCCTGGACAACGTCGTCTACCGCATGGGCTTCGGCTCGACCCGCGCTGAAGCTCGCCAGCTGGTGAGCCACCGCGCCATCGAACTGAACGGCCATACCGCCGACATCGCTTCGATGCTGGTCAAGGCTGGCGACGTGGTCTCGATCCGTGAAAAGGCCAAGAAACAAGGCCGTATCAAGGAATCGCTCGACCTGGCCACCAGCATCGGCATCCCTCAGTGGGTGGAAGTCGACACGACCAAGCTGACCGGTACGTTCAAGTCGGTCCCCGATCGCGCTGACGTCGCTCGCGACATCAACGAATCGATGGTCGTCGAACTGTACTCGCGTTAATCACGCCTGCCGGCGCCTCCTTCGCAAGGCGCTGGCGAGCTGGTCTCGCGACCCGTTTGCATGTCCCGCAGCAGCCCGCTTTCCGCCTTTTGGCGGCGGCGGGCTTTGCGGTAAGTATCGGCCGGTGTTTTTTGCACCGACCGAGTTTCACGTTTCACCCTGTCCATCAGCCTTATCGGTGTAACGAGCCGAGGGTATTGAAAAGGAACACAGTACATGTCCACTCAAGGTTTCCTGAAGCCGCGCTCCATTGAAGTCGAACCGGTCGGCACCCACCATGCCAAGATCGTGATGGAGCCGTTCGAGCGTGGCTACGGTCATACGCTGGGCAACGCCCTGCGCCGCATCCTGCTGTCTTCGATGACCGGCTACGCGCCGACCGAAGTCCAGATGACGGGCGTGGTGCACGAATACTCGACCATCCCCGGCGTTCGCGAAGATGTCGTCGACATCCTGCTGAACCTGAAGGGCGTGGTCTTCAAGCTGCACAATCGTGACGAAGTCACCCTGGTCCTGCGCAAGACCGGCGCCGGCACCGTGCTGGCCAGCGACATCGAGCTGCCGCACGACGTCGAGATCATCAACCCCGGCCATGCCATCTGCAACCTGACGGACGCAGGCAAGCTGGAAATGCAGATCAAGGTCGAAAAGGGCCGCGGCTACGTGCCGGGCAACGTGCGCGCGCTGTCGGAAGACCGTACCCACACCATCGGCCGCATCGTGCTGGACGCGTCTTTCAGCCCGGTTCGCCGCGTGAGCTACGCGGTTGAAAGCGCCCGTGTGGAACAGCGCACCGACCTGGACAAGCTGGTCCTGGACATCGAAACCAACGGCGTGATCTCGCCCGAGGAAGCGGTGCGCCAGTCGGCCCGCATCCTGATGGACCAGATCTCGGTTTTCGCTGCCCTGGAAGGCGCTGGCGATTCGTACGAAGCTCCGGTTCGCGGCACGCCGCAGATCGACCCGGTCCTGCTGCGTCCGGTCGACGACCTGGAACTGACCGTGCGTTCGGCCAACTGCCTGAAGGCCGAAAACATCTATTACATCGGCGACCTGATCCAGCGTACCGAAAACGAGCTGCTCAAGACCCCGAACCTGGGTCGCAAGTCGCTCAACGAGATCAAGGAAGTCCTGGCTGCACGTGGCTTGACCCTCGGCATGAAGCTCGAGAACTGGCCGCCCCTGGGCCTGGAGCGTCCCTAAGTCTTGAAGGGTGGCGCCCCTGGAAAGGGGCGTCTCCCGCAGCGCCCGGCCTCACCGCCGGGCGGTTTGCGAAACCGTCGTAAAATGCACCGTTTTCTACCGGACCGCGGCCTGATTGCAGGTTGATAGAAGAGCCGGACAACCCGATGGCGGAAACGCCTTCAATAGATTCAAAGGATACTTATCATGCGTCACGGTAATGGCTTGCGTAAGCTCAACCGCACCAGCAGTCACCGTCTTGCCATGTTCCGCAACATGGCCGTTTCGTTGATCACCCACGAAGCCATCAAGACCACGCTGCCGAAGGCGAAAGAATTGCGCCGCGTCATCGAACCCCTGATCACGCTGGGTAAAGAACCCACCCTCGCGAACAAGCGTCTGGCTTTTGCCCGTCTGCGCGATCGCGACGCCGTGGTGAAGCTGTTCGCCGAAATCGGCCCGCGCTACGCGGCCCGTAACGGCGGCTACACCCGCGTGCTGAAGATGGGTTTCCGTCAGGGCGACAACGCTCCCATGGCTTTCATGGAGCTGGTCGACCGTCCGGAAGTCGATGAAGCCGCTGAGGACAGCGCCGCCGAATAAGCTTCGGTTGCGCGATGAGTAGCAAGGGCGGGTCTTCGGACCCGCCCTTGTTTTTTGTGGCGTCCGGATAAGCGCCGTCCGAGTGAGGGGCAACGGGTACAAGATCCGGTCACGGGCTCAAGTGAAGCGGCGCAGGGCCCGGGATCAGATCAGCGCGTTGGCTGACGGCGCCAGAACGGTCTCCGGGAGCGCCCGCTACGACGCGTGCAGTTCGCCCCGCAATTGTGCCGCGGCGGCCTCCAGCGCCTCTTTAGACGCCTGTGGCGGCATCCGGAAGGTCAGGTCCTGCTGCGCGATGTACTGGGTCGAGGTGACGTCCTGCGGATGGTGCATGGGAATCACGTGCGCATGGGTGTGAGCCACGTGTATGCCCGTGAACGCGAATGCCACGCGGTCTACGTTGTACAGGCGCTTCATGTGCCGCCCCAGCTTCTGGCCCAGGTTGACGATGTGCCCGGCCAGGTCGGCTGGCATGTCTTCGTAGTAGGGGTAGTGCTGCTTGGGGATGATGAGCGTGTGCCCCGCGCGCACCGGCTGGATGTCCAGGAACGCCATCAGGCGGTCGTCTTCGTGGATGATGTGGGCCGGGATTTCGTGGCGGGCGATGCGGCAGAACAGGCAGTTATCGGACATGCTTGCCTCGGTGGGTACGGAGACGCGCGACGGCGCGGCGCAGCCGCAAGTCCGGCCGTGGAGGGCGGTGGCGGCAATACCGATAAAATACCCCGAGTTACATCCCACACGGCTACCCCAAGGAGGCCCCATGTTGCGCGATGACGACGTCGTGCTGGTCATCAGCAACGCGCCGGACCTGCTGCTGGCCAAACGTATCGCCCACGTGCTGGTCGAAGACGGACTGGCGGCCTGCGTGAACCTTGGCGCCCCGGGCCTGTCCATCTACCTGTGGCAAGGCGTGGTCGAGGGGACGGAAGAAATCCCCATTCACATCAAAACCACCTACGCGCGCCACCAGGCCGTGGTCCAGGCCCTGGCGCAGATGCATCCCTACGACGTGCCCGAAATCATTGTGCTGCCGGTCATCGGCGGCGCCGCGCCCTATCTGGATTGGGTGCGCGAGCAGACGGCCGTCCCGCAGAACAAGAGAGACTGATGTTGCAACTCGCGGTTCCAGCCGGCGCACCGGCGCGTGCCTTTTTCTCCAGAATGCTGGCCCTGTTGGCAATGTCGCTCTTGCTGTGGGGTTGGAGTGCGTCGGCGCGCGCCGATGCCGAATTTCTCGAACCGGAAAAGGCCTTTGTCTTCAGTGCGGTGATGGCGGCGCCGGATACGGTCGAGCTGCGTTTTCGCGTCGCGCCCGGCTATTACATGTACCGCGAGCGTTTCGGTATCACGATCAGTCCGTTGGGTGCGGCGACCTTGGGCGAGCCTGTCTATCCGAAGGGGGAGGTCAAGTACGACCCGACCTTCGAAAAGGACATGGAGGTCTATCACAAGGATGTCGTGATCCGGGTGCCGGTGGCCCCAGGCGGCCAGCCTTTCACGCTGACGTTGACCGGCCAGGGCTGCGCCGATGCCGGTCTGTGCTACCCCCCGATGGACAGCAGCGTGAAGCTGACGCCCGTGGCGGGGGGCTATGCCGTGGCGGGCGCCGGCGCGTCCGCCGCGCCGGCATCGTCCGGCGGCCTGAGCGCGCTGGTGAATGCGGGCGATACCGGCCTGGCCGATGCGTTGGGCGGGCTGGGCTGGGTCAAGACGGCCGGCGTGTTCCTGGTGCTGGGCTTGTTGCTGGCGTTCACGCCGTGCGTATTGCCGATGATTCCCATTCTTTCGTCGATCGTGCTGGGCGGGGCCAGCCAGGCCCGCCCGAGTCGCGGCCGGGGCCTGGCGCTGGCCGCGACCTACGTGTTGGGCATGTCCGTGGTCTATACCGCGCTGGGCGTGGCGGCCGGCTTGAGCGGCGCGGGTCTTGCCGCCTGGCTGCAGACGCCCTGGATCCTGACCTTGTTCGCGATTTTGCTGGCGGTGCTGGCGCTCGCGATGTTCGATGCCTTCACCTTCCAGATGCCGTCGGGCATCCAAGCGAAGTTGGCGGAGCGCTCGTCGCGCGTGCCGGGCGGCCGCTACACCGGCGCGTTGGTGATGGGCGCATTGTCGGCCCTGATCGTCGGGCCCTGCGTGGCCGCGCCGCTGGCCGGCGCGTTGCTGTACATCTCGCAGACCGGCGACGTGGTGCTGGGCGGTTCGGCCCTGTTCGCCATGGCCTGGGGCATGGGGGTGCCGCTCTTGATCGTGGGAGCTTCGTCCGGCGCACTGCTGCCCAAGGCGGGCCCCTGGATGGATGGCGTCAAGCGTCTGTTCGGCATGTTGTTGCTGGCGACGGCATGGTGGATGCTGATCCCGGTCGTGCCCACCTGGATGCAAATGACCGGCTGGGCCTTCCTGGCGATTGTCGGGGCCGTGATGCTGCGGGCGTTTGATGCGCTGCCAGCCGGCGCTGGCTCGGCGCGCATGTTCGGCAAGGGCCTGGGGCTGCTGTTGGCCCTGGCCGCCGCGGCGTGGCTGGTGGGGGCGGCCAGCGGCGGGCGCGACGTGCTGCAGCCCTTGTCCCATCTGGCATCGGGCGGCCCGGCCGCGGCCGGCGTGTCGGCCAATGCCGGTGAAGTGCATTTCAAGCGGGTGCGCAACAACGCCGAGCTCGACGCGCTGCTGGCGCAGAGCCAGCAGCCGGTGATGCTGGATTTCTATGCTGACTGGTGCGTGTCGTGTCGCGAGATGGAGCGCTTCACCTTCACCGATCCGGGGGTGGCGCAGCGCATGGCGGGCATGTTGCTGGTGCAGGCCGATGTCACGGCCAACAACGCCGACGATCGCGCACTGCTCAAGCGGTTCCGGCTGTTCGGCCCCCCGGGCATCATGTTCTTCGAGCCGGGTGGCAAGGAATTGCCCGATGCCCGCGTGGTGGGCTTCCAGGACGCCAAGCGTTTCACCGAGTCGCTGGACCGCGTGCTATTGCGCTGAGCGGCGCCCGGCCGCTACCATGAGGGCTTGCGTCGCGTGGGCGGCGCCCTCCATCCACCAGGCCGGCGCCCGTGACGTCTTCGACAGTTGCTGCAAGCCAGGACCGCACCGGTCTGATCTATCTTCAATTGATGTTCGTGATGGCCACGTGGGGCCTGAACATCGTCTCTATCAAGTACCTGACACAACACATGGACATCCGGGCCCTGGCGGCCGTGCGGATCGCCGTGGCGTTCGTTGCGGTCACGCTGATCGTCAAGGCCCGTCGTGGCCGCATTCCCCGGCTAGGTCGCGTGGAACTGGGCTGGGTGGCGCTGGCGGGCTTTCTGGTGGTGTACGCGCACCAGACCGCGTTGGTCTACGGCTTGCAGTTCTCGTCAGCCGCCAATGGTACGCTGCTGATGGCCACCAGCCCGCTGTTGTCGGCGCTGCTGGCGGCCTTGTTCTACCGTGAAAAGCTGACGTGGTTGCGCATTGCGGGCGCCTTGTTGGGCCTGGCCGGCGTGGCGATGGTGGTGATCGGCAGCGGCGCGCAGCTGGGCCTGACCGGCTGGGGCGACGCGATCGTGTTCCTGGCGGTCGCGGTGTTCGTGTTCGGCGGGCTGGTGATCCAGCGCATTTCGCGCACGCTCGATCCGCTGGCGATGCTCTGGTACATGTACCTGGCCGGTGGGCTGATGCTGGTGGTGCATGCCGTCCTGACGCCTGGCGCTTACGACACCGAGGGCTGGCGCATGACGTGGTGGCCGTGGATGGTGCTGCTGTTTTCGGCCGTGATCGCCTCGGGCGTCAGCAACATCATCTGGAATGCAGGCATCGCGCGGCTGGGGATCAGCCGCGCGGCGCTGTTCGTGAACTGGCTGCCGATCTTCGGCCTGCTGTTCGCCGCGCTGTTCCTGGACGAACACGTGACGCTGGTGCACGTGGCCGGCCTGGCCTGCATCTTGAGCGGGACCTGGCTCGGCCTGCGCCGCAGCGCCTAGTCGCGGTTCTTGAGCAGCTTGGCCGCCTCGATGGCGAAGTAGGTCAGGATGCCGTCGGCGCCGGCGCGCTTGAACGCCAGCAAGGCTTCCATCATGACCTTGTCGTGGTCCAGCCAGCCGTTGGCGGAGGCGGCCTTGATCATCGCGTATTCGCCGCTGACCTGATAGGCGAAGGTCGGCACACGGAAGGTGTCTTTCACGCGGCGCAGCACGTCCAGGTAGGGCATGCCCGGCTTGACCATGACCATGTCGGCGCCTTCCTGCAGGTCGGCAGCGACTTCGCGCAGGGCTTCGTCCAGGTTGCCCGGGTCCATCTGGTAAGCCATTTTGTTGGACTTGCCCAGGTTGGTGGCGGACCCCACGGCGTCGCGGAACGGGCCGTAGAAGGCGCTGGCGTACTTGGCCGAGTAGGCCATGATCTGGGTGTGGATGTAGCCGTTGGCCTCGAGCGCACGGCGCACGGCGCCGATGCGGCCGTCCATCATGTCGCTGGGGGCGACCATGTCGACGCCGGCGGCGGCTTGCGTGAGCGCCTGCTTGACCAGGATCTCGACGGTAGGCTCGTTGACGACGTAGCCGTTTTCATCGATGACGCCGTCCTGGCCGTGGCTGGTGTAGGGGTCAAGCGCTACATCGCACAGCACGCCCAATTCAGGAAAACGTTTTTTCAGCTCGCGCACCACGCGCGGGATGAGGCCGTCGGGATTGGTGGCCTCGATGCCGTCGGGCGTCTTGAGCGACGGATCGATGGCGGGGAACAGCGACAGCACCGGGATGCCCAGCGATACGCATTCTTCGGCCACCGCCATCAGCGTGTCCGGCGAGTAGCGGACCACGCCGGGCAGCGACGGCACGGCTTGCTTCAAGCCCGTGCCTTCGGCCACGAACACGGGGTAGATCAGGTCGTCCACCGTGAGGGTGTTTTCGCGCACCAGGCGGCGGGTGAAGGCGTCGCGACGCAGGCGGCGGGGGCGGGAAACCGGGAAGTCGGGGGTGATGATCTGCGGGTTCATGGTACGACCTTGGGAGAAATCCAGTTTTCTATGTGCGCGCCAGCTTCTTCCAGGCCGATGCGCTCGGGCGCCGAGAAGGGGATGGTGTGCAGGGCGCCGATGTCCGCCAGGTCTTTGCGCACGGAAAACACGGTGCGCATGCGCTGGCCGTAAGGCAGCTTGTCGGCTTTGGTGAGCAACGCCAGCACCGGGCGTCCGGTGGGGGCGATGAAGTTGGCCAGGCGCCGATCCAGTTCGGTGACGCCGCGGCGGATGTCGATGAGCAGCACGATGCCGACCAGCGATTCACGGTCGCGCAGATAGCCGCCCAGGATGTCGGCCCATTTTTCCTTCTCGTTGCGGGCGACCGACGCGTAGCCGTAGCCGGGCAGGTCGACGAGATAGCCGATGTGGCTTTCCGGATCCAGCGGATCGGGCAGGCTGAACATGTTGATCAGGCGCGTGCGGCCCGGCGTCTTGCTCGAGAAGGCAAGGCGGCGCTGGTTGCACAGCACGTTGATGGACGTGGATTTGCCCGCGTTGGACCGGCCGACAAAGCAGACCTCGGGTGCGCCGGCGGGCGGCAACTGGTCGAGGCGAGCTGCCGACGTGAGAAAAGAGGCGCGATGTAGGAGGGACACGGATGGCTTTGGATACGGTTGGTTTCGAGCCCTATTGTATAATCCGGCGTTTGCAACAGTGGTCCCCGTGCGCGGAGCCGTCTCTTTTGCTTACCGTTAAGGGCATTTCGGTACCTACCGGCATGTTCCAGGCAGGCAAAACGGGCAAATCAGGTTCGATACGGTTTTCCAGATGTGCGGGTAGGCGTGGGCGCCTTTTTGCGCCTTGAGCGATGCGATTCGTCGAGGTCTTCATGAAGCGTGTGCTGTCCCGGATGTTGGTTGCGAGCGGGCTGTTGCTCGGCGCCTCCGCCTTATCTACTACGAGTTTCGCCGCCGACGGTGCTGCGGGCCCGGCCAAGCCAGATGCCGCCAAGGGCGGACAGCTGTTTGACCAGGGTGACGCCTCCCGAGGCATCATCGCCTGTGCCTCCTGTCATGGCGCGGCGGGCAACAGCACCATCCCGGTGAACCCCAACCTGGCCGCGCAACCCCACGAATACCTGGTCAAGCAACTGACCGATTTCCAGGTCAAGGCGGGCGCCAAGCTGCCCGTGCGCAATGGCCCGGGCGGCAATCCCACCCCCATGACCGCCATGGCGCAGAACCTGACGCCGGCCGACATGCAGAACATCGCGCTGTACCTGGCGCAGCAGCCCCTGAAAGAGCCTGCCACGGCCGGCTACGAGAAGCTGGTTGATCTGGGTCAAAAGATCTGGCGCGGCGGCTTGCCCGAACGCAATGTTCCCGCGTGCGCGGCATGCCATTCTGCCAACGGCGCGGGCATTCCGGGCCAATACCCCCGCTTGTCGGGTCAGTTCCCCCTGTATATTGAAGAACAGCTCAAGCTGTTCCGCAGCGGCGATCGCGCCAACGACGTGATGCACGCCGTGGCCGACCGGATGTCGGATGCCGACATCAAGGCCGTGGCGGATTACGCGGCTGGCCTGCGGTAGCCGCTTGCCGGCAACGCGCGCGGCTGGTCCGCGTTCACGCAACCTGAGCGTACGGAACCTGGTTCCGTTACGCGCTGTCTACGAGGGGGGTAGCCGATAGCGCGGCCCCCCTTTTTTCATGAATTCGACTCAGACACACTCTCGTCCTTCCCTGCGCAGCCTGCCCCGCGACCTATTCGAACTGCTGGGGTCGATGCGTTTTGCCGTCAGCCTGCTGATGTTCATCTGCGTGGCCAGTCTGGTGGGGACGGTACTGCAACAGAACCGGTCGTCCAGCAATTACATCGACCAGTTCGGCCCGTTCTGGTACGAGGTGTTCGACAAGTTCTCCATCTGGCACGTCTACAACAGCTGGTGGTTCCTGTTGATCATGGCATTCCTGGTCGTGTCGACGTCGGTCTGCCTGATCCGCAATGCGCCCAAGATGCTGCGCGAGGCCAGCTCGTTTCGCGAGCACGTGCGTGGCAGCAGCTTGCGGGCGTTTCCGCACCGCGTCGAAACCGAGGTGCCCGGCGATGTGCCTCAAACGGCGGCCGGCCTGACGGCGCTGCTCAAGCGCATGGGCTATGCGGTGCGTGAGCGCCAGGACAATACGGGTGTGCTGCTGGCGGCCAAGAAGGGTAGCGCCAACCGGCTGGGCTATGTGTTCGCGCACGCCGCGATGGTCATCATCTGTATTGGCGGGCTGCTCGACAGCGAGCTGCCCGTGCGGCTGCAGGTCATGTTCGGCGGCAAGAAGCCGATCGTCGAGAACATGCTGATTTCCGAGGTGCCGGAAAGCGGCCGCCTGTCGGTCGACAACCCCAGCTTTCGCGCCAGCGTACTGGTGCCCGAGAACGGCCAAGCCAGCACGGCGGTCGTGATGGTCGGCGACGGCGCGCTGGTGCAGCCGATGCCGTTCACGCTGAAGCTCAAGAAATTCGTCGTCGACTACTACTCGACGGGCATGCCCAGCCGCTTTGCCAGTGAAGTGGAAGTGACGGACCCGGATACCGGCAAGTCGTTCGATTCCACCATCGAAGTGAACGAGCCGCTGCGCTTCAAGGGCATGACGGTGTATCAGTCCAGCTTCGACGATGGCGGCAGCACGGTGGTGCTCAAGGGCTATCCGCTGGTTGGCGCCGACAGCGCCACCTTCAAGGTCGACGGCACGGTGGGCAAGACCGCCGAAGTCAGTGCCAATACGGCAAAGGGCCCGCGCAGCATGGGCGTGGAAATCACGGCGCTGCGCCCGATTAACGTCGAAGACCTGACTCGTGGCGACCCCAAGGGCGCCAACCAGAGTTTTGCCGAGCATGTGGCGTCGGTGTCCGGCAGCGCGGCCGGCAAAAAGAACGAAAACCTGCGCAACGTAGGCCCCAGCGTCGAATACAAGCTGATCGACGACGCGGGCCAGGCGCATGAATTCCAGAACTACATGTTGCCCGTGCAACTGGACGGCGCCAGCGTGTTCCTGGCCGGGGTGCGCAACAATGCGTCCGAGCCCTTCCGCTACCTGCGCATTCCAGCGGACGACGACAGTTCGGTCGCGGAATTCATGCGGCTGCGCGCCACGTTGGCCGATCCGAGCGCACGCCAGGAAGCGGCCCGCCGCTTCGCGGAGCGCAACAGCCCCAGTGGTGCCGACCGCCAGCCTCTGCAGACGGCAGCCGAGCGTGCGCTGGAAACCTACGCCGGGGGCGGCCTGCAGGCCGTGGCCGCGTTCCTGCAGGCCAATACGCCGCCCGCCGACCTGGAGCGCGCGGCTGACGTCGTGATCCGGCTGATCGGCGCCAGCATGAATGAACTGCGGGGTGTAGAACGCGAACGCGCCGGCTTGCCGCCCGTGCCGACCGAGGGCGCCGAAGGCGAGCGCGCCGCGGTGTGGTCGCGCCTGGCGGTGGCGGCCTTGTCCGACCTGACCGTCTACCCGGCTCCGGTGTTCTTCTCATTGGCCGATTTCAACCACATCCAGGCCAGCGTGTTCCAGGTCAGCCGCACCCCGGGCAAGAACACGGTCTACCTGGGCAGCCTGCTGCTGGTGCTGGGGGTGTTTTCGATGTTCTATATTCGAGATCGCCGCGTCTGGATCTGGGTCCGGCCGCAAGACGGCGGCAGCGGCATCCTGGCGGCGATGACTTCGCAGAAGCGTACACTCGACTTCAACCACGAGTTTGATCGCTTCAAGCAGGCGCTGCTGCGCCAGAAAGGGTCTTAAGGTTTCTTATGTCCACGACGACCACCACGCACTCCCCTACGCCCGACATGCCCGTGCATGCGGCTTCGCCAGGCAGCTCCTGGGACGAAAGCCTGTCCGAAACCGGTGACAACCGCGCACAACGCGGCAAACCCGACTGGACCGACGTCGTCTTCTTCCTGTTGCTGGCGGTGGGGGCGGGCTTTGCGCTGACCCGCTACGCCGGCGCCATGGACTACTACGAGAAGATCATCCTGTGCGGTACGGTGCCCGCGCTGGCCTGGCTGGGCTGGCTGTGGCGCCCCTTGCGCCGCCTGATGGTGGCCTGTGCCATCGCGGCCGGCCTGGCGCTGATGCTCTACGGCAACGACCTGGCACGGGCCGAGCAGGTGTTCTTCCTGAAGTACCTGTTCTCGTCGCAGTCGGCCATTCTCTGGATGAGCGCGCTGTTCGCGCTGGCCATGGTCTGCTACTGGATCGGCGTATTCAGCCCGACGGCCGCGTGGCTGGGCACCGCCCTGACCTGGGGGGCGGTGTTCGCGGGTGTGACGGGCTTGCTCGTGCGTTGGCGTGAAGGCCACTTGATGGGCCCGGACCTGGGTCACATCCCGGTCAGCAACCTGTATGAAGTGTTTGTCCTGTTCTCGCTGATCACGGCGCTGTTCTACCTGTACTACGAACGCAAATACAAGACCCGTGCGCTGGGCGGCTTCGTGCTGCTGGTGGTGACCTCGGCCGTGGTGTTCCTGCTCTGGTATTCGTTCACGCGCGATGCCGGGCAGATCCAGCCGCTGGTGCCGGCGCTCAAGAGCTGGTGGATGAAGCTGCACGTGCCGGCCAATTTCATCGGCTACGGCACGTTCTCGCTGGCGGCCATGGTCGGCTTTGCCTACCTGGTCAAGCAGCATGGGCAGACCACGTCCTGGTTGAAACTGGCGCCGCTGTTCGTGCTGGGCGTGCTGCTGTGCGCCGAACCGATGGTGTTCCGCACCGATGGGCTGTCGGCCACCTGGATGCTGTATTTCGGTATCGGCGCCGTGATCGTGGGCGCGATCCTGCTGGGCCGGCGCCCTATTGCCGCCGCGCTGCCGCCTTTGGAGGTGCTGGACGACATCATGTATCGCGCCATCGCCATCGGTTTCGCCTTCTTCACCGTGGCCACCATCCTGGGCGCGCTGTGGGCAGCCGATGCCTGGGGCGCGTACTGGCAATGGGACCCCAAGGAAACCTGGGCGCTGATCGTCTGGCTGAACTACGCGGCCTGGCTGCACATGCGCCTGATCAAGGGCCTGCGCGGCACCATGGCGGCCTACTGGGCGCTGACGGGCCTGTTGATCACGGGCTTCGCCTTCCTGGGCGTGAACATGTTCCTGTCGGGCCTGCATTCCTACGGTCAGCTCTGACGTCGTCACTCCCAACGAAAAAGGCCCCGACGACGGGGCCTTTTTCATATGCGGATGGCGCGCAGCTCAGGGCAGCGTCGACTCTGCGCGCAGCAGGTCGTCCAGCGTCTCGCGTTGACGTACGACGTGATAGTGGTTGCCGTCGACCATGACTTCGGCCGCGCGGGGGCGCGTGTTGTAGTTGCCGGCCATGGTCATGCCGTAGGCGCCGGCCGATTCCAGCGCTAGCACATCGCCCTGTTCGAGGGCCAGCACGCGCTGTCTGGCCAGCCAGTCGGCGCTTTCGCAGACCGGGCCGACGATGTCGTATTCGGTGGCATCGCCGCCGCGCGGCCGCAGGGGGCGCACTCCGTGCCAGGCCTCGTACAGCGCCGGCCGCAGCAGGTCGTTCATGCCGGCATCGACGATGGCGAAATTGCGTGCTTCGTTGTGCTTGAGGTACTGCACGGTGGTCAACAGCACGCCGGCATTGCCGATCAGCGACCGACCGGGTTCCAGCACCACGTGCAGGTGACCTTGGCCGCGGGCCTGCAGGCGCTGGAATACCTGGTCCAGCAGCGCCTTGGGCGAGGGTGGGGTCTCGTCGGTGTAGCGGATGCCCAGGCCGCCGCCCAGGTCCAGGTGCGACAACCGGATGCCGATACCGTCCAGCTGTTCGACCAGATCGAGCAGCTTTTCCAGGGCATCTAAATAGGGACTGATGTCGGTCAGCTGTGACCCGATGTGGCAATCCAGGCCGGTGATGTCCAGCCCCGGCAGCAGACGGGCGCTGCGGTAAGCGTCCAGCGCGGCGTCGATGGCGATGCCGAATTTGTTTTCTTTCAGGCCCGTGGAAATATAGGGATGGGTCTGCGCGTCGACGTCCGGGTTGACGCGCAGCGACACCCGGGCGCGCTGGCCCATTTCTTCGGCCACGTCGGACAGGCGCTGCAGTTCGGCCTCGGATTCGACGTTGAAGCAGAACACGCCGGCCGCCAGCGCCGCCCGCATTTCCCAGGCTTGCTTGCCCACGCCTGAGAACACGATCTTGGCCGGGTCGGCCCCCACGGCCAGGGCGCGCTTGAGTTCGCCGCCCGAGACGATGTCGAAGCCGGCACCCAGGCGGACGAATTCCTTCAAAACGGCCAGGTTGGAATTGGCCTTCATGCCGTAGCAGACCAGCACGGGCCGCTGGCCGACGGCGCTGCGATAGATGTCCCAGGCGCCCTTGAGCGCGGCGCGGGAGTAGACGTAGAGCGGCGTTCCCAGCTTTTCGGCCAGATGGTCCAGTGGCACGTCTTCGGCGTACAGCACGTTGTTGCGGTACTGGAAGTAGGGGTGCCCGGCCAGCTCGGGCGGAACTGGGAACGCGGCGTTCATGGCAGCGAGGGGGCTGCCGGAATCTGCGGCACTTGGGGCGCAGACTGGGATTGGGTGCGCGGTGGCGGCTTGCCGTCAGGCGTCGGCATGTACAAAGGACCCTTGTACCCGCAGGCCGCAACCATGCCGGTCGCCACAAGCGTGGCTACAATGCGAAGAGACATGCGGCTGAATGCCAATTGGAACACTGGGAACTCCGTAATTCTTGCAGGCTCGATTATGACCGAAACCGAATTTCTTGCGTTGATCGACCAGGTGCTGGAAAGCATCGAAAGCCAGGCCGATGACTGGGCGGCTTCGCTCGACGTCGACGTCGAAACCAGCCGCAGCGGCAATGTGCTGACCATGGTGTTCGAAGACAATACCCACGTGGTGGTGAACAGCCAGGCCGCCATGCAGGAACTGTGGGTGGCCGCGCGCAGTGGCGGCTTCCATTACCGCTACGACGGCCAGAACTGGAACGATACCCGAGGCGGTCCGAAATTGCCGGACGCGCTGTCCCAGATCTGTTCCGCGGCGGCGGGCGTGCCCGTCACGATCCGCCTGTAGCGCTCAATGAAAAAGGCCGGTTCTCAGGAACCGGCCTTTTTTTTCCCCGTCAGAACGGAATTTTCTGCGACCAGGGCTGGGCATTCTGCGTACCCACGCCCGGCCCGACCTTGATGCGGTTGTCGGCGCCGCTGTCGTTGTTCAGGCCGTTCAGGAATTCGCCCAGCGTATCGGCTTGTGGCAGGCCCAGGCGTGCAACGGCTTGTCCGGGCGGGAATTCCGAGAAATAGTATTCGCCGTTCTCGACGATGATGCCATCCGGACGGGGACGCGGCTTTTCTTCCGGCACGCCCTTGAGCACGTCCTGCATGTAGTCGACCCAGATCGGCATGGCAACACCGCCGCCGGTTTCGCGCGAACCAAGCGACTTGGGCTGGTCAAAGCCCAGCCAGGCGGTGGCCACCAGGGACGGGGTGTAGCCCGAGAACCAGGCGTCCACGGACTCGTTGGTGGTGCCCGTCTTGCCGGCGATGTCGTTGCGCTTGAGCAGCGCCCGGGCGCGGGCGGCGGTGCCGAAGGTGGCCACGCCACGCAGCACGTCGTCCATGATCCAGGCGGTGCGCGGGTCGATGGCGCGAGCGGCGGCGTCGCCGGCCACGACCGGCTTGGACTGCATCACGATCTTGCCGTTGCTGTCGGTGACGCGGTCGATCAGGTAGGGCGTGATGCGATAGCCGCCGTTGGCGAACACGGAGAACGCGCCGGCCAGCTGCAGCGGGGTCACGGAGCCTGCGCCCAGCGCCAGCGGCAGCACGGCCGGCTGGCGGGCCTTGTCGAAGCCGAAGCGGGTCAGGTAGTCCTGGGCGTACTGCGGACCGATGGCCTGCAGGATGCGGATCGAGACCATGTTCTTGGACTTGTACAGGCCCTGGCGCAGCGTCAGCATGGGTTCGTACTGGTTGCCGTAGTTCTTCGGGTTCCAGGCCTTGGAGCCCGTTTGCGCGGCGGTCAGTTCGAAAGGCTGGTCGGAAATCTGCGTGGCCGGCGTCAGGCCGCGTTCGAGCGAGGCGGCGTAGATGAACGGCTTGATGTTCGAACCCGGCTGGCGCCAGGCTTGCGTCACGCGGTTGAAGTTGCCGCGGTAGAAGTCGAAGCCGCCGACCATGGCGCGGATGGCGCCGTCTTGCGGCGACAGGGCCACGAACGCGGCCTGCACGGACGGCAGGTTGATGATTTCCCAGTTGTCGCCGAGCTTGCGGATATAGACGACGGAACCGCGCTTGATGCGTTGTTCGGGCTTGGCTTTGTCGTTGAGCGCACGCGCCACGACGCCCAGCACCTTCTTGTCGGTGACGGTGATGACTTCGCGCGAGCTGCGGGCCAGCTTGACCTCGGTGGGGCTGGCCGACAGCACCAGCGCGGTCAGCAGGTCGCCGCTGTCGCTGAACTTGTCGAACACGCCGTCCAGGAATTCGTCCAGGGCTTGCGGGTTGTTTTCGGTGCCGGGGGGCAGATCGAGCTGCTCTTCGGGGCCGGGGTAGGGCGCGCGGCGGGTGTACTCCAGCACGCCTTCGCGTACGGCGCGGTAGGCGGCTTCCTGGTCCTTGGATTGGACCGTGGTGTAGATATTGATGCCGCGCGAGTAGACGTTGTCCTGGTAGACATTGAACAGCAGCTGGCGGGCCAGTTCGGCCACGTACTCGCCGTGGATGGCGTAGCCGCCAGCCGGCGTGCCTTCCGCGGACTTCATGACGATCTGCTGCGCCATCGCCTGCTTGTATTCAGGTTCGGTCAGGTAGCCCAGCGACTGCATGCGGCCCAGCACGTAGCGCTGGCGCAGTTCGGCGCGGGGGCGGTTGGAAATCGGGTTGAAGCGCGAAGGGGCCTTGGGGATGCCGGCCAGCATCGCGGCTTCGGCCGGCGTGACTTCCGACAGGGGCTTGCCGAAATACGTGCGCGACGCGGCGGCGAAGCCGTAGGCGCGGTGCCCCAGGTAGATCTGGTTCATGTAGAGCTCGAGGATCTGGTCCTTGGTGAGCTCGGATTCGATCTTGAACGTCAGCAGCAGTTCATAGAACTTGCGCGAGTAGGTCTTTTCGGACGACAGGTAGAAGTTGCGCGCCACCTGCATGGTGATCGTGCTGGCGCCCTGCGTCTTGGACATGTTGATCAGGTTGGTCAGGCCTGCCCGCACCACGCCCGTCCAGTCGATGCCCCCGTGCTGGTAGAAGCGGTCGTCTTCGGCGGCCAGCACCGCGGATTTCATGACGTCCGGGATTTCGTTGAAGCGCAGCACGTTGCGGCGTTCTTCGCCGAATTCACCGATGAGCACCTTGTCGGCGGTATAGACGCGCAGCGGCACCCGCGGGCGGTAATCCGTCATGGCGTTCAGGTCGGGCAGGTTGGGCCACGCCAGCGCCAGGGCCATCCCTGCCAGCAGCACGCCGCACAGGAACAGGCCGACACAGAAGATGCCGGTCTTGACGAAAAATCGCAATATCGGGGAACCGCTCTTGGCGGGCTTGTCTTTTTTGGAGGAATTCTGGGGCTTGCTCATCGCGGCGATTTTACGGGTATCTCCGGTCCCGCCTCAGCGTGGCGGATCGGTTTCTGTAACAAGATAGTTCAGTGTGGTGCGCGGGCAACTTGGCGGCAGATGTGATAATGCCGTCATGAACTTTTCCGCTCACTCATGTCCGGAGGCTGACCCGGACCTGGCGCCCTCCGGCGAGGCGCCCGAAAACTTGCCTTGCGCCTCGGAATGCGCAGGCAAGACCGTGTCGTTGCCGCATGACCTGCCCGTCTTCCTGGTAGGGATGATGGGGGCGGGCAAAACGACCATCGGCCGTGGCCTGGCGCGTGCCCTGGGGCGCGAGTTTATCGATCTGGATCATGAGCTCGAGGCGCGTTGCGGCGTACGGGTGCCGGTAATCTTCGAAATCGAGGGCGAGGCCGGTTTCCGTCGCCGGGAGTCCGCCGCTTTGGAAGAGTGTACCCAACGGCGCAACATTATTCTTGCCACGGGCGGTGGCGCCATCCTGGCCACCGAAAACCGCCTGCGCTTGCGCCAACGGGGCATCGTGGTCTATTTGAGGGCCAGCGTGGACGAATTGTTCCGCCGTACTTGCCGCGACCGCAACCGTCCCCTGCTGGCGACCGCCGATCCCCGCGGCACGCTGCGCGACCTGATGACCCTGCGCGAACCCCTCTATAAAGAAGTGGCCGACCTGGTGGTGGAAACGGGCTCGATGCCCGTCCATACGCTGGTCAAGGCCCTGCTGCCGCAATTACAAGCCTTCGAGAAGCAGATATGAACGTTGTTGAGGTCGACACCCCGGGCGGCCAGTACCCGATCCGCATCGCGCCGGGCCGCCTGGACGCCCTGGACCAGAGCATTCCCGCCGACGCCACCGCCATCGCCGTGGTCACCAACCCCACCGTGGCCGCGCTGTACGGCGAACGCGCCGAGGCCGCGCTGGCACGCACCGGCAAGCGGGTGTTGCGCATCGAACTGCCCGACGGCGAGTCCTATAAAGACTGGCAGTCGCTGAACCTGATCTTCGACGCCCTGCTGACGCATCGTCTGGACCGGCGCTGCGTGCTGGTGGCGCTGGGGGGCGGCGTGATCGGCGACATGACCGGGTTTGCCGCCGCGGTGTACATGCGCGGCGTGCGTTTCGTGCAGGTGCCCACGACGCTGCTGGCGCAGGTCGATTCGTCAGTGGGCGGCAAGACGGCGGTGAACCATCCGCTGGGCAAGAACATGATCGGGGCTTTCTACCAGCCGCTGGCAGTGGAAATCGATACCGACGTGCTCAACACGCTGCCGGCGCGCGAAATCTCGGCGGGCCTGGCCGAAGTCATCAAGTACGGCCTGATCCTGGACCCGGCGTTCTGGACCTGGTGCGAGGAAAACGCGCCCAAGCTGCGCAGCCTGGATCCCCAAGCCGTCGCCTACGCCATCCGGCGCTCGTGCGAACTGAAGGCGCAGGTGGTGGGCAAGGACGAACGCGAATCCGGCCTGCGCGCGATCCTGAACCTGGGTCATACCTTCGGCCACGCCATCGAGGCCGGCCTGGGCTATGGCGCCTGGCTGCACGGCGAGGCCGTGGGCTGTGGCATGGTGCAGGCCGCCGAGCTGTCCGCTGACGTGGCAGGGTTTCCGCGTGCCGATGTGGCGCGCGTTCGCGATCTGGTTGCGGCCATCGGTTGCCCCGTGGTGGCGCCCGACCTGGGCGCCGACCGTTGGCTGGACCTGATGCAGGTCGACAAAAAGACCGAAGGCGGCGAAATCCGCTATGTGCTCATGACCCGCATCGGCGAAGCGATGATGCGGGCGGCGCCGGCAGACGCCGTGCGCGCCGTGCTGGCCCGAACCACCGAGTAACGACAGGAGTGACGGTGTCGCAGATGAAAGAACTGGCTTCCTATGCATCCGACCCGTCCCGATCGCGCGGCCGGACCTACGCCGAGCCGCCGCCGGAAAACCGCAGCGAGTTCCAGCGCGATCGCGACCGCATCGTGCATTCAAGCGCCTTTCGGCGGCTGGAATACAAGACCCAGGTCTTCGTGAACCACGAAGGCGACCTGTTTCGCACCCGGCTGACGCACAGCCTGGAAGTGGCGCAGATCGCGCGCACGCTTGCCCGCAGCCTGGGGCTGTCCGAAGACCTGACCGAAGCCATTTCGCTGGCGCACGACCTGGGCCACACGCCCTTTGGCCATGCGGGCCAGGACGAGCTCAATGCCTGCATGCGCGAGCTGGCGCCCGAGGCCGGCGGTTTCGAGCACAACCTGCAGAGCTTGCGGGTGGTGGACGAGCTTGAAGAGCGCTACGCCGACTTCAATGGCCTGAACCTGTGTTTTGAAACGCGCGAGGGCATCCTCAAACATTGCTCGGCGGCGCATGCGCGGCAGTTGGGCGCCGTGGGTGAACGCTTCCTGTCGCGTACCCAGCCGTCGCTCGAGGCGCAGTTGGCCAACCTGGCCGATGAAGTGGCCTACAACAATCACGATATCGACGACGGCCTGCGCTCGGGCCTGATCACGCTCGAACAATTGCAGGACGTCTCTATTTTCCAGCGGCACCATGCCCAGGTGCTGGACCGTTATCCTGGCCTGGCTTCGCGCCGGGCCGTGGCCGAGACCATCCGCCGCATGATCAACACGTTGATCACGGACCTGACGCAGACCTCGCTTGCGCGTATTCGCGATGTGGCGCCGGCCAGCGCGGACGACGTGCGCCGCTCGCCGCCGCTGGCGGGTTTTTCAGGCGAGATTCGCCGCGAAGCCGACGAACTGAAGAAATTCCTGTTCGACAACCTGTACCGGCACTATCGGGTGCTGCGCATGACCACCAAGGCGCGGCGCATCGTGCGCGAACTGTTCGCGGCCTTCCTGGATGACCCGCGCCTGTTGCCGCCGGACTATCGTCGTGCTGCCTTCAACGAGCAGGCCCGTGCCATTGCGGACTACATCGCCGGCATGACCGACCGCTACGCCATTCGCGAGCACAAGCGCCTGTTCGACATGGCGTAGTCCAGACCGCTGACGGTTTGCCGCAAGGGCAAGCCGTCCGGACCCCCGTTTCAGCGATGCTTGCGGTAAGGTTCGTCGGCTTCGACGAAGGTGGCCTCGGCGCGCGCATCGCGCATCCATTCCTGCATCGCTGGCAGCGCCAGCACGGCATCCATGTAGTCGCGCACCGGGCCGGCCGCAGTGATGCCATAGGTGGTGAAGCGGGACACGACCGGCGCGAAGAACGCGTCGGCGATCGAGAACGCACCGAACAGGAACGGCCCGCCCTGACCGAATTCGGCACGCGTGTCTTGCCAGATGGCATGCATGCGCGAGATGTCCTGGCGCGCGGCTTGCGGAATGTCGATGCCGGGCAGATGGGCTTCGATGTTCATGGGCAGGGCCTGGCGCAGGGCGCCAAAGCCGCTGTGCATCTGGGCGGACAGCGAGCGCGCTCGAGCGCGGGCGTGGGCATCCTGCGGCCACAGGCGGGCCTTGGGGTGTTGCTCGGCGACGTATTCGCAGATGGCCAGCGAATCCCACACGGCGAATTCGCCGTCCAGCAGCACCGGCACCAGGCCGGCTGGGGTCAGCGGGCCCAGGCTGCGGGCGAAGTCCTCAGTGAACAAGCCCAGCTTTTGCTCGGTGAAAGCGACACCGGTGGCGCGCAGGGCGAGCCAGGGGCGCAAGGACCACGACGAATAGTTCTTGTTGCCGATGATCAAGGTGTACATGCCGTTTCCCCTTTGTGGCGCCGCGCCCGTCAAGCGCCAGGCGTGCGGCGCAGCAGTTTGCCCAGATAGTGTCCCGTATGGCTGCCCGGGGCGTCGGCGACGTCTTCGGGGGTGCCTTGTGCCACCACGCGGCCGCCGCCGTCGCCCCCCTCGGGGCCCATGTCGACCAGCCAGTCCGCCGTCTTGATGACGTCCAGGTTGTGTTCGATGATGAGCACCGTATTGCCGCTGTCCACCAGCTGGTTCAACACTTGCAGCAGCAGTTCGATGTCGCGGAAATGCAGGCCGGTGGTGGGTTCGTCCAGGATGTACAGCGTGCGGCCGGTGCTGCGCCGCGATAGTTCCTGGGACAGCTTGACGCGCTGGGCTTCACCGCCGGACAGCGTGGTGGCGCTTTGGCCCAGCCGGATATACGACAGACCCACGTCGATCAGCGTATGCAGCTTGCGCGCAATGGCCGGCACAGATTCGAAGTACTCCAGCGCCTGCTCGACGGTCAGGTCCAGCACCTCGCTGATGTTGCGGCCGCGGTAGCGGATTTCGAGCGTTTCGCGGTTGTAGCGCTTGCCGTGGCAGACGTCGCAGGGCACGTACATGTCGGGCAGGAAGTGCATTTCCACCTTGACCACGCCGTCGCCCTGGCAGGCTTCGCAGCGTCCGCCCTTGACGTTGAAGCTGAAGCGGCCGGGATCGTAGCCGCGCGTGCGCGCTTCGGGCACGCCCGCGAACAGTTCGCGGATCGGCGTGAACAGGCCGGTGTAGGTGGCCGGGTTGCTGCGGGGCGTGCGGCCAATGGGGCTTTGGTCGACGCTGATGATCTTGTCGAAGTTCTCCAGCCCCTGCATTGCCACGTACGGAGCGGGTTCGCTTTGCGCGTGATGCAGCGCCCGCGACACCGCCACGGCCAGCGTATCGTTGACCAGGGTCGACTTGCCCGAGCCCGACACGCCGGTCACGCAGATCAGCCTGCCCGCGGGCAGGCGCAGATCCACGGTCTTCAGGTTGTTGCCGCTGGCGCCGGTAAGCGTCAGCCAGGGCAGGTCGTCGGTGACTGGACGGCGCTGCGGAATGGCGATGGCGCGCTTGCCGCTCAGGTACTGGCCCGTGAGCGAATTGGGGTCGCGCTGCACGGTGTCGGGATCGCCTTGCGCCACGACTTCACCGCCATGTTCGCCCGCGCCCGGCCCCATGTCCACGACCCAATCGGCCATGCGGATCATGTCTTCGTCATGTTCGACCACGATGACGCTGTTGCCCAGGTCGCGCAGGTGCTGCAGGGTGCCGATGAGGCGGTCGTTGTCGCGCTGGTGCAGGCCGATGGACGGTTCGTCCAGCACGTACATGACGCCGGTCAGGCCTGAGCCGATCTGGCTGGCCAGGCGGATGCGCTGCGCCTCTCCGCCGGAAATGGTGTCGGCGCTGCGGTCCAGCGACAGGTAGTTCAGGCCGACGTTGTTCAGGAAGCTCAGGCGCGCCTCGATCTCGCGCACGATGCGTTGGGCGATCTCCTGTTTGGCGCCGGTCAGCGTCAGGTCACGGAACCACGTCAGGCAGGTCGACAGCGGCATGGCTTCGACCTCGTAGATGGCCTGGCCGTGGCGTTCGCCGCCGCGCGGATCGTGGCCGATCAGCACGTTGCGGGCCTCGGGCCGCAGGCGCGAGCCGCCGCAATCGGGGCAGGTCTTGATGTTGCGGTACTTGCCTAGCTCTTCGCGCACGGTGGCCGAATCGGTTTCGCGCCAGCGGCGTTCCAGGTTCGGGATCACGCCTTCGAAGGTGTGGCGCTTGACGGTGCTGCGGCCTTTTTCGTTCAGGTAGAGGAACGAGATTTCTTCTTCGCCCGAGCCGTACAGCACCTTGTCGCGCAGCGCTTCGGGCAGGTCTTCGAAGGGCGCATCGATATCGAATTCGTAGTGCGCGGCCAGGCTGGTCAGAAGCGAATGGGTAAAGGCGTTGCGGCGGTCCCAGCCGCGGATGGCGCCGGCCGCCAGGCTGAGTTCGGGAAAGGCGACCACGCGCTTGGGGTCGAAGAATCCGACCTGGCCGATGCCGTCACAGCTGGGGCAGGCGCCCATCGGATTGTTGAAACTGAACAGGCGCGGTTCCAGTTCCGGCAGGCTGTGGCTGCAGACGGGGCAGGCGTAGCGGCTGGAGAAGACCTGTTCGCGGGTGCTGTCCATGTCCAGCGCCAACGCGCGGCCATCGGCCAGCTGCAGCGCGGTTTCGAAGCTTTCGGCCAGGCGCTGCTTGCTTTCGGGCTTGATGCGCAGGCGGTCGATCACCACGTCGATGTCGTGCTTCTCGGTTTTCTTGAGCGGCGCCATGCCGTCGATCTCGACCATCTGGCCGTCCACGCGCAGGCGCACATAGCCTTGCGCCTGCAGGCTGGCGCATTCGTCTTCGAAGCTGCCTTTCTTGCCCCGCGCGATGGGGGCCAGCACCGCCAGCCGGGTCTCTGCCGGCCAGGACAGCACCGCGTCCACCATCTGGCTGACGCTTTGGGCTTGCAACGGCAGGCCGTGGTCCGGGCAGTAGGGCGTACCCACCCGCGCATACAGCAGGCGCAGGTAGTCGTGGATCTCGGTGATGGTGCCGACCGTGGAGCGCGGATTGTGCCCCGCGGCCTTCTGCTCGATGGAGATTGCGGGCGACAGGCCTTCGATCAGGTCCACGTCGGGCTTGTCCATCAGTTGCAGGAACTGGCGCGCATAGGCGGAAAGGCTTTCGACGTAGCGCCGCTGCCCTTCCGCGTAGAGCGTATCGAACGCCAGCGAGGACTTGCCCGAGCCGGACAGGCCCGTCACCACCACCAGCTTGTGGCGCGGCAGGTCCAGCGAGACGTTCTTGAGATTGTGGGTGCGAGCACCCCGAATGCGTATGGTCACGTCTATCGGGCTCTTTTAAGCGGTTGCAAAGGCCAACTTGGTACTATAGCGCGCCGAGTCCTCCCCCGTACGGGGGCGTTCGCCAAGATGGCTTGATGCGGACCCGGCGCCCAGGATCAGACCGCAAGCGCATGACATCCGTCAGCGCGGGCGGCCCTCGTCATCGTTTAGATTTCCGCATGCCGGCAGATACCAAACTGAAATTGACCCCTTCCGAGCGCCGCGCCAGCGTGGCGCTGGCCGGCCTGTTCGCCGCACGGATGCTGGGGTTGTTCCTGTTGTTGCCCGTTTTCGCTGTCGCCGCCCGTGGCTTGCCCGGGGGCGACGATCCCGCGCGCGTGGGCCTGGCCCTGGGCATGTATGGCCTGACCCAGGCTTTCATGCAGATTCCGTTCGGCTTGGCGTCAGACCGCTGGGGCCGCCGGCCCGTGGTGATCTTCGGCCTGCTGCTGTTCGTGGCGGGCAGCATCGTCTGTGCCCAGGCGACCGACGTGTTCTGGATCACCATCGGCCGAGCGATCCAGGGCGCTGGCGCCATTTCGGCCGCGGTGACGGCCTGGCTGGCCGATGCCACTCGCGACGAGGTCCGTACGCGGGCCATGGCGATGGTTGGTGGATCGATCGGCCTGTCGTTTGCGGTGTCGCTCGTGCTTTCACCCGTCCTGGTCGGCTGGTGGGGGCTGTCGGGCCTGTTCTGGACCATCGCCTGTCTGGGCGTGATCTGCCTGGGCGTGGCGCGCTGGGTCGTGCCGGTAGTGCCGCGCACGCAGGCCCGCAGCATGCAGGCGGCGAGTCCGCGCCAGGTGCTGACGCATCGCGACCTGCTGCGGCTCAATTTCGGGGTATTCGTGCTGCACCTGATCCAGGTGTCGCTGTTCGTGGTGGTGCCCGCGCTGCTGGCCAAGGTGGGCGGGCTGGACGCTCGCGAATTGTGGAAGGTCTATCTGCCGGTCATCCTGGTCTCGTTCGTGTTGATGGTGCCGGTGGTGTTCGTGGCCGAAAAGCGCCGCGCGCACCGTGGCGCCTTGCGTGCGGCGGTGGCCGGCCTGGTGCTGGTGTGCGCATTGCTGCCGGCGGCCAGCCACGGTTTTTACACCCTGGCAGTGGCGTTGACCGGCTTTTTCGTCGCGTTCAATGTGCTCGAAGCCTTGCAGCCGTCGCTGGTGTCGCGGGTGGCGCCGCCGGCCTACAAGGGACTGGCCCTGGGGTTCTACAACACGGCCCAGGCCGCTGGCCTGTTCACGGGCGGCGCGCTGGGCGGCTGGGTGGCCTCGCATTCGGGCGCGGGAGCGGTGTTTGTGGGCGCTGCGGTGCTGGCGGCCTTGTGGCTGGCCGTGACCTGGGCGCTGAAGCCGCTGGCGTAGCCGAGGAGCCTTGCCGCGGGCGGAAAGTCGCGGATCGCGCCGCCAACGGTGTCCAACCGCGCTGAAATCGATTCCCGAGCAGGACAGCTTTGTCACGATTCCGGTTTGGCGTGGCAGGCGCTTTTCGTCGATAATACAAGCCAAATTAGGGCTTCACCGGCATCGCCGGTCATCGCTATGATGACCGGCGAGTTTCATGAAGCCGGTCTTCAACATTGCTATTTATGTTGTTGCCGGCGTATCCGCGGTAACGCGTGGCGCAGGCTGTCAACAACAGAGGGACAACGGCATGGCATCGGTTAACAAAGTCATTCTCGTGGGCAACCTGGGTCGCGACCCGGAAGTCCGCTACAGCCCCGACGGGGCCGCAATCTGCAACATGTCCATCGCCACCACCTCGTCCTGGAAGGACAAGGCCAGCGGCGAGAAGCGCGAAGAAACCGAATGGCACCGTGTCGTCATGTATAACCGCCTGGCCGAAATCGCCGGCGAGTACCTGAAAAAGGGCCGTTCGGTGTACATCGAAGGCCGCCTGAAGACCCGCAAATGGCAAGACAAGGACACCGGCGCCGACCGCTACAGCACCGAAATCGTCGCTGACCAGATGCAGATGCTGGGTGGCCGCGAAGACGGCGGCGGCGGTGGCGGCAACTACGGCGGCGGCGGTGGCTACGACGATGCGCCCGCGCGCCAGCCGCAGCAACGCGCCCCGGCCCAACGCCCGGCGCCGCAGCAGCGTCCGGCTCCCCAATCGGCCCCGGCCGGTGGCGGCGCCAACCTGGCCGACATGGACGACGATATTCCGTTCTGATCGCGCCATCACGATGGTGCGCCGACCGCGCGTCATCAACCACAGCCCGGCAAGCCTTGCGGCCGCCGGGCTTTTTTGTGCCTGTTGCTTGACCGTACCCGCGCCTGTCCACAGGCTACGCACAGCCTGTCCACAGCTTGCCCACCGATTTTCGGGGCTTGTCCACCGGTTATGCACAAGGGGGCGGGCGGGCAATGAGTGGGCGGGAATCCGTTCACGCAGGCAAACTACCTGCCCGGATTCCGGCTTTTCAACTAGCCTGGCCTGGATCGCCGCAGCCCATCTGGGTTTGCCGGCCATGCATCGGTGCGCTGTCCACAGGCTGCGCACAGCATTTCCACAGTTTGCCCACCGATAATCAGGGCTTTTCCACAGCTTGTTAACAGGGGTAGGCTGGAAGGCCCGCCCCTTCAAGCCCGCCAGAGAACAGCAATGACCCAGAACATCTACGACACGCCGGAATTCTTTGAAGGCTATAGCCAGATGGCCCGCTCGGTGCATGGCCTGGATGGCGCGCCCGAATGGCCTGCGCTACGGGCGCTGGTGCCGGATGTCAAAGGCCGTGCCGTGGTTGACCTGGGCTGCGGTTTCGGCTGGTTCTGCCGCTGGGCTAAAGAGCAGGGCGCCGCTGAGGTGTTGGGGTTGGACGTATCCGAGAACATGCTGGCGCGGGCGCGAGACACCACCCGCAGCGCTACGATCCGGTACCAGCGGGCGGATCTGGACCAGTTGCAGCTACCGCCCCAAAGCGTCGACCTGGCCTACAGTTCGTTGACGCTGCATTACCTGGAATGCTTGCCCGCGCTGTTTGCCACGGTGCATCAGGCGCTCAAACCGGGTGGGCGCTTCGTGTTTTCGGCCGAGCATCCGATCTACACGGCGCCGGCACGGCCTGGTTTCGTTCAGGACGAGTCGGGGCGGCGCATCTGGCCGTTGAATCAATACGCGTTGCGGGGTCCGCGCACCACGGATTGGCTGGCCAAGGGTGTGATCAAACAGCATCGCACCGTGGGAGACTACGTGAACCTGTTGATCAAGGCGGGCTTCACCCTGGCGCATCTGGACGAATGGGCGCCTACTGCCGCCCAGCTTGCCGCGCAGCCGGCGCTGGCCGAAGAGCAGGACCGGCCCATGATGCTGCTGGTGGCCGCGCAGCGTTGAAATATCTGGTTTCACAATAACCGCTTGCGTTGTCTATCTAGTAGTAGGTAAGATTCATCCATCGACGCAGCAAACTCAGCAACACCGCAGCGTCGCCCCAACCAGAAATACAGTAGTCGCCTTTTTTATTTACCTTGTTATCTACCTATAAGTAGATAGTTTAACTGAAACAACCTAGCCATCGTTATCTGGAGATCCACCATGAAGACCCTCGTATCCGCCCTCATCCTGTCCGCCTCGTTCATCGGCGCCGCCCAAGCTGGCGAACTGGATTACCCGCCCGCCGCCAATACCCAAAGCACGGTGACCCGCGCGCAAGTGCAGCAAGAGCTGGCCGCCGCCCGCGCCAACGGTGAATTGGCCTCCGGCGAAGAAGGCTACGCAGCGACCGCGTTCGCCAGCGCCAGTGACAAGAGCCGCGCCCAGGTGAAGCAGGAACTGGCTGCTGCCCGCGCCCAAGGCCTGACCGAAAGCGGTGAACTGGACTACCCGCCCGTCCAAGGCTGAGTTTTTTATCGACTGCGAGTCTATCTATAGATAGATAGCTTCTTGATTCACGTAGCAAGCGCAAGCAGTCACCCAAACAGCAAGCCAAGCATTACCCCTATCCCTACTGGAGATCCACCATGAAGACCCTCGTATCCGCCCTGATCCTGTCCGCTTCGTTCATCGGTGCCGCCCAAGCCGGCGAACTGGACTACCCGCCTGCCGCCAACACCCAAAGCACGGTGACCCGCGCCCAAGTGCAGCAAGAACTGGCCGCCGCCCGGGCCAACGGTGAACTGGCCACCAACGAAGAAGGCGCCGTCGCCACGACGTTCGCCAGCGCTGGCGACAAGAGCCGCGCCCAAGTGAAGCAGGAACTGGCTGCTGCCCGCGCCCAGGGCCTGACCGAAAGCGGTGAACTGGACTACCCGCCCGTTCAAGGCTGAGCCTGATGCCGAGCGATGCGGACTCCGGGGGGCGGGATATTTCCCGGCCGGAGTCCGCACGGTTGTTCCGGACCGGGGGCAAACCCGCCGATGACGAACCGATCTATTAGTAGGTAATATTCAGCCATGGACACTCCCACTCCCAATACCACCCGCGACCAGCTGCTGGCTCACGCCGAGAAGCTGATCCGCACCCGCGGTTGCAATGGCTTCAGCTATCGCGACCTGGCTGAGCACGTGGGCGTGAAGACGTCCAGCATTCACTATTACTTTCCGGGCAAGGACGATCTGCTCTACGAGGCTGTCGAAGCCTATAGCGCCCGTGCCCTGGCCTCGGTGCGCAGCATCGATACCACCCAGCCGGCCCACGCCCAGCTTGAAGCCTATCTGTCGATGATGGAATCGAAGGCGTGCGGCAGCGGCGAGTTGTGCCTGGGCGGCATGTTGGCGGCCGAAATGATGAGCTTGCCCGATCGCGTGCGAGGTGCATTGCAGGGATTTTTCCGGGCGCACGAAGTGTGGCTGACCCGGGTGCTGGCGCAAGGCGCCGAAGAAGGCACGCTGAAATTCTCAGGTAGCGCCGAAGCGGCCGGCCGGGCGGTGTTCGCCACGGTGCAGGGCTGCATGCTGGTATCACGGCTGTTCCAGGCACCGCCGGCCCTGTGCGAGGCGATCAGCGCCTTGTACGTCGAGTGCCAGGATAAGCCGGCCGCCTGATCTGCCCGCCTGGTTATTTGCACGGCCGCAATGCGCAAGCTTGCGGCCGTTGTCTTTGAGGCACCGTTGGTGTGTCGGAGCAGGGCGTCAGGCCAGGGCCCGGGCCATGTCCACGCTGCTGCGCCCCTGCATGCCGAGATCGCGCATGCGTTGCAGGAAGCTGGTTTGGGCGTCATCAAAGCCGGTCACCGGGCTGATGCAGTCGGTGAGCAACACCACGCGAGAGAAGTTACCGCCTGGCAGGTACTCGCCCAGGTGCTCGACGGTGGCCTTGACGCAGTGGCTGCCCGCCACGCCCGCGACGACGATCAGATCGGCGCGGCCCAGCGAGTCGAGCAAATTGCGGTTGAGCTGGCTGCGGGGGTCGTCAGCGTCGGGCACCTCGGCCATCAGCGCGCTGTAGTGCTCCGTCCAGGGATTGGTGCCCTTGGGCACCTTGCGCACGATGAATTGGCCCTCGTCTTCCCAGCGGCTGTAGGCGGCGCGCACGTCCGCGTGGACATTATGGCCCCACGTGCCGATCTCGCAATGCACGGGCCACACCATCAGCGTGTAGCGGCCGCGCGCCTCCAGTTCGTCCAGGTAGGACAGTGTGCGCGGCAGGTCGTCTACGTGACGAGGCTGGAAGGCGCCCGAGCGCACCTGGCCGGCGGTGATGGGCGTGAAGGGGGCGACCGGGCGACCGTCACCCGTGCGCCAGAACGTGGGGTGCGCGATGTCCAGTCGGTGATGAGAATCCAGCGTAACGGTAATGGCGGACAACGCCGGCGCGGTCGCGTCGATGAACCGTGCCAACCGTTGCATATCGGCATGCGCGCCAGGTACCGGCAGCGCGGGCGCAATGGCCTGGCCGGTCAGCGGATCGGCGGGCAAGTAGCCCTTCGGCAGATCGCAGAAATCGTTCTGCGGATCGATGATCAGTAGATGAACAGAGCGCGACATGGGGGCGGGGGCGGGGGGTGAATAAGGAATATAGACCGGGATACCCGCGCCGGGCGAGTTCATTGCGCCCGCGCGTCCAGGAGCGGCCGTCCTGCGAAGAAGGGCTGGCTAGAACAGCACCAGGTGGCGGGCGCAGTCGGGCAATTGCCGCAACAGGGCTCGCCACAGCAGCCAGATGCGTACCAGCGCCACCACTCCGACTGCCGCTGCGATGTAGAAAATCATGACCCGCTCCGTTCTTCAATAAATTCGCACGACCGTGCGAAATTGGCCGCAAGAAATGCCGGCTTGCGCCGGCGCCTGGGTGCACTACTCGATGTACTTGAAACTGCGATACGTGGAAATCAGGCGCTCATAGGCGGCGCGTACTCGCTCATGAGCCTTGGGGTCCCGCAGGAAACGGGCGTCGTGCATCAGCCCGATCATCAGACTGTAGACCTCGAACACCAACTGCTCGGGATCCGTGTCCGGACGCAGGTGACCGGTTTCCAGCGCCTGCTGCACCGTGCGGACCATCGCGGCGCGCCAGCCCCGCAGATGTTCTTCCACCACCGAGCGCAATGGCGTGTCGACGTCGTCGTATTCAAAGGCGCCGGCAACATAGATGCAGCCAGTCAGCAGTTCGACATTGCAGGCGCGTTCGATCCAGTGAGCCACCAGCGCATTCAGACGCGGCAGCCCGCGGGGTTGCGCCATGGCGGGGGTGAACACGGCGGCGACGAAGCGGCGGTCGTATTCGTCCAGCACGGCTTGCTGCAGCGCTTCGCGTGACCCGACCCGGGAGAACACGCCGCTCTTGCTGATGCCCAGCCGTTTGGCGACCTGGCCGAGCGACAGGCTCTCCAGCCCCTGGGCGGCGGCCATGTCCAAGGCCGCGTCCACAATGGCCGCGAAGGTCAGTTCGCTCTTTTCAGTCAAGGCAGTCATGCACGAAATTTAGCACGATCGTGCGAAATTGGGGGTTTTTATCTTATCGCTGTCGGCGGCTGAAAAAAAGCCGGACAGCTTGCGCTGCCCGGCTGGATCATGCAGGTTCTGGCGGAATGATCAGGCTTGGGCCGCCTTGAATTCCAGGCGGAACTTGTGCAACAGCGGCTCGGTGTAGCCGTTGGGCTGGGTCAAGCCTTCGAACACCAGCGCGCAAGCGGCCTTGAACGCCAGCGAGCCGTCGAAGTTGCCCGCCATGGGCAGGTAGTGGGGGTCGCCCGCGTTCTGGCCATCAACCACCTTGGCCATGCGCTTGAAGGTTTCCATGACCTGGTCGCGGTTCGTGACGCCGTGGCGCAGCCAATTGGCGATGTGCTGGCTGGAGATGCGCAGCGTGGCGCGGTCTTCCATGCGGCCGACGTTATGGATGTCGGGCACCTTGGAGCAGCCGACGCCCTGGTCGATCCAGCGCACCACGTAACCCAGGATGCCCTGGACGTTGTTGTCGAGTTCCTGCTGGATGTCGGCGGCGGACCATTTAGAGCGGTCGCCCACGGGTACCGTCAACAGGCCGGCCAGCAGATCGTCGCGCACGCTGTCGAGCTTGGTGCGTTCGAGTTCCTGTTGCACGGCCTGCACATCCACCTGGTGGTAGTGCAACGCGTGCAGGGTGGCGGCGGTGGGCGACGGCACCCAGGCGGTGTTGGCGCCGGCCTTGGGGTGGGCGATCTTTTGTTCGAGCATGGCGGCCATCAGGTCGGGCATGGCCCACATGCCCTTGCCGATCTGGGCGCGGCCGCGCAGGCCGGCGTCCAGGCCGACCAGCACGTTGTTGCGCTCGTAGGCGGTGATCCAGGCGGTGGACTTCATGTCGCCCTTGCGCAGCATGGGGCCGGCTTCCATGCTGGAATGCATTTCGTCGCCGGTGCGGTCCAGGAAGCCGGTGTTGATGAACGCCACCCGCGCAGCTGCGGCCTGGATGCAGGCCTTCAGGTTGATGCTGGTGCGGCGCTCTTCGTCCATGATGCCCATTTTCAGGGTGTTGCGTGGCACACCGAGCAGGTCTTCGACGCGGTCGAACAGTTCGCTGGCGAAGGCGGCTTCGGCCGGACCGTGCATCTTGGGTTTGACGATATAGACCGAGCCGGTGCGCGAATTGAGCTTGCGTTCGCGGTCGTGCAGGGCGGCCAGGCTGGTGACCACGGCGTCCAGGATGCCTTCGGGGATTTCCTGCCCATCGCGGTCGAGCACCGCCGGGTTGGTCATGAGGTGGCCGACGTTGCGCACGAACATCAGCGAGCGGCCGTGCAGGCTCAGCGGGGCGCCGTTGGCGCCGGTGTATTGGCGGTCGGCATTGAGCTTGCGGGTGAAGGTCTTGCCGGCCTTGGTGACGGCTTCGGTCAGGTCGCCCTTCATCAGGCCGAGCCAGTTGCGGTAGATGTGGACCTTGTCGTCGGCGTCGACGGCCGCGACCGAGTCTTCGCAATCCATGATGGTGGTCAGCGCGGCTTCGACCAGGACGTCCTTGACGCCGGCAGCATCGGTGGCGCCGATGGCGTGGCTGCGGTCGACCTGGATTTCGAAGTGCAGGCCGTTGTTCTTGAGCAGCACGGCCGTGGGCGCGTCGGCATTGCCTTGGTAGCCCACGAACTGCGCCGGCGTCTTGAGCGTGGTGGCGCTGTTGGCGAGTGCGATGCTGAGCTGGCCGTTCTTGACGGCGTAGCCGCGGGCATCGGCATGCGAGCCCTGGGTCAACGGGGCGGCGGTATCCAGGAAGCTGCGGGCGCGGGCGATGACGGCGGCGCCGCGTTCGGGGTTGTACCCCTTGCCCGTGTCGCCAGGCGTGGCCGGGATGGCGTCCGTGCCGTAGAGCGCGTCGTACAGGCTGCCCCAGCGGGCGTTGGCGGCGTTCAGGGCGTAGCGCGAGTTCGACACCGGCACCACCAGTTGCGGGCCGGCTTGCTGGGAGATTTCGGTATCGACATGGTCGGTCGTGGCGCGCACGCTGGCCGGCTGCGGCAGCAGGTAGCCGATGCCTTCCAGGAACTTGCGATAGGCGGCCGGGTCGGCGATGGGGCCGGGGTGGGCGCGGTGCCAGGCGTCGAGTTCAGCCTGCAGGCGGTCGCGTTCGGCCAGCAGGGCGCGGTTCTTGGGGGCCAGGTCATGCACCAGGGCCGAGAACCCCTTCCAGAAGGCGTCGGCATCCAGGCCCGAGCCGGGCAACGCTTCCTTTTCGATGAACTGGCTGAGATTGGCCGCCACTTGCAGGCCGTGGTGCTGGGTGCGTTGAGTCATGCGAGTCTCTGGTAAGGAGGTCTGGGCGGCGCGCGCGCCGGGCGAATCTGTCGTGACATCATCGTTCGCGGCTGCGCCAAAGTCCATATCAAAACCCGCTGGTCATACCAGTTTATTCACGCCCCACCCGGCAAACATTGTTTTTTTATGGTTTTATATCAGCCACTTACAGTTGGCGTGAAAAGCGTGCTCGTCTAGGACGAAAGCTTGGTCATACCACTGGTACGGAGAACGCATGCACGCCGAAATCGAAACTAAACCCCGCCAGGTGGCGGACGAGGTGGCCGAGCGCATCGAGCGCCTGATCCTGGACGGCGTCCTGAAGGCCGGCCAGGCGCTGCCGTCCGAGCGGCGCCTGACGGAAAAGCTGGGCGTGTCGCGTACGGCGCTGCGCGAGGGGCTCAAGCTTTTGCGCGCGCGAGAGATCATCCACACGTCGCAGGGCAAGGGTTCGTTCGTGGCGCGCATTTCCAAGGTGGATGCGGGCCCGTTGATGCACCTGTTCAACTCGCAGCCGCGCACGCTGTACGACCTGCTCGAGGTCCGTTCGCTGTTGGAAGCCGATTCGGCCCGGTTGGCGGCGCTACGCGGCACCGAGGCCGATTTCATCATGATCCGGCGTCGCTACGAAGAGATGGTGCATGCCCAGGCGGATGCCGATACGGCCACGCACGCGCACTTGGATCATGCGTTTCATCTGGCTATCTGCGAGGCTTCGCACAACCCGGTGCTGGTGCATACGCTGCAATCATTGAACGACCTGATGCTGGGATCGGTGTTCGCCTGCGTCAATAACCTGTACCACCGCGAGCCCGAAAAGCGGCAGATCGACAAGCAGCACGCCAAGCTGTTCAACGCGGTGATCGGGCGCCAACCCGAGCAGGCGCGCCGCGCCGCCGCCGACCATGTCGACAGCGTGCGGCAGAACCTCGCTGAAATCGAGCAGGAAGAACAGCGCCTGGTGCGCGCCACGTTGCGCCTGGAAGGCTGGACGTAGCGCGCAGCGGGCAGACCTTTACCGGTCTTCAGTCATCGCGGCCGCCAGGGCCAGCGGCTTGCCGGCGTAGACGCGGCCGAAGCGGTTGCCGAGCAACGCTTCCAGCGCGATCTGCTCTTGCCCCACGAAGCCCTTCTGCGGCAACACGCCTTGCGCGACCAGGTCCAGCGCCGCGCAGATGCCGGCGGCGGTCGACAGCTGGATGGCGCTCAGGCGATGGCCGTCGACGTCGGCGCCGAAGACGCGAATGGGGTACGACTCTTCTTCCAGCCGGCCGTGGCGATGCCCGGACGCCTGCGCCTGGATGACGATCACATCCTGTTCGGTGGTGGGGATGGCCGTTTCGAAGATGTCTTTGAGCAGGTCGCGGCGGTCGCGCAGGCGCAGGTCATTGAGCAATAGCTTCATCAGGTTGCAATGGCCCGGGTAACGGACTGACTTGTAGTCCACGTTGCGGGCGCGGCCCAACAGCGTGGCGGGCAGCGTGCCCAGCCCGCCCGAGGTGTTGAAGGCTTCGTATTCGACGCCGTCCAGCGCAAAGGTCTCATAGCCTTCCAGCGCGGGCACGCTGGTCAGTTCACCATCGACGATGGCTTCGCACGGGTTGCAGTATTCGTTGATCAGCCCTTCGGTGCTCCAGGTCAGGTTGTAGCGCAGGCTGTTGGACGGGTAACGCGGCAGTGCGCCCACGCGCATGCGCAGGTCCAGCAACGTGTCGAAGCGACGGGCCAGCGCGTTGCCGACGATGCCGATGAAGCCCGGCGCCAGGCCGCACTGCGGCATCAGCACGCTGTGGCTGTCAGCGGCCAGCGCCTGGATGGCATGGGTGCTGGCTACGTCTTCGGTCAGGTCGAAGTAATGGACGCCGGCCTT
>PJUB01000133.1_pt1 | contig 52108 bp, 47 predicted proteins | sample 1512141 | NCBI WGS metagenome assembly PJUB01 (sample SAMN08177677, study PRJNA422409) | Soil metagenome, whole genome shotgun sequencing project. | isolation source: Soil enriched on filter paper: alkali lignin treatment | place: USA: Madison | collected 2015-01-15 | reverse complement strand
TCGGCGATGCCGAAGCAGCCCAGCGCGATGCTGATCAGCCCCACGCCGTCCTGCAGGAACGCCAGGTCCATCGTGTAGCGCGCCACGCCGCTGTTCACGTCGGTGCCGATCACGCCCAGCAGGATGCCGATCATGGCCATGGCCAGGCCGTTGAGCAGGCTGCCGCTGCTGACGAAGCTGACGCAGAAAAAGCCCAGCAGCATCAGCGCGCAGTAGTCGGCCGGGCCGAACAGCAGGCCCACTTCGCCCAGCGCCGGCGCCATCGTCGACAGCACCACGATGGCGACGGTGCCGCCGATGAAGCTGGAGACGCCCGCGGTGAACAAGGCCAGCCCGGTCTTGCCCTTCAGGTTCATCTGGTAGCCGTCGATGCACGCCACGATGCTGCTGGCATGCGGGATCTTCATGGTGATGGCGCTGACGCTGTCGCCGTATTGGGCGCCGTAGTAGATGCCGGCCAGCATGATCAGCGCGCCGCCGGTGGGAATGGAGTAGGTCAGCGGCAACAGCAGGCTGATGGTGGACAGCGGGCCCAGGCCCGGCAGCAGGCCGACCAGGGTGCCGACCACGCAGCCGATGGCGCAGTACATCAGGTTCTGCAAGGTCAGCGCGTGTTCGAAGCCGAACGCGAGGTTAGTCAGGATATCCATGGCGTCGTCTCATCAGAACAGGGGCAGGTTAAGACCGAGCAGATTGCGAAAGGCAAACGCCACCGCGATCAGGCCCAGCGAGATCTTGATATTGCGCACCACCGAATACGAAGTCCCCGCCAGCGTCGAGCAGAACACCAGGAACACGATGCCGACGATCATGTTGATGAAGCCGGACACCACCGCAAAGCCGCACAGGCTGAGCATGATGATGGCGATGTTCTTGAAGCTGTAGCTGAGCGGCACCGGCGGCACGAAGCGCGAGCGCAGCACCGTGATCAGGCCGATCACCCCCAACAGCGAACTGACCATCAGCGGGAACAACCCTGGTCCGGACCGGCTGAACGTCCCCAACTGATATTTCGTGGCCGCCAATCCGAACAACAACGCGAAGGCGATCATGAAGAGCCCCGCAACGAAGTTTCTATTGCTTAGATACATAAGACACGCCCTCCCAGGCGATGGCACTTTTTGCTTGTTTTTTTTCCGCCCGGTTCTCCAACCGGCCAGGTTTACCCGCCTGTCTTTCCGCTGAAAATTTCGGTGCTGCGGGCGAGTTCGGCAGATAGTAGAGATCGACACTTCCAATCTGCTTTCGCTTTTTGCGCCGGAACGCGCGAAAGACTTATCGCTTTCCCGTAGGTCGCGTGACATGAAGCTGACTGATCTCTGAATGCATGAAAAAATTCAGGAAGCCGTCAGGCACGACCCCGTTTTCAGCAAGGTGAAAACGAAGCGCGCAGGCCGATCCGACGCTGCGGACAACCGCAGCGGGAGGGGAAAGAAGGGGGAAACCCGGGCGGACAACCCGGGTGGAAAGCTGGGCTGAAATGCGGCGCGCAGTCAGCCGCCGTGTACCCCGCCCCGATAGGTCTTGATCTGCCCGCGCAGTTCACCCTCGGGATGCGCCGCGGTGGACGCACTGACATACCAGCGCTCGGCGATCAGGTCTTCGATCTGCGCCGGGGTCAACGTGCTGCGGCCTTGCAATTCCCGCGCGCCACGGTCTTCTTCCAGCACGAAAGGCGGCAGCACGATGAGGGCCGGCGCGTTCTCGTGCTCGGTCGCGGGCCCGTGGAAAGCGGCCTGCGTTTCCGGCCCGGTCATGCGGGCCAGCGTCACGCGCCATTCGAGCACGCCGGTGGCCGTGTACAACGTGGCGCGCATCGAGCCGCCCGCCGACGCCTTGACCGGCGGCACCACGTACTTGGCGTCGATCCAGGCTTCAAAGAACATGAAGTCGGGCCGCGGCGCGGCGCCGCCGCCCTGGGCCGATGCGCCGCGTTCGGCGGCGGTCGGCGCCACGCCAAAACCGCCCGACCAGGCGGACCGCGTCATGGCAAGTCCTGCCACGCCCGCAACCAGTCGAAGCAAGGCGAAGAGGGTCTGACGTCGGCGGAGCATGGGCATCCCTTTTTAGGACGAAAAGAAGGACAAAAGCGGCAAACGAAAAAAATCCCGCCGGATTGCGGCGGGACTATCGTAGCGCGGACAGGCCGTCCCGTGACGGCGCGCCGTCAGGCGTGCGCCAGGGCCAGGCGCGGTTGCCCCGCCGCTTGCGCATCATCGCGCAGCTTGAACAGCGCCACGGTGCCGGCCAGGGCGCGCGCCTGGTCGCTCAGCATGGCCGATGCGGCCGCCGACTCTTCCACCAGCGCCGCGTTCTGCTGCGTCGCCTGGTCCATGTCCGACACCGCGCGATCGATCTGGCTGATGCCCACGCTCTGTTCCGCCATGGCGCCGTGGATCTCGGCGACCAGGCGCTGCACGCGCGAAATGCCATCGACGATCTCGCCCATGGTCACCCCGGCCGCCTGCACCCGCTCGGTGCCGCTCTTGACGTTCTGCACCGAGTTCTGGATCAAGCCCCGAATCTCCTGCGCCGATGCCGCGCTGCGCTGCGCCAGCGTGCGCACTTCGCCCGCCACCACCGCGAAGCCGCGGCCCTGCTCGCCCGCGCGGGCCGCTTCCACGGCGGCGTTGAGCGCCAGGATGTTGGTCTGGAAGGCAATGCCGTCGATCACGCTGATGATCTCGGTAATGCGTTCGGACGACTGCGATATCGCGCTCATCGTGGTGACGGCGTCCGTCACCACCTGGCCGCCGCGCTCGGCGGCCGAGCTGGCTTCGGTGGCCAGGCGCGTCGCCTGTTCCGCGGTCTCTTCGGTCTGGCGCACGCTGGAGGTCAGCTGCGTCAGCGCCGACGAGGTTTCCTGCAAGGATCCGGCCGACGTTTCCGTGCGCTGCGACAGGTCGCGATTGCCCATTTCGATTTCGCTGGTGGCGGCCGTCATGGAATGCACGCCGGTGCGCACGTCCAGCATGACGTGGCTGATCTTGTCGACAAATGCGTTGAACGACGCCGAGATCTGCGCCACCTCGTCATGGCCCACCACCGCCAGCCGGTGCGTCATGTCGCCGTCACCCGAGCCGATGGTGTCCATGGCGTCGCGCACTGCCGACAGGCGCTTGAACGCGCGCGAGGTCACCACGCTGGCCAGCAGCACCGCCACCAGCGTCAGCACCACCACCGAAATCAAGGTGGCGTTGAGCACCTGCGTCAGCCCGGCCGTGGCTTCGGCGCGGTCCAGCGCGATCACCAGGAACCAGTCGGTGCCCGGAATGGCGCGCGCCTTGAGCAGCTTGGGCACGCCGGCCAGCGACACCGCCACGGGCGTGGCGCCGTCGCGCGCCATCGTGGCCAGGACAGCGGGCGTCAGCTCGGCGGCCACGTCGGTGGACGGCTTCAAGGCCAGCTTGTCGTCCACGTGCGAGATCACCTGGCCGTCAGTGGCCAGCACGAACGCGAGACTGGACGGCGTGGGCCGGATGGCCTTGATGATGGCCTGGATGCCGTCCAGCGGCACGGCCCCGCTCAGGGCGCCGACGGTCTGGCCGCTACGCACCATGGGCGTGGTGAAGGCCACGTAGAGCTTGCCCGTGCCCGAATCGCCATAGGGCTTGGTCACGGTCAATTTGCCCGCGGCCACCGCGCTCTTGTACCAGGGGCGTGCCGTGGGGTCGTAGTCGGCGGCCGTCTGCGTGGTCGACAGATAGCTTTTGTCGGACCAGCCGACGGTGGTGATGGGAAAGCCGTTGGTCTCGCCCATCAGCTTGGCCAGGCCGCGCGGGTCGCCCTTTTCGATCACGGCGGCGGTGGCGGTGACGGCCTGGGCCTTGTCGGCCGACCAGCGTTCGATGGCGCTGGCATTGCCGGCGGCGATGGCGTCCAGGTCGGCCGAGATGGTCGCCATCATGTTGTCGCGCACGATCTGGTACGTGACGATGCCCGAGAGCACCAGCGCGCCGATGACGGTGACACAGGTAATCAACAGGATCCTGTTGCGCAACGAGGTGATTTTCATGCTTGCCTTCTGACTGCAACTGCCCATGCCGGAGGGCACGGGTATCCAGGTACGCGGCCTTTGCGGCCACGTCACCCTGACTTACGGCAGTGCAACATGGGACTTTAGGGCCAAGGCATAATGGTGCGACCGTCGGCCGCAGGCCGGCGGCGAAATGCCAGCGTTTTCCAGGGAGCTTTCGTTGGACCCCATTCTTGCCGAATTGTCGGCGTCGCTGCAGGCGGCCAAATCGGTCGAGCAGTTGACGCGCCCCTTGTTGGACATGCTGGGCACCGTGACGGGCCTGGAATCCACCTACCTCACATCGATCGACCCCGACGCCGACCGGCAGCACGTCCGTTACGCACGCAATGTCGGCCGATTGCAGATTCCCGAAGGCCTGTCGGTGCCGTGGTCCGACACGCTGTGCAAGCGCGCGCTGGACGAAGGCCGCATGGCCACCAGCGACGTCGCCACCTGCTGGCCCGATTCCGACGCGGCGCGGCAACTGGGCATCCAGACCTACGTCAGCGCCCCCATCCGCACCGACGACGGCCTGCTGCTGGGCACGCTGTGCGGCGCCAGCGCCCGCCAGCAGCCCGTGGCGCCGCAGGCCGAATCCATCCTGCGGCTGTTTTCCAGCGTGATCGCCAATTTCATCGAACGCGAACAACTGGTGGCGGAACTGCGCCAGGCCAACGCGCAGCTGATGGCCTATGCCTTGACCGACCCGCTGACCGGCCTGCCGAACCGACGGGCGCTCTACGAAGAGCTGGACCGCCTGCGCAGCCGCGCGCTGCGCGAAGGCGGCAGCGTGCTGGTGGGCGTGGTCGACCTGGATGGCTTCAAGGGCATCAACGACACCTACGGTCACCAGCAGGGCGACGTTTTCCTGCAGGAAATCGCGCGGCGACTGGCCATGGCGGTGCGCACCTCCGACATGGTCGGGCGACTGGGCGGCGACGAGTTCGTACTGATCGGCCCCGGGCCCGCCCTGGCGCGCGGCGATGCCGCCCCGGGCCAGGACGCCGAACGCGGCGACGCCCAGGAAGCCGCCCGCTCGCTCGAAGACCGGGCCACCGCGGCCACGGTCGGGCGCTACCCGTTGGGCGACACCGCCCTGCCGTACGAAGGCGCCAGCGTCGGCGTGGTGGCGCTGGACCCGCGCGGCCTGGCCGCCGAAGAAGCCGTACGGCTGGCGGATGCGCGCATGTATGAGATCAAGCGGGCGCGCAAGGCGGCGCGCACGATCCACTGACATCGGGGCCGGTCCGGGCCGTCGGCCGAGGCCCGGCCGGCCGGCGGGCACCGCCCCATCCTGCCGGGGCTTGCACAACACATAAGTATTTGCTAATGTGTTGCCATGCTGGAAAACGACATCTTCAAGGCCCTGGCCGACCCGACCCGCCGCGCGATCTTCGACAAGCTCGCCGCAGGCAGCATGAACGCCAGCGCGCTGCGCGACGGCATGGCCGTCAGCCAGCCCGCCGTCTCGCAGCACCTGGCGGTATTGCGTCAGGCGGGGCTGGTGCGCGAACAGCGCCAGGGACGCTTCGTCAACTACGAAGTCGACCCGGACGGCCTGGCCTTGATCGCCGGTTGGCTGGCCAAGTACCGCGCCTACTGGCCGGCACGGGTCGACGCCCTGAAGGCCCTGCTCAAGGACATGGACCAATGAACGCCACGGACCCCGCCCCGGACACGACGCTGGTGCTGGACTACACCCTGGACGCCCCGCCCGAGAAAGTCTGGCGCGCCCTCAGCATCCCGGCGCTGCGCGACCAATGGCTGCCCGGCACCGAGCTGGCCGACGCCGAACCGCTGGCCGCCACGCCCGGGGTCGAGGTCCGTTACCGCCTGCGCGATACGTTGCCGCCCTGCCTGGAAAGCGTGGTGACCTTCCAGTTGCACCCCACCGCCGACGGCGGCACCCGCCTCACCATCATCCACACACCGGACGACGCCCGGCTGGCGCGGCCCGTGCCGCAGGCCGCCAACGGCCCCTGGCAGGCGTTCAAGCTGGCCGCCTGACGCCACCGTTTCTTCGTTTTTCAATGCGCGGCCGTTCTGCGGCCGCCTGACAGGAGCTCGCCCATGCGCGACACGATGCAGCTCGTCCCGATGGTCGTGGAACAGTCCGGCCGCGGCGAAAGATCCTTCGATATCTACTCGCGCCTGCTGCGCGAACGCATCATCTTTCTGTCCGGCGAGGTCAACGACGCCGTGTCGGCCCTGGTGTGCGCGCAGTTGCTGTTCCTGGAAGCCGAAAACCCCGGCAAGCCGATCCACCTGTACATCAACTCGCCCGGCGGCGTCATCACCAGCGGGCTGGCCATGTACGACACCATGCAGTTCATCAAGTCGCCGGTGCACACGCTGTGCATGGGCACCGCGCGGTCGATGGGCTCGTTCCTGCTGATGGCCGGCGAACCCGGCCACCGCGCCGCGCTGGCCAACGCCAGCCTGCACGTGCACCAGCCGCTGGGCGGCTTCCAGGGGCAGGCGTCCGACATGCTGATCCACGCCGAGGAAATGCAGCGCACCAAGCAGCGCATCATCCGGCTGTACGCCGAACACTGCGGGCGCAGCTACGAAGACGTCGAACGCAGCCTGGACCGCGACCGCTACCTGAGCGCCGAAGAAGCGGTGCAATGGGGCCTGATCGACCGCGTGATGGACCCGCGCACGATGGGGAATTGATGAGGGCGCCCGGCAGGCCGCCAGGCTCGCCGCACGGACGTCGCGCTAGGCCTGGGCCAACGGCCGCTGGTGCCGCGCACGCAGCACGGCGTTGACGGCAGCCCCCACGGCCAGCAGCGCCGCGGTTCCCAGGAACACGGCCGGCATGCCGAAATGGCCGCCGATGAAACCGCCCAGCAAGGGGCCCGCCACCTGGCCCACGTACTGCGCCGAAATCGACAGGCCCAGCACATTGCCGCCCACGCCGTCGGGCACGTTGTGGCGGATGACGCTGGTCACGCAAGGCAGCAGTCCGCCCAGCGCCAGGCCCATCAGGAAGCGCAGCGCCACCAGTTGCCAGCCCGCGGTCACGAAGGCCTGCGGAATCAAGAGCAGCGCGGCCACGGCCAGCGCGCCCACGATCACCGTCCAGTGGCCCACGCGGTCGGCCAGCCGGCCCAGCCGCGAGGCCGACAGGATGGCGCCCAGCGCCGCCGCCGACATCACCACGCCCGACACCAGCGTGACGCGGGCCGGGTCAGCCACCAGCTCGCCCACATAGACGGTGATGATGGGCTCGATCGACATGGTGGCGAACATCAGCAGCATGCCGGTGGCCAGCATGGCGACCACCGGACGCTTGTCGGGAATCTGCGCCCAGCCGCCTTTTTTCGGGCCATCGGCACGGGCCTTGGGCGGCCGCGGCATTTCCTTGATGAGGAACACGGTGGCCAGAAACGCCAGGAAGATCACGCCGCCGGCCAGGAGGAACGTGGCGCGGATGCCGATCAAGGGCGGCAGCGCGCCCCCGATCAGCGGCCCCACCAGGTTGCCCGCCATGATGCCCGCCGACAGCACGCCCAGGGCCCAGCCCGACCGGGCCTTGGGCGCCTGCATCGCCACCAGGATGGTCGAGCCCGACGCATACCCGCCCGCAAAACCCACCAGCAGCCGCAGCAGCACCAGTTGCCACACCGACTGCACCATGCCCGTCAACGACATGCAGATCGCCATGCCCAGCGAGGCGCGCACCAGCATCAGCTTGCGGCCGTAGCGGTCGCCCAGCCGGCCCCACAGCGGCGCCACCAGCGCGGCCGCGAAAAACGTCGCGCCATACGCCAAGCCCGACCACTGCACGATGGCGGCATGGCCCACCGCGCCCAGCTCTTCCACGTACAGCGGCAGGAACGGCAGCAGCAGCGTCATCGCCACGATGGTGCTGAACGAACCGGCGAAACAGACCGCCAGATTGCGCCGCCAGTGGACGTTTTCGTCCGGCGCGGCGCTGGCCGTGGGGGAAGTCATGGAAGGAATCCTCGTGGGTTGTCGCGGCGAAAGGCCCGCGCGCCTGCCGGATTGTTGCCAGCCGGGCCCACGGCAACAAGGCCAGCCCCGATACCGGTATTGCGGCTACCCCCCAGCGGCAACTCCGCCTGCCGGCGGCCGACGGCTGCCGCCGCCCCCCGGCTGTCACAGGAATGCTGTTAGTCTTGCAGCGCCGCGCGGCATTTTCCGCGCCCCTTCTTTCAGCGAGTCCACCATGACCAGCCCCCTGTACCAGGCTTCCGTGCCCGTCCTCACGCAAATGCTCACCGCCCTGTCCGGCGTGCTGCAAAAGGCCGAGGCCCACGTCGTCGCCAAGAACATCGACCCCAACGCGCTGCTGCAGGCACGCCTGTTCCCCGACATGTTCCCGCTGGTGCGCCAGGTGCAGATCGCCTGCGACTTCGCCAAGGGTATTTCGTCGCGGCTGGCCGGCGCCGACGTGCCGTCCTGGCCCGACACCGAAACCACGTTTGCCGAGCTGCAAGCCCTGATCGCCAAGGCCCTGGCCCACGTCGGCTCGTTCCAGCCGGACCAGTTCGCCCAGAGCGAAGGCCGCGAAATCGTGCTGCGCCCGGGCACGCCCAAGGAAAAGAAGCTGAGCGCCAGCGCCTACCTGCTGCACTATGGCCTGCCGCAGTTCTTCTTCCACGTCACCACCGCCTACGACCTGCTGCGCCACAACGGCGTGGAAATCGGCAAGCGCGACTACATGGGCGCGTACTGATCCGCAGCGCGGATCAGGGGCTCAAGCGGCCGGCGGCTCACCCGCCCGGCCCAGCCTGCTGATCAGGATCACGGGGTGACCGGGCGGCTGGCATGCCCGGTCACGCGAGCGTCGCCAGTCGGCCCGCGCCTGGACTATTCCGTGATCTGGATCTTGGCCTGGTCGATGATGACCTGGTAGCGCTTCATCTCGGCATCGATGAACTTGGCAAACGCCGCCGAGTCCTTCACCGACGGCTCGAAGCCCAGGCCGTTCAGCTGTTCGACGATCTTGGGGCTGGCCATCACCTTGGCCGACACCGATTCCAGCTTGCGCAGGATCGGCTGCGGCAGGTTGGCCGGGCCCCAGACGCCGTACCAGGAATAGAACTCGAAGTTCTTCTGGCCCTGTTCCTTCATGGTGGGCACGTTGGGCAGCAACGGGCTGCGCTCGGCCCCGGTCAGCGCCACGGCGCGCAGCTTGCCCGCGCGCACCATCGGCAAGGACGACAGCATCGGGTCGATCAGCCCCTGCACCTGGCCGCCCACCATGTCCGACAGGGCCGGGCCGCCGCCGCGATACAGCACGATGGGAATCTGGTCCAGGCCGTTGTCGTACAGGAACGAGGCCGCGGCCAGGTGGCCGGCCGAGCCGAAGCCGGTGGTGGCAAACGAATACTTCTGCGGGTCCGCCTTCAGGACCTTGACCAGCTCTTGCACATTGTTGGCCGGCACCTTGGGGTTGACGCTGAAGATCAGCGCGCCCTGGGCCAATTCGCTGATCGGCGTGAAGTCCTTGACCGAATCGAACTTGATGGTCTTCTTGTACAGCAGCGGATTGATCGCGTGGATCGACGCGTTCAGGTACAGCGTGTAGCCGTCGGGCGCCGCGCGCGCCACGTAGGCCGCGCCGATCATGCCCGAGGCGCCGGCGCGGTTTTCCACCACCACGGACTGGCCCAGCTCTTTGCCCAGCTGCTCGGCATACAGCCGCGCCACGCCGTCGACGGAGCCGCCGGGCGGGTGCGGCACCACCAGCGTGATGGGGCGTTGCGGATAGGCGTCTTCGGCCAGCGCGGCGGCGCCGGACAGCGCCCCCACCGCCAGCAGGGCGACGCTGAACAACCGCTTGAGCGGCGCGGGACGGAACAGGAATCGGGACATGATGGTCTCTCTCGGCGATGGCGCAGTCATTTCGAGCGCGCAGCAGTGGTCCACGCCACCGGACGCGATGCGCGCGTCCGCCATGCCGTGGATCGTCAGGATGGGTCCGGCGGCCTCACGCCGCCGGACGGGGAAATCAGGCCGCCTTGAGCTGCGCGGAGCTGAAGCCGTACTTGGTGTCCAGCCCCAGTTCGCGCACGATGCGCAGGCCCTTGGCGAGGGCCTCGCCCTCCAGGCCGCGCAACGGACGGCGCAGGTCGCCCACCGGCAGGCCCACCGCCTTCATCAGCGACTTGATGGCCACCGGATTGATGGCGGAGTACGAGTAGTGCAGCATCGGCAACAGGCCCAGATAGCCTTCGCGGAAGCTGACCGACACGTCGGGCGTGTCCCACGGACGCGAGATGTCGGCCATTTCAGCCGGCGCGATGTTGCCGGTCATGTTGGCGGTGCCGTGGCCGCCCAGGCTCATGGTGGGCACCACCAGCCCCAGGTTGGGCGAATCGCAGCACATCACCGACACGTCGGGACGGCCGCGCAGCACCTGCGCCACCTGGCCCACGCGCGTGGTCGATTCCTTGTGCACCACGTAGTTCGGGTGCTTGAAGATGCGCAGCAGCTGGTCCCAGTGCAGGTCGCTCTTGACCCGCGGGGGGTTGTTGTAGATGCCCAGCGGCAGGTCTGTGGCGTCGGCCACTTCCAGGAAATAGGCTTCGGTATCGGCTTCGGACGCGCAGATGTAGGCGGGTGCGGCCAGGATCGCGCCGTCGGCGCCGTTGGCCTGCGCGAACTTCAGGTATTCGATGGTGCTGTCGGTGTTGTTGCCGGTGCAGCCGTAGAACAGCTTCATCTTGCCGCTCTTCATCTTGGCCGTCTCGACGATGACCTGGCGGCGCTCTTCCGGGGACAGCAGCGACACTTCGCCGGTGGAGCCCATGATGAGCACCGCGGCGGTGCCGTTGTCCTCCTGGAACTTCAGCAGGCTGCGAAAGGCGCTGAAATCGACGCTGCCGTCGCGATTGAACGGCGTCACGATAGCGACGAAGGACCCCTGGATTTTCATTTTGCTCATGAACCACTCCACATGCGGAAGGACTGCTCGACTAAAAAGCCAGGGGTGCGCCTGATCGGCGCTACCACCTGACCATTCCCCTTGTTGCTTACGCAGTATAGGAAGAGCGGCCCCGAAAATTTTTCTATTTTCCACACTTTAAGCGGGTCCGAAAGACAAAGAATTTCTAAGGCAATGCGTTTAAGTTATGAGGATTTCCATAACAATACGTTTTTGACCGCCCCGCCCCTCATGCCCGAAGCGACTTCCCGTCATCCGTCCCTGTCTCATTGGGGCGCCTACACCGCGCTGGTTCGCGATGGCCGCGTGGTGGGCTGCGAGCCCTTCGCCCATGACCAAGCCCCGTCCCCACTTATCCACACGATGCCCGATATGGTGCATTCGCCGCTGCGCATCGCGCGGCCCAGCGTGCGCGCCAGCTGGCTGAAACATCGCGGCGCGCCCGAACTGCGCGGCGTGGACGGCTATGTCGAAGTCGATTGGGATACGGCGCTGGATCTGGTGCACGGCGAGCTGCAACGGGTGCGCGCGCAACATGGCCCCACCGCGATCTTCGGCGGCTCGTACGGCTGGTCGTCGGCCGGGCGGCTGCACCATGCGCGCACGCTGACGCACCGCTTCCTGTACGCCGGCGGCGGCTGCGTCGACCAGTCGGGCAACTACAGCTGGGGCGCGGCCCAATTCCTGCTGCCGCACATCATCGGCACCTACGCGCCGGTGACCGGCCGCATCACCGACTGGAACAGCGTCGTCAAGCACACGCGGCTGTTGATCGCGTTTGGCGGCATCCCCTTGCGCAACACCCAGATCGCCTCCGGCGGCGCCGGCGACCACAGCGCCCCGGGCTGGCTGGCCCAGGCCCGCCAGGCCGGCATCCGCAGCGTGGTCATCAGCCCTACCCGCGGCGACTCACCGGATGCGCTGGCCGCCGAATGGATACCCATCCGGCCCAATACCGACGCCGCGATGATGCTGGGCATGGCCCACACGCTGCTGGCCGAAGGCCGCCACGACCATGCGTTCGTGGCCCAGTACTGCAACGGCTTCGAGGCCTATGCCGACTACGTGCTGGGCCGCAGCGACGGCCAGCCCAAATCGGCGGCCTGGGCCGAAGCCATCTGCGGCGTGCCTGCCGCCACCATCCGCGAACTGGCGCTGGCCGCGGCCGGCTGCCGCACGCTGCTGTCGTTGTCGTGGTCGTTGCAGCGCGGCCATCGCGGCGAACAACCCTATTGGGGCAGCGTGGCGCTGGCCGCCTTGCTGGGCCAGATCGGCCTGCCCGGCGGCGGCTTCGCCTTCGGCCACGGGTCCATGAACGGCGCCGGCAATCCGCGCCCCGACCTGCCCGCCCCTGAAATGCGCGCCGGCCGCAACCCGGCCGCCACGTCCATTCCGGTGGCGCGCCTGACCGACATGCTGCTTACGCCGGGCGAGTCCTATGAATTCAACGGCAAGACCGGCGTCTATCCCGACATCCGGCTGGTCTACTGGGCGGGCGGCAATCCGTTCCACCACCACCAGGACCTGAACCGCCTGGCGCAGGCCTGGACGCGGCCCGAGACCATCATCGTGCACGAGCCCTGGTGGACGCCCACCGCGCGCCGCGCCGACATCGTGCTGCCCGCCACCACCACGCTTGAACGCAACGACATCGGCGGCTCGTCGCGCGACCGCTACATCCTGGCCATGCGCCAGGCGGTGGCGCCGGTGGGCCACAGCCGCAACGACTTCGACATCTACCGCGAACTGGCCGCGCGCGGCGGCTTCGAACAGGCCTACACCGAAGGCCGCGACGAAATGGCCTGGATCCGCCACATCTACGAACAGATGCGGCCAGCCTGGGAAGCCGCGCAACTGACGCTGCCCGCGTTCGACGAATTCTGGGATCGCGGCCACATCGCGCTGCCGCCCCCGGCGCGCGACTTCGTGCTGTTCGAACCGTTCCGCCAGGACCCCGCCGCGCATCCGCTCAAGACCCGTTCGGGCAAGCTGGAGCTGTACAGCGAGGCCATCGCCGAATTCGGCTACGACGACTGCCCGCCCCACCCCGCCTGGCTGCCGCCGGTGGAATGGCTGGGCGCCGAGCGCGCCGCGCACTGGCCGCTGCATCTGGTGACCTGCCAGCCCGCCGACCGGCTGCACTCGCAGCTGGACCCCGCGCCCGCCACCCGCCAGAACAAGGTAGCCGGACGCGAAGCGGTGCTGCTGCATCCCGATGATGCCGCCGAACGCGGCATCGCGCAGGGCGACGTGGTGCGCATTTTCAACGACCGCGGCGCCTGCCTGGGCGGCGCGCAGCTCAGTGCCGACCTATTGCGCGGCGTGGTGGTAATGCCCACCGGGGCGTGGTTCGATCCGCAAGACGCAGCGCTGGAACGCCACGGCAATCCCAACGTGCTGACGGTGGACGTGGGCACGTCACGGCTGGCGCAAGGGCCCAGCGCGCTGTCGGCGCTGGTGCAGGTGGAACGCTGGCAAGGCGCCGCGCCTGCGGTGCTGGCGTTTGAACCCCCGGCGCTGGAAACGCTGACGGACGGCGAGGCGGCCGCGCGCTAGCGGCCGGCACGCAGCCGCCTCGCGCCGCGCGGCCCGCGTCATGCCGCAGCCGCAGTGTCCGTCGAGGTGCCTCGCAGAAAAGCGAGCACGCGTTCGTTCTGGCCGCGCACGAAGTGGCGTTCTTGCGGCAGCAGCGTCACGTTGGCCTGCGGCACCAGGCGCTGCAGGCGGTCGCGGGTGCCCTGCGAGTCCAGCATGACGTCGCGCCCCCCGACCACTACGAGCAGCGGCGGCGCCAGTTGGCGCAAGGCCTCGTCGCTGAACACCGGAATCTTGCCGAAGCGGGACCGAAAACCCTGATCGATGGCGCGCATCAAGTCGAACTGGGCGCGATCGGCGGGCGCCGGATCGGCCGGCAGCACGCCGATGATGCGGCGGCGTATCAGCGCACGCCCCGCCGGCCCCAGCAACAACAGCGGCAGGACCCAGGGCAGGATGTTCTTCTGCCGGCCAATGCCCGACGGGCACAGCAACGCCAGGCGTTCCACCCGGGCCGGGCGGCGCACCGCGAAGTCCAGCGCCATCCAGGCGCCCAACGAAATGCCGCAGAACGCGGCGCGCGCGATGCCCAGCCCGTCCAGCACGGCCTGCAACCAGGCGGCATGCGCGTCGCCGTCAAGCGGCAGGCGTGCGGGCGCACTCAGCCCCGCCTCACCGATCAGGTCGATGGCGTAGAGGCGGAAATGCGGCGCCCAGGCCTCGGCCTGCCGTTGCCAGCTGGCTGCGGTGCTTTGGGCGCCGTGCAGCAACACCAGCGGCGGCGCATCTTCGCGGCCGCACACCAGCACGTGCGTATCGCCGACGGGCGTGGACACCGTCTGGCGCACCCACCCTTGCGGCCAGTGGGCGAGCGCGGCGTCGTAAGCCGCGCGCACGGCTTGCGCGTGGCGCTCGGACTTGTAGACCGGATTCATGCCGGCACGTTGCCGCGATAGCGCAGATGGATCAGCGGATACGGCCGCCCCTGGCTGTCCTGGCCGGACCGGCCGATGCGTTCGAAACCCAGCCGTTCGTAAAAGCCCACGGCCTGGCCGTTCTGCTCGTTCACGTCCGTCGCCAATTCCGGCTGGCGCCGCAGCGCATCCTGCACCAGCAGGCGGCCGACGCCCGTGCCGCGATGGTCCGGGTCCACGAACAGGGCTTCCATGCGGTCGCCGTCCAGCAGCATGAAGGCGACGGGGCGATCAGCCGCGTCCACGGCCAGATCGAGCGTGGCGGCGGGCAAAAAGCCCACGACTTCGGCGTCGATGGCAAGGCGGTCTTCGGGGGTCAGGAAGTGATGGGTGGCATCGACGGCGCGGCGCCAGATGTCGACGACGGCGGCGCCATCGGCGGGCGTGGAGGGTCTAAGCGTGAACATGATTCAAGAAAGGCAGTGTCAGTTCGGAAGAAGGCGGCAAGATACACGCTTGCCGGCCCGCGCCGCGGTTCAACCCGCGGCGGTGCGTTGTTCGATGGCGCGGATCACCGCCACCATGTCGGACGTGCCCAGGCCCAGCGCCTCGGTTTCGCCGTAGAGCGCATGGCTGGCGTCCAGCAGCGGCGAGGCGATGCCGATGCTGCGCGCGGCCTCGGCCACCAGGCGGCTGTTCTTGAGCACATCGGTAATGGCGGCCTGCACCGAGTAATCCTGCGCGACCAGCTTGCCCAGTTTCACGCGGGACACGTCGCTGGCCATCGGCCCGGCGTTCAGCACGTCGGCAAACAGCGCCAGGTCGATGCCCTGGCGTTCGGCGAAATGCACGGATTCGGTCAGGCCGGTGACCATGGTGATCAAAAACAGGTTCACGGCCAGCTTCATGGCCAGCGCCGACGGCACCGCGCCGCAGACGAAACTGTCGCGGCAGAGCGGCTGCACCAGCGTGCGGATCGCGGCCACGTCGTCGGGTTCGCCGGCCAGCATCACCACCAGTTGGCCCGCTTCGGCGGGCTTGCGCGAGCCGGACACCGGCGCCTCGACATATCGGCCGCCGGCCGCCCGGATGTCCGCGCCCAGCTGGCGCGAGACGTCCGTCGACGTGGTACCCATGTTGACGATCAGGTGCCCTTGCACCCGCGTGGCAAAGTCTGGCGTGCCACGGCCCAGCGTGGCGTCGATGGCGGCGTCGTTGGCCAGCATCAGGATGACCGTGCCGCATTGCGCGTAGACCTCATCGATCGTGTCGGCAATATGGGCGCCCGCCGCGCGCAAGGCGTCGAAGCTGCCGCCCGAGCGGCTCCAGGCCACCAGCGGCGTGCCGGCGCGGGCCAGGTTCAGCGCCATGGGCGTCCCCATGACGCCCAGGCCGATGAATCCGATAGTCATGCGTGTCTCCTGCGTGTTTCTGGTGAGCAAAATGAGTGCGCTGAAAGCGGGCCTGCCTCAATGCGGCGCGGACTCGACCCGCAGGCCGGCCGCCTTCCAGGCGGGAAAGCCATCGCCCAGCCGCTGCGCCTGGAAGCCACGGGCGCGCAGCAGCGCCACCGCCCGCATCGACAGCACGCAGTAGCGGCCGCCGCAATAGGCCACGATGGCCTGGTCGCGCGGCAGCTGCGCCAGGTGGGCCTCCAGCGCTTCGGTGGGCAGGTTGACCGCCCCCGGAATGTGGCCGGCGGCGTAATCGTCGGGCGAACGCACGTCCAGCAGCAGCGCGCCGTCGTCCAGCTTGGCGACCAGCGCTTCGATGGACACGGCTTCGAGCTGCTCGGGGCGGTTCACGCTGTCGGACGCCACGCGCTGCATCTCCTGGCGCTGGTGGGCCAGGTAATCCTGCAGGGCCGACAGTACTTCGGACACGGGCCCCGCGCCGCCGCGGTACAGCACGTGCTTGCCGTCGCGCCGCGACTGGATGAAGCCGGCGCGCTTGAGCTGCTGCAAGTGTTGCGAGGCGTTGGTGATCGACAGGCCGGACAACAACGCCAGTTGCTCGACCGTGCTTTCTCGTTGCAGCACGGCCTGCAGCAGGGCCAGGCGATGAGGATGCCCCAGCGTCTTGGCGGCATCGGCCAACTCGTCGAGCGAGTCGGCGGGATCGGCCAGGGGCAAGGGCATAGACGGGGACGGCGGCAAGGTCTTCATTGACGGGAACATAGCATCTTCCTATCATTCCATCATTTGTTGGATTGATAATTTAAAAGGAGACAGGTCCATGTCATCGAGCCCGAGCCTGACAGCGGCGGAACCGGCGTCCGCGTCCTGGGGCGACCTGCTGCGCGGCCGCAATGGCCTGCGTTCGATCGCCCTGGCCGGCGGCGTGGCACTGCACGCGGTGAATATCTACGTGGTCACCACCATCCTGCCCACGATCATCCAGGAGATCGGCGGCCTGACGTATTACGCCTGGAACACCACCCTGTTCGTGGCCGCGTCCATCGTCGGGTCGGCGCTGTCGGCCAAGCTGATCGAGCAGTTGGGGCCACGCCTGGCGTACCTGGTGGCGCTGGCGGTGTTCTCGATCGGTGCGGTGGCCTGCGCGATGGCGCCGTCGATGCCGGTGCTGCTGTTGGGGCGCACCGTGCAGGGCCTGGGCGGGGGCGTGCTCTTTGCACTGAGCTACGCGCTGATCCGCGTGGTGTTCGACGCCCGGCTGTGGCCGCGCGCCATGGCGCTGGTGTCGGGCATGTGGGGCGTGGCCACGCTGGGCGGCCCCGCCATCGGCGGCGTGTTCGCGCAAAGCGGCCACTGGCGGCCGGCGTTCTGGGTACTGGTGCCGGTGGCGCTGCTGCTGGCGCTGATCGTGGCCAGCCAGTTTCGCGGCAAGGCCGCGGCCGACGCGCCGCCCGGCCGGGTGCCGTGGCTGACCATCGCGTTGCTGGTGCTGTCGGTGCTGGCGATTTCCGCCGCCAGCCTGTCGCAGCGGCTGCTCTGGAATGCCGCCGGCATCGCGGCCGGCGTGGCCATCGCCGCCCTGATCGTGCGCATCGACAGGCAGGCCCGCGCCCGGCTGCTGCCCACCGGCGCCTACTCGTTGCGCACACCGCTGGGCGTGCTGTATGCCGTGATGAGCCTGCTGGTGGCGGCGCTGACCACCGAGATCTTCGTGCCGTATTTCCTGCAGGTGGTGCACCAGCAGACGCCGCTGGCCGCGGGCTACATGACCGCGATGATGGCCGGCGGCTGGACGGTGGCGTCGGTGTACAGCGCCGGCCGCAGCGCCCTGCAAGCGCATCGGCTGATCCGGATCAGTCCGTGGGTGGTCTTTGCCGCGATCGCGGCACTGGCCGCGACCATGCCGGTGACGGCCTGGAATCCGGCGTGGCTCGGCACGGTCATCTACTGCGTGGCGCTGACCGCGGTGGGCTTTGGCATCGGGCTGGCCTGGCCTCACCTGCTGACCCGCGTGTTCTCGGCCGCCGCCCCCGGAGAGGAAAACCTGGCGTCGTCCTCGATCACGACCGTGCAGCTGTATGCCACCGCATTGACCGCCGCGCTGGCGGGCGTGGTGGCCAACGCGGGCGGCCTGACCGAGCCCGGCGGCGTCGAAGGCGCCCGGACGGCGGCACTGGCCTTGTTCGGCGTGTTCGCCCTGGCGCCGGCACTGGCGGCCGTGCTGTCGGCGCGCTTGGCGAGATAGGGCCAGCGTGCCAGGCAGGCCGCGCAGGATTCGAAGCGTTTTAAACAATTGGTGACGCCTTATCCGGCAAATCGGGTAACAATGCGCCCGCGCCCATCCGCCACAAAGGAATCACCATGAATAAAGCGTTTGCGTTGCTGATCGCCGGCCTGATGCCCCTGGCCGCCGTCGCGGCACAGCCGGACGTCGAACCCCTGACGCTGAACCCGCAGAACAAGCTGTACTGCAACGCCCAGACCGATTGGTGCGTCGGCATCAAGACGGACGGCTCGATGCAGGACAACGGCCCGTTTGCCACCAGCCGCACACTGCGCGCCGAATGGCCTTTCTGGGACCTGCCCGACATTCCGAATTTCTCGCACTTCACCGTCTGGCCGCACCTGATCCGCCTGGACGAAGAACGCGCGCTGGTCGGCGTGATCGGCCCGACCGAGCCGGACTACGAAGAAGAAACCCAGTTCTCCGGCGGCAGCTTCGCACGCAAGGACCTGTACCTGTTCATGGTCAACCTGGGCGATAACGTGTCCGGCCTGGTGCAGGTGATGCCCTACACCGCCAACGCCCGCATCCGGGCCTGCTTCAATGACGCGGACCAGACCCGGCGCGATGGCAACTGCGTCGATACGTACCGCTTCCAGGCGGCCCTGAAGGCGCTGCCCGGCGGCAAGTATCCCGACCTGCAGGTCACCACCCATGCCACGCGCACGCCGGCCGGGGCCAGCCGCTATGCGGATTCGAGCAAGCTGCCGGCGCCCACCGAGGCCCAGAAGGCGCCGCAGACCGACAAGCAGTGCAGCTACACGGTGACCTACAAGTGGCACGAAGACACGTCGGTCTACCGGCCTGCGACGCCGGTGCCGGATTGCGCCGAGTTCCTGCAAGCGCAGCCGAAGAAGAAGTAGACCGGCCAGGCGGCGGGCCGGGGCGCGCGGACGGTATCGCGCACCGGCAGGCTGCCGACGCGTTGCGCAGCGGTGGCGGTCCGGCCGCGCCAGGCAACCCGCGTCAGTCGGCGTAGCCCGGGTTGCGCCGGTCCAGCCGGCGCAACAGGCCGGGCCAGGCCAGCGCCGCCTTGTGTGCGCGATCGGCCGGGGACTCGACGGCGGCGCGCGCCAGGATCTCGGGCGGAATGTAGGTGAGTTCGCCGCCCGCCTGGGCCCGCACCTGCACCATGCAGGCGGCTTCCAGCCGGTGCATGGCCTGGAAGGCCTCGGCCATGGTCTGGCCCACCGTCAGCAAACCATGGTTGCGCAGGATCAGGTAGTTGTTGCTGCCCAGGTCGCGCACCAGCCGCGGCTGCTCTTCGGGGTTGAGCGCCAGGCCTTCGTAGTCGTGATAGCTGAGCGAGCGCAGCGCAATGAATGCAAACTGCGACAGCGGCAACAGGCCGCCCTTCTGCGCCGACACCGCCACGCCGTTGATCGAATGCGTGTGCAGCACGCACATGGCATCCTTGCGGGCCGCGTGGATACAGCTGTGGATGGTGAAGCCGGCCGGGTTGATGTCGTATTCCGAGTCCATCACCTTGCGGCCGTCCAGGTCGATCTTGACCAGGCTGGACGCGGTGATTTCGTCGAACATCATGCCGTACGGGTTGATCAGGAAGTGCTCGGTGCCCGGCACCTTGGCCGTGATGTGCGTGAAGATCAGGTCGTCCCAGCCAAACAGCGCCACCAGCCGGTACAGCGCCGCGAGATCCTTGCGGACCTGCCATTCCGTTTCGCCGACCTGTTCGCGCACGCTGGCGCCCTTGCCTACCGTATCCATGCTGTCTCCCGTTATGGTGTTCTACCCGCGGCATCCGCGCCGCGGGGTGCCTGGCACTGTACTACTGCGCCGCGCCGCGCAAAATGGCCGCCAGCGCCTGCGCCAGGGCCTCGCAGCGCGCGAGCGTGCCCTGCGCGATGCCGAACACCAGCCCCGGCACCGGCGCCGCGAGGCAAAACTCGGAAAATGTCCGGGCGCCGTAGCCGCGTTCGGCCAGCGCCCGCACCACGCGGTGATCGTCCACGCCGTGGTCACGCAGCCGCGCCGCCAGCTTCAATCCGCCGCCGCCATCGGCTACATCCAGCCAATCGCCGCAGTGCTGCGTCAGCGCGCGCACCAGGTTGTGCATGCGTTCGGCGTACACGCCGCGCATGCGGCGGATGTGGCTGCGGAAATGGCCATCGTTCAGGAAGTCGGCCAACCCGGCCTGGATATGGATCGGCACGTCGCCCTGGCGCAAGGCCATGTCGGCATGGCAGGCGGCCACCAATTCCGGCGGCAAGATGGCATAGGCCACGCGCAGCCCCGGCGCCAGCGTCTTGGAAAACGTGCCGACGTAGGCCACGCGCTGGCCTGTGTCGATGCCTTGCAGCGCGGCGATGGGCCGGGCGTCGTAGCGGAATTCGCTGTCGTAGTCGTCTTCGATGATGAAGGCGCCGTGCCGCTGCGCGGCGTCCAGCAGCGCCAGCCGCCGTGGCAGGCTCATCGTGACGCCGGTGGGGCACTGGTGCGAAGGCGTCACGTAGATCAGGCGCGGGGCGCCACCCGCCACGCGCGACGGATCGATGCCATCGGCGTCGCACGGCACCGGCACAAGCTGCGCGCCCGCCCGCCGCAGCAAGGCGCGCGCGCGGGGCCAGCCGGGATCTTCGATCCAGGCGGTATTGGCCTGGGGCGCCAACGCCACGCGAGCCAGGGTATCGATGGCGGCAGCGGCCGACGGAAACACCGCCACCTGATCCGCCTGCGCGACCACGCCGCGCGCGGTGCCGGCGTGCGCCAGGATGGCGGCGCGCAGCTCGGGCAGGCCCGCCACCGGCCCATAACCCAGGTCGTGAATGCGCAAGGACTTGATCCGGCCGGCCACGCAGCGCGCCCACGCCGCCGCCGGAAAACTCTTCAGGTCCGGCACGCCGGGCTGAAACGGCAGGGTGCGCGAGGCAACCGCCGCGGGGGGCTGCCGCGATGCGTCCGGCGTCGCCGTGCGCGCTGCCGACGCGGACGCGCGGCTGCGCGCGGCCCCCGCCAGCGGCCGGGGCCGCGCCGTCGACACCCGCGTGCCCGACCCGCGCACGGTCTCGACATAGCCTTCGGCGCGCAGGCGTTCGTAGGCCTGCACCACGGTGGACCGGGCGACGCCGAGCGCCAGGGCCAGCGTTCGGGTCGAGGGCAAGGGCTCGCCCGCGCCCAGCCGGCCGGCACGCACCCGTTCGCGGATGGCGCGGCACAACTGGCCTTCGAGATCGCCCTGGGGCCGGTCAAGCACCAGCCAGGTCACGGCTTGGGAAGTCATGGGCAAGGATGCAAAAAATGCGCGCATCGCGCAGCGGGTCAGCAGGAATTTTAGGGGCAACGCCGTGTCGATGGACCGTCACTGGTAGGCCGGACATCGGCAAAGCGGACGGCTCGCGCGCCAAGGTTCGGCGCTACAACGAGGACCCCGACCCGCCTCCCAAATTGATTCCGCGTGCTGACCTCTACCCTGCTCATTACCGGCGGCGCCCTGGCCGGCGGCCTGGTGTCCGGCCTGACCGGCTTTGGCACCGGCCTGACGGCACTGCCGATCTGGCTGCTGGCCCTGCCCCCAGCCCTGGCTTCGCCGCTGGTCATCATCTGTTCGGTGACCTCGCAGTTGCAGACGCTGCCGTCGATCTGGCATGCCATCGACCTGCGCCGGTCGGCGCCGTTCATCGCCGGCGGTCTGATGGGGGTGCCGGTCGGCGTCGCGGCGCTGCCCTACGTGTCGCCGCGGCTGTTCGAGGGCGGGCTGGGCGTGATCCTGGTGACGCTGTGCGCCCTGCTGCTGCTGAACGGCCAGGTCCGCCTGCCGCGCACGCATCCGCGGATCTCCCTTGTGGCCGACGGCCTGGTGGGACTGGGCGGCGGCCTGCTGGGCGGCATTGCAGGCCTGTCCGGCCCCCTGCCCACCTTGTGGGCGGGCCTGCAAGGCTGGACCAAGGACGAGCGGCGCGCGGTGTTCCAGTCGTTCAACCTGTCGATCCTGGCCGTGGCGCTGGCCTGGCAAGCCGTGTCGGGCATCGTCACCGCCGAGGTCGTCTCGCTGGCCTGGCAAGCCCTGCCAGGCACGATCGTCGGGTCGTGGCTGGGGCGGCGGTTCTACCACCGCATCAATGTCGTCGTCTTCAACCGGATCGTGCTGCTGACGCTGCTGGCGGCCGGCGCCCACATGATGATCCGCGTGCGGTGAACGTCCTGCGACCACGAGATACTCGGACAGAATTACGCAAAAACCAGACACTTCTTTACGTGGATGGGCACTGATTCCCCTACAATTCAGCAATAATTCAGGTTCGCCGGCCTCGAGGACCGGCGACATTGCCAGGGATGACGAGACAACATGCACAACGCCATCAGGATTTTCGTCGGCTGCGACCCCAACGATTGCGACCTGGAACAGATGATGGTGCTGGAATACAGCGCCCGCAAACATACCTCCCGCCCGGTCGACATCACCTGGATGCGCCTGTCGCGCGCCCCCGCCAGCCCCTGGTATTGCGACCCCGCGCGTGGTCGCGGCTGGCGCACCGAAAAATGGTCGACGCCTTTTTCCGCCTTTCGCTGGGCGGTGCCCGCCGCCGCGGGCTTCCAGGGCCGCGCCTTGTACATGGATGCCGACATGCTGGTGCTATGCGACCTGGCCGAACTCTGGGACCTGCCCCTGCAAGGACAAGCCATCGTCGCCGGCCGCCGCGATGGTGACGGCAACGGCTGGCGCTCGTGCGTGGCCTTGTGGGACTGCGAACGCGCGCGCGCCCATCTGCCGTCCCTGGAAGCGCTGCGCGCCAAGCGCCACGCCAACCGCGAGATGAAGCACTACTTCGCCGACCGGCCCCATCTGGTGCAGCACCTGGACGCCCGCTACAACAGCATCGACGGCGACGGCCTGGCCGCGGACGACATCCGCATCCTGCACTACTCCGACATGGGCACGCAGTTCTCGCACCGCTACGCGCTGCCGCGCCTGCGCGCCGAAGGCCGCCATCACTGGTTCGACGGCGAGGTCGTGCCGCATGCCCGCCACGAGCTGACAGCACTGTTCGACCGCTATTACCGCGAAGCCATCGACGCCGGCTACACGCTGGAGGCCTATCGCAACGCGGCGCCGTTCGGCGACGTGGTCAAGGCCTCGCAAAAAGACTACACCGGCAACCGGCCACGGCCCGAGCGCCGCTCCTGGTGGCAGCGACTCTGGTCGGGTGCGGCGCGCGGCTGACGGTTGGCAGGCAACGGCTAATCCGCAAGGCCTGCGCCCTGCGGCGCCACGGGCGGACCCGCCTGGCTGGCATCAGCGGCCCCCCCAGGTTCGGTGGCTGCCCCATCCCGGTGCACGGCGTCAGCCCCCCGGATTCTGCCCTCCATCCGGGACAGCACCGACAACGCCGCCACGATTTCCCGCGGCTGCGCCGATCCCGGCAGGCAAATATCCACCCCCGCCAGCAACAGCCGGGCCCGTTCCCCCGATGAGGCCTTGTCCGTGACCACGGCCACCACGCCCGAAATCTGCGGGCAATGCGGCAGCGAGAAGAATCGGAGCAGCCACGGCGACCGCCCCTCTACCAGCAGGTAGTGCCTGCCGGCGCCCCCGGCCCGCGCGTACAGGCTGGCCTGGGTGTCCGTATAGAAACGGATTGACGGCACCGCCTCCCGCAGACTGGCGGCCAGCGTGGGCGCCCGGTCGATGTACTGGGCATGCAGATGCAGTTGGTGCAGAAAAGAAAAATTGGGCACGGCGCAGGGTCGCAGGGGATAAAGCCGTGCATTCTAGAAATCCATCGGCCGCTGGCGCATCAGACAAATCCGAAAACCACACGCTCGCGCCGGTGCCCGGCTTTCCGACATGCCGGACTGCATATTCGGAAATGTCTGATGGTCAGCGACCCGTGCGCATCGCTCTAATGGCGCCTCGCTGACCGCCGGCGTGCGCGCCCCGTTCCTGCCGGGCCCGCTTCGACCATTGCGGGAAACGGCGAGCCCTGGAGACCCCCTCATGCTGTCCTATCGCGTCTTGATCGTCGACGACCAGCTATTGCAACGTGAATACCTGAAAAGCCTGTTCCTGCAGGCGGGCATCGCCCACGTGGACACCGCCGAGAACGGCTGTCACGCCCTGCGGTTGCTGGAACAGCAGCCTTACGACCTCGTGCTGAGCGACCTGATCATGCCCGAACTGGATGGCGTGCAACTGATCCAACGCCTGTCCACCTACGAGACGCCGCCCTTGCTGGCCGTGATCAGCTCCTCGCCCCGGCGCCTGATAGCCGGGGCGAGTCTCGTGGCCAAGACGCTGGGCATGCGGGTGATCGATCAGTTGTCCAAACCCGCCCAGCCGCAAGCCATCATCGCGCTGGTGGCCAAACTCAAGGCCGCTTCAAGATTGAAGGCGGAGTCGCTGGTATCGGGGCAGGTCTTTGACCGTTCCGCACTGCAACATGCATTGAGCTCGGGGGAAATCCGGGCCTGGTTCCAACCCAAGATGCGCATCGCCGACGGGGCGATCAACGCCACCGAGGCGCTGGTGCGCTGGGTTCGACCTGACGGCAGCGTGTTGCTGCCCGGCCAGTTCCTGCCCGCCCTGATACTGGACGAGCTGGAAGACGAACTGCTATTGTCGATGCTCGCGCAGACGATCGCGGCGCAACATGCCTGGCAACGGCATGAATTCCGCATCGACGTGTCCGTCAATCTGCCGACACACCTGCTGCAAGACGCGGACCTGCCCGACCGCCTGTATGACCACGTCATGCGCCTGGGCGGCAATCCGCAGGATATTTGCTTTGAACTGACCGAGGGTACGACCACGGACGAGATAAGCGATTATTACGCGGGTGCCTGCCGCCTGCGCATGAAGGGTTTTGGCCTGGCCCAGGACGATTCTGGCCAGGGCTACAGCTCGGTTTTCAACCTGGTTTCCACGCCCTTCACCGAACTGAAGATCGATCGCTCCCTGATCAGCCGCTGCGTCGCCGACGACGGCGCCCAGGCCGCGGTCGAGAGCATCGTCTCGCTTGGCCGCCGACTGGCGCTGAACGTCGTCGCGGAAGGCGTCGAAACGTGGGAACAGCTTGCGCTGCTGAAGAAAATGCAATGCGATACGGCGCAGGGCTTCCTGATTTCCCGGGCCCTCACCCCTGAGCTGTTGCTGGGGTTCCTCAAGCGCAACCCAAGCCTGCCCAGATGATCCGCACCACGCCACGGCACACGCGCATCGCGTCGATTGGCGACCTGGCCAAGGCCTCGCTACGGGTGCAGGTGCTGTTCATCGTGACGTTGATCCTGGCCATCGTGATGCTGGTGCTGTGCTATTGGGTCGTGAACAGCCTGATCACCCTGGCGAGCCACGGCGCCCGTTCACACTTCCAGCAACTGGCCTACAACCTGCACGGCCAGGAGTCCTTCCTGGCCCGCACCACTCGCAACGACGCGGTCCGACTCAACCTGGCGTTGCCGCAGGGCGCGCCTGCCTCGTTCGAATTGATCGACAGCGACGCCACCACCAATACCTACGAGGGCCAGGGCGACAACCTGGCCATGCCCTACATCATCAAGGTCAATCGCAGCGACGCCGCAGGCGGCAGCGACTACAGTCGTCGCCTGCACGTCGTGGCTGCGGGCCTGGCCAGCCTGTATGGCACCTCCCGCAGCACCTGGCAGCAACCCGGGATGCAGGCTTTCCTGCTGGATCTGAACAGCCAGGTCAGTATTTCGGTGCCCTGCTCCGAGGATTCCGTGACAGACGACGCGCATCGGTGGTGGCGCTGCCCGCTGTCAGCCAATCGCGTGCGCGAGCTGATCTATACCCAGACGGCGCAGGCCAGTCCCGAAGGGGCTCGCTGGATCCGCGTCAATCTGCCTGGCAACGGCGAGGATCGCATCGGCTACATCGTGTACAGCCCCATCGACCTGCCGGACGCCCTGTGGCTGCCCGGCACCGTCAAGCGCGACCTGGTGGTGGCGACCTTCATCGAAATGCGCGACGTCTACGCTGGCGACCCCGCCTACGGACGCGTCTATTTCCAGGACCTGGGCACGACGCCCGGCACCGTCCCCCCATCGGCCCCCGAGCAGGAGCATGGGGCGCTGGAAGACGTGCAAAGCCGCGTGCGCTTCGGCCTGGACGGTGCCCACATCGACACCTGGTGCGAAGATGGCTGGGCCGCGAGCTACCTGGTGCCCTACGCCCAGTTCTTCCTGACGGGCCAATGGCAATTGATGTCGTTCGGCGTGCTGCTGTTGCTGTGCACCGGCATCAGCATGGCGCTGTACCGGCGCCATCGCAACCTGGTCGTCCGTCCCGCCCAGGCCTCCCACGAGCGTGTGGTGGAAAGCGAATCCTTCAATCGCGCCGTGATCCAGGCCGCCCGCGTGGCCGTCTGTGCGCTGCGGGTCAGCGACCAGCAGATCGTGGCCAAGAACCACCTGGCCGACGATTGGCTGGGAGACATCGAAATCGTCCGGCAGCTCACCTTTTCACCGGACCATCCCGCAACCGCAGGCGAAATCGAGGTGGGCGGGCGACACCTGAGTTTCAGCGCCTCGCGAGTCACCTATCAGGGTGAAGACGTCATCCTTGCCACCTTCAGCGACATCAGCGACCACAAGCGGGCCCAGGCCGCGCTGGCGCAGGCCAAACGGGCTGCCGACGATGCCAACGCGGGCAAGACCGTATTCCTGGCGACCGTGAGCCACGAGATACGCACTCCGCTCTACGGCACCCTGGGCACAGTGGAACTGCTGAGCTTGACGCCGTTGACCAATCTGCAACGCGGCTATCTGCGCACCATCCAGACCTCGTCCGCGGGGCTGCTCAATGTCATCAACGACATCCTGGACGTGTCCAAGATCGAGTCCAGGCAGATCACGCTCAAGGATCAGCGCCTGGATCCGGCCATGATCACCGAGGAAACCTTGCAGGCCTATGCGGCCACCGCGGACGCCAAGGGCCTGCAGTTCTTCTCGACCATCGCCACCGACGTGCCCGTGCATGCCCACGGCGACGCCTTGCGCATCAAACAGGTGCTGAACAATCTCGTCAGCAACGCCATCAAGTTCACCGAAGCCGGTTGGGTTCGGGTCGACCTGACACTCAAGGGCGAAGCCGATGGCCAGGCGGTGCTGGAATGGCGCATCGCCGATACGGGGCTGGGCATTCCTGCCGAGCAGCAGCCGCTACTGTTCCAACCGTTCTACCAGGCGCACGGCAACGCGGGACAGGCCCTGCCGGGCACCGGGCTGGGCCTGTACATCTGCCACAGCCTGTGCGAATTGATGCAAGGCAGCATCACCCTGGACAGCAGCCCCGGTCGGGGCAGCACGTTCATCTTCAGGCTGCCCCTGCGCGTCGCCGTGGATGCGGCGCACCGGGCGGGCAGCGGCGAGATCGCGGCGTCGCCCGCCGTATGGGTACGCGCGCCCGTCACGGACCAGGCCCAGGACACCTGCGCCTGGCTCACCCTGGCCGGCGCCAATGCCAGGGTGATCCACGGCGGCCTGCCGGCCAAGCGCGAGGGCATACTGGTGGAACTGTTGCCAGAGCGCCTGCCCCCCATCGAATGGAACGGGCCACGCGTGTCGTGCATCCCGGACGGCCCCGACACGCCACAATGGAGCCTGTCGGAAATCCACGTGACCTGCCACCTGCGGCACAGCATTGTCGAGGCCGTTGCCCTGGCGCAGCATGGGCGCCCGGCGTCGGCCGACGCCGCGCCCGCCCAGGCCGAACCGGCGGAGGCGCCTGTCACCCACGAATACCGGCCTGATGCCGGTCTGCGGCGGCTGGGGCTGCGCGTACTGGTTGCCGAAGACAATCCCGTCAATCGCACCCTGCTGGTCAGGCAGCTGGAAGAGCTGGGCTGCGAAGTCACGCTGTGCGGTGACGGCCTGGAGACGCTGGCACGTTGGAATGGCGACGAGTTCGACGTGTTGATCACGGACATGAACATGCCCCTGATGGATGGCTACGAACTGGTGCGCACGCTGCGCGCGCGCAGTACCAATGCCCCCATCATCGGCCTGACGGCCGACGCGCTGCAAACGCAGCGCGATGCGGGCTTTGCCGCCGGGCTGAACGCCTGGGTGGTCAAGCCCGTGGACCTGCGCACCTTGCATGACGCCCTGAGCACCGCCTGCGCCAGGATCATCAGCGCCAAATTCGCGGGCGCGGCGCCGCCACCCAACAAACCCAAGGAGTTCTACGATGATCACCTTCGGGCAGCGTTCAACACGACGATGCGCGAAGACATGGCATCCATGCGAACCGCACTGGCGGCGCGCGACGCCACGGCGGCGGTAGCGACGCTGCACCGCATGCGCGGATCGCTGGTGGTCGTGAACGCGGAAGACATCGCCCGGTTTTGCGGCGTGCTGGAACAGAAGATTTCCGACGAGGGCATCACGCCCATGCTCGAGAACGCGGTCAAGAGCACGCTCGCACAACTGACGGAACGGTTCAAGGAGCTATAGCCCGGCAGTGCAAGCCCCGATAGAACCCAGGCCAATCGCCAAGAGCATCACACAAGGACGGAAAACATGACAAGAATCCTGCTGGCCGACGATCACCAGGTCGTGATACTGGGCGTGCGCAACGCATTGGAAGGCGTCGCGGGTTATCAGATCGTCGGCGACGCCACGAACGCCGCCGACCTTATCCGCAAGGCACGTGAACTTGCTCCCGACATCATCATTACCGACTACAACATGCCGTCCGACGATGGCTATGGCGACGGACTCGCGCTGGTCCAGTACCTGCGACGGAATTTTCCCGCCATCCGCATCCTGATCCACACCATGATCACTTCCCCGGTGATCGTCGCCAGCCTGTACGAAGAAGGCGTCAACGGCGTGCTGTTCAAAAGCCGCGACCTGGCCGAAATCCAGACGGCGCTGGACACGCTGAAGAAGAACCAGATCTACCGCAGCTCTCCCCAGGTGTTTTCCGCGGCCTATCCGGGCGAATCGCAGGACGCGGCGGCCCGAATTGCACGCCTGTCGCCCAAGGAACTGGAGGTGCTGCGCCATTTCCTGTCGGGGACCTCGGTAGGTGAGATCGCACGCATCATGAATCGCAGCGTGAAGACGGTCAGCACCCACAAGATTGCCGCGATGCGCAAGCTCGACGTGGAAACGGACCACGAACTGGTCATGTTCGGCGTCAACCACGATGTCTTCAAATGACCCCTTGTGCGACATCCTCCTTCAACGTGCCCCCCCGCCCCTCATGAACCTCCGTCAGACCCGTCCCCTGGCCATCGGCATGGCGCTTGTCTTGCTCGCCCTGCCGATGGCCGCCAAGCCCGTCCATGCCGCCACCGCGGTCCAGCTTACGGTGATGGCCTATGGGGTCGACGCGTTCGACGAAAAATACCAACGCACCGTCATCCGGCCTTTCGAAGCCGCCCATCCCAACGTCCAGGTGAACTACTACGCCGTACGAGATTCGCGCAATGCCCTGGCGGTGCTGCGCGCGCAACGCATGGCGCCGCGGATTGACGTGGTGATCATCGATCCGCCCAATGCGCGGCTGGCGCAGGACGAACACCTGCTCGCGCCGATGGACCCGAAGCTCGTCCCGAATGCCGCCGACCTGGGGCCGCTTGGCCGGGAAATGGGCTTCTGGGCCTTGCCCGCCATGTACGATTCCATGACGCTCGTCTATGCCAAATCGGCGTTCGCGCAGCCGCCCAAAAGCTGGCGCGAGATGTGGGACCCCAAATACCGCGGCAAGGTGGCCATGCCCTCCAGCAAGGAAGTGAACGGCAGCATGATCGCCATGACGATGCTGGCGAATCGGCTTGCCGGCGGGTCCGACGGCACCGACAACTTCGACGCCGCCATCGACTACCTGGAAAAACTCGCGCCCAATGTCATGACCTGGACACCCCGTCCCAGCCAGTATTGGTTGGTGTCCCAGAAGCAGGCGTTGCTGGCCCAAGGCTGGAATTCGCGTAGCCAGAGCCAGATGGACATGCTGGGCGGCTACGGCACCACCGTGCCGCAGGAAGGCACCATCGCCATCCCCATCCTGATTGCCCGCGTTGCAGACCGGCCCCACGGCGACGTGGCGCAGGCCTTCATCAACCATGCGCTCAGCCCCCAGGCGCAACAGGCCTTTTCGGAAGCGATGTACTACGCGCCATCGAATCAGAAGACCAAGGTCAGCGAAGCCGCGCGAGCACGGATCCCGCTGCTGTCGCCGAACACCCGGCTGATCCCGGTGGAATGGGCCACCGTGACCATCAAGCATCTCGCCAAATTGCGCGCGGGCTGGTTGTCCCGGGTCATGAAGCCGGCCTCCTGAGCCGGGAAGGTCCCGGTCCCTGTTTTTGGGCGGCCGATTACCGGAATTGTCTGATGGTGCGCTGCCGTGCTGGATTGTTACCTTTGCTTCCGTGGTGAAAGCGCCTGGTTTGAACCCCGGGCGCGGCGCCACGAAACATCCGACACGCTCTCTCATTGGCTTTCAGACAACCATGAAACACCACACCAGCAAGCTATTCGCCGCCCTCGTGGCCTGCGCCGCCAGCACGGGTGCCCTGGCCCAGACGGCCCCCGCCGCCGCCCCCAGCTTCAAGATCACCGTCACCGGCACCATCGCCCCGGGCAGCTGCACGCCGGCCTCCGGCGACCTGACGTTCGACATGAAGAGCATCAACCCGAAATCGTTGAACGCTGACAAGGTCACCATGCTCAGCGGCATCACCCAGAAGGTCAAGATCACCTGCACCGCCGACACCGCGATCGCACTGAACGTGACGGGTTCGACGACGGCCGCTGGCAAGACCTACGGCTCGAACATGGAAAACCACCCGGCGGGCACGTCCACCTACGAGGCCTCGCTGTATGACATCGTGAACCCCACGGACAGCAACAGCCGCGTCGGCGTGTATGCCATGCAGTTCCGCAACTTCACGTATACCGGTGGTGGCACGGGCTCCGCTCCCACCAAGGCGGCCGTCATCAAGAGCGACGACAAGGTCTCGTGGACCTACACCGACAACCTGAATGGCTGGGACACGGCGCAACTCAAGCGCGACGGCAGCAACTACATCTCGTTCGCCGACACGAAGGCCAACACCACGCCGGTTCTGGCCAGCGTATTTGAAGGCGACCTGATGATTTCGCCGCTCATCCTGGCCAAGAAGGACCTGAAGCTGACCGGTGACCTCAAATTCGAAGGCGGCGCGACCATCACGCTGAACTACCTCTGATCCGCGTCTGCTCGCGCAGCGCAGGCTTCGATATTTCGAGAGCAATCATGAAACACCCACATTCCAGCAAGATCCTGTACGCGGCACTGGCTTGCGCCGCCGCAGCGGCGACTTCGACCGCCAACGCCCAGACAACCAGCGCGGCAACCCCGGCCGCGCTGCAAGTCAAGGTCGGCGGCGTCATCATGCCGGGCAGCTGCACGCCGGCCGCTGACGCGCTGGCCTTCGACATAAAGAAGGTCAACCCAGCGTCGCTGAAGGACAAGGCCGAGACCCCCCTCGCCCCCATCGTTCAGCGCTTGTCCATCAAGTGCCAGGGCGATGCCGCGGTGGCCCTGTCCGTGGCCGGGACCGCCAAGGCGGCCACCGCCTCGGAAGACGCGCTCGACCACAAGGCCACCGGCATCAGCGCCGAAGCGAAAAAGGGCTACATCTACGACCTGGTGGATGTGGCGACGTCGAATTCCCGTATCGGCCGCTATGTCTTCCAGTTTCGCAATTTCAGCTACACCACCTCGGCGGCGAACGGTACTGCCGCCAAGGCCGTGGTCGTGAGCAGCAGCGACAAGGCCGCGTGGACCACTGCCGCCGACACCGCAGCCAACGCGGCGCAGTTGAAATCGGACGGCACCACCTACGTGAGCTTCGCCGACCCGGCCACGCCCGCCGTACCGGTATCCGCATCGCTGTTCGATGGCGACATCATGATCGGCGCCGTCATCCAGCCGAAATCGGCGCTGACGCTCAATACCGACCTGTCGTTCCGCGGCGAAACCACCATCACCCTCAGCTATCTCTGATCGGCGCGCTCATCGGCGCATCGCCTGCGTCGATGAGCGACCAACGACCATGAAACTCAGAACTCTGCTTACCTGGACCTGCGCCATCGCCCCCCTCGCAAGCCTGGCGCAAAACGCGCCGCTGAAGGTCGCGGTGCAAGGGGAAATCAAACCTGCGGCCTGCACGTTGCAAATCGCCCAGCAGGCCACGTTCGACTTCGGCAAGGTGAAAGTGCAGGACCTGAAGCTGGACACCTATACGCTGCTGCCGGCGATCGACCGTGAATTGCGCATCTCGTGCGAGGCGAAAACCACGGTGGCGCTGACCATCAGCGATGCCAATGCGGGCCTGGTGCCGTTCAAGGACGACATCGTCTTCTTTGGCGGGCGTGGCAAGAGCTGGTCAGCCGCGCGGCAGTATGGCTTGCGCAACGACGCCGGGCGCGCCATGGGCTCCTGGGCGGTGCAGTTGGTGCCTGGTTTCACGGTGGATCAGAAGCCCACCGATTCGATCTACAGCGGCGACAACGGCAAGACGTGGCAGCCCTCGGTCGGCAACTTCTTCCACGATGATGGCAGCCTGGAAACCTGGAGCGATCCCGGTCGCAAGGAACCGGCGTTCGGCTACGAATTCGTGGGCACCCTGCGTGCACAGGCGGCGCTGGACAGAGCCAGCCGGCTCGGCGTGGCGGCTGATGTTCCCTTCATCGGCGGAGCCGTCCTGACACTCGTCTATCTCTAGCGGCCGACGCCGCCTTGTGCCGGGATGGCCGGCTGATCATGAAGCCTTACCTGAAATTCCTCATCGCCCTGGCGGGCGCAACGCTCGGCGCGCCGAGCCCGGCCGCGCCCTCCGCGCCTCAGGCACCCAGCTGCCGCATGCAGTTGAGCGGGGCCACCACGGTGGACTACGGCAAGATCAAGCGCAACCTGTTGCGCGCCGCTGACGCCGCCGCGCTGCCTGCCCAGCAACGCAGCGTGACGGTGACCTGTGACCAGCCGGCTGCGGTGGCGCTGCGGCAGTCCAGCGGTGATGGTTCTGCCAATCCCGCGGCCGGCAGCAAGCTCGGCCTGGCGCCGGAAACCAGCCACGGTATTGGCCTGGTATCCGGCAGGCCGCTGGGCGCCTTCGCACTGCGCTGGCGTCGCGACACGGCCACGCTTGACGGCGTGCCGGTACAACTGATCGTCTCGGCCGATGGCGGCGCGACGTGGCGACTGATGGACGCCGACACCGTGGTCGGCGCCACCGACCTGATCGCCTGGGCGCGCGGCGAGCAACGCCGCCCGGCCAGCGGCCGCACGCTGACGGTCGGCGTGCGGATCGAAACGGCCATCGCGCCGACCTCCACGCTGTACCTGGGCCGAGAGGCCCTGCTCGACGGCTCGATAAGCCTGTCCGCCATTTTCCAGTAGGCCGTCCTGCCGATGGCCAATTAACACAGGTCGGCACCGGCCGGCTTGAACACGTCTATTCCTGCTGATATGAAACCCCTGCTGACTTGCGTTTCCCTGGCCTGCACCCTGCTGGCCAACACGGCCGGCGCCGCCGGCGTCGTCCCTGAAACCTCGGTGCTCATCGTCGACGAAGCGACCGGCGAAGGCACCATGACCGTGCAGAACACCGACTCGGCGCCCGTGTTGCTGTACACCACCATCGAGAACATCGCCGAGGACCAGGAAGAACTGGTCGTCGCCACGCCGCCCATGGCACGGCTTGAGGCCGGCCAGTCGCAGTTGGTGCGGTTCATGTTGACCAAGAAGGGCCCGCTCGCCACGCAACGCCTCAAGCGCGTGGCGTTCGAGGGCATCCCCTTCGCCCGCGGCGCCGACAACCAGATCCAGACCACCTTCCGCCAGAACATCCCGATGATCATCCAGCCTCGCTCGCTGGAGAAGCTGAAGGATCCCTGGACGCGCCTGACCGCCACGGCAGACAACGGCAAGCTGCGGTTGTGCAATGACAGCGGCTACGTGGTGCGCATGGCGCAGCAAGTCCGCCTGGACAGCCGCAATGCCAACCTGCCCCTGCCCAAGACCTACCTGCTGCCGGGCGAACACATTGAACTGGCGACCCGCGACCAGCCCGCGAACGGCAGCACGGTCACGATATGGCCGGCCACGGTCTATGGCTACGCCGCGGGCAGCTACGCCATCCCCTTGACGAATGGCTGCAAGCCGACACCCGTGAAATGAACCTGCTCGCGATCCCGGCCGCGGGCCTGGCCGCACTTGTCTGCATGGCGGCCCCCGCAACCGCGTTCGCGCAACAATTCGATCCACAGACCTTGAAGCGCTTGGGCATCTCGCCCGAAGCCGCCGCCTACTTCAGCAAGACCTCGCGCTTTCTTCCCGGTGTCAGCCGGGTCCGCATGAAGGTCAACGGCGCCGACCTGGGCACGATGGACGTGCGCTTCAATGACGAAGGCACGCTGTGCTTCACGCCCGAGCTGCTGCAACGCGCCGGCCTGAAGGTGCCCGATGGCACCTCGGAGCAAGCCTGCCAGGACTACCGCAAGGCCTATCCGGAAACCGACATCACGCAGTTGCCGAATCAGTCGGAGGTGCACATCGTGACGCCGCTGGCGGCGCGCGCGCCCGTCGAAGAAGCCATCCAGGGTCAATACGCGTCAGGCGGCACCGCCGCCCTGGTCAACTACAACCTGAGCGGTGCGCGCAGCGGCAGTGGCGAATCAGGCTACCAATACCTGCGCGCCTACAGCGAAACCGGCCTGAACATCGCCGACTGGATCCTGCGCAGCCGCCAGGACTATTACTCGCAGGGCGGCAGGTCGACCTTCACGCAAGGCGACACGTATGCGCAGCGCGCCGTGCCCAGCATGCGCGCCACGTTCCAGGCGGGTCAGATCTCGCCCGCCGGCTCCTTGTTCTCGGTCGGCACCCTGCGTGGCCTGCAACTGTTTCCCGAGTACGCGCTGCGGCAGACGCAGGCCTCGGGCGTCAACTTCAACGGCATCGCCAACGGCCAGAGTCGCATTGAAGTCCGGCAACTGGGCACGCTGATCCTGATGACGCAGGTGCCGGCGGGCGCCTACACCATCACCGACGTGCCTATCATCAGCGGCAATTCCGACCTGGACGTGCAGGTGATTTCCACCACTGGCGAACGGCAGCAGTTCACGGTCCCGGCCGCATCGTTCGGCGCCGTGCGCAACACCACGGCGCAAGGACTGTCCATTGCCGTGGGGCGCTACCAGGCCAGCCGCGGCAGCGACAGCCAGACGCCGCTGGTGGCCACCGCCAGCAACGGCTGGAACCTGGGAAGCCGCAGCACCCTCAGTGCCGGCGCCTTGATTTCCGCGCCCTATCGCGCGCTGGCGTTCACCTTTGCGGCCTCGCCCAACGACGCCCTGAGCGGCTCCATCGGCCTGCGCGCCTCCAGCGCGGTCGCCAACGGCAGCAAGCTGCAAGGGCAGCAGGTCGCGGCCACCTTGTCCGTGTCTCCCCTGGAACGGCTATCCACCAATTTCTCGGCCACCTGGCAGACGGACGGCTATCGCGACATGGCGCAGGTGCTGCAACGCACCGACGACCCGCGCAGTGCCGGCCGGGCGAGCCAGACCTATACCGCCGGGGTGTCCTGGTTCCAGCCGACCCTGGGCGCCATTTCCGCCAGCTATAGCGCCAGCCGCCTGACCGGCCTGGACGCGACGCGCCAGCGCGCCACGCTGTCGTGGAGCCGCAGTTTCGGACGCACCTCGGTGACCCTGTCCGCGGCCAAGGACCTCAGCGCCGACACCCGCGCCCGATCAGACAACCAGTACTTCCTGACGCTCAGCTTTCCCCTGGGCAGCGCCAGCGCCGGTGTGTATGCCAGCAAGGCGGGCGACAGCAGCGCGATTGGCGCAAGCTATTCCGATACCGTCAATCCGCAGTTGAGCTACAGCCTGACATCCAGCGTGGCCAACCCGGGCAACGCCGTCAATTCGTCGGCCTCGATCGACGCGCTGCCGCGCTACACCCACGTCAACCTGTCGGCCAACCGTGATGCCCAGGGCAGCGTGTCGACGAACTGGGGCGTGCAAGGCTCGGTCGTGGCGGCCGGCGGCGCCGTGGCCTTCTCGCCCTATGAGGTGGGCGATACGTTCGGCATCGCCAAGGTCGGCGACCTGGGCGGGGTGCAGATCCAGACGCCGGCGGGCCCGGCCTGGACGGACGCGTGGGGCCATGCCGTCATTCCGGGCCTGACGGCCTACAGTGAAAGCTCGGTGGAAATCAACACCACCAGCCTGCCGCGCAATGCCAACCTGCCCAATGGGGTGCAGTCGGTCAAGCCCGCGCGCGGCTCGGTGCAGGTGGTGGACTTCAACCTGCGCCAGGTGCAGCGCTATCTGATGTCGGCCGTCTCCGCAGCCGACCAGCAACCGTTGGCGGAACGCCTGCCGGTGATGGACGCGCGCGGCAACCTGATCACCCTGGTGGGCAAAGGCGGCCAGATTTTCCTGGACGATGCCTACCCGATGCCCTTGCAGGTATCTCTGACCGACGGCGCGAAGTGCTTCCTGGACGTCCAGCCCATCGGCAAGCCCGATCCGGACCTGCCCTACCAGGAGGCGCAGGGCGTATGCCGCATGGGGCCGCAAGGGAAAACCGGCTGATCGCGATACGGATCTTCCGGTCCCAAGGCATGCGGCAACCCTATCGGCCGCAGCGCGGGGCCAAACGCTGAGGGTGGGGCGGGACAGGCGCAGGCCCGCACCAGGCGGTAACATGATCGCCGCCATGCCCGCCCTCTTTCCATCCCCGCAAGCGCTGACCTCCTATTTCTGGAGCGGCGACGTCATCCGCAGCCGCAGCGTCAGCGCCCGCGTGGCCACGGCCACGCTGGACGTGCCCGAAGCCCCCGCCCGCCTGGCGGCCGACTGGGCCCGGGAAATCGAATCGCGGCTGGTGCTGGACCCCGGCGACGTGGAACAGATGCCGCTGGCGCGCACCATGACGCGCTGGCCCGATTACCACCAGTGCCTGCGGGCCATGCGCGACTGGACCGCCGCGCTGGGCCTGGGCGAGGTGCTGGCCTGCAGCGACATCGCGTTGATGGCCTGCCGCGGCGCGCGCTACCACCACGACGGCATGCAGTACGGCAGCGCGGCCTTCTGCAATCTGTTCATCAGCGAAGACAAGGGGCTGGATCTGATCTACCCCGGCACCGGCCAGCGTATTGCACTGCGGCGCGGCACCGCCGTGCTGTTCGACACCTGCCAGCCGCACGGCGTGGTGCCGCGCGGTGCCAGCCGTTTCGACGAGGCGGATTTTCCCGACGCGCGGGACCTGTCTCAGGTGTTCCTGACCTGGGAATTGCCGATCGAAGACGCCCGCGTGGCGGATGCGCTGGGCATCGCGTTCGACGTCGCCGCCGACGCTGCGCAGCAGGATGAAGAACAGGTGCGTGGCAATGGCGCCCGCCTGGGCGTCAGGCCGGATTGCGGCGCCTGGGAACCGCTGTCGTAACGACAGGCCCCAGTACCAGCGCCGACGCGGACTCTTGTATAGTGATCCGACCCCCAAACTCCTGGACGGCGATCCGATGTTCCGCTTTTCTACCCCGTTGCAAGCTTGCCTGCTTGGCGCACTGGCCTGCCTGGCCCTGGGCAACGCCCACGCCGCCCCGAAGATCGTCTATACCGGCACGTTGCAAGGCGCCGGCGAGGTCGTGATGGAACTGGACGCCCAGGCGGCCGCGGACGGCGCGCTGAACGGGCGTTACTTCTACCCGAAGGCGGGCGTCGACATTCCCCTGCACGGCACCGCCCAGGCGCTGGCGGAACCGCCGCCCTTCTGGAAGCGCGATCAACCGGGCCATTCGGCATCGGCCGACACGCCGCCCACCGCGGCCACCTGGCAGGGCGTGCGCGACGCGCAGGGGTACCGCGGCACCTGGACGGACGCGCGCAGCGGCAAGCAGCGCACGTTCGAACTGCGCCGCGTGGCCGAGTACGACCCCAAGACGCCGCCCGCCACCGAGGTGCACAACGGCATCGCCACCTTCCCCGAGATCAATGCCGCGCAAGCCCCGTACGACACGCTGAAACTGGCCGGCCATGCCGAACCCATGGGCGACGAAATCGGCCGCGGCGCGGTGGCTTACCGCATGTGGCGCGACCCGCGCACGCAGTTTCCGTATCCGCGCCTGACGCGCCACCCCGATGAACAGGTCCGCGCGCGGGTGAATCATCTGCTGGAACAGCGCCATTGGCGCAAGAGCCTGGGTGCGCTGCAATGCATGGGCGAGGCCTATACCCGCATGGGTGACTTCCCCTCCGCGGGCACGCTGGGCAATTTCGATGACGAAGTCATTACCGTCACCTGGCTGTCGCAAGCGCTGATGACCGTGACGGAAAGCGGCAGCCTGGATTGCGGCGGCGCACACCCCGACAACCATTTCGAGCCCTACACCTACGACCTGCTGCGCGGCGAATACCTGGACTGGAACCGCGTCTTCGACGCCTACGCGCCCCGCGGCCGTGGGCGCCCCCAGGCCAGCCCGACCCTGGTCGACATCACGGCCACCGTGCAACGCACGCTGGCCGCTGCCGAAGCCGAAGGCACCACCAAGGACCCGTCCAAGGATGGCTGCGCCAGCCTGTGGCCCGACAACCTGGTGCTGGGCGCCCAGGCGCCCGGCGCGCTGAGCCTGTCGGTGTCCGGCGTGGGCCATGCGTCGGGCATCTGCCTGGGCACGCTGGCGCTGGTGCCGTTCAGCGATTTGACGCCGTATCTGAAGCCGGGCGGACAGGCGTACCTGGCGACCGACTGAGACGATCAGGTCGACAACAACGCGCCGTACAGCGCCTGCCCTGCCCGGATGAAGTCGACGATCTCTTTGATCGAATGCATGTCCAGCACGTTGGGATCCTCGAACAGCGCCGGACTCATGTCGTTCTGCAGCAGCAGCTTGTTGAGCGTCAGGAACGCGGCGGTGCGGATGTTGCCGTCCGCGAACAGGTGATGCTGGTCAAGATCCTGGCAACACTTGGCGATGCAGGCAAGCTTGCCTTCTTCATCCTGCGCCAGGGCAAGCTCATCGTGGTAGGTCTGGATGATGGCGGCCGCCTTGTCCCTGCATTGCTGCGCCGGCTTGGCCTGCGCCACCACGTAGTCCACCAGTTGCTCGGGATGCGGCATAATTTTCACCCAGGCGTGGTGATCGCTCGCCTTGGCCGACGCCTCGAATTCCAGCCTGCCTTCCACGGACCAGTTGCTCAGGCCCAAGCCGAACATGACCCCTTCGTTGTCCCGATACCCCTGCTGAAACAGGCTACCCGTTCCCATTTGGTCGCGCTTGTGCACCCCCGCCACGGCGGTGTCATGCAAGGCCAGGTAGCTGTCAGCGGTCAATGGCTGTGTCACTTCGTCCAGCATCAGGTTCAAGGCGCTCAACATACCCGCCATGTAGCCGCGCTCGTTCTCGAAGTAGGCCGCACCGTAAGCGTGGTGTTTTCCGTCCATGACCAGTTTGTAGGCATCGCTGGCGGCATCATCGAGCTTGCCCAATGCGGTGTGGGCCAGCTGTCCGGCACGCTCTCCGAAGCGAACCTGCTCCAACCGCATGCGCAGCACCGAATCGGTCTTTTCTCGAATTTCCGGGCCGATCCCCTGTGCATCGCGCAATTGGGAAATCATCTCTTCCAACCCTTGCCGCATCTGCCCGGGCTGGGCGTCGGCGCCGAACTGCGCAATCAACCGGTTCATCATGACGATATCGAGTTCATCGTGGAACGCATAGCCCAGGTCGGTACGCGGGGACAATACGTCTGTCTGACCGATGACATCCCACTTGCGGCATAGCGCCACGCAATCCGGCGGCGCGAAGTCATTGGCCACATGCAGCGCCTGATGCACCAATGCGCCCGTCAGCGGCAGGCCGCTATCCCGGGTGCGCTCCAACAAGTCACGCAGCACTCCCATCGCCTGATCGGAATGTCCCGCCCCATGCAAAGCCGAGAACAGGTTGTCAAATGCCTGCTGGTTTTGAACTGCGTAATCGGGCGCAGTCTGCGGCGCATCCTGGCCATGGACGCCGCCGCTGCCGTTCAGGACCACCCGCATCGTGTCGCCCGCGTGGGCGATCTGCCGCCATTGTTCCATGCCGACAGGATTCTGGATGTTGCTCTCGATACCCATGTCTTGCCCTCCTCAGGCCCGGTTGATCAATGCGCCCGGATCGCCGGCGCTTGCGGTAGCCACGCTCTCGTCAACTGCGCTTTGCCGCGCGGCGCGCTCGGCCAGCCGCGCAGTCCAATACGTCGCCATGCCGCTGAAGGACCCGAACACGGCGCCGAAGCGCTGCGCGTGCAGGACCTCGAGCGGTTCGTGATAGCAATAGGTAATGGCGTCGGTCAGCTCGCTTACGCCGAAATAGCCGCCGGCAGTCAGTGCCCTCTGCATGTTGCAGCGAAGCAGATGCCGCAACAGCGAGGCGTGGCCCGCGCCGACGACGCTGCCTACCAGCGCGGTCCAATGCACCCGGTCGTGCTGTTCGTCGTAGCTGATATGCACCCAGCATGACTCGTTCACTTGAATCGAACAGACTTGCGCGTCGTTGACAGGCAAGTCGGGTTGACCGAGCAACTGGCCAAGCTCGGCAACCCGCAAGCGAAAGACTTCGGCAGGCATGGTCCTCTCCCCGGGGTGAGGTGCGCACGTCGGCGCACCGGAGCCTTCGCCCAGAGGGTTCAGGCGATCCAGGCATTAGTAACCGGCATGGCCGCGAGGTTCCATCGCAGGGCGCGCGTCGTGCCGGCCCTGGCGAGACGCTAAGGTCGAAGCGCATCCCGCTGCGCCTGCAAGGCCAGCCCGCCCTCTTCCTCGAACATCTCTTCAAACGATTGCGCACATTGCGCCGCGGTCTCGGCAGCGCGGTCCAGCATGCGGGCTTCGTAACGCTGCTGCGCCGCCCGCCAGTCGTCGCCGCCGACCAGGGCTTCGGCCAGTTCCGCCGCATCCAGCATCGCCAGGTTCACGCCCACGCCCAGCGGCGGCATGACGTGGGCGGCATCGCCGACCAGGGTCAGGCCCGCGCGGCAGGGCCAGCGCGTGCCTGGTGGCAAGGCGACGATGGGCCGCAGCGCCGCGATCCGGTCCGCCTGGCGGATCATGGCCAATAGCGACGGCGCCCAGCCGGGAAAACGCGCCAACAGGTCTTCGCGCGTCATGCCGGCCAGCGCCAGATCGGGGCGGTCCGTTTCTTCGGGGCGTGTGCGGATCGCCGCATAGACGCGCAGGGTGGCGTTGCCGTTGCGCTGCGCAACGATGCCCGCGCCGCCATGCATCGAAAAATAGGTGCCGTGGCCCACGCGCCGGGCGATCTCGGGGTGATGGCGGTCGACATCGGCCAGCCACAACTCCACGAAGGTGACGCCGGTGTAGACCGGCTGCACGGGCGTCAGCGCGGCGCGCACCTTGGACCAGGCGCCGTCCGCGCCCACCACCAGGTCGTAGGGGCCAGCCAGGCCGCCCTGGCATCGCAGGTCATAACGGCCGTCGGGGCGTGCCACCACCGCCTGCAGGCGTACGCCCCAGTGCACCGTATCGGGCGCCAAGCGTTGCAGCAACAGTTCGCGCAACACCACGCGGTCGATTTCCGGACGATCGCCGGCGCCAGGCTCGGGGATTTCCTCGCGAAGCAGCTCGCCCGTAGCATGGTCGGCCAGGCGCTGTTCCTGGTCTTCGTGCCGGGCAATCCCCATGAAGGCATCGAACAGGCCCGCCTTGTGCAGCGCCACTTGTCCTTCGCCGGGATGCAGGTCCAGCGATCCGCCCTGGTCGCGGGCACCCAGGGCGGCGTCGGCCTCGAAGATGTCGGCGCGCCAGCCGTGGCGTTGCAGCACGTTGGCGGCGGTCAGGCCGGCAGGGCCGGCGCCGATGATGGCGATGGCAAGGGGTTGCGGCATGGCGGCATTTCCTTTAACTTGATAGGCACCTATGCATATTACATAGGTGCCTATTAAAATAAAAGGACATCCATGCCTGGCCCCATCGATTGGCAACCCCGGCAAATGCCGACCCTGCTCATCAACCAGTACGCCCGCGTCATGGCCAAACAGGTCGACGAGCGGCTGCGGCCGCTGGGCGTAACGGCATCACAATTGCCGGTGCTGGTGGCATTGAAGGGTGGCGGCCAACTGACGCAGAAGGAATTAGCCGAAACGGCAGGGGTCGAGCAACCCAGCATGGCGCAGTTGCTGGCGCGCATGGAACGCGACGGACTGGTGCGGCGCGAACCGTCACCGACTGACGGGCGCAGCAGCCTGGTGTCGCTGACGCCCGCGGCGATGCGCAAGCTGGAGCCAGGCCGCGCCGTCCTGAAACAGATGGACGACGAGGCCTGCGCAATCTTCGAGCCGGCGGAACGTGAACTGCTGGCCCGCCTGCTGCTGCGCCTGGTGGAAAGCGCCTACCAGTAGATATCCTGGTTGTAGTACTTGTGCAGGTCGCGGGCCCAGGTTTCATCGGCCATGCGGGGCCAATTGTCCTTGTCGAAACCCGGCGCGTTCTTCAGGGTTTCCTTGTCCACGTGCAGCACGAAGCATTTGCGGTCGGTATCCAGCTTCAGGGCCGCCCACGGAATGGCAAAGAGCTTTTCGCCCATGCCCAGGATGCCGCCGCGCGACAGTACCGCGTAGGCCACGCGCCCACGCGGCACGTCGATCATGATGGCCTTGATGTCGCCGAGCGTTTCGCCTTCGGCGTTGTAGACATCATTGCCTTCCAGCGTGTTGGCCGCCATGACTTCCGGGCCGGGCCCCTGGGCTGAGGTCTTGGGGCCGCCAACGATATTCGTGGTTTGCTGTTGTTCCATCGCTACTCTCCTGTGCGGGGGATTCCCGCGCTGTACATCGTGAAATCGTGAAATGCCGAGGCGGCGCTAGCGGCGCCGGTACTCGGACATCAGGCACATCCCGGCCAGCGCACCGACCAGCGCCGCCCCGGCAATGCTCTTCCAGGCGTTTTCGTGCACGTAGCCGTCGGTGGCCTCGGACACATCCCTGGCGCGCCGCCACGCCCGCTTTTTCAAGCCCCGGGCCTCGGCCCGCGCGGTATCGAGCTGCTGTTTCAGGCGGTCGCGCGCCGCCTCGACCTCGGCGCCGCTGTAGCTGGCCGTGCTGCGCAGCAGGTTCTCGGTTCCGGATATCAGGTCGCGCAACGTCGTGCCGTCGCCGTTTCGTGTAGTCATGGCACCTCCTTGAAGAAATGACCGGTTCAATCAGGCCTGTCCCGGCCTGTGCCCCGGCGCAATGGCCGCCCCGGGGACCCCATACCGCCGCAAGCGGCGTGCCCGGGCTGCGACGCTGCGTTCAGCTCGCCCACCACTGCTTGATCGTCGCGCGCAAGGCCGCTGCGCCCACGCCGGGTTCTTCGTTGCGCAGCGCCGCCATGTAGGCGCCGAACTGCTTCATCGACACGTGCGGCGGCAACGGGGGCATTTCGGGGTCGGTCACGATTTCCAGCACCGCCGGGCGCCCCGCAGCCAGCGCGCGGTCCCAGGCGGGGCCGACATCGTCGGGCGACGTGACGCGGATACCCTCCAGTCCCAGCATGCGGCCATAGTCCGCATACGAAAACGAAGGCAATTCCTGCGACGCCACAAAGCGCGGGTCGCCGCCCATGACGCGCTGCTCCCAGGTCACCAGGTTCAGGTCACCGTTGTTCAGCACCATCACCACCAGGGTCGGGTCGCTCCAGTCCTTCCAGCGGTGCGCAATGGTGATGAGTTCGTTAATGCCCAGCATCTGCATCGCGCCATCGCCCACCAGCGCGATCACGGGCCGGCCCGGGTAGGCCAGCTTGGCCGCCACCGCATAAGGCACGCCGCAGCCCATGCTGGCCAGGCCGCCTGAGACCGACCCCATCATGCCTTCGCGCAGCTGCACGTCTCGGGCGTACCAATTGGCCGCGGAACCGGAATCGCAGGTGACGATGCTGTGCGGCGGCAAGCGGCTGGACAGCTCCAGGAACGGGCGCTGCGGATTCACGGGCCTGGCCTCGACCATCGCCCGGGCCTTGACCGTTTCCTGCCAGCGCTGCACCTGTTTCTCGATGCGCTCGCGCCAACGGCTGGAAGCCTTCGGTTCCAGCATCGGCAGCAGGGCCTCCAGCGTCAGGCGGGCGTCGCCCACCAGGCCAACCTCGACCGGATAGCGCAGGCTGAGCTGGCGGCCGTCCACGTCGATCTGCACCGCCCGCGCCTGGCCTTCGCGCGGCAGGAATTCGGCGTACGGAAAGGACGTACCGACCATCAGCAGCGTGTCGCATTCATTCATCATGTCCCAGCTGGGCTGGGTGCCCAGCAAGCCGATCGCGCCGGTGACGTAGGGCAGCGCATCGGGCAGCACGGCCTTGCCGAGCAGCGCCTTGGCCACGCCGGCGCCCAGGCATTCGGCCACCGCGCGCACTTCGTTGCCGGCCGCCAGCGCGCCGGCGCCCACCAGCATGGCCACGCGCTCGCCGCGGTTCAGGATGTCGGCGGCATTGGCCAGGGCGGCCGCCTGCGGTACCGCCGCATGCGAGGTGATGCCGATGCCGGTGTGCACGGTGCCGTGTTCGCGCGGCGGCGTCGGCACGGCCTCCAGGTCCTGCACGTCGTTCGGAAAGATCAGGCACACCACGCTGCGCCGTTCCATCGCAATGCGCATGGCGCGGTCCACCATGTGCCGCGCCTGCAGTGGCGAGGTGACCATGTGCACGAAATCGTGGGCCACGTCCTTGAACAGGCTGACCAGATCGACCTCTTGCTGATAGTCGCCGCCCAGCGCGCTGCGGGCCTGTTGGCCCACGATGGCCACCACGGGCTGGTGATCCAGCTTGGCGTCGTACAGGCCGTTCAACAGATGGATGGCCCCTGGGCCCGACGTCGCCAGGCAGACGCCCACCTGGCCCGTGAACTTGGCGTGGGCGCACGCCATGAAGGCGGCGCCCTCCTCGTGGCGGGCCTGCACGAATTCCAGTTTGTCATTGCGGCCGAAGGCGCCGATCAAGCCGTTGATGCCGTCCCCGGGATAGCCGTAGATGCGTTGCACGCCCCACTGGCCCAACCGGTCCAGCACGAAGTCGGATACGGTTTGCATGTCAGTTCTCCTTTGCGCTTGCCTGGGTCAATCCCATGGCTACGCAAATCCCGTTCCCGGCGGTGCCGGGCTGGCGTGGAGAACCGGGAGTGTGCCGACTACAAAAGCCGGCAACAACGGCGCAGGGCGACCTGCTGGTCGCGCGCGGGGTCGGGCTAGCGGCGGGCCATGGCCTCGGCCAGCGGCGCCATGGACGGCCCGATCAAGGCCAGCAGGCGCGCACGGCTGACGCCGTCGCGGGCCTGCACCGACAGGCCGTGCAGGACGGCGGCGTAGTAATCGCCCAGGGCTTGCACGTCGGTGCCGGGCTTGAGTTCGCCGCTGCGTTGCGCGGCCTCCAGGCGGTCGATGATGGACTGCGTGCGGGCCTTGCGGTGCGAGGTCAGCCAACGCATGACGGGTTCGTTGTCGGCTGCGTAGTTGGTGGCGGCGGTGACGACCATGCAGCCTTGTGGACGCCCCCGGCGCGTGTAGGTCGCGACGGCGTCCTGCAGCATTTTCTCGACCGCCTCGCGCACGTCGGCCGATTGCAGCGCGGCTTCGGCAAAACCGCCGTCGCCGGTTTCGTAGCGTTCGACGGCTTCGCGAAACAGGGCTTCCTTGGAGCCGAAGGCGGCGTACAGGCGCGCCGATGCCAGGCCCGTGGCGGTGACCAGGTCGGCCATCGAGGTGCCCTCGTAGCCATGCTGCCAGAAGGCCAGCATGGCCTGTTGCAACGCGGTGTCGCGGTCGAATTCCCGGGGTCTGCCTGCCATGTCGTGCCTGAAGAGTTGATGTTTTTCGTAGTGTACCGCCGCGCGTGGCGATAGCGCCGCGCACCACGGCGCTTGCGTGCGGTGCCACTTTCGGTCTATTCTTTGTCGGTCGACAAACAATTGCACCTGCCGATCCACGGCCACTCACTGACTGACATCATCATGCAAACGCACACCAAGCAAGCCCCCGCCCTGCAGACCCTCAAAGGCCCCAGCATCCACCTGGCGCAATTCAGCGACGCGGCCGCGCCGTTCAACAGCTTGCCCGCCGTCGCCGAATGGGCGGCCGGACTGGGCTTCAAGGCGCTGCAAGTGCCCGCCTGGGACCAGCGCTTTTTCAACGTGGAACTGGCCGCCACCAGCCAGGACTACTGCGACGAGATCACCGGCATGCTGGCCGGCCACGGCCTGGTGATCAGCGAACTGACGACGCACATCTTCGGCCAGTTGCTGGCGGTGCATCCGGCGTATGACGCCATGTTCGACACCTTTGCGCCGGTCCAGGTGCGCGGCAATGCGCAGGCGCGCACCGAATGGGCGCGCCGCAACCTGCTGCTGGCCGCCCAGGCCTCGCGCCGGCTGGGGTTGACCGAGATGGGCACATTCTCGGGCTCGTTCGCCTGGCCCTACCTGTTTCCGTTTCCGCAGCGTCCCGAAGGGCTGATCGAAACCGCCTTCGACGAACTGGCGCGCCGCTGGCTGCCGGTGCTGGACGCCTGCGACGAGCAAGGCGTGAACCTGTGCTTCGAGATCCATCCCAGCGAAGACCTGCACGATGGCGTGACGTTCGAGATGTTCCACGAACGCGTCGGTGGCCACGCCCGCTGCGGCATTCTGTTCGACCCCAGCCATTTCGTGCTGCAACAGCTGAACTACCTGGATTACCTGGACATCTACAAGGACCACATCCGCATGTTCCATGTGAAGGACGCCGAGTTCAATCCGACCGGGCGCCAGGGCATCTACGGCGGCTATCAATCGTGGGTGAACCGCGCCGGGCGCTTTCGCTCGCTGGGCGACGGCCAGGTGGACTTCAAGGCGATCTTCTCCAAGCTGGCGCACCACGGCTACCAAGGCTGGGCCGCACTGGAATGGGAATGCTGCCTGAAGGACCAGCAGACCGGCGCAAGCGAAGGCGCGGCCTTCATCAAGCAGCACATCATTCCGGTGACCGACAAGATCTTCGATGACTTCGCCGGCGCCGCGATCGACCAGCGCCAGATCAACACCCTGCTCGGCATTGCCTGAATCACACCCCAACCATAACGAATCTGGACACGCAGTCATGACCCATCCCCACGATGCCTACCTTCCCGCCGGCGCGCAGTTCTCGCATCGCTATCTCATCGTCAACGGCGCGCGCGTGCATTGCGCCATCGCTGGCAGCGGCACGCCGGTCCTGCTGATTCCCGGCTGGCCGCAAACCTGGCTGACCTGGCGCCACGTGATGCACGCGCTGGCCGGCCAGGGCTACATGGCCATTGCCGTCGACCCGCCCGGCACGGGCGATTCCGACCATCCCACCTGCGGCTACGACACCGGCGCCATCGCCGCCACGCTGCATCAATTGATGGCGCAACTGGGCCATGACCGCTACCAGGTGGTGGGCCACGACATCGGCATGTGGGTGGCCTACGCGCTGGCCAGCGATTTTCCGGGCGTCGTGTCTCGCCTGGCGCTGACCGAGGCCGTGATTCCCGGCCTGGCGCCCGAGCCGACGATCTTCGCTCCGCCCGCCGACAACGTGTTCCTGTGGCACTTCATGTTCAACCGCCTGCCCGACCTGCCCGAGGCGCTGATCGCCGGCCGTGAACAGGCCTACCTGACGTATATGTTCGACAAGTGGTCGCACCGCCGCGACCGCGTGGCGGCGCAGGCGTACATCGACGCGTATGCCGCGCCGGGCGGCCTGCGTGGCGGCTTCGCCTACTACCGCGCGATACCCGAGACGGTGCGCCAGAACACCGAGCGCGCCCGCACAACGCTGCCGATGCCGGTGCTGGCCATCGGCGCCGAGCATGCCACCCGCGATGCCCCGCTGGTGACCATGCAGCGCGCGGCCACGGACGTGCGCGGCGCCATCATCCCGGACTGCGGCCACTTCGTGACGGAAGAGTGCCCGGACGAATTCCTGGCACACCTGGTGCCGTTCCTGTCGCGCGAGGGGTGAGCCATGCCGTTGGATCCCCGCATCAATACCTACCTGCGGCGCCTGTCGTCGGTGGCCGCGCCGCTGGACCTCGCAGCGCGCCGCGCCGCGGCCGAGGTCGGCCTGCGTGAACTGCACGGCCCGCTGGAAGACGTGGCGGCCATCGACACCTGGACGGTGCCCGGCCACGATGGCCATCCGATCCGCGTGCGCGCCTACACCCCCGATGGTGCGGCGCCCGGCGCCGTGCTGCCGGCGTTGGTGTTCGCGCACGGCGGCGGCTGGTTCCAGTGTTCGCTGGAGCTTTACGACAACCCCTGCCGCGCGCTCGCCAACGCAACGCAATGCAAGGTGCTGTCGGTGGACTACCGGCTGGCGCCGGAAAGCAAGTTCCCGATTCCGCTCGAAGACTTCTACAGCGCGCTGGTCTGGGTGTCCGAGCAGGCGAATCGCCTGGGCATCGACCCCGCCCGCATTGCGGTGGGCGGTGACAGCGCGGGCGGCAACCTGGCCGCGGCCGCCGCAATCATGGCGCGCGATCGCCAGGGTCCGGCGATTGCCCACCAGTTGCTGTGCTATCCGGTGGTGGATCACGACTTTTCAACAGCGTCGTACCAGGCGTACGGCCAGAATTTCTTCCTGACCGAAGAAGTGATGCGCTATTGCTGGTTCACCTATCTGGTGAACGAGGCCGACGGTGCGTCGCCCTATGCGTCGCCGCTGCGCGCCGACCTGGCCGGCCTGCCGCCCGCCACGTTGCTGATCTGCGAATACGATCCGCTGCGCGATGAAGGGCAGGCCTATGCCAGGAAGCTGCGCGAGGCCGGCGTGGATGCGCGCGACCACCTGCTGCCAGGCATGGTGCATGCGTGCATCCATATGCTGGGGCTGACGCCGGACGCACGCCGGCTGTTCGATCTGGCGGGCGAGGCGTTGGCATAACGAACGTGGCAAACGTGCGGACGCGGCCCCTCAGCGCCGCGCCCGGTGAAATGCCAGGTTCGTCGGGGCCGGGCCTTCCTCAGAACTGCCAGCGCACTTCGATGCGGCCGGTATGGTCGCGGTTGGCGCTGGCATATTGGCCCGCGTAGGCCAGGCCAATGGTCGCGCCGCGGCTGACGGCCAGGTCCGCCCCCAGTTCCACCAAGGCCGCGTCGCGGCTGATCGGCGCACCGGTGACGGTGAAGGCCTGGCCCGCATCGAAGGCCAGGCGCGAAGTCGGCGTCAGGTCGCCAAACGCGTGACGCCAACCCAGGCCGGCCGAAATGGAACCGGCCAGCGTGCCCAACGTCACGGCCTGCTTGCCGCGCAGGCCGAGCGTGGTGGTGGTGGTGTCGTTCTTGCTCGATTCGCCGGACAGGGCCGCGCTGCCGCCGGATTCGCTGAAGCCGCGCACGCGCTGCCCCGCCCAGGCCACGCCGGCATACGGCTCCAGCGTCAGGCCGTCAGTGACGCCAAACGCGTAACCCAGTTCAGTGAACACCTGCGTCGTGTTGCCGCCGTAGTCTGCCGACAGCGTCTGGTCCAGTCCGCCCCCGCCGATCTGGCGGCGGGTCTGGATGTCGTGCCAGGAATACGCCGCGCCCGCCATCAGGTTGAGCTTGCCCGCGCCGACCGAGAAAGCCTTGCCGCCGTAGACGATGGCGCTGTAGCTGGAAACATCGGCGCGCGAGGCCAGGTCGTTCACCGTCAGGCGCGAATCCGTGTACCCGACCGCGCCGCCCAGGCGCCAGCCGCCGCCCACCGCGCCATCCGCGCCTGCGAACACGCCGCCCGTGTGCTGGCGCGCCGAGGCATTGCCGCCGCTGGCGCCGATGCTTTGCCAGTTACCGATCAATTGCGCCCAGGCTGGACGCGCTTGCGATGCCGGCAGGGTCGACGCCAACGGTGCCGCGTCGCTGACGCCCGCGGCGGCGGTCGGCGCCCCCGACGTGCTGCCCGCGGCCAGGTTGCCACGCAGTTGATCCAGCGGCGTGTTGCGCACGGCGCTGGTCAGATTGTTCAGGCCCGAGGCCACGGTGGCATGCGCCTCGCCCGACAGGCCGGCGAAAAAGCCTTGCGGGGCGCCGACCGGCAGCCCGATGGCCGCGCCGTAGACGCTGTTCGACGCCGGCATCGATTCGACCGCATTGGCCGCGGCGCGGGCGTTGCGCCCGGACACCAGATCGGCAAAGCGCAGCGGCGTGCCGCCAGTGCCCGGATCGACCGGCGTGCCGGGATTGACGGGCAAACCAGGGTCGACCGGCGTGACAGGGTCAACGGGCGTAACCGGATCGACGGGCGGCACCACCGTGCGCGTCAGCGTCAAGGTCACCTGCTTGTCGTCGGCCGAATACGACAACGAGGGCGTCAGGTACGCCAGGTTGCTGGTCACCCCGGCAAAGCGCGACCCCACAAAGGTGCCGCCCGCGGTCAACACCACCTGGCTGAAATGTTCGTTATAGGTGCCGGCCTGCGCCGCCACTTCGACCGTGGCGCCCGCCAGCGCCGCCTGGCCGCTGATGTTCAATCGGTCCATCGCGGTGGGCGTGGCGCGCACGCTATAGAGGCCGGTCGTGCCAAACGTGAGATTGCCCGTGAGAGCAACCGTGGCCGTCGACCCGCCACCGATCTGCAAGCGATTGCCGCCCGCCGCGCTGAACACCACGTCGCCCAGGGTCGTGGACCCTTGCGTCAGCACCAGCGTATTGCCGGTGCCCGACAGCGAGACAGCAACGCCGCGGGTGCCGCCACCGTCCAGCCCCGCGATGATCGTGCCCTGTTGAGTGACGATGGTGTCATTGCCGGTCACCTGCACGCCGATGCCGCCTTTGCCCTGGCCCGACGTTCCCCCGGTCCCGGCGTTGCCGCCACGGATTTCACCCAGGTTGAGCAGGCGCTGCGTGTCGCCCGCCAGCACGACGCCCGCGCCGCCGTCGCCGCCGCGGTTGACCAGGATCACCGATGCGTTACTGCTGTCCAGGGTGACCACTCGACCGCCCCCGCCCCCGCCGCCGCCCCAGATCTGCCCGCTATTGACCAGCACCGCGCCAGTCCCTTGCGCCAGCACGCCCGCGCCGCCCTGGCCGCCCCGCGCGCTGGACGGGTCCGGAATCGGATTCGGCACTGAGCCCCAGTCGATCATCCCACCGCCGCCGCCGCCCCCGCCCACGATCAGCCCCTGGTTATCCAATTGGTGCGCCGCCGCGCCGGATAGCTGCACCCCGATACCGCCGCTGCCGCCCACGGAGGTGAGTCCGAGCATGGACTGGACGATGATCAGGCCGCCACCGCCGCCGCCCCCGCCGACGACGGACGCGAAAGGGTTCAAGCTCACGACCGGCCCCTGCACCCCAGTCTGCCCCGCGCCTCCCGACCCCAACACATCACCGCCACTGTTACCGGGCGCGCCCCCGCTCACGCCGGTCCCGTTCTGCCCGACCTGGCCGAACGCAGCGCCCCCATCGCCCACCAAGGACGGTCCGCCAAACGCGCCGCCGCCGGACACGCCCCCTCCGCCATTGCCCCCAGCGCCCGCGGCAAAAGCGGGCGGTGCGCCATACAGCGCGGCGGTCAGGGCCAGCATCAGCGGCAAGGGACGGGTACAGAACAGGGTCATGACGGAACTCCAGCACATCGGCGATCCCGATCAGTAACATCACGGCCGAAAGAGTTCCATCCGACGATCATTTTCGTCAGGCACGGGCCAAGGGCATAATCTGCACGATGCGCCGCCAGCCTTCGCCGTGCGAAGTTCAGTGCGGCGGTAGCCAATGCGGCAGCCCCTTTTTTTTCGGAGACCTTGGCATGCACCTGGCATTTCCCGCGTTCAGCTGGCCCTGGCGACGTCACCTGAGAATGGTGCAGTGCATGACCATCCTGCTGTGCAGCCTGGCCCTGGCGCCCACGGCCCAGGCTTTTGACCACGTGGCCGCGACCCAGCGCTACCAGCAGTGGGTCAAGGACTTCGAAAACGACATGACCCAGCTGGCCGCGGTGCGCGACCCCAGCGATGCCGATATCGAACGCCTGTTCGCCAATACCGTCGTACCGTCGTCACGCGCCGTGGCCTTCGTGCGGCAACTGGCTGCGCAGCCGGGC